>VFQN01004224.1_pt1 | contig 19232 bp, 23 predicted proteins | sample 3512371 | NCBI WGS metagenome assembly VFQN01 (sample SAMN10412370, study PRJNA504923) | tailings metagenome | isolation source: Replicate 2 from Balatoc abandoned mine | place: Philippines: Itogon, Benguet | collected 2017-08-28 | reverse complement strand
CGGTGTCGGGGAGCAAGCATCATGGTGACCGGTCGCCATTTACGACAACACCACTCCTCGGATAGCCTCTAAGCGGACCGGCGGAACCTTCCAGGTGCCGTCGAGAATCGACGGGGCCGTCTCCTTCGGGTAGTACAGCCGCATCATCAGGACGAACTCGCCCCGCGGCGCCGGGAGCCAGTTCGACTCCTTCCCCGCCCCCGGCGACTCGTGCTGGATGTAGACGTCCAGCGACCCGTCCGGGTTGTACTTGAGGTCGTTCCGCGGGCTCACCGCGTAGCGGTTCAGTGGGTTCTCCACGAAGAAGTAGTTCGCGTCGTACATCGTCACCGACCAGAAGGCGTTGGCCGGCGGGGCCTGCCCCTTGTCGAAGTGCAGGACGTACCGGTTGGCCCCGCTGTACTTCCTGCCCTCCGCGTCCACCTCCGAGGTCGGGTACACCGCGTCCTGGGGGCGGTTCGCCCCGAGCCCGATGGCGGTGATGAACGCCCGCTGGAGGTAGGCGGTCCCGTACACCCCGGCCTTCGTCGTGAACGTCCACCCGTTCTCCAGCGTGCCGGCGGCCTTGAAGTGGCCCATGATGCGCTCGACGCCGGCCTTGGGGGCCTGCGCGACCGCCTTCGTCACGGCCGGACCGAGCTTGGTCGGGTCGAACGCCTGACCGGAGACGACACCGAGCCTGGCCAGCTTGGCGACCATCGGGGCGTCCGCCACCGCCGGCGGGTTGGCCTTCATCAGCCCCGCGAGCAGCGCGAAGTACGCGGCCCCGTCGAGCTTGTTCACCTGCTCGCGGACCGGGGTCTTCATGTCGGTGGCCGCGTCCACCTTGCCCGCGGGCGGGGTGTACGCCTTGCCGTGGGCGCTGAGCGGCCGGAGGTCGTACTTGTCCATGACCGCGTGGCACGCCTTGTAGTCCTCCGGGGTTCCGGTGCAGTACGTCCGGCCGAGAATCCAGACCATGTTCGTCGGCGACGGGAGTTCCTTGAGCCCCGCGGGCAGGGTGCCCTTCCACCCCGGCCCGGTGATGGCGTAGGTCTGGGCCTTGTTCCCGGTCGTGCGGGTGCCGGGCACCTGGAACACGTTGGTCCACCCGTCGAGCATGGGCATCAGGAAGTATCGGTCGCCCATCTCGGGCAGGCTCAGGACGTAGGGCTCCTTCGACAGGTCCAGCCACGCGGTCGAGTACAGGGTGTCGGCGTTCGGGGCGGTCACATCCCGGAATGTGGCGTCGGGGTAAGCCCGCATCCGGACGAACTGGCCCATCGGGGCGTGTGTCCCCTTCGGTTCAGAGGTGTTGGTCATGACCCGCCGGGTGTACTCCATCGTCACGAGCGAGTAGCCGTAGACGTAGGCGTCGGTAGCGAGCGCCGCCGCCTCGGCCTCGGTCGGTAAGTTGTCCTGAGCCTCGACCGCGGGGGGCGTGACCGCCGCGGTCAACAGCCCGCCGGCCACTAGGGTCACGAACGTGGACCGCCGGAACATGGTCATCTCCAGAGTGCGCGGGAGCGTGCCCCGACCCCCATCGCGGGGAGCGGTGGCTGCGTGGCGGTGGTCGGTTGGGGGCAGGGGCGATTGTACAGTCGCCAGGACGGGATGGCTGAAGTGCCGTGGAGAAGATGACGAGACAGGTCGTCAGCGGCCCGTCGAGGGCCGCCCGCCCGTCCGCCGCCGCGGAACGCGGACGAGGCGGCGCTCCGGTGGTCCGCTTCAATTTCTCCGGCACAGTCGCCCCTGCACAAGTCCGCCGAACCCCGAGCTGTGGCCGATGTTCGTACAGCCTGTTGATTCCGGAGCAGTCGCGCCCAATCATCTCGTACCGCCCACAACAGGATGTTGTCGACCTGGTGCAGGAGGTGATTGTGAGGGTCGCGTGCGCGTACTGCGGGGCCATCGTCCACGAAGCCGAGTTGGGTCCGTACCAACTCTGCGCCGGCTGCTTCCTCTTGCTAGAAGATGAACTGACTGTCGCCGCCATGAGGGTCGGCCGGGTCGGGCGGCACGACGCCGAGACGGTCGTGGACATCCCCTTGCCGGTCTTGCCTCCGACCGCACTTCGGGTCGGTTCGGGCAGGGCTAGGTCCGGTTGACGCAGTCCTCCGCCGCGAGACGCGGACGAGGCGGCGCTCCGAGCGGTCCTTCACCGGCTCCCCTGCACGACGCCGGGCGTCAGTCCGCTCCCACAGGCCACACCACCGCCGTCCCGTTGGCGTGCCCTGTCGCCACCTGCTTGCTGTCCGGGCTGAACGCGAGGCCCGTCACCTCCGGACCCGCCGGGAATCGCCGCACCTGCCGCAGCGTCGCCACCTCCCACACCCCCGGCGCCCCGGCCAGCCGCGACCCGTCGGGCGAGAACGCCAGCCACGTCGGCGGCCGCTCCGCCGTCGGCACCCGACGCAGCACCTTCCCGGTCGGGGCCTCCACCAGCACCAAGTTGTGCGTCCGCTTCGCCGCGTCCGTGTACATCTCCCCGCCGACCGCGACGGCCAGCGTCTTCCCGTCCGGAGACGCGGCCACGCCCCACACCAGCCCCGGCCGCGGGCCGGCCTTCGGCACCGGCCGGCCGAGGACATCCTGGTCGGCGAGCTTCCAGGCGAACCGCTCCCGCCCGGTCGCCGGGTCGTACCCGGTCGCCCGTTCCTCGTCCACGACCCAGAACACCGACCCGTCGGGGGAGACGGCGTACCGGCTCCGCGCCCGGTCCAGCGACACGCCGAACCCCGGCACGGGCCGCCCCGTCGTGGTGTCCCACGCCAGTGCCCCGACCACGCCCGACACCTCGACCACCCCGATGAGGAGCGGCCCGCCCGGCACCGGGACGAGCACCCGGACCGGCCCGTTTAACCCCCACGACTGTCGCGTCTCCCCGGTCATCGCGTCCCGCAGGTCGGCCGCCCACTCCGGATGCTGGCCGGCCGGCTTGCGGGCGTACGTCAGGGCCCACCGCCCGTCCGAAGAGACCACCGTCTTCGCGGGGCCGACGGCCGCGGTCACACCGGGCGCTTCCCGCGCTCCGAGCCGGCGGCCGGTGGCCGCGTCCCAGGTGAACACCGCCCCGTCCGCGCCGACCGTCCGCACCTCGCCGGCCGGCCCGTACGCAACCCCGACCACCCGGGTCGTGAGAGCCGTCGGCCGGGCGAGCTCGGCCCCGGACCGGGTGTCGTACAGCCGGACCACGCCCGAGCCGGTGCCGACCGCCAGCGTCCCGCCGTCCGGGCCGACGGCCGCGACGAGCGACATCAACCCGCCCGGGTGCGGCCCGGCCCACCGCCCGACCCGCCGGCCGGTGGCCGCCTCCCACCGCGTCACCACGGTCGCCGGCATCGCCTCGCGCTCGCTGGGCTGCTCCACCGTGTACAAGTCGCCGGGGCCGAACGCGAGGGCGTGGGCGAATCCCTCCGGGAGGATGACGACTCGCGGCGGGTCGCCCGCAGTCAGGTCCCAGACGGCCACCTCCGCCCCGACCCCGAGCTGGAAGGAGTTGGCCGCTGCTGCGAGCCACCGCCCGTCAGAGGACACGGCCAGCCGGCTCACGCCGGACGGGGCCCGGCCCTCTCGGGTCAGCACGCGGGTTTGCTTGCCGGTCGCCACGTCCCAGAACCGAACCGCCCCGTCGTCCCCCCCGGCGGTCAGGAGGTGCTTGCCGTCGGGGGTGAACGGGCCCGGGAACGTCTGTGTGCCCGAGAACTTGAGGTGGTGCCGCACGGCACGCGTCCGGAGGTCCCAGACGTACAACTCGTTCCCCCACCCCTCGGCCAGCAGGCCGCCGTCCGGGGACAGGACGAACTTCTGGGCCCCGTAGTGCCCGCCGGGGCGGCGGTCGGGGACGGGGAACAGCTCGGCGTGGCGGTCGGTGGCCAGGTCGTACTCCCGGACCGACATCCGGTTCGGGCTGTGGTCGACGTGCGGGGCGACGACGCGGGTGGCGTCCGGGCTGAGCAGGGTGGTGCCGAACGTGGTCGTGAAGTCCCTGGCGGGGTCGGGGACGGCGGCCCCCGTCTTCGCGTCCCACCGGCGGAGCTTGCCGAGGCCGTAGGTGAGCAGGTGGCGGCCGTCGGCCGTGAACCGGAGGTGGGTGAGGATATCCGGGTGGCGGAGCGCGGCCGACCCGAGGCGGACGGCGGCACCATCGGGCAGGTCGGCGGCAAGCGCCAGGGGTTCAGTCCCCTTCGCCAGCGGCGGCTGCCCGGCCGATTGACCACCGAGTGCTCCCAATCCAAGGCCCGCAGCGACTACGACGAGCGACAGGGCCACACCCAGCACCTTCGTCAGCTTCCTCATCGCCGTCCTCCGGGTCTCCTGGGTAACGAGCCGAACCACCGTTGCTGGTAGGCCGGCGGTCGAACCCGCCGAGTACGCCACCGCCGCCCGCGAGACCGCCCCGGCGAACGACGGCGGAACCGCCTCGACGGTCACCACCAGCAAGGCCGGCACTACTCCGCGGCGGGCCAGCCGAACCGCCAGCCGCTCCTTGCCGCGGGCCAGCCGACCGGCTACTGTCCCGTCCGGCCATCCAAGCCGGCGGGCCGCATCGGCTCGGCTCAAGCCCTCGAAGTAGCAGAGCAGGATGGGCGCGCGGTACGCCTCGGGCAGGTGGGCCAACTCCTCATGCAGGAGGCGGGCCTCGGCCGGGTCTGCTCCGAGCCCGGCGCCGGCAACCGGGATGGCGTCGGGGTCCACGTCGGCGGCCGCTGGTGGTTGTCGGCGTGCGGCCCGCACCGCCACTCGTCGGCTGACCCGGAACAGCCACCCCGCCAACGTCTCCCCGCGGACGGCGCGGACCTGGCGGGCGAGTGCCAGGAAGACGGCCTGAGCGGCGTCCTCGGCGGCGTGGTGGTCACGCAGCACTGCCCGGCAGGTCCGGAGCACAAGCCGGGCATGGCGGTAGACGAGGAGCTCGAACGCACCGGCGTCCTGGTCCGCGACGAACCGGGCGAGCAGGTCGGCGTCGGACGGCCCTGTCGCATCAGGACCGAGTGCGGCGAGCAGGCGGGCAGGTCGGGCCACGTGTGCCTCCTACCCTTGCAGTAGCCTGGTCGTGACCGTCTGGTACAGGAAAATCGGAATCGACGCTCAGGACGACCGCCTGCCGGTGCGGGCGTCGCTCGCGTCTTAGGCCCGCCGGTTCGAGAGGGCGGGGAGTCGAGCAAGGAGGGGCTGAAGTCGGAGTGGGGGCCGTTCGGAGAGTGACGCACCCACCCCAGCAGGGTCACTTCGCGGCCGAGCCGTCGGGACGGATGCCTGCGACGAGGTCCAAGTATTGGAAGAACGCATCGGGGCCGCCGCAGGCGCGGACCGCCTCGGCGCCGCTCTCGCAGGTCGTTCGTCTACCAGAGCGCGGTCAGCACAAGGACAAGGGTTGCGCCACCGACTACCCGGAGGCTGCCAGGGAGTTGCGGAGCGCCTCCCGGGCGTGGCGCAACCGGCTCCTGAGCACCTCGGGGCTCAGCCCCAGAACGGCGCAGACCTCGGCGTGCGGCCACCCCTCCACGTCGCACAGGACGAACGGGTCGCGGTACTCCACCGACAGCCTGGCGATGGCCCGCTCCATCCGGCCGTGTGGCGAGGCATCGCGCGCCTCTCGATTCGGATTATCGCTGGAGGGGCACGGTTCCTCACGCTCTCTCAACGCGAGCACGGCGGCCACGGTGGTTCGACGTAGCCACCTCGGAGAGTGGGGCGCACACCGGCACGGGTCAAGGCGGCGGACGAGCCGGAGGAGGACCTTCCGGGTCACGTCCTCGGCGTCCTCGGCACTGGCCGTCAGGCGGTACGCGACAGCGTACACGTCGGGGCCGTAAGTCCGGTAGATGGCCTCGGCGCACTCTGACGGGTCGATGACATGGGACATGCGGGGGCGTACACGGGTCGGTGTGGGTTAAGCGAACTCGCCACCGCTGGGCGGCGGGACACAACGCCTCTTTAAGCGGTAACCCGAGGGCTCATCTGCCACCATAAATTTTTGGGAGCACCCAGGGGAAATTTGACCTGCATCAGATTGACGCAAGTGACTATCGTGTCAGGCGTTTCGCCGCAGCACCCGCTCCGAAAAGGGGCAAGCGGGTGCTTGGCTGGCAGGGCGAAGCAGAGTTCAGCACGAAACTTGAAAAATCGGGCTCTGCTGGGGTATCGTTTAGCAGGGACTGATTAAGGGTGGGGTTCAAGACTCCATCGGCTTCAACTCCAACACTTCAAAGCCCGCGGTCGGGAAGACTACCCCGGTGACCGTCGGGCGCGGACGCGAAGCCAACGCAAGACAGAAGACAATCGGCGCCATCGTGCGCGCCGAGGTCTGTAGCGGGTCGGAATCAAATCGCCTCGGCGTAAGCGACGCTGGCCTGTCGAACCTGCTCTACCCCGAGGTCGTGGAACCACTTGACCAGGTTGTGCTGGGGCTGGACCCCTTGCATCATGCCGTCCATGACTCTCCTCATGGTGAAGCCCTTGGCCTGTTCGAGCACCTCCCGCCGTCGTGCGTGCGGAAGTCCCGCCTTCAACACGGCGGTGTACTCGGGCGTCGAGGCGTACCCCGGGAACAGGAGCGTCTTGGCCTTGAGGAACCGCCCTTCGATGACGGCCGGACAGTACCCCACACGGAAGCAGTAGGCGGCCCCGGGAACGAACCGTTCGCCCATCACCTCCTCCGCCAGCCGGTAGTTCAAGAACCCCGGGGCGCAGTTCTCCCAGAACGTGAAGGCCAGTGGCCGCCGTACAGTTCACACACCTCGAACTGGAGGCACTGGTCGAAGAACGCGAACACGTCTCCGGACGCGGGGTATCCCGGCCACTCGTAGGCGAGCCGCGGACCCGCACGCTCCAAGGCGTGACCGGAGAACGCGACCGTGAGAGTCTGGTTGCCGACGGTGACTTTCGGCTCGTGGCGGGAGTAGTGCGCAGTGCCGCCCGGCCCCCTGGCCCGCTTCAGCGACCGGAAGATGACGTGGATGTCGTTGCCGGAGAACGCGAACAGCGCGTGGTTGGCGGTCAGGTACTTCAGTAGGTCAGGAGCGGAGATACGGCTGAGCACCGTTCGGCCCAGGTTGAGGTCGAGATAACCCTGCTGCGCCCCCGCGTCCGCGGCGTCCGGCGATGGCGGCCGCGAACTCGGCCCGGGCCTTCCAGCCACCCACCTCCTTGACGCGCTTGTAGAACGCGGCTTCTGCTGGGTGGAAGGCCATCGCGTCGCGGAAGTCGATGGTCGTCGCGGCCTCTCGCACGAGCTCCACGAACGCCGGGTCGGCGTCGTTCGGCTCGTAGGTGAAGCGGGGGAACTCGTGCCGCTTCTCCAGGGCCTTCTGGCGGCGGTGCCTGTCGGCCAGCTTTTGGCGGCGCTGGGCATCCTTGTTGGCCTTCGACATGGCGTTCGTCCTGGTCGTGACGCAGGTAGGTTGCCAGCTTACGCGACCGCCACCTCCCAGGCGTCCGGCGGTAGCGGCATCACCCCGCCCCCCAACGGCGCCAGCCAGTCGTACCCGTCCTCTTCCTCGTAGACCGGGTGGACGACGAGCCTCTGCCCTTCAAAAAGTGGCACCCGATGCCGGACTTCCTCCTCGGCGGTGACGACGAGGTGGAGCATCAAGGTGCGGGTAATGCGAATCGCCACGGGGAACCCCTTGCATGATGGTGGTCGCAGCAGAGGTAAGTCCTCTGCCTCGTCGGAGAGACGTAGCGTGGGGCGACCACAATTACAATAGATGTCGAAGTGTTGACCATATCTAACGCGCGCCGAGCCTATAGTTCATCCTAGTTGACCGAGAACTGGGTCAGCGCCCAGGCGTAGATGCTGTCGTCCACCTCGTCGTACTCCTCCTCAAGGACGACCCCGACTCCAACGCCGCCGACTCCGACCTGGTAGCCGTCGTCGGCGATATCGCCGGCGCGAACGACCCGGCCGGCGGCCAGGGGGATGAAGACCGGGGGATGGTTCTCGTCGGCCGAGATGACCTTCACCACGACCGGGCGGGACAGGCGGATGAGGTTGTTCACTGTAGGTCTCCGCGGGAGTGGTCCGGCTAAACTTGTCCGACAATCCGCTTGGCGAAGCTGATGATGTCCCGGACCAACTCCGCGAAGTCCCGGTTGTCGGGCTGGTCCGAGGGGGGCACATACCCTGGCTGCTCCTGAATCCAGTCCATCATCTCCGGGATGGTCATCAGGTTCGCGTCCTTCAAAGCACCTCGGAGCGGCACCTCGTTGGGGAGAAGAAGCCGGGTAACCGTCAACCTGTCGCCCTCCCTGGTCAAAACGCGGACGAGCTGCTGGTGGATGGGCGAGAACACGACGTCGCCGACCGCGAACGGGGTTCTGGTGCTCATGGCCTAGTCTCCGGGGAAGTTCTCGTGTGACGGGTTAACAACAAGGGCGTGGGGGGTTGAACTACCGACAAAGTGGTGCTCCGGGACCACTACGAAGCCCCCGAGGGGCTACCAGTCCGGGTAGCCGCCATCCGAGTCGTCCTCGACCTCGGCAGGGGTGTGGAACTCGTGCCCACACGCCCGACAGGTCCAGTGGTCGAGGTCACCAAGGCGTCCAAGTAGCACCCCAGCGCCCTCGCAAACCGGGCACGGCGGTGGGAGGTCTGTGAAGCACGTCGAGCCGGGCATCGCGCCCTCCGGGTCTGGATGAAGTGGGGTCGAGGATTCAGCCGAAGTGCGTGTCGTCCAGCGTCCGCGTGGGGTCCGCCATCAGGTAGTCGTAGGCTCTCTCCGCGGCGGCGCCGGACAACCCGCTCTCAGTCAGCAGGTCCAGCACCCGCGCCTCGCGCAGGCGGTAGTTCATCTCAGCCTGGGACACCCGGCCCCGGCGCGACTCCCGGCTCAGAGGCACGTCGCCCGACGCCAATGCGTTGCGGGCAACGGCCGAATCCACGACCGGTGCGCCGACGGCGTTGAGGACGCCGGTCCGAAACCGCTTACGGTGGCGCAGTTCGTACATCTCGCCGGCTTTGAAGCCGAGGGCCGCCAGGCGCAGGAGGTGGTTCTCGACCGCGGGGTCGGTGAGGTCGACCTGACCGGCCGACAGGGCAACAGCGATGTACTCGCCGGCGCGGCTGAGCGCCTCAGTGTTCCACCTGGGGAGCCGGGACAAGACCCTCGTGAAAACCGCGTCCAAGCACGGAACGACGGGGCGGTTGGTTCGGGCGCTGCCGGCGATGCGGCGCGTCGGGTGCGGTGTCCGTCGGAGGGTGGCAGGCGTGCTGCGATGGTGGCGGGGTGGAGCCTTGTCGAGCAGTGCGGGCATGGCTTGACCCTCTTGCAGAAGGGGGCCGCGGGTAGCGGCCCGAAGGAGGCACGCCGGAGGTCGAACCCGGGCGGGGTGGCCAACCCCGGGGGCGCCATCCGCCCCGTGCCCACGCCCCCCGCGTGGCCGTTCCGGCCGTCAGCCCAGCAGCGTTCCCGCTGGACCCCGAGGAGTAGCCCCCGCCCCCGTTCGCCGGGGCAGTGGGTCGAGTTGTCAAGGACCAGCTACCGCAGGCAGGACGGCGTCATCGTGCCCGTTCCCCTCGGCCGTCCAGCCTCACGGCGGTCGGCGCGTTCCGCTTGCGCCAGCGCCCTTGTGGGCACCAAGCGGGCGGTCGGGGTGAGCCTGCGGTGGAGTCGAGCGGACCGGACGCGGACGGGTCAGGCGGCGGCCTTCGCGGTGGTGGTGACGTTCAGAGTGAGGCCGAGGTTGGTCAGGGCGTCGACCAGGTCACCGACGTCCACGCCGAGCTTCTTGGCCAGCGCCTTGTGGGTGCCGTTTGGCAAGGAAGCGGGGGCCTTTGTGACCTGCGCCGCGGCCGGGGCGGTCTTCGGCGCCGGCGGGGTGGTGTGCTTCACCAGACGCGCGGTCAACTCGGCCTTGGTGCCCTTCGCCGGCAACCCGGCCGCCTTGCACTTGGCCACCAGCTCCCGGTACTCGCCCGTGCCCGCGGTCTTCACGTCCTTGCGGGACTTCCGCTTCGCGTCCTTCGCCTTGGGTGCCGGTTCCGTCTTCACCACAGCGCGGACCGTAGCAGCGGCGGTCTGGGCGGTCGCGGCCGGCGCGGCGTTCCGCACCCAGTCGGCCCGCTCGGCCTTCGGCAACGCGAACCAGTCGGTCAACGCCAACCCCGACGCGAGGAACCCCGCGTAGCTGGCGTCGAATGTCACGCCCGCTGCCAGCGTGGGGAACGCGGTCCGGGAGGCGGTCTCGTACTCGGCGAGCGTGGGGACGGCCGGGGCGACCGGGGCCGGCTCGGTCTTCGGCTTCCGGGCGAGCAACCAGGCGTCCACGTCGGCCAGCAGCGGTAGCACGTGGTCCGTGAGCCCGAGGTAGGTGCTCGACACGGCGCCCTGGCGGCGCGAGTCCGTGTCGGTCGCGTCCGGGGGCAACGCGGCGGCGGTGCGGAGCGACTCAGCGTAGGCCGCGAGGTTGCGGGCGGCGGTGTCGAGCATCGTGGCGACGGCGGACGCGGTGATGGCGACGGCGGTAGTCATGAGCGTATCCCACTGGCCGGGCGGGCGTTGCGTCCGCTTGCGGCTTACCCTTACCCACGGGGAGGGGGTGGTTTTTTGTTCTGCGGGGGAGAACGTGGGTGGGTGGTGGAAACGGCCTTGGGGGGCGCATGCGACAAGGCCCCCGGCTTTCAGGAGTTAACTCTAAAATTTGTCAGATTTGTTTGGCGGTCGCACTTGCCCGAAAAAATCCCCGGGCCACGTCTGGAGCAGGTGGCACATGAAAACTTGTCCGATGGGGACCAGCGGTAGCAACTGAGGTGGATTCCGTTCGACACCGGCAGTCAGATGAACCAGAAGACCTGTTGGAGTGTCACGCGGAGTAAGGCTCTCCAACCTCATGCAGAGGGGCATTATGGCCGACTACGACGACCTCCGCCGGCTCCTGACGAACCCGCGGGAGACGCTGGACCTGGAGTTGAAAGAGTGGGTCGACCCGCAGAAGCCCGAGGGTCGGGCCAAGATTGCCCGTGGCTGCCTCGCCATGCGGAACAACGACGGCGGGCGCCTCGTCATCGGCTTTACCGACGCGGGTCGACCCGCCACCGAGAACGTGCCGCCGAACGTGCGGGACGTGTTCCACAACGACGTGGTGCAGTCCATCGTGTCCAGCTACGCGGCCGACCCCTTCACCGTGGACGTCGAGTTCGTTGAGCTGAGCGGGCAGGAGTACCCGGTCATCTCCGTCCCGTCGGGAGTGCGGACACCGGTCGCGGCGAAGGCCGACCTGAAGGACCCGAACGACTCCAGCGGGAGGAAGTTCCTTGTTCGGGACCACGTCATCTACGTCCGGTCGGTGAACTCCAACAACGTGGTCAGCTCGACGGATGCCCGTAAGGGCGACTGGGGGCGGCTCACCACACTCTGCTTCAACAACCGCGAGGCGGACATCGGGGGCTTCGTGCGCCGCCACCTTGCAGCGTTAGACCTTAACGCGCTTGCGGCGATGGTGCCGGCGTTCGCGGGGATTCTGCACCGCCCTAGCACGCGCGAGCGGGCGATGGAGGAACTCAATCGCGGCCGCGGTCGTTTCGAGGCGGCGGCACAACGACGGGAAATGCGCCCACCCGCTATCGGGTTCCGAGAATCCGCCATCATCGTGGAAGGTGAGTTCCCACCCCAGGCTACGACAGTGTCCTTCCGAGACAAGCTTCTCAGAAGCGCACCAAGCCATACGGGCTGGCCGCCGTGGGTGAACCTGTGGGGCGCAACTGATGAACTCTGGAGACCACGGGTTTTCGAGAACGGCTGGGAGTCCCTTGTTCAAGACCTGAACCCGGCGACGGCGTTCCTCGCCCCCCATCTTGACTTCTGGAGAATGGAACCACGAGGGGTGTTCCACCACATCCGTGCTTTGGAGGACGACCTTGCGACCTCTCGCGGACTTCAACCCTTAACCGCCCTCGACTTCCTGCTCCAGATTTCCAGAACGGCGGAAGTCATATCGACTGGTCTGTCGTTCGGCCAGACTCTGGGGTGCGACGCAACAAAGACTTCCTTGATATTTGGTTTCCGGTGGACACGACTTCGGGGCCGCGCCCTGGTTTCATGGGTCGAGCCCTCCCGGTGGTTCCGAACCACAGGGGTTGCCGAACAGGACGAGTTCGTAGCCTCCGTAGTTGTTCCGCTGGATACTCCACCATCTGGTATCGCCCCGCACGTCGGTAATATTGTGCAAGAGCTGTTCGCCCTATTCGGGGGTCGAGAAGTCGAACCAAGGGTTGTGGAGGAGATAGTCGCCGAAACGGTGGAGCGCCGGCTGTAGTTGACCTACTACGGGGCCACCGCCGCGCCCGCCGCCGTCGACTCGACGCGCCACCGCTTCTCGGCAACCACGCCGTTCACGGTCGTGGTGCTCACCTTGAAGTGTTCCGCCACAGTGCGCTGCGTGACGCCCATCTTCACCGCCTCGCGCATGGCGAAGGCGATTTGCGGGTTCAGCTTGGCCGCCGGGTTCTTCTCTCCCGTGAGCGTGCGCCCGTGGCGCTTGCAGTCCTGGGCGTTCTGGCGCGCGTCTCCCCGCTCCAGGTTGTCCGGCGTGCAGTTGTCCTTGTCGCCGTCGAGGTGGCGGACGATGGTCTGGCCGGGCAGTGGCGGGGACAGCCACGCCTGGGCGACCAGGTGGTGGACGTAGTTGGTGACCCAGTCGCCCCGACCTCGGCGGACGTTGACCGCCAGATACCCGTTCTTGAGGCGGTGGACCTTCACCGCGGAGAGGGTGTTATCCTTCAGTCTCCAGACGGACCCGTCGGAGGCGGCGAAGTAGTCGGGCAGGTCAGGGACCTTCTTCAGTTCAAGCGGCATCGGTCGGTCATCTCCATGTTCAGCCAAGTGGCTACATGGATGTACACCGCCTTGCGAAAAAGCGAGTCGTCCTGGCCGCCGATTTCCTCGCCTCATGCAGGCGGCCCGCCCCTCCTCGGGTACACTTCAGTCTTCCCCGCCGAGGACAACCTGATGCCCCGCCTCTCGATGTCGCTCGTCGCCGTCGCCGCCCTCGCCGCCGGGGCGGCCGCGCAGCCGCGGCCGGTGTGGTCGAAGGACCTGGCCGGGAAGGACAAGACCTGGAACCCCGTCGTTGACCTCGGCTTCACGCCGGACGGTCGGACGCTGAACGCGGTCGTCGCCTGGCCTCGGATTCCAAGCCTGGCCACCCTTGGCGCTTCCAGACTATGGGGGTTCGACGTCGCGGAGAGGAAGGAACTGTTCCATCTCGACCCAGGAGGCCATCCAGGGCACCAGGTCGCACCGCTCCTCGCCTACGCACTAGACGGCCGCCTCGTCACCGCTTACGGGAAAGCCATCACCGTGCGGAACGCGCGCGACGGGAAGGTGTTCGCCCAACGAGGCGTCCCCGACCAAGGACCCAAGCGCGCCTCCGGTTGGTGGACGGGGGTGTGGACAACCAGCGACGGCAAGGGCGTCTACTTGCACGACAACGGGGAGGAGGGTTACCGCCTGTTCCGCGGCCCACTCCCAGCACGTGGCGATGCCCCGTCCGAGTGGAAGGAGGTTCGGCCGTCACCCCGTCCGCCTCAGCAAGGTGAGCCCACGGAGTTCCTGAGCGACGCCGACGTGAGCCGCGACGGGGCCCGGCTGGCCGTCACCGTCTACGACAACGTCAAGCGCCGCGAGACGCTGACCCTGTTCGCGTTGGGAGGCGATGCCGGTGTGGAACTACGGACGCTGGCCCGGGCCGACGTCACCAGCGACTTCGTGTTCCGGAACCGCTTCAGCCCCGACGGGCGGACGCTGGCGACGGACAGTTCGGAGGGCAGATTGCGACTCTGGGGCACGGTCGACGCCGCCCGCGCCTGGGACCCGCGAGCAACGGTCGAGACCCGCGCTCGTTCGTCCCGGGTTACGTTCCGCCCCGACGGGCGAGTTCTGGCACTCGGGCAGGAGGAGAAGGTGTGGCTGGTGGACGTCCAGGACGGCAAGGCCCGGTGCTCGTTCCCAGTCCCTGACCAGGTGACGGCCATCGTGTTCTCGCCGGACGGCAAGCTGCTCGCCACCGGGAACGTGTGGGGACGGCTGCACGTCTGGGACGTCGAGCAGGTGATGGGCGGGCAGAAGAAGTAGTCGATGTCCGACAACCACCTCAACTTCGAGGCCCACCGCCGCCGGCGCGACGCGAACGCCGACCTGGTCCCCTGCGCAAAGTGCAAACGGCGCATCCCGGCCCTCACCACTCGCTGCCCGGAGTGCGGCGTCCACTTCAACGGCGCCGCTGAGGACTTCGTGCAAGAGGGTGGGGGCGACCGCGGAACGCCGACCTGGATGGTCGTCCTCGCGGTCTTGTTGCTGATGGTGGTGATGACGAGCTTGTTCGGGGTTCGTTAGCGCCCTCCCGCTCTGCCGCGCCCGCATCGAGGCCACGGCGACCCGGGTAGGAGTTCGAGGGCTCTCGGTGGTCGTCAACCCGGCCGCCGCAGAACGTGAAAGGTTATCATTCGCTCGCCGTAGCGGGCGAACATGCTGCCGGGGAAGAACTGGTCGACCACGTCCAAGCCGGCCGCGGTCGCCGCCGCCAGGACGTCCGAATCCTCGACGGGCGACCGCATGTGGGTTTCCAGGCCGGTCGGCAGGACCACCCAGGCTGTCTCCCGCCGCGTGGCCGCCTCGTACCCCGACCCCTGGACGAACCGCCGTCCTCCCAACGTCACGTGCGCCCAGCCCTGCGAGCTCATCCGCATCCCGTAGTCGTTGACCACGTCGAACGCGAACACCCCACCCGGCCGGAGGTGCCGGGCCACGTACCCGAACACCTGCCGCAGCTCGTCCCGGTCGGCCACGTAGTTCATCGAGTTCGAGGCGCACACGACGGCGTCGAACGTCCGACCGAGGTCGAAGTCCCGCATGTCGCCCCGGACGTAGGACACGCACGACCGGGCCGACTCCCGGCGGGCGACCGCGAGCATCGCGTCGCTGGCGTCCACCCCGACGACGTCGGCCGCCACCCCGGCCAGATGGGCGGACAGGAGACCGGTGCCACAGGCTAGGTCGAGGACCGACCGGAGCGGGGTCGCGTGGACGCGGGCGAGGTGGTCGAGGTACGCCGGGTAGTCCCACAGGGAGTGGGCGGTGTACTCGTGCCAGAAGTCCGCTACCCCCTCGTACGGGGCCAGGGCCGGGCCTCCGGCCTCGAACACCGCCCGGATGTCGGACCACCGGAGCTCGTGAAGTACGACGTAGTCGAGCGGGGGAGGGACAACGAGTGGGCGCAACAGTCCTGCTCGCGTCCGCCGCTTCTCAGCCGCCCGCCGAAAGACGCCAAACACACAGCACTCCGGGGCAAGCCGGGTGGCATCGTCGGCCCTACCCGGGTGGACCGAGGTTAATCTCCTCCGCACCCAGGCACAAGCCCCGGTCCGATTACAGGAGTCCCATCACCCCATCCACGCACCAGCACCCCCGCACATGAGGTCCACCGCCCCGCAGGTGCCCCAGCACCTCCGCGTCGTCGCAGCCCGCGTCTTCGAGGGCGTCGGCCAGGACCGGAGCGGCATCGAAGGAACGGGTGTCGTACATACCGCGGGCGAGGGCGATGACGGTCTCGGTACGCCAGGACGGGTCGAAGACGACGGGCCGGAACGGGTTGCCGAAGATGCAGCGGAAGAGCTGGCTGTTTACTCGCTGCTCTCGGGCCGCACCATCTGGTTCACCACCGTCCCCCGGCTCACCGGAAGCACTCGGGCCAGCAAGTGCCCGTGCAGTCCAATCGTGGGCATCAAATAGGCGGACATCGTCTGCCCAGTTCTGCCAGTGGCCGCAGGCGCCGTAAGCCGCGTTCGCGGCGGCGTTCGTAACCCATGCGCCAGCAGGCCACCCCGCAGACGTTGCCGCTCTGTGCGCTGCGCCACTCGCATCCGCGGCGTTCTCCCGCGATTCTTCCAGTGCTTCGGCAGAGGCGCGTCCATCCGCAAATTGTTCCGCCACCTCAACCGCTTCACGACTCCGGTTGTCCGCTAACAGATGTGAGACCCGACGGGAGCACGCGACGGCGAACAACCGCAACTTCCGCTCGGTCACCTTGCCCCGAAGGAACTCCAGCATCGGTCCCGGGTCTGTCGCCTCCAGCCACTCGTTCTCGCTCATCGCCCCAGCCTACCGCTTGCGGTAGTACGGGTCCATCGCGCAGAGGAGCCCCCGCCGAACCGCGGCCGCGAGGAGTCGGGCGGCAACGCTCCAGGGACGATGCCGCCCTTGCGTGAGGTCGGCGGCGACGAGGACGGGAGACTCGGGGCGTAGGTCCATCCAAGCCGAACCCGCCGACCGGATTGACCCTCTTACCCTCTGGCGTAGGCAAACGGAAGGGGGCATCATGGAAGCGAACGACCGGGAACGCTGTTTGGAACTCCTGCGTCAGTTAAGCGAGAGGGCGATTGCAACGGCGAAGGCCCAGAAGGCGGCCGGCCTGCTGTCGCCCACGCTGCACACAATCAACAAGCACACGGTTACAAAGGTCGACTACAGCCCCGAACGGGGCATGACTGGGCATGCCGGCTCGCACACCATCGTAACACGGGAAGGATGGACGAATGCGGCGATGCGGGTGTCCGGAACTTTGAAAATGGAGCCGGAGTGGTCCGAGCTGGAGACGAAGGGCATTGGATGGGGTAGGTTGTTCTCGCACATCATGAATCAGGTTCTTCCCGCACTCCAGGGCCAACCGCTTAGCGAAGCGGAATCGGAAAGCAGGCGGGTGGCTCTGTTGGATACTCCGAGGAAGCTAGTCAACTTGGCTAGTCGCCCGGAGCTGCATGTCGTAGGTCTGGTGATTCAGGATGAGCCCTTCTCTATTCAGTTCGACAAGTGGAAGTTTACGTTTCGCCGCCCAGTCCCAGAAGATTTCTCCTACGAACAGCTCATCGGCGTGAGTCTGGGCATCGAGGAAGTGTCCGCAGACGCTTTCGCCAAAGCCGAGGGCGAGGTTGAACGCCATGACGATGAGGAGTCCGAAGACGAATTGATGGCCATTGCTCGCTGGGCCAGTGCCATCATGCGGCTTGCTATTCCGAGCGGAGTCGCAATCACGGGGATGGTGTTCAGGAGCGTCGAGAACCCGGCGATGCCGGCCGGTAATCGAGTAACCGGCGTGGAAGGGCACAAGAACCCGCCGGCCAGGGTGGGGGCAGCGAATGTCGGCCGGTTTACGGAGCTGTGCGAACTCCTTTGTAGGCATTTCCGGCGCGAGCTATCTAACGAAGTCCAAACCCGAGTAGACCATCTCGCCCTTGCGTACCATCGCTATTCGGAAGCACTTGCTGAAGGCGGATTGATGGAGCGGCGAATCGCCGAAGCCGTGATGGGGATTGAAAGCCTTTTCATGACGGACAAGGACGTAATCGGCTACAAGCTCAGCATGCGCCTTCCGAAGTTGCTCGGTCTCGTTGGCGAGAATCCGGTCGCTACGAAGAAACTGATTTCCGACGCCTACGGCATCCGCAGCAAGTACGTTCACGGCGACAGCTTGACGCCGAAAGAAATGAAGAAGATGGTCGAGCCGCACGGCGGGATGGACGCGATGCTGGCGAAACTGATTGCTTGCCTCCGGCTCGCCCTGATTCTCTGCCTCTGCGCATTGCCCGAAAAGCAGAAGCGGGTCACCCTCATCGACAACGCCCTGATTGACCCGAGCAAACAGGACGAACTGGGCGCTGCCGTCGAGCCTATGAAGCTTTACCTGGTCTGATGTCGCTCCCGAGCTTCGTCGGAGCTGGAGGCTGCGACACGCGGGCAGGGTGTTTCATCAGCTCCCACGGGGTAGAATCGACGCACCACCCTCGGGGGGCGACCGATGGTCCCGCTGCCCACGCTCGACGCCCTGGACGGCCTCACCATACCCACCGCATGCCCGGTCCCGTGGGACTCCATGCGGGGCGACGACCGCACGCGCTTCTGCGGCCAGTGCAGCCAAAACGTCCACGACGTCAGCTCGCTGACCCGGGCCGAGGCGCTCCGCCTCGTTGCCGCTGGCCCAGAGGTGCCGTGCTTGCGCCTCTACCGCAGGCAGGACGGTCGGGTGATGACCTCGGACTGTGCGACAAAGCGAGAGCGGGCGTGGAGGTGGCTGCACCGCCGGTCCCCGTGGGCGGCGGCCGCCTTCGCGCTGGTGTTCTTCGCCGGGTGCAGGCCGGTTTGTACGATGGGGAAGCCGATTCTTTCTGACTTCATGCCGCCCTCGGGCGAGGCACTCCAGAGCGTGGTCGGCGCCGCGGCCGTGGTCGGCGCGAATCACGATGCTCGTGGTCACTGATGGGCGAACGCCCCCGCCTCTACGGGCTTCTCCGGGCCGGCGAGGCGACGTCACGCAGACGAGGGCGCCCCGGAAGGTGTTGCACCGCGGCGCGAAGAATCAACGTAAAGAATATTGGCGGTTTGAGCCTTGCCCGAGGACGGAGTGAGCTAGGGTTGTGATGTGCGCTGGCCGTGGCCGGCGCCTTCGCCCTCACGAGCACTCCGATGACCTCCCGCAACCTCCGTCTCGGCTGGGCCACCCTCCTGGCCCCCTCTGCTCGACACGTCCTGGCTGGGTTGGACACCTCCTTGAGCTTGTCCGAGGTCAAGGACGTGCTGTGCCGACGCATGCGGGAGAAGATGGGCGAACGCCGGCCCGGTGCCGCGGGGGCGACCGTGGACTGCTCCAGCGCCTGAGCAGCCCGCGAATCCTTCGGCGCGTCCCGGCGTCGAATCATCCCCGTCGCCGGAGTCGCCCTCATGTACCAGGTCTATTACTGGTGTGGCATGTCCAGCCAGTTCCAGGTCCACGCCGAGTTCACCCACCGCGGAGCCGCCGAGGCGGTCGCCGGCCGGATGACGGCCACCAGCGGGACCGCCTACTTCGTGAGGTTCCAGGTGGCGTAAGGCGGTCCCAGGCGGCCTCATGCAGGCGAGGGCGTTCACCGCCTTCCACCCGCCCGCCCCCGCGCTTCGGGGCTTCGGCGCGCCGGGCGAGGCAGGTCACGTCAGCCCCGGCCACCCTGCCCGAAGACGTACCGCGTGAACCGGCCCGGGGCACCCTGCTGGACGACGCGAAGGACGTCGTGCCGGACGAGTTCCCCCAAGCAGCGGCCGACAAACCCCGAGTCCAGACCGGAAGCCTCAGCAGTGAGGCCGACCGGAACGGCAAACGGTCCCCGCGTCGCGCAAGCGATGGCCCGGCAGTACCGGCCGAGACGCTGATACCAGTGGTCCCCGGACCCCACTGCTGCGCACATCTCACGACAGCTGGGACGGCGGGGAGCCTGGTCTTCGCTC
>VFQN01004223.1_pt1 | contig 19232 bp, 28 predicted proteins | sample 3512371 | NCBI WGS metagenome assembly VFQN01 (sample SAMN10412370, study PRJNA504923) | tailings metagenome | isolation source: Replicate 2 from Balatoc abandoned mine | place: Philippines: Itogon, Benguet | collected 2017-08-28 | reverse complement strand
CCCCTTCCCCCCCCCCCCCCACCCCCGCCGCCCCCCCCCCCGCCCCCCCCCCCCCCCACACACACTTTAGTAACTTCCCCCCCCCCCCCCCCGACTTCCCCCGACGATGTTTACCCTGCAACGTCATCGTCACACATACTTTGTCATTGTCTCTCGAAGCCCCTACCAGCCCATCTGCTGCACCAATCCGCCCCCTTTACTGCTAGGTATGACACTATACCACACACGTTACTAGTACTTTGTTTCTCCCCTCTCCATCCAAAACGCTACACCAAGCCGCACCGCCCGTGCACCCGCTGTGCCCTTCCCCACATCCAGGCCCCCAACCGCCCAACCCCCCGCGCCCCCTGCTGCACCACCCTGGCACCCGCTGCGCCCTTCCCCACACCACCCAGCCACCCGCTGCACCACCCGCCCACCTGCTGCACCACCGCGCCCAGCCAGTGTTGCTTCTTGAACGCGTGCTCCGCCTCATACAGCAGATCAAATAGGAACACCACTCGGTCCTTGCCGCGGCCGCCCCCCGCCCTGTCGTCCAGGCCGTGGAAGCGCTGCGTTGCCCCGCTGGTGGCCACGGGCTCGCCCCTGGTGGTCAGCAGCTGTGTGGTAGTGGACACGGTGGTGAGGGTGGAGGCGGCGGAGAGCAGGGGGGTGGAGGTGGTGTTGGGGGAGGAGGAGGAGGAGGAGGTGGTGGTGGTTGTGGAGTCGTCTGGGCCGGAGCGGTTGTCGCGGCGGCGGCGTGGGAGAGGGGAGGACATGCGCTCCTGGGTGGGGTAGGGGGTGAGAGGAGAGAGAAGAGAGGAGAAGAGAATTAAGGGGGCGCGAGCGGCGACGAAACACCAGATTGGCCAGTGAGGAGTGCGAACCGTCATGCAAGGGCCAAGACCGCATGCGTGCCGAACCACGTGGCTTTCCTACGCCGTGTTGTTTGCCCTGCACGGGTACTGCACGGCGTCCAGTCAAGGTTTGCAAGGCGACGCGTCCCTGCGATCTCAGCCGCTTTCCGCCCAGCCCATTGCAGCCACTTGCCGCGAGCCTTAAGGCCGGAAGGTGCTGGACACGGCGCACCCTGCTCAAGGACGCCTACCCACTCCTTGCACACCTAAGCGCTCCATGCCTACTACCCTCAGCTGCTACCCTGTCCCCGTTCCGATATCTATCCGGTGTTTCCAACGCACCCCTTTACTCCACGCCCCATATGGCTGCAAGCTGCTGGACACCGAAGCATTCTGCTCGGGGCCTGCCCAATCCCTGCATGCAAAGGACGCCCTCCGCACCAGATGCGCTTTCCCTGCCACCAGACCGACCTGGTGCCCCCACCTTTTTAAGCCACGCTCCGTACGGCTGGACGTTGCTGGGCACGGAGCAGCGACACACAGGCACAACCTGCCACTCCACACTGCCCCCGCCCCCGCCCACAAACCCGTCCGGTGCCTTCGCCCCACCTTCTTAAGCCACGCGCCGTACGGCTGGAAGTTGCTGGACACGGAGCACCAGCCCGGGTCCCTCAGCACGCGCTGCGCCACGTGGCTCAGCCGTATGGCGGGGTCCAGGAACAGCCCGCCACGTGCCAGCACCGAGGAGGGGTCGGAGCAGTCCACGTTGTCGGCCGGCAGCACGTTGCCAACCACGTCTGCGGCATCGTGCAACCAGAGCAGAACTGGTATTACTACAACTGGGGATGTGGCGTAGACGAGGTGCTGGGGTGTCCATGAGCGGGGATTGATGGGGTTGCAGAGTGTGCCTGTGCCAGCGCTTTCAATCTTTTGCTGTGGCTTTGCAGGACAACAAAAAAGCCCTGCGCCAAGTGGGGGAGGGCCCGGTGTTCCGTCGGGCCGGCCCCGCCCCCACGCACCCGCCACGGTCTGGTTGGGGCATATCATGTATGCCACTGTGTAGTCAACCACGGTGTACTTGAGCGTGACGTGGCTGAGGGCCCGCAGCCAGGCCCAGTAGCGCGGGTCGTCGGACACCTGCGCTCGTGGAAAAGGGCATGCGCACGGCCCCAGGCCAGCTCAACGCGTAGTTACCTTGCTCGTGTACGGTTTCGATATGGGAGGCTTGTTCCAAGGGGCACCAAGGCGAGAGGGTTTCCGTTCGTGGTGGCCGCAGGCCACGGCAGCCCTTGCACGCACCAGCCAGGTGAGAGGCCCCGCCCAACGTGCAAGCGTGCCTTGCCTATTCACCGGCCAGTGCCTTCACAAATAAACGTGCACCAACGGCCCCCATACGGCCCAAGCCGTACGCATGCGGCGCCGCCTCCGTTGCTCCCCGCGTATCTTCCGCATTATCCACGCACCAATGCAGTACACAAGCTTCTCCAGTACCCTCTTTCTCCCACCTTGCGCGTGTCATGGTTCTCCAGCAGTCCGGCCATCCCACCTTGCGCATCACGATCTTGCGGTACGGCTCGTCTTGTTCGAACCTGGTATAGTCGAAGCCCGCGACGCCGTGTAGTCCGCCCATGTTGTCAGGGGTGACACTGCTGTACAGCCCCGGGAAGCTGGTGTTGGCCGTCACAGACTGGGGCACAGCGGAAGAGGCAGGGGCGTTGGTGGATGAGCTCTACGGGTACGGTAGTAACACCCTGCGCTACCAGTTCAGGCGCATATGACTGGCCGCTTAAACGGGTACGTAAGGCGTGCTGAAGGGAGGACCAGGTTGCGCGGCACGCGTACTGCACAGGAAGCGCCTTGCATGCATGCTAACACGGTGGTGGGGCGATGCATGCTGCGCTGCGCTGTGCTGCGCTACGCTGCTTAGGGCACCCAGGTACGGATGCCATGGTAGTGGCACGTGGCACGTGCCTCGACCGGCAGGGTAACGGCTGTGTATGCCACGGCGCCGGCACGTACCTCGACCGGCAGGGATAACGACGCCGCCAACGCCTCCCGCAGATCCTGTGACCCACAAGCATCAGGGCGACGGCTGCACTTCTCATGCCTGCTGGTGCAATGAATGTTTGCTGGCGCAGAGCCTCAGATCCCACATGGACAGACATGCAGTGGACGTTACACAGCAACGGCGCACACGGGCTACGCTCGCTGGTGCCCCTTCATGCGCACCTGCATCATCATGTCGTCCAGCCGTTGTAGGTTGTCGTCCGTTGGGGACTGCATGCGCTGCCTGGTCGGCGCGTAGCAGCTTTGCGGCTGCGTGGGTTAGTGCGGTGTTCACAGAGGGGGCAAGGAAGGCGGTTAGTTGGTTGTAGCAGAAACGGTCGGACTTGCGGCGTGGCGCCATGGCATGCGGAAATGCAGCAAGGTGCTTTGGGAAGGGGTGTCGAGCACAAATCCTGAGCACGCAACAAGGGACGACCTGCTATGTCTAGCCAGGTGTTCGACTGCAGCCTGAAGGGTTGCGTCGCCCTGATGCGGAGGCATTGACACGGGACCTCAGGAGAGGTTGGGCGGGCGCGGCAGCAACGTGCCAGTCCCGGAAGCGCAGCAAGAAAGCAACAGCCTGGAGCCCAACTGTTACTTCCCGCTGCCTAACCCAACAGCATGTACCCATACCGTATGCTGCGCTTGCGTTCCCCGGGGGCACGGTTCAACGACTTCTCAAGCACGTCCGCCCGACACACCCGACACCCCCCGTCGCTGGCCGCACTGGGTAGAACCAGTAGCATGCTGTCCTTAGCGCCTGTCGTCCCACATGCCCACAACCACTACATGGGACTGATGCCGCAAGGTCCCCCGATGATGGCATTCCATGGGTCCGTTGTGCGGGCAACCGCTCATCCTCCACCCGGTCCATGTGCCAACCCCCCACGTGACAGCTTTGTGGCCTCAGTACACCCCCAAACGGCACAGGCACACGGCATACCTGCCAGTTGACCCCTCGGGCATACTTGTCAGGGCCCAGGATGTCATATAGGCTTATTGTCACCACGGATTCCGGCAGCCGCTTCCCCTGCCCATCCAGGCAGTGACATGACACACGGCTGGGTTAGCCCGTTGGTGCGCCCGAGGAATTTCGCCAGCGGGACGTTGATGGAGAACTGGCTAGATGTGTGAGAAGCGAGAGCATCTACAGAAGAGGCCCCTACCAGAGTCGATGCAGCTCCCGATATCGCTGTATTCACCAAGTTTGCGTTTATTACTTGTAGAGTTAAACTAACCAGCACTGCATATATTGTTGTTCTGCATGCATGTTGCATCTTTTAGGTGTTCGGCCTCTGCACAATAAACCTTACTCCACATCCGCAGAGGGGCTGTAGCCGTTCCAATCACGTCTCTGTAAGATACTCTAGCTACACTGAAGCATGCTATACATCTTACAACTGCTATCAGCAAATTGCTGTGGAGCCGGCTCGAGGCAACGAACCTCGTCCGCGGAACCAGTACGGCTCCGGCGCCCAGTCGCACGCTGCCCTTTCCCCAGTCCATCCTGCCCTGGCATGCACACAACGTGACCAGGCACTTTGCGCACATCAATGCGCAGATGGTATGCGTGTGGTGACGCGTGGCAGTCATGCGGCGTCAGGCAAGGCAAACCCTGAGGCAAGCAGCGTTTAACAGCGCGCTATTACAGCAAGCCAGTCCACAACGCCGCAGACATGGGAAGGTAGCAAGGATTACTGGGAGCCGCATACCCTGAGCGCAGCCATGGGGGCGTGCTAGCCCATCACGCCATGAGAGGGAGCGGCCCTGCTCTCGATTCTGCTCCATCCGCCCACCTGACGCGCCCCAACCGCTAACCGCCTAGCGTCAACGTGGATGGAAGCACGCCATACGAGGGCTAGACAGGGGAAAGCCCCTGCATTGCCCCATTTATTTGCGCACGCGTGTTCGTTGTCCAGTCCATGTCTCACAGAACTTATTGGATGCGGATGGGATTGCCGCATCGCCGAGCATGTGTAGCCCCGAGACGCACCGACCATGCACGTCACGGTATTGAGGACACACTAACGAACAGGAGACGCAGACTCGTCAAGCAGGAAGATGCTCACCACGCCACATGTTGCCAGGGCCCCGAAAAACTGCTCCATGCCAGGCATGCAACTTAACCAGCTGCCACACGTTCACGGTGCAGCCTGAAACTTAGAAAAGGCGCCGTAAGGAATCCAAGCGGCCCGTGCATCTAGTCCGGTGGCAAATCATTCGTGATGCAGCAAATCAAACAGGGTGGCGAGGGAGTCGTTGCACTGCCGTGCCAAGCAACCAAGCACTCGCCCATAATGCGACAACATCACCGGCATGCCTCGTCACCAACTCACCGCATGCGCATTGTGTTGTATCACATGCACATCGACGCACCGTATGCCACGCCAAGCATGCTGAATGCGCGTACATTATGCTCAACGGCCGAACCAGCAGCCCGCCTGCACCGCTTCACGCGATTCCCAGCTCTCCAGCCGCACAGCCATACTCCCGTCACATCAGCAGCCATGCTACCATGAATTACCAGCCACCCAGTTGCAACTGTTTGGTCGGCTCACCAGCACCTTGGCCTTACTGCACACTTTACCCCATGCAGCTCATCCCAAATGCGACGCCCCACAGCCCCCTGCCCCTCATGCAGCTTAACACGCGCGCTCTGCGTTCGATCGCATCCCGGGTCATCGACCCACTCCCCCTGCCGCCTTACGCTGCATACCCTCCCTGCTCATGCGTTTCACCAGCTCCTCGCCCTCCGCCTCCTGTTCCGCTTCTGCTCCATCTTCAAGAAGTCGTTGTTTATCTCCCTTCCCACCCCAAGCTATCAGCACAGCCCACCTGCATGCTGCACGCGCCATGCGAGTTATGCATGCCACGCCCCATTCGCCCATTCCAGCAAAGCCGAGTTATGTAAGAGCACCGCAACAGCACCGTACCGTGGGCCTTCAGCACCCGAGCTCCGCCATGGCCCCCCGTCCGCAGACAGCGGCCCTCACATCCCCGCCGCCTAGCCTTTGAATAGCACTGCAACCCTCGCACTTCGTACCACACGCCTTGCCCCGCCCCGCCGCCGGCATGCAGCGTGGCATACGGCACATGCCCCGCCCCCCGCGTCACGCCTCCATCGGCAGGTGGCCATCGTGCCACGTGTCCCGCTGCACGCGTCACCCCTGCACCGGCATGTTGCGATCGTGCCACAGGCCACGTGCCCCGCCCCACGCGTCACGCCTCCACCGGCATGTAGCAGCCACGTGCCACGCGACACGTACCCAACCCCACGCGTCACGCCTCCGCCGGCATGTAGCGCAGCATGCGCGTCAGCTCGCTGATGATGTCTGCGCACGAGGGCCGCTCCAGGGGGTTCTCCGCCCAGCAGTCCGACATGAGGCGCCGCAAGGCCAGCGGCGCCACGTTGTCGTCCTGGGGCACCGCCAGCCGCCCGCCGCCGATGACCATGCGCTGAAGGAACTCGTGCGTGCGCATGCCCTGCAAACGGTATAACTATGACTCAGTAATTGACAGTTGTAAACTGGCGGGCAGTGGTCGGGTGGGTCCGGGCGCCGCAGTATGGAAGCTGGGTGCAATAGCGAACGGGGAGTCGAGCGCAGAACTGCAACTTAACTAAGGTATAAGGAACGGCCCTGCCAATCATGCCATGGTGTACACGCAACGAGTAGTGTGAGGAGCACCGGCAACAAGCGCGGCCACAGCACGCTTACGTGGCACGCACAGCCCGACTGCACCCTTACCTGCCAGGGGTACTGCCGCGTGAGCATGACCCTGTTGTGTGGGGGGCCAATGGAGGGAGGGGGCCAGGTTTATCAGCTGGCAGGGCTACACACAGGCACGCACCCTGCATACGCTGACTGGCAGTTTTGACAGGAGTACGAGCAGGAAGTCGGCAGCGTCCTGTTCAACGGACCCAATAACACCTGCACAATGCAGGCGGTTGTAAAAAACTCTGTTTGCGGGACTCCTCAATGCTACTCGACTCACCACAAGAGCACGCCGAAGGAGAACACTGCGGAGGGACAAAGGGCAGTAGCAGCGGCAGGCAGGGCATTGCAGGTAAGGCGATTAGGCGGTGCGAATGAGGCCACACTCTGCCGCACGCGGGCGTGGAAGCTAGGTTCCCGCCCCAGCCAGCACCCTCGACCGGCACCACCGGCACGCTGCGACCGGAGCTTCCCTGCAGGATGCTGGTAACCCCCTACTGTCCACCCTGGCAGCCTCCGGGCAGCTTTCACTCTATATTACCCTCGGGCAGACCTAAAAGGCGAGCCTGGCAGCGATCGCAACAGCACCGCTCCCAGGCATGCCTCCTGTGGACCGCTACTCCCTTGAAAGTGACTGCGGCTTGCGTGCATGTGGAGGTGTCTATAGCGATAGCTACGAAAGCTGATGGGGCCAGATTGGCGCCAGCACCTCGCCCCCACGTGCGGAGAATGGACGAAGAGGCAATGGTCCGATCCCCACAACCCCCACAGCCCTGTTGCCACGCTGCCATGCCCTCCCCTTCCCCCCATAGCCCCTATGGGGGGAAGGGGAGGGCATGGCAGCGTGGCAACAGGGCTGTGGGCCATGGCAACAGGGCTGTGGGCTATGGGCCATAGCCTCACCGTCGAGTCGGTCCGTCAGCTTGCCCATCCGCGCGTCGAAGCACTCTGCGGCACACGTCATGGCAAACACACAAATCACCTGTAATGAAGGTTTTCCCGCACCGCATCAGCTACACAACTCGCTTGTATACAGGTTTAACATCTTCCTGACCTGCGAACGCACCGATTAACCCGCCAAAACCATGCATTACCGCAACCGCATCCAATCTGGCCCCTCCGTACACCCGTACTTTCCGGTACCCACCCGGCGCCATGTACGCCAGGCTGCCCGCCTCCCGGCGGTTGGTCTTGACGTACGACTGGTACTTGCACCGCGCCAGCCCGAAGTCGCTGATCTTGGCGCGCCCCTCCGCGTCCAGCAGGATATTCTCCGGCTTGAGGTCGCGGTGCACGATGGCGGGGCTGCGCCTGTGCAGGTAGTCCAGCCCCGTGGCGATGTCCAGCGCGGTGGCCACCACACGGCGGAGGGGGAAGGGCTCCTCGGCCGCCGTGTACAGCACGTCCGCCAGCGAGCGCTCCATGAGCTCTGTAGAGGTGGTGTGGGTCAAGGGGTGTGGGTTAAGTGTGTTGGATGGTGGGATGGGCGGTGTTTAAGGGGCGCCGTGTGCAGCACGTCCGCCGGGGAGCGCTCTATCAACTCTATCCGGGCGTGGGCTAACATGGAGTTGCCCACACCGTGCTTTTCCGTGCGGCGCAGAGCAGCACGACAACCTACATCCCGCGAGCGCACTGGCCTGCCCCTTCCCGAGGTCTAGATCTGGAACTCTGGCTGCTGGTCCCTTATGTAGGCCTCAACGCAACCCTCCCTCCCCTCCTCCCTGACCCGAGCCTCACCCTCCACGATGAAGACCTGATGGGGCCAAGCGGGGGAAAAGGGAACACGCGTCAGCCGCAGTTTGGCGCAGGCAAGCATAACCGGCAAGCACTTGATCAGCGTGGGCGGTCTTGTGCACGCCGTAGAGCTGCAGGCTGTAGTGGCCAATCATGCAATGCACAATCCTGCTGCCAAAACGCCATGCCACACCACGCCATGCCATCACCATACCATTCCGTGCACGTCACATCAGCCCGCGCCCAAACGCCAGACACGCATGAGAGCATTCTCGGCCCAGACCCCGCCGGCACAGGCCCTGCCACACCACGGCAACTATTGGCAAACCCCACGCCGGAGCATTTGATTAAGCCACTCACGTATGGCGGCTGCAGGCAGCCCCCGTAGAACTTGACCACGTTGGGGTGGTCAACGCTGCTGAGCACAGCCGCCTCCTGCACAAACGTCTCCAGGTCGGCCGAGCTGGCGTCGCCAAGAAACATCCTGCAGTGGTGCGTCGGGGACAGGAGGCCGGGTCGGGAGGGTGGCAGGCTGCGTGCGCTGGTGTGGGTTGTGTGGGGATGTGTGGGGGTTCTGTGAGGATACCGTGTAAGGCGTCAGGGAGTCATGGAAACACTGCTACCTGCACGAGAAAGTGGAAGTGGGTTGGCAAAGCAACTGGGTTTGCGGGTGTGGGGCGAGTGGGTGTTGGGTGTGCGGGAAGGGCAGAAGGGCAGAAGGCATAGGGGAGGAGCATAGCGAGGGGACCGTGGGGAGTACATGAGTGGCTGCTAGGGAGATGGGACATGGGGACATTGTTAGAGATTGAGCAACCGGTTCTCGTTTGTGTGCTGGCTGCAGGCGTGCAGGGGGAAGGCCACGCCACTGGAAACTGCCCCAGATCCCGTACACGTGTGCACAGTACGGCTACCAGGTGGTCGATCTCACCCTGACACTGTCCTCCCTGGTTCATCCGGCTGTCCCAGACCGTTCCCCAACGCACTGCATCCCATGCGCTGTGTGCTCTTGGCCACGTGCCGGCGCCACCCGGTGCCACCCCGACCAGAAGGGCTCCCACACGTAACACAGCTCAAGTCAGCTGCGTGTGCACCATGCTGCCTCCGCCCCAACACAAGGCAGTGGCTGCCCACAGCCCTCATCCCCCACACCCAGACCCAGACCCACTTCGGCAGCATCTTGACCGCCACGTGTTGCCCCTGGTACAGCCCCCTGAACACGGAGCCGAACTGCCCCTGGCCGATGGGCGCCCCGTCGCTCAGCTGGATCTCCGACGCGTAGTCCATGGACAGGTTGACCCCCGGAAGGGTAATTAGCGCCGGGAGCGGGCCGCTCGGCCCCTTGCTTGCTGCGTCGCCGCTGCCGTTCGCGTCTAGAGAGGCGATGAGGTGGCCGCCGGCATCATGGCGGCCTAAAGGCCCAGCATCGGAAGTAAAGCCACTGGTAGTACCATGGCGCTCGCGGTGGGAAATATCGCTCGCCGACGTCGCCCCATCCCCACGATGCGTGCCCGAGTCGTTCGTGTCGTAGATGTGATGGGCTGCTGCGTACAGCGCTGCGCTGGGTACGCTGTCCTGGCGTAGGGCGGGGTGGTCTGCGTCTTCAGCATCTTCGTTTGCCTCTTCGTCGCATTCGCTTGTCATGAAGCACATCGATCGCCCGTTTGTTAAATATCGATCCCAAGAATCATATTTTGTAGGTGGTGCTTCCCCCTCCTCATGCTGGTCGCCAAGAGGTGTCGCTGCATGTTGCGTCAAGACCGGTGCCGCTGGGCAATCGAGCTTCGCAGCGGGAGACTGGTGCGTTGGCCTTTGTTCCGACGCTGCTACATTGGCTGCACCCGCTGTTGGCAGCGTTCCAGAGTTTGTCGTTGTGCTCGGAACATTTGTGCTACCCTGCCCGCTCTGCCTCACTGTCGGACTACTCGGTGCTGAGGACGAAGTCTTAAGCGAGCTCAGTATGTGCTTCAATAGCGGCTTACTGGAGCGCTGGCCTTCCGAAGGCCTTTCCTCCTGCAGCTCAGCGCCTCCGCGGTCTCCTCTACGGTCGTGTAAGCCCAGCAACTGCGTGAGCTTGACCATCTAATGAGTTGTCATTCCCTCCCCTCACGGCCTAACCTTCCCGGTTGAGCCGTTGGAAAAGCACACGCGTGGCAGCGCGCCGCTTGCAAAACACAAATGTCAAGGGATCCTATAATTGCATTTAGATGACGGCAAGTGATCGCGTGAGGGATCAACGGTACGCTCTTTCTGCCCCTTCTGCATTCGCCCCGGAACCAGATGGTGCGTCGGCTGACAGCCCCGTTACTGTGCTCATCAAGGTGGCTCCCGTTACGCCAGCTTACCCGCCGTTACCGAAAGCATGCGTTGCCTGCAACCCTGCAACGCTGCAAGTGAGGTCTAAGCACACTGAACCTCAGTGTACGGTCCAGATGCAACTGCGTGGCAATGGGACACTGGCGGGAGTGGGATTGGCAAGACGATAAAAAGCCCACACATCAGCAGCTGCCGGCAGCGTTCTGCCTCCTTGCAGGGGCACCCCTGCTCCTTGCCCTCCTTGTCTTGCTGCATGCCTACACACCTGCACCTCGTCCTCATACACGAGCAGTGCCGTTTAAGCTCCAAACCAGCAAACAGTGTTGCCCCGCAGGCAGGGCTGCTGGCCTGCTGCTCCTGTGCAAGCGCAGCACAGCCCCATGCAACGGTCAGGTTAAACTAGTACACACGTACAAAGCACTCACTGCACTGACACCCCCCAAATACCCGCTGGCACATCCAGGCACATCCGAGATGCGACAATATCCAATCCAGGGCTTTGTACGTTGTGTGACCCAGCGCAATAAGACCTGATCAACACAATTGACGTCGCACGAACTTCCTCACATCATCGCCACATCCAAGGGGGGCAAAGCCTGACTCTCACAATTGCCGCCTGCAAGCTGCCACCACAACTACGTACATCTCGCCCAACCACCGGGGGCCCCTCATCGCCGCCAGTTGATTAAGGGCCCGCCAGCAGTCCCCATCCGCCCTTTCCCATCGTTGCATGCGCATTATTGGCGCGAGCATCAACGGCTCAGGTCAACTAAAGACCCGAGTGCTGAGGTGACCACGCGGTGGCCGGCAGAGGGCACACGCAGTGGGCGTGGCCCCCCGCTCACCACCAAGCTCTACGAGCACCGGGTGGTGGAATAGAGCGGCGCCAGTAGGCAGCAGGACCTGCGGCGTGGGCCTGTTGAGGCATGGGCCGAGCATCCTGACTGCCGTAGCCGGCGGGGAGCCTGTGCCCAAATGCGTGTGGGGCTGTAGGGCTGTGGGCAATGCTCATGGTTGGGTGGCCTGCTTGTGCTGCACCCTGCACCGTACGCTGCTGCATGGCCACTGGGCACAGCATGTGTCCTAACCTTTGCTGCCACTGTTGATGCCCCTCCTGCTGCTGCTGCCCTGCTGGTCGCTGCTCCCGCTCCTCCTGCTGTTGCTGCTCCTGTCTTTGCTGTCCCTCCTGCCGCTGCTGCTGCCGCTGCTCCTCCTGCTGTCGCAGCTCCTGTCGTTGCTGTTCCTCCTGCCCCTGCTGCTGCCGCTGCTTCTGCTGCTCGTGCTGCTCCTGTCCTTGCTGCCCCTCCTGCCCCTGCTGCTCCTCCACCTGCTGCAGCTGCCGCGGCGACTGTGGCAACGGCTCCTGTTTCTGCTCTTGCCGCGGCCTTTTCTTCGCGCGGCCTCTCTGTATTGCGTCTGGAAGCACGTCAGCTTCACCCCCGCACGGGGGCACCCCCTGCCCGCCAGCCCGTTCTGCACCGCCAAGCTGCTGTGGTTGCTCCTGCTCGTGGTGCTGCTCGTCCTCCGGGTGCTGGTGTCTCTTGTGCACTTTCTGCTGCTTTTCCGGCTGCCCCTGCCCACGCTTGGCGCGCTTTGGGGCAGGTTGTTGTTGCTGCTGCTGCTGCTGCTCCATCTCTGCTTCCAGCGCTGCCGTGTTGTGGGCGCCCAGCCCACCGTCCCCAGGCACTGCCTTCCCCGCTACCTCTCCTACCTCCTCTGCGCCTGTGCTTGACGGCAAATGCCTGCAGCCCAACAATGAAACTCCTAAGTTAACAACATGCGGCATACCAGCTGGGGGCTGGCGGCTCAGCATGTCAGCAAGCTGGGAGCTGTGGCTCCCGTGCCTGTATGCAGCTATCGCAACCTTGCGTACTCCGGTGCGGGCGGAGTCCTATCAGCTGCCCGTTCAGTAAAGCCCTGACAGTAAACTTATCCTGACGCCACACAAGGTTACAACCCCTCTTTCCCCCCGCCCACCTACCCTTGCAGGCAGCTGCACCGTATCATGAACCCTGCCGGATGCAGAGGCACGCATTGGAGCAGCTGTAGCGGGTGCACGGGCTGGACCGTGGCAGCGGGGCCTCCTGCCCTATCGCCTCGGTGTCCTTGATGCTGCACGTGCTTGCCACCCTGCTGCTCAGAGGATCCAACGCCTGGGTCCCCAGGCTGCTGTTGCTGCTCCTCCCCCGTGGCGTCGCCTCCTCCGCCCCCTTGTCCCTCCGGCCGCTGCTGCTGGTGCTGTTGCTCCTGCTGCTGCTGCTGCTGCTCCTCCTCCATGGCGTCACCCCCTCCGGCCCCTTGCCCCTCCGACTGGTGCTGCTGCTGCGGTAGGAGTCCCCTGCTTGGCTCGCCCAGCTTCTGCTGCTGCGCCCGGCCCTGCGGCTCCGTTTCCACCAGAAAGACGTAAGACGCGTTGTCACAAAGGAGCTGCTCAGTCCATGTCCGGATGACGCTGAGGTCCTCCTGCGGTCGCACGTCGACAGGTGGCGCAGCGGTGCCACGTGGAAAGCGCCGGCACGGCATGATAGCAACAAGCTGCAATCTGTCGTACGCAGCATTGCTCCACCCGTCGAAAAAACGGCTACGGTATGCACATGGAAGGAAGGCCCATGTCGTCCACGCACACTGTAGTGCAGGGTACCGTACACGTCGGCGCATGCCATGCAACCCCTCACCTCGCTGCCTGTCCGCAAGACCGCCAGCAGGTCTGTGAAGTCAACAGCGACCCCCAGCGTATGCCACTCCTTGAAGCGAGCCTCCGTCTCAAAGCGTGCAGGGCCCCGCCGACCGGCGCTGAGGCGGTCGGGGTGTCAAAACATGTCCAGGGCATGAGTCCGGTGGCACATGGCAGGTGGCAGGTGGGAATGAGTCCGGTGGCACGTGGCAGGTTCCAGGGCATGAGTTCGGTGGCACGTGGCAGGTTCCAGGGCGTGAGTTCGGTGGCACGTGGCAGGTTCCAGGGCATGAGTTCGGTGGCACGTGGCAGGTACCAGGGCACGAGTCCGGTGGCACGTGGCAGGTGGGAATCAGAACGCCTGACTTCACCTGGTTCCAACCGCAGACCCTATCACTACACTACACGCCAGGCACAGCAGCACGAGCCCTCAGACATCGAGTACAAGCGGTCTAGCGACCTGGCTGGCTTACGATTTTGACGGTGGCCGCGTGACCCGCAGTTTCAGTCCTGGCACCGCAGTGGCCGGCGGCCGTGTGCCGCCTGCTGTCCAGCGCGGCCGCCTACGCCGCTTGGCGGTGCTGTCCGTCCGGTCCTCAGGTTCCTGCGCTTCTTCCGGCCCTGTGCCAGGCCACAGCGCCAGCCGTAGCACCGAGCCCTTCCGCCGGTCCAGCACCCACCCGCGACCCGCGAGACGCTCGACAGCGAGCACCGCCGCTGGGCCCTGCAGTACCAAACAGGAGGGCAGCAGGAGTCAGCAGGAGTCAGCAGCGACAGCACTAGGAGTAACAGCGCCAGGTCGACGCAGTGCCCCGTGAGCCAGCGCAACCCTGCCAGACCCTACCTGTGACCGGACCTGGCCAAACAGAGTTGCGACTACTAGTGTGGTAGCCAGGGCAGGGCTCTCCCGGCAACACAGGACAGAATCAGTGCCGATGCCAGTAGTGAATAATGCTGCCATTGTCTACAGGCTACATAGCAGCTTTTCCGCCCCAAGACTGGCCTGGGAACTTGGTACATGCCCAGCCTGCCGCCCGCTGCTACTGCCAGTAGATGCCACACCATGCATACCACATTCAGGCTGGATAAGAGGCATACCCCTACCATGTTCGTCCTGCCCCTCGCCTCCCTGCCTCGACCAGCGACCCACCAGCAGGACCAGCCGTCTAGCCAGCCGCTTCTTTGTTTTCTTGGCCAAGCCCAGGACTGTAGCTAGCGCTTTTGCCAGGCGCTTTGAGAAGGGTACGGACGCTACTGTGCTGGCAGCGCTGCCGCCGCACACCGGATGAGTGATGCAGGCTTCAGCCACCACCGCCGCCACCTCCTCCATCGGCTCTTTGGATCGGTTGTCAGGAAGGAGACGCATCCAAGCCGGGGCAAAGGGGAGCAGCACGGTCAGTGGGAGGGAAGTGGGGCCCTTGCACTTGAAAGCGGGGCGGTCCTGCTGTTGTAGAGATGACAGCGGCAGCGGGCCAGGGTGCGGGGGCGGGGACAGGGCCGAGGGCGGGTGCGAGCACAAAGGCGGCCGGGAAGCATCGCCTGCCAGCGAGCCCATGTCGACCTCCTGACCCTGTTCCATTGCGACTGCCCGTGTATTAACCTCCTCCTTGGCGCTGCTGCCGCCGCTGCCGTCCTCCTGCTGCACCCCTGCTGGCGCCGGCACTGGCGCTGTGCTTGCAGCGCACGGCACCGCCACCGCGGAGGTGTCCCTTGCGTCCGCCTTTTCCTCACACCCGACGACGCCGCCGGCTGTTTGGGGACCAGCTGCGGCCAGTTCGGCCGGCTCCTCGCCTCTCTGGGCTCCCCGTTCCCCTACTGCCCCTCCATCCAAATCGCTGTTCCCTGGCTCGCAGTTGCGCTCCTGGTCCGCTCCCGCTCCACCCGGCTGCGCGTCCCGGTAACCGCCCAGCTCTGCACCCGCACCGACATCAGCGGAAGGCTGCGGCTGGCCGGTCGGCATCGCAGCTGGAGCATGTGGCTGCAGCAGGCCGCCGCTCCTGCTGGCTGGTGTTCCTACAGTTGAGCTAAGACACATGCCGCGGCGTGGACTGGGGCTTCGGCTCTGGCTGCGAACAGTAGCACCACGGGAATGCCCCTGCTCGTGTTCTGTAATGCCCCTGCCCCTCATGCGGCCGCTGCCGCCGTAACCGTAACTGTCTCCTGCTGGTGCGAGCGCGGATGCCGTGAGGTGTACGGCGTCAGCATCCAACAGGAACTCCGACGCCACGCGGCGCAGGAGGTCCTCGAGGGACTCCCCTGCCACCAGGGCCCCGGCGGCGCCCGCCAGGCCCCGATGGAGCACCTCCGTGTACCGTTGCGCGCGCTGGCACTCGGACATGCTGGCCTCCAGCCGGTGCTCCAAGTCCGAGCACCTGTACGACAACGTAAGAAAGCACAGACATAGTCACCCACGGCATGAGTGCCCCCCTGCTGGGTAAGCCGCCCCCGCGTGCACGTTCAGAGGCATGCCTTCCGACCGATGCAAGCCGCACTCCTGGGCTCACCGGGCCTTGGCCGCCCGGGCCTCTCTCTCCCGCTCCGCCAGCTGCTCCCGCAGCTGCGCCAGCTGCTCCTCCAAGGCGGCGGGCTGGGACAGCGCGGCCTGCGCGCGCTGCAGCCGGTCGTCTGCGTTGCGCCGCTCCTCCTCGAGGGCCGCCTGTCAAGGTGAGGAGGTAACAGACAAGTAATGACTGGCTTGAGGTTCTGCTGACAGGTTCACCTCAGGCGCTGGACGCTGCAGATCAGGAGACGCACGGCCCCACGGCCACACCCGGGCGGAACAGCATGTTGGGCTACGTTAGGGAGTAAGGTATAATGGTGCCAGAGAGTTGGCTGCATGGACTCACGCAGCGCTGGCGCTGCTGCTGCAACGAGTTGTGCAGCTCGGACTTGTCGCTGGCCGCCTTGTCCAGCTGCCGCTGCAGCTCCTGCCGCTGCCGCTGAAGCGCCTCGACGTTCTGCATTTGCGCAACGAAACCAGCCACCGTGACCAATGAGCCAAGGAAATTAACAGCATACAATACGAATCCCCGTTTAAATTGGCCCGCAAGTGCCACAGCTACGACGAAAAGCCCTGGTGCCCAGCGAGCCAGCCACAGCAGCCAGCCTGCTCTTACCAGCGACAAGTCCGTGCAAGTCCGGCGCAGCATAAAGAGGTCCTCCTCCCGCACGTTAGAGGCGTCCCACTGGGACGCAGCCGCCAACGCGCGCTGCACGTCCTGCAACCCAACAATCAGATGTGTACGCATGAACAACACCTGCTTGCTGAGCATCCAAAGCAGCATGGCTTGCCATCCATGTACGACACCTTGCCGGGGTGTACGGCCAATGCGGTCCAAACAATAGCCGTTGGGTGTACGAGCGAGTATCTGTTGCTGAGCAGCAAGCATGGACAAAAGCAAAGGCGCAGCTACCTGCATATCGATGTTGCCGTCTGCTGCGGAGCTAGACGGTGAGCCCGCCACCCCGTCCACGTCCGCCTGGTCACGTCGCCCGCGATTGGCCAGCTGCTGCTGCACGCCCCTGGGCGACACGGCACCAGACCCAGCCAGCCCCTGCTGCAGCTCGGCGTTCTGCTTCTTCAGCTGCGCCAACTCCTTTTCCAGCTTCTGCACGTAAGCCATGAGGGCGGCACAGGTAGGGCTTCACCGACAGCGAACAGTGCGCTACGGCAGTGCATCTTGCAACGAACGCAGCTTGGCAGGCCAGGCTCACCTGCATTGCGGCGCCAGCCTCGGCCGGGTCGTCACCCCCAGAAGCGCCCCCCACGCCGGCTGGGCCCCCGGTGTCGCTGGCAGCAACAACACCTGATGGCCTGCCATAATCTTCAGCCGTGATGTAGTTGGTGGGCGGCGGAAGGACGGAGGCGTGCTGACCGGATCCGGTAGCGCCATGCGCTTCGGCGGTACGCTCGTGGCTACTGCTCGGAACGTGGGTAATGTAGGAGGCAGCGCCAGGGTCCAGGCGGAGGTACAGCGCGCCTTGGGCTTCCCGGTTGATGTGCAATCTGTCATTGGCTGTAGCCCTTTTGTTCTGCATCCATCCCCGAAGCCCTGATATCCAACAGTACTTGTTGTCATGATCGCAAGCCTTCAATGATGCTTGCCAGCGGGAGTTGTCTGCCGCGTCTGTCAGCGTCAAGATGACTTCGTTGACTCCTTCCAATGGTACCAAGTCCTCCCCAAAGACGATGCGAACCGTCTCACGTTTGATACGACACTCCCCGAACGCAAGAGAGCGACCATGCAGTTTCACCTTGAAGCCAGCACCGTCCATTGCAGGCTACGACACATACATAGCATGTCTGGCTGCAATAGAGCAAGAGCCCATTTGGCGAGGTGCTGCGGAATTCCCCGCACCCTGCCTTCCTTTCCGTTTAAGCGTCGAGGAACCACGCATGAAGGGCCAATGCTGCGCAAGAGAGCAGGGTTCCTGTTAATGAATTACATGTGTGATAAGCCCGTGTCCGCATGTTGGGTGGGGATGACCAACAGCGCGCGCTGTGTAACTGCAACATTTTGCAGTGCGTGCAGGGGACATCCCCTGATCATGCGCAGGCATACGCGTGCATGGCCTCAATCAGTCCGTAGCAGAAATGAGCAGAAGCTCCTCATTGGAAAACCTGGAGCTGGTAGCTATGAAATGACCTGCAATTGCGTGCGATCTCCATTGCGACCAGGGGGTCCGCATGTCCACACCAGGGGACATCCCCTTTGCCTGAAGCCGCGCGACTTTGCCGACATATGACGTGCACTGTATTCTACACGTCCAATTGAATTCTGGATTTTTCCACCTGTACTCACCCTCCATCCCATATGTTTCCACCTGTACTCAGCCTCCACCCCATATTACTTTCCTACCTCTGGGCACGCCTGATGACCGTTCCTAAACCTGCTGCACCCCGATAAACCTGCGCAATACCGTAGCCCGTTCTTGAGCCTTAAGATTTCGAGCATGATATTGTACACGTGCCGGTATTGGAGGTCGTGTTCCAGTGGAGGGTACCTCCCACTTTGTACAGCTTTGTATGACGCGACACTCTGCAAGCCCAGACACCAGCACCAGAACTCTACACAACCGCACAGGAGTTGCAGTTGTAGGCATGGTGCCAGTACACTTGCCGCTTTGCTGACCTGCGCACCTGAGATGACGTCCCCTGCACCTCTGGCCATAGCCCATAGGCACGTACCGTAAACCATCCAATGTGGTGCCGCGGCGCAAGTTGTAAGGACTCCTTTGCCACTGGTATGCGCAGGATTTTGTCTTGCACTGTTGCTACAACCTCATTTACAGCGGAAGCGTGTGTCACCTTTGCCTCGGACTGATCCGACGTCTTAGGCTGGCGGAGGTCCGCGGCTCCGCACGCGATAGTATGAAGGTTCAGACACATCCTCAACTTGAATATTGCGCATGATGACTGCCTTAAACGCGACGCAAAGGCATTCAGGTGCGCAACGTCAAAGTTGGGCGGGCCAATGGTTGAGAAACCCAGCGAAGCGCTTGCGAAGCACGCATGCCTCACATCAGCGGTACATGCAAGTGATAGGAGTACACGAACAATAGTATATTCAGTGACGTGGCGGGATGGCGCATCCTTGCTGTGTGCTCCCGGGGCCCCTTCTCCACTCCGCCTGCTGCGGCCTCCAAACGCTGATGATATTGCAGCCCATTGCACCCTACTTGAGCTGTCACCCTACTTGATAAAGCCATGCAAATGCTGCCACCGATGTCAGCTTTCCCTCTCCTTCCCCTGTCGGCGCCTGAACGCAGGGAGCTCAGGGGGCATGGCAGAGGCAGATTGCTTCACCTTCTACCTCCCGCCAGATCTGCGCCTGCGGGTCCTGTCCCTCCTGCCGCCCAATGACCTGGCCCTGGGCGGCAGGCTGAGCTGCAAGGACGCCGCCCAGCGCTTCAGCG
>VFQN01004222.1_pt1 | contig 19232 bp, 28 predicted proteins | sample 3512371 | NCBI WGS metagenome assembly VFQN01 (sample SAMN10412370, study PRJNA504923) | tailings metagenome | isolation source: Replicate 2 from Balatoc abandoned mine | place: Philippines: Itogon, Benguet | collected 2017-08-28 | reverse complement strand
GGGGGGGGGGGGGGGGGGGGGGGGGGGGGGGGGGGGGGGGGGGGGGGAAAGGGGGAGGGAAGGCGGCCAAGGGGCAGGGCTGTGCTGGTCAGGGTTGTTCCATATGTATACGCGTATAATACGTATTCGTATACTACTGTGCTGGTGAGTGGGGCCCGTTTTGCTCCGGGGCGGCCAAAGTCTCGTTGAGGAACGGGAGGAGGCGGGGCTTGGGGGTGTTCAGCAGGGGGGTGGGGTGGAGGGGCCACGGGGTGGGCAGCATAGAGGTGGCTGGTCAACAGCCTGCGGGGCGACCGGGGATGGCTTGGCTGCTGGTTAGTCTGGGGTGGATGGGATTTGCGGTGTGGGCCTTACAGAGAAAGTAAGGCCGTGCCTACTGTACGGCGAATTGTGTGCGGTTGTAGAGTGTAGACCTGGTGTGGTGCCGTCCGGAAGCTGGAAGGGGCCTCCAGGCCGCCGAGAGACCTGGCGGTACCATGGAAAGGGGGGCCCGGTCATGGGACATGGGACCAAGGTCCCAGCAGGTGCACTCGCATCTTCTACCGGTACCTGAATATCGAGCAGGTAGCTTCGTCTTACAGTGTATTGTCACAGGTGTGCCGCACGCAGGTGCTACCGCCTGTACAGGCAACTTGTTGCAGTCGGACCGCACGTTAGCACCCTCCACACGCCCTGACTTTGCAACCCCCTGCGAGCCAGCCAGTGCAGTTACAAACACTGCGCTCGCGCTGAAAGCGTAATGGTACCAGATGTCACATTCAAGATCAGGTTTCAGAAGTATATGAGCTCATGAGGTAGTGGAAGCGTCGTGCTGCGTCAACCGCCGTTCATTCGATGCACGTCCTTGCTGCTTGTGGCCATCTCGCAGCCTCTGTGCAGGTCTGTGCTACAGCCATTACTACGTCGTACGGCATCCATAGGTACACTGTGCATGCCTGCCAACAAACTACACCATATTAGCGCTTTGTTCGTGTGCACCAAGCGCGCAGGCCCAATACCCATACGCCAGATAGGGCAACCCCTACGCCACGATTTGCTCACAGCACCGACCCAAACTGCCAACCAAGCCTTTCCTACACGCAGCACGAACATACCTACTTTGCAGCGGACGTGGAATGCCAACTTGCATGCAGCAGGGCGATATGGGTTTGCCTGCTTTAGTTCGGGCCATCCTGGGCCGTCACACACTGCTGTACACACGGTAGTACACGAAACAGGGGCACCTGAAAACGACAGGCTGGGCCTATCAAAGCCAGCACGCTCTTTCGCAGCGCGCATATCTCTCTTGGCCACAGTGTGCAGTACGACAGTGCAGTCACTGTCAGCGGTATTTGCAAACGTTGCTCGGCATGTACTCACGAGTGGCGGTTGGTTCCAAGGCACCTCGTCTTATTAGCCGCACGCAACTGTGTGATAGTGGCAAGCAACCACCCTACTGGGCCCCTACGCGCGCACACAGTGCACATCACTTCCTCTGGTGCTACTGTACATTAACGCGGTGCGTTGTCTTGCGTGCTTCATCCGTTTTGCCACAGAGTGGACACTCAGTGCAGCGCACCCACACGTGCGCGTACTTCATTAGGCTCCATGCCCACCCTTAGCTTTTCACCCGAAGGCGCACGTGCAGCTTTCGGCATCATAGCTCCATCCACTTGTTCTTACTGCTGCGCCAGGCGGTCCAGGAAGCGCTTGGTGAAGCCCAGCGGGGCCGCCTGGCCGTAGCTGTTGCACACCGGTGAGGCGGGCCCCGGGGGGCAGTCTACGTCCCGGTCAAACGACCAGTGGTGCAGCCCGCCCAGGCCCTGTGTCTTAGCGAAGGTGACCAGCGCATCCACGTTGGCCAGCGTGAAGGTCTCCCCTAGCACGTCGTTCCCGCCGATCATGGGCGTCAGCTCGATGTTGGAGTACGGCACGCCGTACACGTTGTGCAGCGCGTGCGCGGCGTTGATTGCCGACTGCGCCATGTCGCACTTGCCGCCCACCATGACGCAGCTGCCGGAAGATGAGCCGTAGTCCATGACCTGAGGTTGCGTACGGAAGAGGGCGCGAGGTTGCGGAAGAGTGGCTGGGCAGATGTGGGTAAGGCAGCAAGGCAAGGGAGGTGTTTGGGCATGCGTGCCCGATGAAGACAGACAATGAACGGCTGTGCTCAAGGCCTCAAGCACAGGACGGTGTATGACATCAGGACTATGTATCAGACAAAAATCGAGATTATTGATAACGGCGATGCTGTCTGCACGAGCGGCCTCACCATGAGGTTTACGTAGAAGTTGGTCCACTTTGAAGGGTCAGCGGCCACAGCCGCCTTGACCGCGTTTAGTGTGTTCCTGGTGGTTGAGGGGTGCGCAACGGTAACACACGTGCACAGCGTGTTCAACACCAGGTGTGTTGTGTTCGCTGGTGGCAAGCCCACTAATGCACGCTGACGACACTGCCCAAGTGTCCGTGCACGCAAGCAGGGGTTCCAAACCACGCCCGCTCCACAGACGTGCACCCACACGCGCTCACGCGCCGCCCTTGCCGGCAGGGCCGCTGTACGTCCCAGTGATGGCCAAGACCCTGGCTCACACCCCTTGGCCCACACCGCCTCCTCCGTCTCAAACCTTCTGGCTCACAACGTACGTCCACATTTTCAGGGGCCCAGCCTAGCGCCCAGCTGGCCAGGTGCTGGTCCAGCCCCTGCCGCACCCGTGCTCTGGCCTGAGTGCACCAGGTGCCCCCTGCGTGTGCGTGTGCGTGTGCTGTCCATTTGCTTCTCTCAGGAGCTGGTGGGTTACAGCGAGTCGATAACCCACTTTCCCTTGCGTTCGTGTCCCTACCGGCCCGTTCCGCCCCTCGCCTCCCCTCCCGCTCCGTCCACCCACCTGCCGGCGCTGTTGAGTTGGTCGCTGGTGGCCGAGGCGCCAAGGGTGGCGATGGTGAAGGAGAAGCGCATGGAGGGGTGGGCGGCGCGGCCAGCCCGGGCGCGGGCCACCAGGGCGGCGATGTCGGCCTGAGGGGGTTGATGGTGGGTTGGCAGTTGGTGGGCACGGGTAAGGGGGTGGGTGTGCTAAACTTGCACGGCGTCCAGCGTGGCAGTGAGGCGCAGGTGTACGGGCCAAGCCGTTGGAAGTGTCGGGAAGTGTTGACGGTAATGGGGGCGAGGCCGGGCGGGGGAGCGGGAGGGGGTTCACAAAGCTGCGGGGTGTCCCAGGAGCCGCCCCAGGAGAGAAAGCCAGAGAGGGATAGCGTTGTTGGGCAGCCCGCCCCTACGCCGGAGCCCCGGCCATAGCGCCCGAACACGCATGCTTGCACCCGCTCCCGCTCCCGCACCTGGGTCTGGCCCGCCTCGATGTCGAAGTCCACGCCCACCATGGCGCTGGTGTGGTAGCGCTGCACGAAGGACAGGAAGGCGGCGTCGCTGTCGCAGCGGAACGTGCCCGCCGCGCCGCCCGTGGAGATGATGTACTTCTTGCCCGCCGTGACAAACGCCTGCAGGTGCCGTACATGGGGCCCGTCCGAAGATTTGCTTTGGGGACAAGCGATACTGTGCGCTGGGAGAAGGAAAAGGGTGTAAGAATCTTGGTTTTTGGGAGTGCATAATCGATAAGAGGATGGGGGACATGCAACTGCTAGTTACAACGACAGACCGCCGCCGTGAGTGCCAGGCTTTGATGCTAACCGCATGAAGAGGCCGCGTGCCGTGTGCCATGTGCGGCGTGTCTGCGCACGTGCCTGCAGGTTGGCGGCCGCCAGCTCCGCCGGCGACACGCCCGCCCAGGTCTCGGAGCCGCACGTGCCCGTGGCGAAGGCGAGCGTTACAGCAGTGTTGGCAGGCGGCATGGCGGCGGTGATCGGCTGGCGGGCGCCGGTGACCATGGTGGATATGACGTTTGTGTTCCAGTCCATGTTAATGGTGACGTCCTTGTAGGGGCTGAAGAAGATGCCGCCTGGAGGAGGAGGGGTGCGGGGAGGGAAGGTGCACATGAGACAGGTGGGGGGCATGCGGTGGGGCCTTGTCCACAATTTGGTGTTTTGCAGGGCATCGTGCCTCCCCTGGTGTCGCAATTCCGTGGAATGCTATGGCAGGAGTCACGCAAAGGCAAACGCGTTGAGCTCGTTTGCCGACGCCTTTGCTGTCATGACCCCTTCACAGGTCACTCTTGACTTGCCGATCACATGTTACAAAGCTGCTGCTGCTACTACGAGTGGGGCAATTGTGCAGGCGGTCTATGTAGTGACATGCATCTCGCTGTGTGTGTTGAGGGCAGGCAGGACGTACCAGTCGGAGGAGGAGAAGAGGGCGACGGGGAGGGCTTGGGTAAGGGCGAGGGTGATAGCTTTGGGGAGGGCGAAGGAGAGGGTGTGGGCGAGGGCTTGGGGGATGGCGAGGGACTTGGGGACGGCTTGGGAGACGGCGAAGGCTTGGGTGAGGGAGACGGAATGGGGGACGCCTTGGGAGACGGCACGGGTGAGGGCTTTGGAGAGGGCGATGGAGATGGCTTGGGAGAGGGCGATGGAGATGGCTTGGGAGAGGGCGATGGCGACGGCTTGGGTTCTAAGGTCCGGTACACCAGCAGCAACATAGGCAACACACGGCAGTGGTTGTAGCAAGCGTTAGCCTGGGCGCCTGGGGTTGTCCAAGGAGCTTATCCTCACTGCCGGCACGCGTCAACCTGCTCTCGCCCCATACGCGTTTTCGTACTCCACACGCATGCAAGAACAACGTGACAACAACTTAACGCTCCACAACCCTGCATGCTTTGCAGCCGGCCAATTGCCGCGTGCCACCCCTGCCAGTCGTCCAGCCCTCGGCACCCGTACGCCCGTACACCCGTACGCCCGCACGCACCCTTGTTGCACATGCACGGGCACGTGGCAGCCACTCCCGGCAGGCCGCACGTGGCAGCGCCCCACGCGGCGCAAGCAGCGTTAGCGTCCTTGCAGCCTGCGGGCGTGCACACACATCGAATGGGCGAGGGTACACATCCACTTCGTTGCGTCTGGTACGTATTGCTGTTCCTCAATCTCCTTCACCTGGGAGCGCTCGGTTCTTTAATGCAGCCGCGTCGTTCACCGGTGTGGTTTTGTGTCCATGAAACACTTCTCTCCTGTGCAACGCCCGCTGTCACTGGTGCCGTACCGCACCGTTGAGGTTGTTGCCATTGTTGTTACCGCTGCCTCCCCCGCCGCACATGCAGGGGCAGTAGGTGGCTACACCAGGCACGCCGCAGCTGCCCGCGCCCCAGCCAGGGCAGGCGGGATAGGTGTCCACACAGGCTGTGGGGGAGGGAAGCAGGGAACGGACGCATGGGAGGAGGAAAGTGAAGGGCACGACGGGAACATTTGTGGTGCATGTAGGGTATCGGGGCAGGTAGCAACCCTGCTACGCAGGCTGGGTGGGCAGAGGAGTGAGCGGATGCAGGGGAGGGGGTTAGCTTGGGTGATAGAAGTGAGGTACGTTGGCGGAGCGATGGGTGGAGTGTCGGGACAGGCGGCGGAGCGGCTCACGCAGGCTGGGACCACGGGACGAGCGAGCGGGCGCAGGGAGAGCTGTGGCAACAAGGAGTAAGTGGATGTGTATACGGGCTGTAGGGACGCAGCAGAACTGAGGGTATCGATGAGGTGTCTTGGCACGTGTGCACCTCAGCGCACCAGCACGTGCCCATGGGTGGGCAAGCGTGTAACCGCATGCAGGGAAGGCAGAAGGGGCTACCATGGGAAGCAGGTGAGGAGTGGCCCCATGTCGACCGGGCGCACAGCTGGGAGGTGTGAGGGCAGGTGAGCGGGAGGCGTACCTTGCAGCGGCACAGGGAGTGGGAGGGGCATGCACGCATGCCGTATGTGCTACGGCCCTGCAAGGCTCCAGCAGCAGCTAGGAGCAGATGGCACAAGACTCTGGCTACTGTGTCTGCACGCTGCTGCTACCGTACTCGGTGACCTTCCCGCCTCTGGCACGTGTACCAGCACTCACCGGCGCACACGGTCGCAGCCATGGGCAGCAGCAGCAGCAGCAGCGCACTCCTCATGGAGGCGAGTGACGGCGTTGCGGTGGTCGCCTTGCTGGAATACCGTGTGTTCTGTTGCGGGGGCACAGGGCCGGGGTCAGGCGATGGCATGGAACGGGAATAAACGCACCGAACGAACAAGGTAGCACGGGGAGGTTGTGTTACAGTTTCAAATGAGAAGTCCATGATGTTTTGTGCTTGGAGGCTTCCGGCTGAGGCTGTAAGGCCTTTGGCTGTGGTGGACACGGCGCTACCGTCGGCCGTAACCCCCTGCGGCCTCGCCACGTCCAACGGACGTACCAAGCGCTACGAAGGCACCCACCATCGTGCCAGTGTGCTTTGCTTCAACGGAGGACGCAGGCTGTCCGGTATACAGTATCCCGGGGGAATCTGGGGTGGGGACAGGAGCGATGCATGCCAACAATGAGAGTTAGGGACAGCCTGGGGACAGCTTCCTTTCCACGGCCCATATGGAACAATGGCTTGATTGTAAGCACTCAATAGTATATATGTTTCTACATGCTGGACCCTCAGGGAAAGAGCATGTTCGGTTCCGCAGGACATACCTTCACGGCTTCGGAGGCACGGCCTTGCGTCTGTCCCTCCTGATCTATAGGCTCAGCGGGGTAAGGAACCAACACGGCCTATTCACTTTGACACTTTTCCTTTCTACGTCTTGTTTCGGCTGATGGATTTTAGTCGTTGTTGGGGAGAACTGTTCGTATGCTTGATAACTTGAATTAGTTTCCTGTTGCCGCATATGTAGCGCATTGTGTATGGCCTGGTGCGAACAAAGCGCCGGAACGCTTTGTCTACCGCGTCCGGCATTACGAGGTGTGAGAAACAGGCGCGCTCCATTTCCGCGGGCCAGCCACCATCCTGCAGTGCGATCAGTTAAACCACATCAGTTTATAATATATTTTGAACTGTATCCCTAGTGCCTTTCCACGAGCTACGGAAGGTGTGAGGAGGTTGAAGCTTGAAGGTAGGGCAGGGGTAGGGTAACTTCCGGCTGCCCACGTGCCCAGCTCACCCTTTGCTGCGTGAGGGGGCCACCTTGGCCACTGTGTACTTCAGTACACGTGCTCGCAACTGTTTTGAACTTATGTACAGTTGTACACTGTCCAGCACGGTCCAACCGTACCATACCAGTATGCGGTATGGGTCAAACGTTGCCGACCAGGGGACTCCGCGGTGGACCTGTGACCCCTGGCCGAGCACAAGGCTTCCTTCGGCTTCCTTGCTACGGCCAAGCCTTGCAATAAGCCACCTCGATACGTGCCTCTGCATTGGCCGCCAAGGCAAGCATAATGTCGGGCCCCGTGCGATGGAGCTGGACGGAAGGTTCAGGTGCCATCCCAGTCCGGCACGTTTCAATGGTAGGTGTGGTCGGGACCAGTAAGCATTGTGTAGCGAACTAGCGATACCACCTGGAGTGTAACACAACATGCAAAAAATGTTCCAATGTTACAGGATGCACGCACTGCATGTGCTCGCGCCACCCTCAACATACACGACACTCTGTGCTTAGGACATTCAGGCGCAGTTAACCACAAAAACAGCACGAGCCACGGCGAAAAACCAGGGCGAAAACTGCCCACTTACAACGCCCCAAGCAGCCAGGTTGATGGTACATGGCATGCACGCCGCTACATCACGTGTGCGGCCGGCTGCGCTGTAAATTGTACACTGATGCACGTGTGGGCCCAGGTGGGCCTGGCGTGGGCAGTACCAAGTCAACCACACACACCCCACCACATGAAGCCCAACAGCCTCGAGCAATGCCGTATGGGTCTCAGCCGCAAATACACCGTCATGTTTACCGGTACAACCAGGCCATGTTAAAAACAACAGATTGTACGTACCGACAAAGCACGAAAAATAGACCATGCCGCTGGACAGGCACGCAGGCGGGACAGGGTGGGTATGGGATGGTACGGGCGCCGCCCCAACAAACTAGTGCTACGGGCCCCATCCGTCCCATGCGCCTGGGTGACTGACTGACACGCCTGTCCGCTACCACGCCAGGACACCTCGTGTGCCTGCAACTTGAGAGCTTCCCAACGCAGCAGATTGGGTCGGTGTGAGACTCGCAGCGAATGGTAGGATGACTCACAGCGCAACTGCCGTATCAACCTCCACAACACCACCCCACATCCTTCATATGCTCAATGCGCGCCTGGGGAAAGCGACTCTACCCGACCATCTATCCGCCTGTATCCCAGTTGTGGACCCCTGCCCCATACGTCCTGCGATGCATGGCACTGCTCGCAGCCCTCCGCATTCTTCCGCAGACAAGAGTGTGTTGCAGCACCCCAGCAGCAGCGCCGCAACACAGCCTGGAGGCCCGCCAATCGCTGGCGCACATAGCACCGACCTCCTGTCCTCCCCAGCCTTACTATGCAGGCTGCCGTTCCACCGTCGACTCTGTGCGTACTCTCTGCACGGCGCCAGGCGCCCTCGTCGCAAAAAGCATCTGTCCCTAGTGTTTACTCAACCTGCAAACAGCAACCAACTCAGCAGGATTGCCTGACAGTCGCAATCAAAGGCGCTCCTACATCCTCGTTAACCAACACACCAACCAATCGCGCTCACACGCTACAGACGGCCCTTGCTGCTCTACCCCATTGCACCTACATCATCAAAGCATGCAGTCTCGCGCCAGCCACACCCGGGTTGCACGCTCATTTGCCGCGTCACGCACCTACACTCGATAATGAAACAAGCCGATTATCGGGTTACATATCCGCTATGAATGTACATACAAAAAGCTCTGCAAAATACAAAAGGCCAAAAAGTTGGTAGATGCACCCCCCTGATGCTTAATGAGCGGCCACCGCCTTGTGCTCAAGGGTGCCTGCGCGACCCCGCAGCAGCTCAGGACGCGCCGCATTCGTGCATTCCACCCCTGGCCAGCGGGGGTCGCGTCGCCGCCTCAGAAAACCGCAGCGCCGTACCCCGGGCTGTGCCCGTACGACACGTGACGCCCGCCCGCCGCCGCCTCCGCCACCTGCCGACCGTAACTACCAACCGCCTGCTGCTGCTGTCCGTACCGTTGCGACGACAACGAACCGGCTGGTACGGCACCTGCCCCGTGCGGCATCGTGTGGCACGGAAGACTCACTCCACCACCTGCACCAATCCCGCCTTCGCTGTAACGCGCGGCCGTTGTCGTACCAACCGCCAACAACCCAGCCGGCCGGCCGCCAGCGGCCGCCACCGCCATGGCTGCGCTCTGCTGCCGTAGCCGTACGGCAGCATAGTACTTCATGAGGCGCTGCCGGTCGTGGGGCACCAGGGGCGGCCGCACCGCCTCCAGCTGCGATGGGCACGTGGCACGTGCACGCGGTCAGCAGTTCAGGTCGGATGCAGGCACAACTACCCTGCATTGGTGCAGCCTGGGCCCTCGCCACGTCCAACGGTCTCACAAATACCAGGAGCACAAAGGACCCCCGTTCCCAACGCCGCAGCGCCATCCGAACTGCCCAGCCACCCGAGACACACCTCTTCCACTCACCCGCTGCGACACGGACGGCCCGATGGCAAGGTTGGTCTCCGTTTCAACCGCGCCGCCGCCACCGCCCACCGGTCCTGGCGGCGCCGCCGCCATGAGAAACGCCAGCAGGTCCGCCGCCCTGTCGTACTCCTGCACGGCACCGGCGGCGTTGCCGAGGAGCTCCTCGCCGGCGGCGGCGCGCGAGTGGTGCACCGCCGCCGCCAGTAGCGTGTCGACGGCGCACGGGACGAGCAGCGGCGGCGGCGGCGGCGCCGCCGTTGCGCAGGATGCGGCCGCGGCCGCAGCGGCGGCGGTGGCTGCACTAGTGCTGCTGACGGCGGCGGGGTGCCGCGGCGAGTCGGGGGCCACGGGGCGGGGGCTGGGTGCGGGCGCGGCGGTGTGGTGGGACAGGGCGGTAGCGGGCGGCGTGGGGGCGAACGAGCTCGCTGACGGGAGGGCGTCGGATGCGGAACGTTGCATGAGCAACTGCGGGCAGGGTGAGGTGAGGCCAAGGGTGAACATTTTGTACTTTTGATAGATGGGGCCATACCGATTAGCGACATCTACCAACTCGTCCATCTTTTCATAGGGTAGGTGTGTTGCCAAACAGCGGCAAGCAGGACATGGGCAGGACATGGACATGCAGGTGTCGCCTACAGCAGTACGTAATCCGTTACTGACAGCCGCCGCCTGCGTACCTGTGCCACGGTTCCTCCCAGGTGCTCGTCCAGTGCCGCCAGTGCCGTACGCGCGTGGTCCGCCAGCGCCGCCATCGCGGAAGCAGACGCCGGCGACGGCGGCGGCGACGAATCTTCGCCGCCGCCGCTGCTGCTGCCGCTCCCGGCGTCGCTTCCCGCCGCAGTAAATGCGCTTCCACCGTCGCTCCTCTCATGCTCTCGGCTCCCGGCCGCCGGCGCCGCCGCCGGCACGGCCGCATCGGCGAACTCCCCAGCCGCACCCGACGACAACCGGGCGTACGGCTGAGGCAGGCTGGTGGCACGTGACAGCGACCCACTGCCTCCGCCCCCTCGGCCCTTCCCGCCGCCGCCGCCGCTCTTCTGGGCCGTCACTGCCACCGCCAGGAGCCGACACGCCACCAGCAGCGTCCCCACCGCCTGCGCTGCCCCCTCCTCCAGCTCTCCCTCACCCTCGCTGCCGCCAACGGCAGAGGGCGGTTCCCCTACGGCCGCACCTCCCATCCTGCTAGCTCCCCCCAGCCCACCGAACCCCATCCCCGTCCCCGTCGCTGTGCGCTGCTGCTGCTGCTGTTGTTGTTGCTCTAGCGCCTGCTGCTGCCGCAGCTCCGCCTCAGTGTCAAGCAGCGCGGTGCACCTGCTCTTGGCCAGGTCCAGCAGCGAGTGTATTACCCGCTGAAGCAGAGGCAGGTCAGGCTCCTCCTGCCCCGGCAGCCGGAGCGTCAGTGTGTTGCCGCCCACGCCACCAACCCCTAACCCACCGTATGCCCCCGTTCCTAGCCCCAGGCGCTGTTGCTGCCCTTGTGCTGCAGCGGTGCCGGCGCCTGTAGCAGGCACAGCGGCGGCAGCGCTAGTGTACGGCAGCGGTTGGTCGTTGGGGTTGGCATGGGCGGGCAGGGTGGCGGCGGCGATGGGCAGGTGCTGCTTGGCGGAAAGGGGCAACGAGCCATCGGCGATGGCGAAGGCCTGCTGCCAAGACGGCGGACGCGGCCCGTCGTACGGCGCACGTGGCAGCGGCGCCGGGGAGGGAAACGCGTCGCCGCCGACGCCGCCGCCAGGAACGGAGGCGCCGGCGGTCGGCGACGCGAAGGCGGGATGCGGCGTGCGCGGCACGCGGAGCGCCGTGTCCGCCGCCGCTGCCGCGGCAGCAGTTGCGGACTGCGGCGCGGCGCCGCCGGCTGAGCCCGCCCTGCTGCCGCTGCCGCCGGCGCCGTACAGTTGGTTTCGGGAGTTGGAGGTTGCTTGGCGGCGGAACCCCGCCACGGGGCTGGACACCACCACGTAGTCGGAGTCGTCAGAGCCGTCCAGGGAGGAGGAGCGGCCGGCAGCTGCCTCGCCGCCCTCCTTCCCGTTCGCATGTCCTCTGCCGTAGCCACCCCCAGCCTGCTGCTGCGGCTGCTGCTCGTGCGGCACGAGCGCAGACGCTACCACGGCAGCCGCCGCCGCCATCCGGGCCGACGGCGCCGTCGTCACCTCCCGAATGCTGATGGCTAACGGCCCGTGACCGCCGCCGCCATTACCCCCAGCCGCCCATTCAGGGGCCCCAGCTGCCGGCGCCGCCCCGCCGGTGCTGTCGCGGCCGCGGGACCCAGCAGCACCAACAACAGCTGGGTGCGTTGGCGCTGTCCCTGAGCCTAACCGCTGCTGCTGCTGCTGCTGCTGCTGCTGCTGCATGTTTGAGGCAGGGGGCTGCAGCGCGGGGTGCACGGGGCTGCCCACGCGCGTGCCGGAGGTCTGGATAAAGCGCACGGCCCCCGTGGACACAGGCACGTGCGGCGAGGCGGCACCCTGCCCCTGCTGCTGGCGGGGCGCAGCGCCGCCTTCAGAGGACTGCCAGGCAGCGGCTTCGCCGGCGGCGGCGCCATTGGTAGTGCTGCTGTTGCTGCTGCTCGCCGCGCCCTGCGGGGGCAGCGTGGGGTGCTGCGGTTGCTGAGCGGCGGAGGACCCTGCGGTGCCGTGCTCACGGCTAGACGGCGCAAGGTGCAAGCGGGTCTAGCAGTCACGCACCGCGGTACGGAGAGCGCAAGCCGTGGAGGCCCAGGCACCCACCTGCTGCAGGAAGGGGTGCGCGAAGAGCTCCTCGAACGTGATGCGCTCCACGGGGTTGCGCCGCAGCAGCTGGTGTAGCAATTGCCTGTGGGGGCCGGGACGTGGGTTGCGCGGAGGGGAGGTGATGGGCAAAGGAGCTGTACGGCCCTGACGCCAAGGGGAGTACCGGTAGCAAGGCACATCAACCACGAGCCACCCAGCTACACGGGGACACAGTTGCATGTCTCCCATACCTGCATGCTGGGGACAGCGCCCGCGCCACGTGCGGTGGCAGCTCTGCGTCCCCCCGCTCTATGTTCTGCACCAGTTGCAGGTGGTTGGCGCCGTTGAAGGGCGGCTTGCCTGCAGGGGTAAGGGGGGAGGGAGCGGCAGCATGTGGGCAACGCATATGGGGGCACGGTACTGCAACATGGCGGGGGTACACCTGGTGCGCGCAGCTCCTAGAAATGGCGTTGAAAGGTAGCAAGGGAGCTGGTACCAATGGTGTACGGGTTTGGAAATGCGTCGTCTGGGCTCTCGCTGCACCGCTAGCTGGATGCCGCCAGCTGCACAGGCCAGCCTGCGCCACAGCCACAGCGACGCCCTGCCCGCCCCTCACCTGTGAGCAGCTCGAACAGGATGGCGCCCACGCTCCACAGGTCGGCCTTGGCGTCGTACTTGTGCAGCTGCAGCACCTCGGGCGCCATGTACAGGGGAGACCCGCACAGCGTCTCGGCCATGCCTGAAGGGAGGGCGCAGGCGACCGTACCGCCCGCGCCGTACGGCGATAGCGGGTGGGAAAACCGGCTGTTCAGCGTTGGGCAACTCCCTGTTGGCTAACGGTTGTATGTCCACGCCCCCCCTCGGCTGTGCAGTAGCGCCGACGAGTGACAGGTGCGCTCGTGGCGTATCTGTTCTCCCCTTGTACCACGCCCAGTCGCACGGACATCCCAGTGATTCCGCGATTCGAACAATTCTCGCGTTTTACGCGTACCCCAGGCCCCCACCCCACACAGAGTGCCCACCTGCCGGCTGCAGCGCCCTCGCAAAGCCAAAGTCGGCGATCTTGAGCACCGGGGAGGGCCCGGAGTCGGACAGCAGCAGGTTTTGGGGCTTGAGGTCGCGCTGGGGGCCCCATGGCAACGCGGGGTAGCAGGCGGCAGGAAAGACGTGATTGCACGGTGCAAAGGTGCATGGAGAGGCGGTAAGGTGGTCGAAGCACTACGCACAAGTGTCGTGTGCGGCTATCTGCGTAAACGTCAATGTACCCTACGCGCTTCAGGCATGAAATGGGTCAGGCAGGTAACAGTCACAGCAGCTAGGACAGTTACCAGCCAGCCGACTCACGTGTATCACGCTGTGCTGGCGCATGACCTTGAGCCCCTCGGCCAGCTGCCGCAGCAGGTAGCGCGCGGAGGCCTCCGGCAGAGGGCCGCGCTGGCGCAGGTGCAGCCCCAGGTCGCCCCCTGCACGGCAGCGGGTAAGGAGAGTGGCAGGCGTGGGAATGGTCAGAAGGGAGGCTGCGCAGCATATGCAGGGGAGGTCGTGGGCTGGGAGCACGGGTCTAGGGGCGAAGGAGCTGATTGTTGCAGGCGAGGCCTTTGGGACGGTGTGTCACTGTGGCGAGACCACTCCGGGTAATGGACGTACGGTATGGCGATCCGTACGGCGTTGCCGGCATGTCAGGGACTACTTGTCATCGGCATTTGTAAGATCAGGCATGACGGACGGCATGACGGACGGCATGACGGACGGGGAGCGGGGCAGCGTGGGCGCGCGGGCGTCGGTTGTGCCACGACACTGCTGGCGCCAAAATGGCAGTTGAAGCCACCGCGAGCATAAAACGATGTCCGTCAATACAAGCAGCGCATCGGCTATATGCAGCAGCATTTTGTGATCGGCGTGTGTCAGGCTCTGCTGACTAGCTTGCGTCGGGAGTTTATCAGCGGAGGCCAGCGTGTCCTGACGGGGCTCACCTCCGCAATACTCCAGCACAAGGTATAGCCGGCCGGGCTCCTGCAAGAATACGCAGTTTGACCGTTAGTTGCTTGTGTGTCGGGCTCTAGTGGCGCACGGCTTTTCCCCCAAACGACGGGTCGACGCAGGCCTCGAACGGTCGGGGGCTTTAGGTGCACCCGCGGACCGCAATCACGCAGTGCAGGCGCGCCGCTGGAAACTGTTCATATCTGCGAGCTGCATGTGTGGCGTAGTAGCCCAAAGGCCTAAACCCGGCTGAAATGGGCTGACGTGTTGGAACACGCCCTGAGTTCTGAAAGAACGACCGACCTTGAATAGGTCCAGCAAGCCCACGATGTTGACATGCTTGACGCGCTGTAGTACAGCTATCTCAGAGTTGAGGCTCTCTTGGAGCTTTCGGTTCAGCTTGTCAGTGTTTATCTCTTTTACAGCTGCTAGCGCGCCCGTCACAGTGTGCCGAGCTTTCCAGACAATCGCAAAGGATCCTTGACCTATGACGTCCTCTATCTCCCAGTTTCCGACGGTGCGCCGAGGAGCCATGACAGCACTAGGTCTTTTCCTCTACGCCTTCACGTCCTTGGCCACAACCAGGTAGAATGCCAGCACAGCCATCGGGATATATGCCATCATATTCCTACTGTTGAGTCGGCATACATGTCAGGAAGAGCGCTTTATTCTTTCCTGCAACCACCAACCGCTCGCATGGCGCCATGCCCACGGTCCACCCACATGGTGCGCTGACCAGCGTCCGATCCTTCATCCTCGTCCCCTCTGACCTGCCCCATAGCAAGGTTCACCACCTGAATGTGCAGTAGCTTGGAAACAGCCATGTCCCTTAACAAGGCGTGGGTACGCTACCGTAATGTGTTGGTGCAGCAGCAATATGACAGTCATGACCTGCTGCATTCCCTCTCCACCATGGTCAATTGCGAACTCTTTCGAGGTGTCCTGCAAGACCCGCAATGACACGCTCTGACTGCCTGACCTGATGTCTGGCACTTCAGGCAGGAAGAAATCTTGAACGGCGGCCAGCAGCGGCCCATGGGACGTTGCCACAATTCCACGGCGGAACGGTCAGCTCGCTCTCACTGTCTCACTATGCGGTGCACCCCCTGGCAAGACCGTACGGTGTGCACCTGCCAGGAACATGTACGCTTGCACTCATCTATCAATTGTCCCAGGGCGCCGCAAAACCTTACTTTGCCGCCACGTCATGCAAGGTCATGCACCAGCAGACATTGTTCGCATCTAGCTCTTCTCTTCTCCATAAACCCTCTCCTCCTCTGATCCCGGCCCCGCAGCCACGCGTGCACCCCTCCACCCACTTTGCCTCTGCCTTTCAGCAGCTCATTGCCTCTCAATCCTCCAGCCTTCCCCCATGGCACCCTTGCGCCTCCAGCACCTCCCCGCCACGCACTATGCCAACGGGAAGCTCGCGTTACAGCACGCTACACGGCTACAGTGTGGTAGGGTGCACAAGGCAGCGTTAGGTGTGATAGGGTAGATAGGCCCCAGAAGGCGCGCCAGACCCGTGGACGTGTCTAACCCCTTCCTTGCGTCTAGTCGCCACAGGCCTTACACCTATCATGCATACATGATACTTGTGTGTTCAGCCGGGTTAATATGATACTTGATTGCAGCTTTGGAGGCGTGCATGGGGGTAGGCGTCTGTTGCACTAACTTGAAGCGGTCCGTATCTTGCACTATTGTGTGTAATACTACCAGAATTTCCAGACCAGGAGGCTCCGAATCTATAAGTGCACAGGAGTTCCCGCCAAGCAAGACCGGAACACTGTTCCCAGCGCGAGAAGCGGAGGGCGACTAGGGGTAGGGGCGTGGGATAAGGTCTGTGACCCAAAGCGTGACGTACGGTATGTGGCTGGTCCTGTGACCATGCAAGTATGCATGTTGCTTGCTGATAAGTGCCCCTGTGCCTTGCTGATGACAATGCAGGCCAGAGAGGGGCCACGGCGCACACGACGATGCCTGCCATGGGAGCAGGCTGGGTAGGGGCGTGGGTTAAGGTCTGTGACCCAAAGCGTGACATGGGCGGTGCGACCTGGTGGGAGGCATGAACGAAGCTAGCCTTTGGCAGGCATGAAGCTGACTCATGACCTGCGCTGTTAGCTACCGGCACATACTGTTCTATTGCTGTTTCACTGGCTGTCCTACCTACCTCAGCGGTGCTTCAGGCACAGGCCTTGGCGCCCAGGGTGCGGGCCCTGCCCCGAAGGGTCCCACTAACGGCTCACCTGCCTCTGGCTCACTGCGTTGCCCAAGGCAAGGAAAGGAAAGAACCACACAAGCCATACACTCAACGACTTACAAGTTGGCTCATCTCAACGTTGGCCAGTCAGATCACTGTTCCGCATTAGGACGCAAAACGCCTCGCTGCATCGTCTGTTCACGTCTAAGCATGCTGTCCAACACACCCAAGGAGCGTGCCAAACATTCAGCCTGACTGTACCTGACCCGACTGTACGGCACTCTCCCGCGCCCTTACCCACCCTACCAATGAACCCTGAATAAGCAGCCATATAAGCTGTGGGCTGCCGAACCTGACCCCACACACCACGCACAAGATACCAAAGCAAAACTGGGCGCCGCAACACCTTACTCCATCGCCTCTCTCCATCCTCAATGGCACCCTTGCGCCTCCAGCACGTCCCCATCATGCATGGAGTCAGCCCCTCACGCGTTCTACGTCCCGTCCCCACCCTTGCTTCCCCCCTCACCCTTACCCTTGCTGTCCTCACCACCCTCATCCTTGCTTGCCGTCTCCCTTGCCGTCTCCTAAGGCCTGCTAGTTATCCATCAACGCGCTGATCCAGCTGATCCAGTAGTTGTTGTCCCACGGCAAGGGAGCATGACAGTAGCTGGCCGTAGATGTGGGAGAAGTATCATGGGTCGGTGAAGATGAAGTTAGGTTCACGGCCGTTGAAGCCCTTGAGCTGCGCCAGCCACATGCGCCTGTACAGCAGGGATGTAAGACATGGTGTACGGCACAGTTGCGGCCAAGCAAAAGCTCGGCATGGTACAGACAGGCGCAGGGGTACGAGCACGAGCTTTGAGGCCAGAGGTATGTCATCAGGATGCGTACGTAAGGGGTGGGGAACGGAAGCTAGGGTGGTCAGCCTGCCTGACAAGGTTCTGTGTAATGCACATTTCCATCGGCGGTGGCTGGGTGGCAGCATGTCGCAGTCGAGACGTGTACTTGTGCATGGCTTCGGACCACTGCCTCACGCATAAAGCACGCAATGACTGGATGCTGATACAGCAACTGTACCACACGCCTGCTCCATGCAACAGTGCTTGCCCGCAATGCCACGTTCCGTCACGGCCTGCACATTTGTACCCTCACAAACCAAGCGGTCCAGACCCCTGGGCATCCCGGTACCTCGCTTCTCCCACACACACCTCTCTCTGTTCACTACCCGGCGGCAGCACAATGCGCTCCAGCGGCTCGGAACGAACTTCAGCAGGAGCCCGAGCAGCTGGTCGGGCAGTGGCTAGCGCCTGGCCGAGGGGTGCCGCGCCCATGAAAGCGATGAGCAGTACGTTGCCTGGATGCTTCAGCTGGATGGAGAAGCTGCCAGCCAGGGCCAGCACCAGCACGTGCCAAGGCGCGTCAGGCACGCCAGCAATTAGTCACGAACTTCAGAAATGTTTGGTTGGCAGCGTCTACCGCCTTGGCGAGGGGTGCTGCACCAAGAGAGCCTCGAACGAAAACCCGCCTTGACGCTTCAGCTGGACGAAGAGAAGCCCCCAAGCAGCCATCCGCAGCAGGGCGTGGAAGAGGTGCACCGTCACAGGCCGTACACCACCCTCAGCCTCCAGAAAATGCTGATAACGATGCACAAGCCGGCAAGGATAATCTGCGCAGCACAAATCAGCGAAACAGAACCTCAAATTCGGGAGCGGCACGCAGGAGAGAACGCACAGCCCGAGGGCAGCTGCACACCCACCCCGAGAACCTTGAGGTCTCTGATCAGCATCGCCTGGTTCAGCGCCCGCTTCGCCCGCTCCATCCGCTTGGTCTGCTCCTCCAGCGCCTTCTCCGCCCGTTTGTTCTTCTCCAGTTGGGCCCTTAGCGCCAGCTCCGCCTCCTCCCTCTGCGCCCGCGCGTCCTCCAGCTGCTTGATCAGGTTAGGTGCAATCGGCGCCCGCTCGTCCTCCAGCTGCTTGGTCAGGTGAGGTGCAAATGAGCGTTTAATAAGAGATGTTGCCCGAGATTCGCACGTAACGCCAGCGCCCAGCGGGGAGCCGCACAATTGTTTCCCACCTCCCCGAAACTGGAGGACGTCTTTGTTACAATTCGACAACGGGAGTGGTGGGGCGCTGGTGTAATGGCATGGCGCGGACGCCCGAGCTGAAGTCCTCCGCACAATTGAGGCCTCAGAACAACGCCTACCATTCTTCTTCTTCTTCTACTACAACATAAAGTATTGTCGGAGTTTGACGGTTTCAGGGTCCGGGGTCGCAAATTACGGTACACGTTGGCGCGGCCACATGCGCAAGGCTCATGCACGCTCTCAGACGCAAATGCATTGCAGGAACAATACCAGTATGACTGTATGCCACTGTTCTTCCCACTGTCAACGGGAGGGGTCACCAGGCCGAGGTCTTGTTACCTTGACTGGTTGCGGCGAGCTGACACGTGTGTAAGGGCCGGCAGACAGTTCACGACAATGGTACAGATCGCCAAAGAACCGTTGGACATGGTTGCCTCCGAACAGGGATGCGCGCCAAGCTTGTCAATCAGTCTTACAGGGTGCATGCAGCCGCATGCTGTTGGAGGACAAGGACCAGCCGGTGGTTGTCTGCATATGCAGCAGACTGCCTCCTGTCCATGTCAAACGGTCTGCTACTCCGGCTACTCTAGCTACTCCGCAGTAAGCGTCAGAGCGCCTAGCCACTCCACGGTCCGGACCCGTAGGTTCCTGTTCCTGGGCGAGTGCGTCTTGCACACAGCACCCCTGGTGGCAGGTGCCTGCCAGTGGATGATGAACCGTCGGGCATCAGCTGGTGGATGACTCCCATTCCCCTGTT
>VFQN01004221.1_pt1 | contig 19239 bp, 29 predicted proteins | sample 3512371 | NCBI WGS metagenome assembly VFQN01 (sample SAMN10412370, study PRJNA504923) | tailings metagenome | isolation source: Replicate 2 from Balatoc abandoned mine | place: Philippines: Itogon, Benguet | collected 2017-08-28 | reverse complement strand
CCGGTGATGGGTATGGGGCGAGTGGTTATGGTTCGGGAGGCGGTCGGCAGGGGGCTCAGGCCCAGCCGCAGCAGGCTTCCCAGTCCCCTGTTTCGGGGGCGGGCGCCGGCCAGCAGCGCGGTGGGTACGGCAGCTCTACGTATGGCTCGTACGGTGTGACGTCACCCACGCAGGGCGGGCAGCAAGGTCAGCAGTCGGCCTACGGCGCCACGGGCGGCGGGTACGGCGGCTCGTCGGGTTACGGGCAACAGTCTTCGGGCTACGGCCAGCAGGCCTCTGGGTATGGCTCTCAGTCGACCGGGTACGGCAGTGCGCCGGCTAGCAGCGGGTACGGCGGACAGAGCTCTACTGGATACGGCGCGCAGGCGGGTTACAGCGGGGGGCAAGCCACTGGGTACGGCGCCCCGGCGCAGCCCGCCGCGGGCCAGCAGGTGGCTGGCAGCTACGCCGCGCAGCCTAACGCGGCGGCAGCGGCCGGGACCTACCCCACGTCCTACTCTGCCCCAGCCCAGGTGCGTTGAACTGCGGTGCAGCAAGGCTTGTTACCTGAGCATTGCTGCCCCATACGCGTGGGGTTACGCGAGAAACCGTGTAAGGCGTCAGGGAATCGCGGAAGTGCACCCATACGCGTGGGGGTAGAGCGGCGTGAAGACGTTGGACGGGCCTGGCAGTCCAGTAACCGCAGGTGATGTGTTGTGCAGCCGTGGGTAAACAAGTTGCCTAATCATTTTCGCAAACACCACCCCTGTCCGCAGGCGTATGGCGCGCAAAGCGGCTATAATGCCGCGGCCGCCCCCGCGCAGACTGCCGCGGCCACCGGATACGGCGCACCCGCTCAGGCCTCCGGGTACGGCACCACGGGCCAGGCCGCCAGTGGCTACGGGCAGCAGGCAGCTGCCAGCACCTACTCCTCGTACGGCACGACCGGGTACGGCGCTACGACGCAGCCGGCTGCGCAGGGCGCGTCCGCATACGGCGCGCCTGCGGCGCAGGCCGGCGGCTACGGGCAGGCGGCTCAGCCGGCGGCGGCGCAGGGCGGGTACGGGGCGAGCGCTGCCCCCGCTGCAGCCGGCTACTCGGCATACGGCACCGCGGTGAGTGAGCTGAGCTGAGCGGCTCAGCGTGGGTGGACCCGGCTGGGTGGCAGTGCGTCGTGGAAATGCTTGTACCGCAGCGGAACTACGTTCGGTGCAGGCCAAGTGTCGTGCTAGTCCTGACGTTGACGGCTTGCGATTTGTAACAAGTCAAGGCCGACGTGGACGGACAGCAAAGCTGAGGCTGTTATTATCGCTGCTTTGTTCCTCTTCGCAGGGCTACGGCCAGCCTGCCAGCGGTGCGACGGCCTACGGTGCCGCCGCCTCCGGCTACGGCCAGGCGGCACAGCAGCCCGCCCAGCAGGCGACGGGCGGTTACGCGGGGTACGGCCAGCAGGCCGGGTACGGCACAGCGGGATACGGCCAGCCGCAGGTCGGGCAGAAGCGCGAGGGCGACGGGTACTCGCAGTACGGGGCTTACGGCGCAGGTGCTGCTGACTACAACAAGCGCCCGCGCTACTGAACGAGTACCTCGTGAGGTCCACCACCACCGCCGGCAGTTGGACATCGGGAGGAGGGAGGATGAGAGGCGTCCCAACTGCGGTACGCTTACGTCGGGCCTGATTGCACCCACGCGTTTTAATGGTGTGGTCAGTAAGCGCTAGAGCGAAAGTTGCTGCTTATCAAGGTCCGCGCTTTGCGGTCCGCTCCCATCAGAGGTGGTGCTTGTCTTACCAGTGGCATGCATTGGCGGCCGGCAGTCGTTGCGCTGCGCCGGGCCGTGCCTGTATAGGACGTGTTGGTGAAGTGTGTTGTACGGGCGCCGATTTGAGCGCCGCAAATCCCTCTGTGCCACTGTTGCCCCATGGTCACGCCCACGTTAGCCATGTGCTGGGGCTGCATTTGCGTTTTTGTGGGAGAGATGATGTGGAAAGAGGTGCGGGCAAATGCGAAAGGCTGTACTGGGCATGTCAGGAGCAGGGATGGGAGCAGGGTAGGGTCAGGGAAGGCTTGAGTGACTAGCGACGGGAAGCGGGAATGGGTGCTGTGGCCCCTCGTTACGGAGGTGGGAGGGAGAGCGGAAAGTTGTTGTTGCGTTAGGGGCGCCCCTTGCTGGTCGGGGTTGCGAGTTGCTGCAAGGAACCAGCTGGCATCCTTTCTGGGGCAGTCTGGCCGAGAGCGTAGCTCGCGCTCTTGCACAAGCAATGGCAGTAGAAAGCATGCGCCATTTGCAGGGCAAGGGGAGGTCAAAGTGAGGAAGACGGGCCCCAGTCGCCACAGAAAGGGGCGAGCGCATCAAGCCGCACGGGACAAGTCAGCTTTCCTGGGCCAGAAGTTGTCGGTCGATACCACGCACATCCTACCCTGCTCCCACTTCGCGCCCCTAACGGTCCTGCTAACCGGCCCCCTCCCCGCTGCTGGAGCTTTGGCGGCGGCGCCGGCGCGCCGGCGCCCATGACCCTGGAAGGCGAGGTAGGGCGTTGCAGCAACAGACGCAGGCTGGCGCATCCTGGGTGTCTGCAACAGCCGTACGTAGCAACGAGGCGCAGCGCACCGCGGTCGGACAGGAGCACGGGGTTGAATTGCGGGATAGCAGGATGCCGGCAGGGGGGCGTCTGCAGCCGTCAGCAAACTGGAAGCCTGCTGAATGTGCTGCCTACGGGGCAGCTTGACAGGACCGGCAGGGGCGTGCTTGTGGTGCAAAACTCGCCCATTGCATAACATTTTAAACATGTAATATCTGTGGTGCCCTGGTGATGTCTTTCTCTCTGTGATCTCCGGCTTGCCACAAGGCCTTGGCTGCAGCAGGATGCTTGGTCAAAGTTTGTAAGATGGTGGATGTTTGTACGGCAGGTATCCACATGCTGGTGCTGCTGGTTTTTCCTCCAGATTGGATGCAACTAGCGATGCAGCTAGCGAAAAATGAGCAGCGCAGCAGGCGTCCTCGAGGAGACACCAATGCGAGGCATACACCACAGCAACACCCTTCCTGCTCTATGAAGGTATCAACAGCCCAACACCCAATTTAGTTACATTCTACTTGGTTCAGTGTACAAAAAACAATCAAGGGAGTGAACCAAGCATTGCCAAAGGAGAGCTGCATCAGCTTGGCAGACATTGAGTACAGTCCTGGCGCAGCTGCACTCTGCAGCAATGGCAGGTTGATGAGTATTCTACAGATCGTCATCCTGTCCGTATCCAGCAGTACTGAGCCGTCTTGCAGTCCTGGTGACGCCATCAGCCCTGCCAAGCCGTCAGCCGAAGTTTGGCCTGGGGAGAGGGCGGTAGGCGGGGTGTCAGGTCCCTTGACACAGTTCAGTGGGTCCTGTGTGGCGCATGCAATGCTGCATATGATCAAGTTCAAGCCAAGACGGGGAACCGTTGCAGGGTTGCTTTACAAGGCTACGCGGCAACTCCTCATATGCCTGGAAAATTGCAAAAGCAGGCGAGTGGCGCCACAGCCCGTGCTCAGCAGCCCCGTTATGCCAATTCATTGCGAGCTCACGTGTCCTTGTATCCGTACTCGACTGATATCTGTGCTTGCCAGCCTGCAGCTGCGTGCCTCAAATACATGCACCGTCACACGCTAACTGTGCCTTAGTCACACCGCACCAACGGCACAGGTAATGTCCTGCCCAACGCGACCCGTCACTCCAGCCCCCTGAAGCGCACAGGCCTGCGTGACAAAACGGGGCGAGGACCCTGCCCCCGATCTCGAAACACCGCCCCTACACAACACCGCTCAAACACCCCTTTCCACCACGTTCTTCTCGACAGGTTCGCGGCCACCCGTGGCCCACACGCCATGTGTCAAATTGCGCAACAGCAAAGCCAACACCGCCGCACGGGCTCTACGGGCCTACCAACCCAACCCCCGGTCATAGAATCTAGCATAGCCTATCATCGGAGCTCTAAAGCTTTAGGCGTACTTGCTGTCGCCGATGATGTGGCCTCCGAAGAAGGGCGACACCTCCGCCACCACCTGCTGGTACTCCACGGGGGCACCGTCGTCCAGGTGCATCTTGACCAGCTCACCGGCAATGGGGGCCTGGGGCCGCAGGGGCAGTGGCGGGGCAAGGCAGGTGAACATGGGCGCAGGTTTTGGAGCTGGGGCAGACAGTGAAGAAAGCAGCGCCATGTGGGTCGGAAAGAGCGTGTTGGCTGGGCGGACATGGGGGTGGCTGGGACCTGAAACGAAGGAGGCGTCTTCCATTGCAGCTTGCTGTGCCACCCGCAGTTCGGCTCAGCAACCCCCACCAGGCACAACACCAGTATCCCGTGGACTGAAACTCAACTCCTCGATGCAGGCCAAGGCACGACCCCGACTTGCTTGCATGCGCCCCTCAGAGAGTCCACTTCAGGGCCATGATCATGAACCCATGCGTAAAGGACTCCACCTATCCGCCCTTTGCACACTGTGGGCCTTTCCTGCACCGCCCGATCCACGCCCGCCTGCACCCTGGCTTGACCTCCACGAACGTGCAGCCCACCCACCCCGCTGGACGGTGATTCCAGTGCGGGGACTCCAGCTGCCCCTGCACCCTGCCACCCATGTCCCATGCACGCCGCTAAGCCACCCACCTTGACCTCCACGAAGGTGCCCAGCTGCTCCACGTAGCCCAGCACCTGGCCCTTCTTGACCTGGTCACCCTGCAGGGGCAGCGTAGTGGGGGAAAACAGTTAGGTACGGTCCCAAGCGCGGAGGGGCACGAGACTCCAGCAACGGGAGCAGCACTGTGACTGCAAGAATGACGCGTTCGAGGGTGGAGCCCAAAGTGCAGCAGCCATGGGGCGAGGCGCGGGGACTAGTGGAGTCTGGGTGGCTGGTGCCCCGCACGGCGACACTATGGCCCAGGCAGTCGATTGCCGCATTGCCTCACATGCGATGCGGCTCACGCTAGACAGCCTAACGCAGGAGCGGGCAGGGGCCCCATGCCAACAGGCTGAGCGCAAGCCGCCGTCCGGGGAAGTACCGTTCGCACCCTGAAGGGCCCGTTGGGGCCTCCCGGTACATGCCCCTGCAGGAACGCGCGGAGAGCTAGGCTCCGGCACCCGCGTGTCCGTCCCACAGCTGCCACCAGCTGCCACCGGCAGACGCACCCCACCCCACCCAAACCCGCCCCGCTTGCCTGGTTGACCATGTTGCCCTTGCCCACGCGCTTGCCGCCAGCGTACTTCCCGCGGCGCAGGATGCCGACCTAACGAGGGAGGGGGTGCAAGGAGGGCCAGGGGAAGTGCCATGGTCAGTTGGTGGGTCCCATAGCGCGCAGGTTGATAATAAAGTGAAGGCCAGGGGGCCTTACGCTGCAACGACGGGTAGGTGCTCGTGCGTTAAGGGGTGCTGCGCACCACAGTCCGCTGGCCTACGGGAATGATGAAGGCAGCTGATAGTGGACACTTGACTGTCAAGAAGTTGTTGCTCCATTGGGCATTAGTAGTTGCATGTGAGGGCCTGAGGGTGTCAGGAACAGGGTCCTTACTTCCTCAACTCGTCGTGCATGCCCTTGCGTGCCCATACACACCAGGATGGATGCGTAACGCTAGGCAACCCCGAAGCCCACCTTGGGGGAGGTGACGTACACCAGGCTCTCGTCGACAGTCTCCTCCAGAACGACCACCTCGGGCTGGGCGGGGGCCGGAGCGGGGGCCACGGCAACCGGCGCGGCATGCGCAACCGGCGCGGGGGCAGCGTGGACCGCAGCGGCGTGGCCGCCCATGCTGCGCTTCACTTTAAGCTCAAAGGAGCCCATCTGCGTTTTATGTAGTATTCGGGGCAACCCCCGTCAGTGTCCGCGTAACGCTTCCACGCAAGCATAAAGCGAAACGGGAAACCCGCAGCGACTGATATAATAGATCACCTTGACGTGCATCTCCGCAATCTCCGTGTCGTTGCAGAGGGTGTTGATCAGGCTGGCAACCTGCAAGGCGCGCGTGTTATGTTGGAGAAAGTCGCCGGCGCGAGTCGGTAATTCGCACCCTCCCAGTGCTGTCCCTTACCTGCTGAGTGCTGGGGGTAACCTCGGGAGCATCATCAAACTCCTCTGCAAAGGTCACAGCACCCCAGGCTTATTAGGGCCGATGTATCCCCTTGCACGCGGGTGAAGGGCGACGAGCAGATTGCCTCCCCCACGCACCCACGGGGGCCTCGGCCTTCTTTTCCGTCTCAGTAGCTGTAGCCCTCAGCACAGGCAGACGAGCAATTGGGGTAGGGCGGATCGAGCGCACGCTGCGGGGAGCCGCAACGCCCGACCTGAGGCACGTCCGGGTGAGCATTTTGGTATGTACACGGTAGTAGATATATGCGCAAGTACAATGGACCGGGACGGCACTCTACCTTTCCCTGCCACTGTGTTGTAGTGCCTTTGGGGCGTTACCGCATGGGTCGTAAATTTGCTCTCCAACTCTTGACAGCCAAACCTATGTAGCAGTACCTGTATATGATCTTTACATTTGTTTAGCCCTAGACAGCTAGACTGCTACGTGTCCAGCATTGTTGCGCTGAGCGGGACTTCGTTCTGCACCCTGGCTGCACCTACGTTCGGACGATAGCGACAAAGAACAAAATTACGTCCGTTGTGTCCATTGTTTCTTGACATTGAAGCCCCAGTGCTGCCCCGCGAGGAGCTGCAACACCCGCACAAGGGTGGACTACAGCTGGCCTGCACCACCGCAGACCCAGACTTCCATTGCGTCACCCTAGCCATGGCTTCAGACACAGCTCCATCTTCTTCTGGGCCGCCTGGTCTACGTCAGTATTACGTGGCTGTGGGCAACAGGGATGCAAAGCTGGTAAGCTTGGGGCGGTAACGGGTAACCTCCTGCCCTCCCCCGCACCGCTGGGCCAACCACGACCTTCCAGCTGCTAGTAACACATCCCAACCGCACATGGGATACACTCCGCGCAATCAGTGACTGGTATGAGAGGAGTTGCATGCCGTGGCAGCCCTTTGCAAAGGCAGCGGACGTGGGTCCGCGCAGCTGCTTTCACATCTTAACCCTGTGGGGCAACCCACGTCACATACGACATCCAGCAGCAACTGCTGACGCTCTACCAGCCCAACTTAGCCCCTGTGCGCCTGCTGGACCTCTTTACGGACCTGTGCGTGCCCGCCACGCTCACCTCTTGCTGCCTTCCTGCTCACCCACAAGAACCGCCCCACAAGGGGATAATGCTGCTGTACCCATACGCTAATTAACTTCTTTCCACCAACACTAAACCCACCACCACCACCACCACCACCACCGCCGCCACCCCAGGCCACGCTCCTGGAGCTGCTGCACGCCCTGAGGGCGGCCAGCACACGGCCCGTGGCGGTGTGCTGCAGGCAGGTTGGTGGTTGGTGGTCGGCGGTTGATACGTAAAGGGCTTAACGGTGTGCTGCAGTTGGTGTTGGTGCACAGGCCTCTGTATCGAGCAATGCGCATTGGATAGGTGTACTGGCATGAGCACACAGCATGGCAGCCTATACCTTATGCGCCCGGCCAACCAAAAGCTCGAATTACTACCGAAGGCGGCAAGGATGCCCCCGCGTTTACCTTGCACCAGGCGCTTACCCCATCCTCCGAACCCTCAACAATCTCAACACCCCCAGGTCGCCATACACTAACCCACATGCCCTGTTGTCCCCTTCCCCCTCCCTGCCCCACACCCTCAGCTCCCGTGACTCCCTGGACGCGGTGGTGCACGCCCTGCTGCAGAGCCACGCCTTCTGCGTAACAGCCATTGTGGGTGTCTAGACCCTCATACCGAATCGGGTCGTATAGGGGAGGTATAGGCTGGGCCAACGAAGGGGCGCATGGGCCGCAAGGGATGTGTTCCGGTGGTGTGCCCGTGCATGGCAGCAGACCCCCGGGTGCCCCCGAGGGTCCCGCGCCGTGTCCTTGTCCCTCGCCAGGTCCTGCAGGCAGCAGTGGGGTGAACCGTACGCACCTGCAGCAGCTCACGTGCCCGGGGATGCGCGCAGCGTCTCAACGGACGTGTTTAGCGTTGTCGCGTCTCCTGCACTTCACGAGCGCATCCATGGCAGCCACACTCCCCCTCCCGGCCACACGACCAAAACCACACCCAGCAGCTCACCATTCCGCGCCTCCGCCGGGCCCGCCCTGCCTGCCCAGCCCCCTGAAGCCTGGACCCCCCGCCCTGCCCTGCAGCACAGCGACCTCACGGAGCAGGAGCGGGAGCTGGCACTGAGCAGCTTCCGGCAAGCTGCGCTGCCTGCCGCCAGCGGTGCGTCGGGCCACTGGGGCCGCTGGGCAGGTGCACATGCGAAACACTTGCCACCCTGTGTGGGCGGGCAGCTGAGGATTTTGGCTTGCTGTGTTTGCCGCCGTAAGACCACAGTCCGGGATGGGGCTAGGCGCAGGCATCCAGTTTCCTGTGGCCGACATGCCAGCACACATGCAGCTTGACTGGTCGTACCGCGCAATGACGCACAGCGCCATGTGGCTGACGGTGGATGCTCTGGGGCGTTGGCTGCAGGTGGCGAGGCGCGAGGTCGGGCTGACAGCGGTAGCGGTAGCGGCGCAGCTGGGGGGCCGGCGTCCAGCGTGGGCGGCTCAGGGAAAGGCGGCGTGGGAAGCGCAGGCGCAGGCGGCAAGGAGGCTGCTGGCAGGGGCCCGCAGGCGCAATTCCACCAACCGGAGGAGCAGCAGGAGACGTGTGTGCTGGCGCTGACTGACGTGTGTCTCAAGGTGAGGGCGGGGGAGGCGCCTGCTGGGCGCAGCACAGCAGCAATACTCAGCGACTACACGAGCCAAGGCCGACGGGCGCTGGTCGAAGGCGTGGCTCCGGGTGCAAGGTGTACGGCGTGCACGCGGTGTGCGTAGCCAAATTGCATGGCCAACATTTGTGCATGGAAAGCGTCTGTGTCTCGGCCATTGTGATGTTCCTCGGCGATGTATTGGCGCAGGCTCTCCCACGGGAGCTACTGCCGGTGGGCCTCAGCTTGCTCATCGAGTACGAGCTTCCAAGCAGCAAGGTACGGCCGCGTGCAGCAGCTGTAACGCGAACTGAACCTGTGGAGTTAAAAAGAGTGCCGCTACCTGCCGATGCCCGTTGCTGGCCGCTGCGTGTTGGAAAGCCGGTGTCTTGTCCTTCAGAAAGCGCTGATCAAGCCACATTCTGCAAATTACTGACGGAGCAACACCTGTGGGGCCATGGGGGTGCTGCAGGAGGTGTACCTCCGGCGGCTGTCTGCGCTGGTGGGCGGCGGCAAGGACCGGCGGTCGGGGCGCTGCTGCGTGGTGGACATGGTGGAGGCGGGGCAGGCGGCGGCGTTCAGGGCGCTGGAGGGCTTCGCGGCGGCGCCCGTCCTTGAGATGCCAGTGCGGGTGGTGGACATATTCGCCTAGCCTAGGGGCAGGGAGCTGGGTTGTCCCGTGTTCACCAGGGGACAGGACCAGGGCCGTCGGGGGAAAAGGAGCTGCTCCGTTGGTGTGTGTGCACGGTTGGTGTGGACGGTTGGAGGCTAGGGAGGGCCTAGCCTTCTCATCATGGGGGCACTGGTAAGCTCCCACTGCGTTTCGCGCGGCATCGGTGTCCTGCAGGGTTGTGTGTGATGAACCACTGCTTGGATTCCGAACTTGCCTGTTGCAGCCCGTTGGGGTCACCACCACGGGTCACCACCTGCAGGTGTTGAAAGTCTCAGTGCGGATGCCAGCTTGCATGAACAATGCGCATGTGCCAAATTGCGATAGGGTATTGGGCTGCTTTCATCTGCCTCCTGTCCGTAGCATGCCATAGCCCATGCCTAGCCAGCGGCCATGGAGTCTGTAGTACGCGCGCGAAGGCAAGTGCATGTGTCAAATGTTACAAGCCAGCCCGCAAGCGGGCATCTTAATCACATCCGAGCAACCAACAGCTCACCCACAACAGGACAGGACCAGACCCTCCCAACATGTACTGCATATACACGCACGTGTACATCACCCACACAGGTCGCAACCTTCGCTGCACAAGAAACAGACGATCGAAGCGAGACGCTGTTGGTCCTCCGCTGCCGCCCTTGCCCTCCTCCCTCTCGTTAGCGCTCGCTCTCTCGCCCCACAACACTGCGTCTGCAGAACCTTGCAGATTCAGAGCGTGGAAAGTGGTCACGAAACTCTCCACGTCACGTCAAAAACCACAACCAGGGTGTACAAGGGAACGTACGCAGGCGCCAGCGCGGCCCGATCCCCCACCAGAACATACATGCACTCCGATTTCGCTCACGTCAAAAATGCGGGTCAAACTCCTTCCACTCGACTCGCCAACGTCACAAAACAAGAACCACCGTGCCTCGGCTTACAGCAACCTGCCCCGGAACCCACGCACGAGCATGCACCAGGCGCCACAACCAGCCTTGTTCACCAGCGTAGCAGGGAGACCACCAGTGAGGCTACAGCCTGTCCTTTGTCGCAGCTGCATCACGCCCTGCTGCCTCCTGCTCCGGCCCAGTCGTTGCCAACACCGTCCCGTCAGGAGCCTGGGCCTCCGCCACATGCACATGCAGCTGCGGCGACTGCTGCATCTTCTGCTGCCCCCAGCTGTCGCTGCAAGCACGCTTTACAGCTTGGACAGCATGATCATCTCGCCGTCGCGGCGCACGGGCTTCTGCGGCGCGGCGCCCACCTCCTTCATGTACTGCACGAAGCGGCTGATGATCTCCGGCAGCGTGTCGTAGTGCGCGTACTGGATGCCGCGCTTCTGGCACTCGTCCTTGACGATGGCGGCGATGGCGGGGTAGTGCATGAACGAGATGGCGGGGAACAGGTGGTGCTCGATCTGTGGGTGTGGGAGGACGCCGAGCACGAGGGAAGGAGCGTTAGACGGGTCGGTTCGGGTCTGAGGAGGAACCTCCCAGGGGGGAGCAGGGGACGCGCGCTGTGGGGCAGCAGCCCTGCTCCTGCACCTACTGGGGCAGGGCCGTTGCATGCAGGACAGAGGCCTCTCTTGCGGTGCCCACTGCCATACATCCATACTGCATCACAAGGGCACGTTTGACCTTGCACTGACCGTCCCAACCCTCAATCGACACTGCGTAGACATCCAGGCAAGCGTCCAACAGCCCCACTTTGCCCGCAGCAGCACTCCACAAGGCAGCACGGCGTCGCACCTGCAGGTTGAGGCCGCCGGTGAAGAAGTTGCCCACCAGGCCGCCCCAGTTGGCGGAGGTGAGCACCTGCTGCACGCCCCAGTCGCGCTCCACGGCGGGCGTGTCCAGGTTGTCGCGCGTGGGGCCGGGGTCCAGGGACTTGGTCTCCGGCACGTTGTGCGACACGGCGAAGGTGGAGGCCAGCACGATGCTCTGCGGAGGGAAGCGCAAAAGAGTGCAGAGTGCATACCATTAGGGACAGGGCAGAGCGTTGGTAACTTATGCCGGCGTTGACACCACCGTGTCAGGAGTACATCATACGAGTGCAGCGGCCGTGCGCCAAGGTCGGGAACCGCACCTTGGGCCCCGTGTCTGTAGGGTACCGGTTGTCCCCCTCCGCGCCATGTCACCACCCTACTCGCTTGCCTCACGCGCCAACCCGACCCGCGCGGTCCCCGCACTCCACTCAAACCCCCACCACCACTCGCCCCCGCTTGCTGGACCATCCAACCCCACCCCGCCCCCACCTGCGTGGCCATGCCACCTAATCCATGCCGCATCTGCGTGGCCACCCCACTCAATCCCAACCCCCATTCTCCCTGTGCGGTCACCCCGCCCCCACCTGCGTGGCCACACTACCCTATCCCCGCCCCCATCCCCACCCGGCCCCCACCTGCGTGGCCACGTAGCTGGCTGCTCCCGCGAACATGGCGCCTGGCCCGTGCATCATGAGCGGCAGCGCGTACAGCAGGAAGTAGTGCGTCATCTTGCCCAGCAGCACCGTCTGGCGCTCGAAGCTGGACGCGCCGTACAGCGTGGCGCCCACCGTGCGGTTGGTCAGCAGCGCCTGCCAGTCGCCCGCCTGGAACACCAGCTGCAGGAAGGGGAACATGAACCACTGCGGGAAGGGGGCACGAGGGACGGGGCGCGCCGGCAGGGAAGCAAACGTGAGGACGCGTGACGGCCTGGTGGTGGTTGGCACATGCTAGGAAGCCCGCCTATTTTGCGCTCTGTCAGCTGGCAGCCCGCATGTACATGTGAGGCTGGTTTTTGGGGGGAGAACCGCCCCGACGTCAAGCGTGCAGTACCGCGTGCCACAGCTTGCCTCTCGCCTTGTTCCACGCCCCCAGGCCCCGGGGCCCAGCCCCCAGTCCCCAGCCCCCCAGGCCCCAGCCCCCCAGGCCCCACCATGTAGATGTGCTGGTACTCGTGGTACCACTCCTTGGGCAGCCGGTCGTCGAAGCGCAGCAGCGGGAAGGCGCTGAACACGTCCTCGTCCAGCGCGTCGTCGTTGCAGTGGATGTGGTGCGACACCTAGGGGGGTGGGGGAGGGTGGCAGCTGTGCGTGGGGCATGGAGAGTGGCAAGGTGGAGCGGTGCGGGCAAGCTCCGGGCACGGAGTACTCAGGAAAACAGGTTGCTGCATTACCCTGCACGGGTGCCTGCTGTTCCCTGAGGGCGCGTGGCAGCGTGTGCGACCAGTGAGCTGTACAAGCCCAGGCCCTCGAGTTCGTGCACCTGCGGTATGCGGCTTGTCCTGCCTTGCTGCTTGTGTGGCGCGTTACGCCCAGCAGCACGCGCCGTTTCGCGTCTTTTATTCAGGTACGCAGGCCGACTGCTTTCGGCACATCCGCAGCCCGCCATCCTTTCCCCCCATCCCCCTGCCATGCTGGTGCCACGCGTGTGCCGCCACCCCACCTGGTGGTGGTAGCGCCACATGAGGGAGGAGCCGCCCGCCAGGTCGTCAGTCAGGCCCAGCAGGCTGGGGGCAGGACAAGGGAGGGCGGGGTCAGGTGAGAGCGGTTTGGCACGCCAACGGGTCACTGGAGCAGGCTATGTGAGTGGGTCGCTTACAGGCTGGACCCGCCACGGACGGTGCGTCTTGCACGAGAAGCTATCTTCATCTGCAAGACCAGTCTCATCCTTGCCGTTCCCCTCGCCACCCACGAGCATTTTTACTTGCAGCGCACTCACTTGTTGACGACAGGGTTGGTGGACATGGCGCCGTGGTTGCCGCAGTGCTGGATGGTCAGGCCGATCCAAGCGCCAGCAAGACCTGGCGGGGCGTGACAGACGCAGCAGATCTCATAAACTGACATGACCCAGGTGCAGCCAAACAAGGATGCCCATTACAGCCTGGTGCACGTCGGGACCGCTACCAGTGTCCTATCCTCCCGGCTCCCGCCCTCGTCCCATCACAAGCCAGTCCTCCAGCGACTCAGATTCCGGACGCCCAACTCCTCTCGCCTCACCCAGCATGGCGCCCGTGAACACGTTGGTGTCGTACGAGTACAGGGCGTACGACAGCACGGCGTACGACAGCACCGCCAGCGCGGCGCCCTCGCTGCCCGAGCGGTGCGCGCCCTTGATCTCAGTGCCCTTGAACACCTCCTTGCGCACACGCTCGCTGGGGAGCAAGAAGAACACAGCGAACCAAGCAGACGCGTCAGGAGGCAGAGACGCGGAACGGACACGTCGGCAGTCGGCCATCAAATTGACCCATTAGTTTCTAGCATACTGACCCATTTGAGGCCTCGACAGCACCACCTTAAAGATTTCTGGCCCGAAGACGTTGCCGAGTATGGTTCAGATCACCGCGCATGTCATACCGGTACTCGGCAGCGTTGCCAATCAACGCCATGCCCTCCCCTCCGTCCGTCCCCTGACCCAGCAATTCAACGTCCACGCAACGCCTGTCCAGCCTCTGCTCGCCAAGCATCCTCCTGCCACCTCCCCACCCCAGGCCTTGCCCAGCATCCCCATCCCGTGTTCCCGCCCGAGCCCCTGCTTCCTCCCCAGCCATGCCGCAATCCCCACACCCCCCGCCCCCGCCCCACCGGATGGCGTTGTACAGCTCCGAGTCGTTGGGCCGCGGCGCCTGCGGCACCGCCTCCACCGGGAAGCCCTCCAGCACGGGCAGGCGCTTCAGGTGCGCCACCGCCACCTCGGGGCGCAGGTGGTACGACTCGAACAGCGCAGTGGCGTCGCGGCCAATAGCCAGGTTCAGCAGCCAGCGGCCGCCGGGGTGGCGGTCCAGGTAGGGTGTCAGGTCATACGCCACGCCGCGGTACACCGTCCACCTGGGTCGGGGTGAGATAGGAAGGGCGAGAGGATGGGAGGGTTGGGAGGGAGGTACAGCGTATCAGCGGTGTGGGAGGCCAGCAGGTGCGAACACCAGGTACGTGGGTGCGGGATGGCGTCAAAGGGGGGTAGAGGTCGCATACTGATGCAGTGGCAGCTGATGACGTTGCGATTGCAGAACCAGTACTATGGTGACTAACTAGCTGGATTTTGGGGAGCTTAGCGAGGGTCCCATCCCACAGGCGACCGGGCGGAGTGTGGAGGGTGTAGCGTAGTGCCGGGTTACGAGTTCGTTGGGTGGTGCTTTGCGCGCGTCCATCACGCGCGCTTGAACCCCGACCCCGCGATGGCCCCCTGCGGCTGTACCTACTTGTACTGGGACCACTTCTTGTCCTCCCAGGGGTCACCACCGCTGGGAACCGCGGTCATGGGCGGCGCATCGGCCTCAACAGGAGCGCTCGTGGGCTCCATAACTACCCGAGTAGCGATGCCACGAGGCGCGAACCACCGGCCAAGCGCCATACGGGGCGCGCGAACCGGTGCGAGCATCGCGCCGGGCGCAGCGACCTGTGCAAGCCCAACGTAGGATGAGGTACCATAATCAGGTACCAGTCATGGCAACAGGCACGTAATAATTTTTTGTAATCAGATCATAAACAACGGTTGCATTGGTATTTGTCTGAGGCCTCAAAGTGCCCCTGTCCAGTTGCTGATTGCCAGGGCCTCACTCAGCCACGCGTCGTCCCCGGGACCATACAAGGCCTGATGTAGCTTCTACCGTAGCAGCAGATTACTCACCGCAGACTTGCGAGTAGAGGAAACGCCACTGCTGACCCTCATTTTAGAGCGCTCGACTCGGCTGGGGAGGGGGTAACAGGCGCGCTCTTCGAGGCGCCGTGTACCAGTATGCGCGTGTCACAAATAGTACACGCAAAAAGTAAAGTGACTGTGCCTGAGCGACCGCTATCTACCGAGTCCGTCTGCATTGCGTGGCTGCATGGGGTAGCGGCATGGGGTAGCCCTAATTCGACACAAACTGTTGCCTACCTGTCATTTGCGTGCTCCAGCGCCATGTTGCAAACGGAGATACAGTAGAGGGGTAACGTGCTTAAGTGTTCTCTATTCACAGGCCGGTGTCAAAGCTACTCAAAGCAACCGCCAGAAAGCAACTCCAGAGACAGCACGAATGCAGCGCGACGACAAGCGCTCCAGCGAACGCAAGTTCGGCAGGAGGTAGACGGTTAACAACTTGGTTGGCAGCACAGGCCAGCAGCAGCCCGCAATTTGTACCGCAAGGAAGATGGTCTCGAACTTACGCCAGTGGCTCCAGGTACGCCCCACCCAGCGGGTGTTATGGCAAGGGGTCCACGTCCAGCCTTCGGCCCAGTTCCGCCCCCGCCGTTTGTAGCAGACAAATAAGCGCCTAGCATAACACTATTGGGTCTACCATGGCTTGCAAACAGCAATCCAGTTTATGCTTTGGCATGGTGGCAAGCACTTCAGCGCTGCTTGGTGCTTGCCCCTCCCGTGCGTGCAGTACCTGCGCATCGACAAGTACTACGACACGCTGGTGGCCTCGGGGCACGATGCGGCATCCCTGGCGCGGCTGGGCGATGCCGAACTGGCGGCGCTGGGGCTCCCCCTAGGTACGAGCTAGGGTCGTACGCACGTGGGGTAACAGGGACACCATTAGGGGCTACTAACATGCCACTCAGTGCACGGCATGGAGTCGAACAGTGGCGTAACCAGAAACAGTCAAGTTTCAAGGACAGTGTCCGCTTCCTGAGTGGGACTGCAGTAGCCCGCTCGATGGGGCTCAGGGTGCGCTGCTGCCAAGCAGAGCCTCCGCTCTTGCAGCTGATGCTTGGCGTGCATCCGCTTGCTTGCCTTGGCCAATGCGTACAGGTCCCCGCAAGAAGATCCTCCTAAATGCGGGCCTGATGCTACAAAGCGCCCAGGCCCCTGCAGCAGCGCCTGTGCCAGCTCACGTCCACCCCGCACAGCAGGCCGCCTTGGGTGAAGGGCTGTGCGGCGTCGCACCGGCCTCTCACCAGACTCGAAGAGAAGTGTGCACCGCACGAGACGGTCCGCCACAACAGCATGTGCAGCATCCAGACGCAGTCATGCATGCTGTGCCTCGCACTTCCGCGGCTGTCCGGATGCAACCGGGTCAAGTACCAGCCAGGGAAGCGCTACTGGCATGCACCGACCCGAAGAGCAGCGGTTTGCCGCGCGCGGTGCTGCCCCAGCCGGTGAGGCCCTCGCGCCAGGCAGCCCCAGCTGCTGGCCTGTCACCAGCCAGCTGCGTGACAGGTGCCAAGATAGTAGGGCGCGGCGGCAGCGGGACACCAGCACCCCAGCCCCTCCCGAGCTGGCAGGCACCTCGCCAGCCGCAGCAGCATCCGGCCAGCCATGCCAGTGCGCGCGCGACCTCACCCTCGGCCGTGCCTGGGACTGCAGCTGACGACAGCAGGCCACGGCTTTCACCAGTGGCGCATCAAGGACGGCAGCAGCAGGCGTGCGGCAGCGGGCTTGCAGCTGAGCCTGAGCACCGCAACGTCCACACGCGGTTGTGCGCTGGCGAGGGTGGGGGCTCGGGGGTGTCTGCCGAGGCGGGTGTGCTGGCACGCCTGTACCCGCAGCCACACAGCCATGGCGTAGTAGGGGCCGGGCCGGTGCGGCAGCACATACTCTGCGACAATGGCAGCGAAGGCAACAGGGAGAAGCTGGGCAGCGGCAGCAGTGCTCAGTGGAGGACCGCAGCTGGAGCAGCGCCGGAAAGCTCCTGTGCAGCTGGCTCAGCGGGTGGCCACTCGGGGCGGGGGTTCCGGGGCTGCGTGCTCAAGCGGACCCGGTCTTGGGACGGCAGCACCATCCGGAGCTGTGCCGCGGGTCTGGGAGAGGGCGGGACGGACACGCCGGAGGATGGGCCGCGAGCCGGCCGGCCGTGCCCCGCTTCGGCTCAACAACTGGGGAGTACGTCGCGTGGGGCTGCGGCAGGCACGTCGCTATTCGCTGTTGCTGCGTCAGCTGACCCTGTGCCGTGCGGCGTGCGGGCGCTGATGCAAGCGCTGGTGTCCCCGCCATCGCCGCGCTGTGCGGCGGCGGGTGGTGTCCAGGCACGCACATTGCCGGGCAGTGCCAGCAGCGCCGGTGCGTCACTCGGAGGTGCTGTGACGCCTGGAAGTCGGGTCCTGCCACAGGGGCCGCCGGCAGGGGGCTCTGGGACGTCGGAGGACGCTGGTCACGCTGCCATAGGCGACGGTGGGGATGCAGATGCAGGTGGGGTCATGGACCTCTCTGCGCTTGCCACGCAGCCATACCAAGGACCCCATGTGACCACAGCGCACAACGAGCCACATCCACCGGGGCGCAGCCATGCTCAAGGGGCCCTGTCAAATGCGGGCGCTGCCGTACTGCACCAAGGCCCAGGCGACCTTGCCCCTGCGCTTGGGCAGGGCTCCTCGCTGCTGGACGACCCCCGCAGCTACGGCAGCAGGGAGCTGCTGGCCCAGCTGCTGTACGACGACCCTGAGGCCTTGGCGGGCATGGAGGCGGATGGGGGCGGGGGCGGGGGCGCGGGGGCGGAGGGGGATGGACTGCAGCAGGGGGACGGCGGGCCAGGGCATGCATGGAGCCCACCGCACACACAGGAGGCTGAGGAGGCTGAGCTGCAGCTGCTGCTGACTCAGGCGCCACCGGCACAGGTGGACCGGGACGCGGAAACACTTGATCTGAGCGAATGCGAGGTGTTGTGCGATGAAGGTGGCGTGGATAGGGTGCATGGGGGAGGAGAGCGGTTGCGCAGTGCCGCGGCGGCAGGGGGCCCGTCGTGCATGGCGCACGGTGGTGGGACGGCCGTGGGGCGGGAAGGTGCAGGCTGCGTGAGCCGTGAGCAGAGAGTGATGCGGTTGCGGGCCTTGCGGGAAGAGCTGGCAGCGGCTGAGCAGTTGGTGGGTTCCCTGCGAGCTCTGGTTGCTGAGGAAGAGCGTGCCCTGGTGGCAATGGGGTCTGGGACCTGACGGACTGAGCTACTGGACGCTGTAGGCTGGCGGCAACTTGGCGGCAAGGGCCCCAGCACGCCCCGGAATCCGATTGCAGAGAACAAGCAAGGCACGTGCCTAGACATGGTGGCGTTACAGTTGCCGGACCCTGTCATCCAGTTGCAAAGCAGCAGCATACCGTGTTGTTCAAGGCCTGTCGGCGCATGCCGTTTTGTGTTAAGCAACAGGAATTTGCTCCCCTAAGCACGGGGCTGCACTGCCCCTAACCTACGTCGTTGAACTACGACCACGGATTACTACTGGACAACACGTGTCTAACCCTACTTATCAAGTACGGTAACCAGCACACACATCCCGCGTCCTGAACGCATGTACTCTGGCACAGGACACCAGCAAACGCAGAGACGGTAGCTTGCACGAACGCACTGGGCACCTGATCGCAGCACCTGACCACTCTCTTTCAGCGCTCAAGAACAGTACTGTTGGAGGATACAAAAAATAGTCCGAAAAACAAGTACGGGCCCCAGGGCCCCAGCACGAAAAAAGGCAGTAGGAACGAATTGGGTCAGACAGGGTCAAGCAAACACCTTGCGAATCAACAAGGTTGTAAGGCCCCACGGCGTACGAAGGTAAGAAGGCTAAAATGCATTGAATAAAAATGCAGTGCTATGAAAAAAGTACATCACGCTTGACACTATACATAGACCGTCACCGCCAACGTTTGTGGCGTGCGTGCCTTCCCTGCTGCTCACTCCCGCGCCGCTATCCAATCAATCCAGTAGCAATAGTGTCGCGTATCCTGACACATTTATTCATAGGCAATTATTGCTACCCAGCTCTACAAAAATCCCCTCCGCGGCTCTGTTTGTTGGTCCTGTTGTTCAACGCACTACCTGCATGCCCGGCACTGCCCCTGCCTCTTTCCCTGCCATCAGCGAAGCCCCCACCAGCCCATACTGGGGTCATCGGGCCCACCAACCGCAACACCTCGCCACCCCGCACACTCCCCACCTGCCCATCTGCCCTGCCCCTGGCGTAGGTCATACCT
>VFQN01004220.1_pt1 | contig 19240 bp, 22 predicted proteins | sample 3512371 | NCBI WGS metagenome assembly VFQN01 (sample SAMN10412370, study PRJNA504923) | tailings metagenome | isolation source: Replicate 2 from Balatoc abandoned mine | place: Philippines: Itogon, Benguet | collected 2017-08-28 | reverse complement strand
TTTTGCGACTGATGTGATGGAAGAGGGATTGGATGTGAAAGCATGCAAATATATTATTAATTTTGATTTACCTTCTTGCGTCAAGTCTTTCGTTCAAAGGAAAGGCAGATCTCGTTCTGATAATTCGAAAATGATCTTTTTAGTTCCCTATGGGAAGGAAGGTTTACGAATATTGAAAGAATTAGAAGAATTACATTTTCAAGAGAAAGAAATTGAAAAATATACTAGCGATCCTCAAATTGAGTCAATCGCTTCGGTGGATAACATCTTCGAACAAACGACCGTTTATTGCGAAACTGAATACAGTATGATTGAAACCACCAATAACCTTCTGCAGTTTGATGGAAGTTCTGATTTATTAGCTGATTTTATTACTTCCTCGATTAGTAAAGATGAGGAATTGCATCGCCTTTATAACATTGGAACGCATACTGACCATTATAAAGTTGACTCTACTGGTGCAGAGGTGGACGGGAAAACAGCAACGCAATTATTGCAAAGATTCTGTCAACAGTTGCATCATGATCGCTTTTATAAGCCTCAACCGGTATTCTGGATTACTAAAAGATTGGAATTTACAAATATTCAATATTGTTGCGCGATTTTGCTTCCTCCTCACGTCGAGCCTCCGATTAGATTTATTGTCGGTCCTTGCGTTTCCAGCAAAGCTTCTGCTAAGAGTTATGCTTCGCTTGAGTGCATTAAACTGCTTCATAAAAACGGTCATTTGAATGATTATTTAACAATCATTGGTGGAAGAAGAAAGAGATCCAATGAAGAGATTGATTCATTATCAAGAGGCAGTTCGGCAAAAAGAAGAAAGCTTACTCACAAGCTTGGAGATGGAGGAGATCTTCGTTCAAAAGATACGGAGGAAGTTGATCAATTAATTGAAAATATGAATGCCAAGGATGATTTTAAATTAAACTCAGAAAACAAAGAGTTAATTCAAATAAGCAGCAAGTACATCCCCGACGCACTGTGTATTTTACCATCTGGGGATCCTGAAGACCAAATTACTCCTCTTTACCTTTACGTTGTTCAATCCAACTTTTCTGATCACAGAAGCGAGGAAATCATTATGAATTGTAAGAGTTGCCGATATTATTTTCAAGGATTGAATTCTTTCGGCATCGCATTAACTGCGTATGTTCCAGATGAAGTTTTATTAGAAACTTTCTCAGGATTTGTTCGGGACAATGAGGAAGTTGAAATATCCATACGTTTCTTGGATTTTAGACAAGTGACGAAGTCAGAACTTATCCAAATGCAAAGATTTCACAAAGCTTTGATATGCTGGGAGCCAGAAAATACATCACTTGGTGACGAAGGAGATGGCTACAACTGGATTAATATGGACGATTCGGTTCGAGATCATTTATGGCCAGTACATGGACCACACTACCCTATTGCAGATGAGGAATGGATAAGTAGTGGAAATGGTGCCTATTATCTTGTTTATCCACTACCTGATAACTTGCCACTCTCCAAATCTTCGCCGTCTCCTGTGGAGAAAGCAGATGAGGTAATCGAGTTTCTAAAAACTTCCCAAATCTATAATGAGAGAGATCGTTGGATCGATCATCTTTTGCGCTGTGCTGATGAATCTCAAATTCTTGCACACAACCTCTTGGTTCAGTATAAAATTAATCAAGGACGTAATCGCTGCTATTTTACGCCTTATCATGAATGGGATGCCAAGGATATTGAGGGAATGTTGCTTTCACGCGGTGTTGGGAGTCTTTATGTCTGTTGCAGCTGCAAAAACGAAAAGAAATTAAATGATATCGCGAAATTTGTTCCAAAGGAACAACCATCAGCCAAACTTGTGGTTAGTAGTTTACTATCGGATGTAATTACATCTGTAGAAGCCTCCTCACCGAAGGAGGCAAAAGTGACAGCTACGGTACTTTATGATGTGTTGAAAGAGCCGTCGTCACAAATTAGTGATAAAGATGTGGTACACAAAAAAGTTGCGAGTAAAGTTGATTTTGATATGACTCCGATTACTTTCCTACAAATCTGCATGAAGAGACACCCGAAATATATTGTTAAATTGGCTGCTTTAGCGCAAAAGCCAAATTATCATTTAATTAGTGTTGTCGGTATTGCTGGAAAATTAACTTTAATTTGCTTATTAAAAAACCCTTTCGCGGGTTTGAACGAGGGAATGGCGTTGCAACAAATAAGAAGAAAGGCACATTCTCATGCCACACCAATCTACATTATTCCCGAGCTAAGTCAAGCCATTGGCAAATGTAAATGGTATGCAGTGGGTTTAGTGTTTCCATCGGTTGCTTGGCGTTTGAAATCGCTGCTTTTAGCTTTCGAGGTTAGAGGACGTATTCTACAGTCTATTGTCGCATACGATCGAAGGAGTGTGAAAAACAACAAAAATGAGTATGAAATTACAGATTCACACGAGAGCGCAAATGCGAAATTTACTGATGCTTTAAAAATGACGCAACAAGACAAACTCAACCTTCCTTTCTCCATTCCCAACTTATCGATCATGTTGGAGGCGATAACGCCAAGATGTATAACAGAATTGATCGATTCGGAAAGATTGGAGATGTTAGGTGATAGTTTACTCAAGTTAGTCACGTCAGTTGAAGTTTATCGATTGTTCCCTCTAAAGCACGAAGGTTTTCTTACGTTCGAAAGAGCAAAGTTTATTAGCAATATATTCTTGCTAGAACGATCATGCAAACTTGGTTTACATCATTACTTACGGGCGATAGCTATTTCTACTGGAAAGCAGCAGTTAATAACAATGCCACCTGGAATCGATCTTACCAAATATAAAGAAGGATTTTCTCTTTGGAATCGAAGCTTAAATCAAGGCAAAAGCGATGTTGATGAAGAAGCATTTTCTAGCTTAATACCTTCCTTTGAGGATATTTATCCGGTAAAACAGCATAAGTACGTTGAAGTAAAGCCCAAAATTTTGGCGGATCTGATGGAAGCCATCTTCGGTGCCTTTTATGTTTCCGGTGGGTTAGCAGCAGGGATTGCGGTAATTAAAGCGTTTGGAGTGTGGCCAACCGTAAAAAAGCGAGGAAAACATCAGCAAAAATCAGCAGAGAAGATGGAAACAGAAGAAAGTGAGAAGATGAATTCTGAAGACGTTCAACACAGTCTCGTTCCTAGTGGTGACATTGTTGAAGAAGATCTTCAAGATTCATCAAATTATCAATTTGAAAAGATTGATTTAACAAATTTTATGGAAGAATATGAATTTCCTGACAATTATCCTGAAGTATTAAAACGAATTGTTCGAGGAATGAAACAAAATGTGTTTGAACTTCAACGCGAGGAATCTGAGACCATAATCATTGAAGAGGAAACATCAGATCTTTGTGATCTTACTCTTGATGTGAATTACACTGAAATTGTATCATCTGCAAAGACTGCTTTCACTTCATCATCTCGATTAACGAAAATATACGGAATTCTCCAATTAAAGGAAGATCAAGTCATTCATGAGCTTGAGATCATTTTTAATTATCGATTTAAAAGTTTAAAAATACTTGAAGAAGCCTTAACCCATTGCTCGTGTCAAGAAATGATCTCAAATCAACGATTAGAATTCCTCGGTGATGCTGTGTTAGACTTTGCGGTTGTTTCCTTACTCTATCAACAACTTCCGAATGCTACTCCGGGTGATTTGTCGAGTATGAAGAGTAAATTAACTTGCAACCGTCATTTAGGGCTGCTAGGAATTAAAATGGGAATTTATAAGTATCTAAAGTTCTCATCTTCTCGTCTCGAGACTGACTTCGAAGAGTTATTCCAATCCGATGCATCACAATCAACGTCTCACCAATCTCATTCCGTAGAGGAACAATGTGTTACCGTTCTCCCTGAGCCAATGACAATTGATACAGATGATGCGGTGGTAGATGATATAGATGATATGGTAGATGTCATTCCACAAATCGATGAAGTGAAGAAATTTACTTTAATGAATTCAGTGCAAGTCGAGGATGAAAATGATATTGAGATTGAAGAGTTGATGAGAGCTTGTATTAGCGAAATGGTCACTTATATTGAAGACATAGAAAAACTCTCCCAATCTAACATAAAGAAAGACAATGTACAGACAAATACAACAGAGAGGAAATCAGTTCGTATCAATTATTCGACTTCGAAAGTTGTCGCCGATATGTTCGAGGCATTGATTGGGGCAATCTTTCTTGATTCTGGGTGTTGCTTTGATGTTATCATCAATCTTGTTCAGCATATTAACCTTTTATCTAGCCTATCCAGTGAGGAATTAGAACCTCGATTTATCTCGTTTATTGACGATGACGACACTGCTGTTGCGGCTGAAGAGAAAATTATTTCTACTGCTGACTCTTTCGTTGGTAAGAAGAGATCTCGCGAACAGTTTCGTTCTACAAAGCATGCGAAGTTCCATTACAAGGAGCAGTTAGAAATCGTGCAAGCATCGTCAGTCGCTGCATCGATTCTCTCTGATCCAACTAGCTTCCTGCCTGCAAAGGCGGAGGTAACAAATATGGAGGTGGAGCCGGAAACAGTGGATAGCATTATCGGCATGAAGCGAAAAGTCTCCTTTGATGATGAGAGTCATAAGCCTTCTAGCAAAGAATCAAACAAGGAAGAGTTATAATAGAGGCAATATCACTGATTCAGGTTTTCTTTATCCAAACATTTTTGCCTTTCCTCGTGTTTTCATCTAATCGTTCCTTTATGTATTTTCTTTTGAGTGTTCCAAATCTTTCGTACTTCATTTATTGATCAATTTTAGTCATACCCATGCCCCATGCTTATCATATTAGTATCCATGTTTTTGAGCCTTCAAGGCTTTGCACTCACAATTCATTCTACTGAATATAAGCCTTTTCTTCATCTTTCATTGAACCCCTCCCCATCATTCTTGTAAAATTTCCACAATCTTTGTTAATGCATCCCTTGCTTTCACTGCACTTTCTTTACATTGAGCAAGATAATCCCTTTTCTTTTGTCCTTGTCCGTCTGCTATGCTTGTCTTCATCTCCTCTGGACTGAAGGTTTGCTGTGAAGCGAAATCAGTTCTCGCCTCGTACGACAGTGTGTTAACCTCAGCTTTCGCACTAGTGAATGATTCCACTGCATTGATGTATTGATCAAGGAGGTCAGCATCATCAATACTGTTAATAATCTCCTTCTTCAACATATTCAACTCCACGTTATATAAGGTTGGGTTATTCTCTGGCTTCCAACCAAAGTAAGCACGTACCATCTCAGGATCTCTCCTGCATTTAACCTTCATGGTCGCAGTTTTATCGTAGTCTAACAACCCTTTTGATTCCTTCACCTTCTCAATGAGTTGTTCTTTGCGATCCTTTGACAACAATTCATTCTGAAACTCCCCATAGTTGCAGTAGGTTGTCTTATCCTCCCAGTGAGATAAAAGATCATTGACTTGGAATAATCCTTTCTTCCATCGAATAATTTCTTTGTCTTTCAATGATAGAGGTGTCGTTTGTTCTGTATTGTCAATCGCGGAGATTGAGGGGGTGAATGAGACAAAAAGGAAGGTACTAACAAGGAGAGTTTTAAATATCTTAAAGGGAGGAGCAGTAGAGATCGAAAGACCATGAGACAAAGATTCTTTCTCCACCTTGAAGTCAGAGGATTTATGATGGAAGCGTGGGAGTTTCTTCATGGAGTCATGAGCCCATGCTTTTTCTAGATGATAGAAAGAGATGATAGATTGCCAAGATGATAATATCAGAAAGGAGAGGAGATAAAGCTTCATAATATACTGTATTATTATATTGTCTCTTATCAGTGTAGATCAGACGCTGTTCTAACAAGAGAGAGGCAGCTCTTGTTAAGGGAGGTGAGATGGTCTTATGTGCGACGATTGATTGTGGGACGCCTGGTCGTCCTTTCCCTCAATGCGATTATTGCAAACAGAGAAGGTATTGCGGGTCTCATTGTTTGGTCGCAGTAACTGCTGAATTGATTGAAGAAGTAATTAATCGTAAAGTATCTGATGATACTTCTCCTTTCAATGAAGAATCAATCGAGAAACTTCGTAGCTGCTCAGTTATTTGCCCACCATGCCTTGAGAGATTTCAAAAAGAGAAGAATGATATTTTGGAAGGTGAAGACATGAAGGAATCTTCTTAATAGTGGAGAGAAGAATAATATGAGTTGGTATTTTTGGGACTTTCGAGCATTGAAAGTTTCATAAAGAAGAATAGACCACGAAAGCAGAGTGATATGTATCTAGTTTTGAAAAAGCCTCGAGTAAAAGCTTTATTGAGATGTTATGTTTCCTCATGAAATAGTCAATTTGATATAACAATTTTATTGCTTTCATTTTTCTGTCTTTACAAACTTGCTGTTCCCTTAAATAATCTAAGATCAGATTAATTTACTTGTCTAACAATGTTTATAGTTACTTTTAACTAATTACGATAGCGTATTGTAAGTTTTGATATCCTTTGAAACGATCGTATTACCCGGAAAACGATGCCTCAATACGGTGGTGACATCAGTTATTATTACTATACTATTATCCTATCAAACTTAGACGGATTAGACTTCAGATCGAACTATAAACGAGGGTAACAATGATTCGTTGTATTGCTTTAATATGGTTGTTGCTTCACTTTCTACTTCCTTGTGTGAGGAGTTACTGGAGGGCAACAATCCTCTCTCCTCAATTAACAGCCAAAGAGAGAATGATTCCATCACTTCACAAGTCATCTTTGAGGTCTTCTTCTGCTTCCTCCATCATTAGTGATCCTTCTCAGCCTATTAAGGGAAGCCGGATCAAAGAGCTTCAGGCTCAGCTGGCCAAGGCAGGACAGGCAGGCTTACTGTCATATGGCATCTTGAACTGCGCGTACTATATCTCTCTCACGTCTTTCGTGTGGTATTGGACAGGAGCAGGTATCTCTACAGCAGAAGTTGGAAGATCTTCCTTGCAGAGAACTCTAACAAGATTGGGCAAGGTCTCTCTCACAGTGTGGCTGGGATCGCAAGCCACGAAGCTCTTTCGCTTATTAGGAGCTGTGGCAATGGCTCCAATCACTGATCGCCTCATTGATTCTATTCAGAAGAGATTTCAGTTGAAAGATCGTAATCAATCCTTCCTGTACCTTGTCTATGGTCTTTGGATCCTCGCAGGTTCATTCTATGGAAGCATCGTCCTCATAGGATCTCTTCTCTAACAGTGTCTCATCAGATCATTCTTATTGTTATTTGTTCTTGTTTTTATCATTTAATTTGAGAGAAGTAAAATTGTTTTTCATTCATTCATTCATTGATTGTATTTATTGTAAAGTAAAATCAGTTTCCTTTTATTCTCTATAGCAAGCGTTCTGTGACATTTACAATGATGTCACTCGCTTAATACCCCCTTCTTTCATTGCACCCATACTCCATGAAATACATCTCCTGCAAGTTCGTTGAAGAGAGGGTTAATGATTATCGAAAATGTTTCGATTTCCTGCATTGACTCAGCTCCTCCACGACTTCGTCAGTGGTTCCTACTTTGTTCCTTCCTTCGATTCCTTAGATTGATTTTTTCGGATTTCATGTAAACTAGGAAAGGAAGCATGTAATGACGCAGGAAGAGATTGTAACCAAACTAGATAAAAGGCAATTTCATTTCTTTCTCTCGGAAAATAGTCTTGACCCTTTTTCAGATCAATATAATGGCGAAAAAGAGATTGTTGTAATTTGATATAACTATCATTCCCATCCAAAGTCGAAGCACTGTCATACATTCTAACAAGACTCGTCATTAAGTTTGATAATCCCTATAAAGAGAAAAAGATGATCAATAAAGAAGAAAAGAAAGAATAGAAGACAACTTACCGGAGGATTAAACTCTTTCAATACTTTTCGTATCATACGATTTAATGATTCTGTTGTCTGTGGAGTTAAATCTTTCCACAAATATTTCATCTTACTTAAACTATAAATTATATTCGAAATATCTTGAGAGTTATATTTCATTTTTTCAATTTTAATAATTGCATTTTCTAAATCTTCTTGGAATTCTTTTGGAATCTCTTGAACTGTTATTTCCATCTTTCCAAGTCTATAAGAAAAACAATGAGACAAACTATGAACGAACACGAAAGAATTCTTACCCATAGATAAGATTACTAACTGCTTTCGGAGATAATCTACATTCTCTCAAATACGAACGAATACCATTTCTTAAAGATTGAATAGTTCGAGGTTGTAATTGTTTCCAGTCCACTGATGTCTTTCCTAATCCATATATTAGAGCAGGGATGAGACTTGCATTATCTTCTACGCTCTGGCCAGCACTAAAGGTCTTTTCTATTATACTTAGCACTGATGATTGGAGCTCATGGTCTTTCTTCCAATCAAAACTTAACAAAATAAATCCATGAAGACAAGAGTCCACTGCTAGGATCGAGAACATTGGCTTTTGTTTGAGGAGAAAGATCAAACGATCTGTCAGCACTTCTTGAGCATGCACTGGAAGATCAGTCCATTTCCATCCAATCTTTCCAAAGCTACAAGAAAAAACAGAAATAGATGTTTGTAAGTACACAAAGGAAGCATGTCGAACTCTCATACCTGTGTATGATGTTACTAATAGATTGCTCAGTCAATTCAGAGTATTTAGTCTCGACAGTTCGAACTAATCTCTCTTGAATATCTTGAGGGATTTGATTTCTTCGAATATTCATCTTTGATAATCTAATCATAAAGATCATATGACTCCCTTAACCTTTAATACTATCTCACTTACCCTAACAAACTATTCGAGATGCCTTGCTCATTGAAGTATTTGCATTGTAATCTCAATGCACTTAATAGTTCTTTCTGTAATACATCTGTTAAATTATGGTTCCAATCAACTCCCAGATCTCCTAAATAAAGCAAGATGTTTGAAATTCCTTGAGAGTCGCGATTGATTTTTAATGATTTAGATATAGCTTCGAAAGTCGCATGTTGCAGCGCAGGGCTCATATCTCTCCAATAATACTTCATTCGATACCAACCCTTTAATGTTGAGCCAAGAGAAGCTGGTTTCACAAGGTTGATGCATTTCGTCATATCGTTCATCATCAAAGTCCATAACTGTGTTGGAACATCACGATAATGAATTGAGAGTTCTCCCAACCTTATGGGATTGTTATGAAAGACGCTTAAATAAGAAGAGGAAGAACTTACATAAATATAGTAGTACATTTCATGTATTCATGCATTTTCCCCGTGGCCCATTCATCTTCTATCCCTCCAAATAATAAAGCTAACTCTTGTCTTGATAGTCTCGCATTCCTCAATACTTTTAATTGAGTGAAAATCGCATATGCAAGCTAAACGAGAGAAAGTTAAGGAATATCTAATAAAAAGACGATAGCTGTACTCCTTACCGGCAACTCAGTACCTTTGCTTTCACTCTCAGCTAGAATCTTTGTATCACTCGGTGCATACCTCTCTTTAAGCATGCGAGTTAGCAGTTTCTCATAGAAAGCTCTGGTGTCTAAATCGAGCTCCCCAAGAGGGTTATTCGTCGTTAAAAAGTATCGAATTCCATGAATTAGCTTCTCTGCAACCACTAGATCAATGCTATCGACATCACCATAGGTTTTCATTAAGGACAACAATTGACGTCGATCTTCTACATGGATATCCTTCCATGAGAACTTCAAGGTTGATAATAATGAGAAATATTCACAATATTTATTAAAATCATTTTGTAGACTCTTGCCATCGACCTTCTTCAAAAGTTTCTTTAACTCTTGTCGTTCTATTAAACAAATGTCATCAGAACTCTTTGATCGTAAACAAGCCGAAATATCTTCAAAGGTTTCATCACTCTCTTCAAGAACAGACCATGTTTGCTCAACCTCTTTCACAGCTTTTCCTTTTCTCTTTTCAAATTCCTTCATACTTGAATTATATGAAAAAGGTTGGAGAGTTACAGGGGGAGAAAATGAAGCCAAGTTCACCCTCGCCGAGCCATCCCTCATCGGAGTCGTGGAGAAAGTCGCTTGTAAAGGATCTAAGCCTGGATACTTCCATGATAATTGATTGACAAGGATCTTTCGAACTCTTAAGCCTCTGATCATCATCGAATATGTGACAAGTTTTCAGTTGCACTTCAGAGATATTGTTCCTCACCAATTTCACTTCCAACCTCTAAGTTCCCAGACCGTACAATACGATTGGGAAGTACGGTCGGTTTTCCTCAACCATCCAGAAGCCGCAATGCCGCGATAGCTAGTCCGATGTGCCTGTACGACTTATTACAACAACAAAACAGACAACAACCATGCCTTTATATCAACAGATTATTCTTGTTGTACCAAAGCAAGGTCTTGATAAAGTTCAAGATGTGTTTAAAAATTACGTTTTGACTGTTTTGAGGAATGGAGGAGTTGTTCGTGCCATTGAAAATCATGGAATTCGACCACTCCCTGAACGAACAATGAGGTAAGGAAACTATGATCTCAAAGAGGATGTTGTTTTTTCACCATTTGTACATCAATAGATACTACCCAACAGATACGCAGGAGAGATACTTTTGGCACGTTAAATACTTTACAACAACAATCGATTCGTCGCCTCATGGGTTAGCAGAAGCTTCTCGAGTTCTCGAACGAGATGGAGGTATTATAAGATTCCATACTGATAAACTGGATTCATTAAAAGACTTAGTGAAAACCCCAACCTATAAGAATCCTCTTCTGCATATTAAATAAGCAATACAAAGTATCTTCTTATCTTTTCTTCAGAGGATTTAAATTTAATTTGCTAAATGATTTTTTTTTTGTGATTTAAACGAAATTCGCCGATTGAGCGTTTTACTGAACATAGAATCGCTATGTAGACAGCAGCATGGCTTGCTTTGGTTGCATCGGTGTTGTGTTCTGAAAATCAACTTATACTGAATCGCGACCGACCTTGCAGATCTTAAAAGAAAAGGGAAAAAGAAAAACACAACGCTCCCTTAAAAATTGATTTTTTAATGTTTCTTTTAAAAATAAAAAAGATAGGTCAGCTACTACGATACTAAGTGGCAGTGAAAGTGGGCTTTGATGACGACAACGAACTACTATGATATTATGACTCAGTTGTGCATTTTGCGCTAAGACTATTGTTTCAGAGACCAAACTAGTGGAGGAAGAGTCAACACTAAGCCTAATCATGATCAAACAATGCAGGATTTGCAATTATCTTGTAACACTCTTAATAAATAACTCTTTGTTCGTGGCGGGGGATCACTAATTCTTTCACTACCAGATTGTTGTTTTTTTTTCTAATACAAATAAAAAGGACGCAAGCACATGAGAGGACATGACTAAAATAAAGTCGCTCTAAACTGAGAGAGACTTGTTTATAGGAAATAATCTGGGGCAGGGTTTCTTGAAGGAACACCACGCGATTCCTGAGGAGCGGCTTCAAATATCTAAGATACAGATAAAAATAATCAACTTTCAACGAATTAAAGTGAAGCCTTACCTTGAAATGTTGATCTAAGTGCTCATCTAACTCCAGTATAGCAGCAACATTACCGCAACGATAACAATAGTTTGGTGCAGACCAAACTGTTACCAAGCTATCAGTTGCTTGTCCACCCTTTCCCTTAAGTGGGAACATAGTCTTGTATCCTTCCATCACTAACTGATGTGCTCTGGCAATCAAATCAATTCGATTGATTTCGTTGAACTTTGCAACAACGTCAGCACCAAAGAGATAACCAGCGCCACGTGGAGATAATCCCCAGCCATCGATATCCTCAGGATCAGACCACATCAAGTCACACATAGCTCCATCATGCGGCACTTCCTGCTTTCGGTCAATAACACGGATTTGATCTAATGTGTTGATAGCAGGTGATAAACCACCGTGAACACAGAAGACCTTGTCATCAATGATTGCAGACAGACTGAGATAGTCAAAGATCTCAGTGCAGTAGCGCCAAACATTCACAGAACCGTATTTCTTCAAACATTCATCATAAAAACCATAAACTTGAGTGATTTGACGCGATTCATGGTTTCCACGAATTAATGTGATACGATCAGGATATCGCACCTAACGATCAATGTTGAAAGCTATTTAAGAAGGATTACAATATGTTACCTTAAGGGCGAGTAATAATAAGAAAGTTTCAACGGAATAATAACCTCGATCAACGAAATCACCAAGGAAAAGATAGTTGGTATAAGGACATTCTCCACCAACTTTAAACAATTCGATTAAATCATAAAATTGACCGTGAATGTCACCACAGATCTGGGAAAAAGGAAAAAAATAAATAATGAAAAGAACATGTCAAACTATGATCAATCGAGGAAGAGGGAAGTGCTTACCGTAACTGGAGCATCAACTCTTTGCACATTGCTTTCATCAATTAAAATTTCACGTGCACGATCACATAAAGCCTTCACTTCACTTTCCTTCAAATATTCACAACGCTTTAAACGTTCAATTTGTTCATCTAAATTACTAATCGAAACCATTTTAATGAGATTCTTAAGAAACAGAAACCGTTCAACAAATTGAAGGAGATGAAACTGAGTTAAATTAGATGAATGTTGTTGCTTGGTCAAAAGAGTTAAAAATTAGTTTAAGAACAAAGCAGATTGTGGTGTATGGTCTAATTCAAAATTAGAACTTTCTTCTCGAAAAACTTTGAAAAACATAGTTTATAAAATATAGATTTTTAACTAACCGTTTCATTGGGTTTTTGAAATTTGGGAACTTCGGAACTTCGGATTCTCTCGGTAACGCAAAGAAAAAAGAAAACTATTTCTCGACACAGCCGACACAGCGAAAAGATCCTCATCTATGATTCAAATCTTTCTTACAACTTTATAAAATGTGCAATATAATTAACATCTAAATCTGATTCTGATAGTTCCCATTGTAATCGGCAGTTGAGCATTATTTTTGGTAGTGATTTAGGATGAATGATAATTCCATTCATCTTATGGAGTTTCCCGAATTTAAGATCATTTTCAATAAGATTTTGCAACTCTTGCGGTGCAACAAATTTATTCCAATCATGTGTTCCTATTAGAAGCGCGGTAAACGAGTAAAGAATAAGAGTAAGAATATATCAGTTACCTGGTGGAACCATTCGAAGAATATGCTCAGCAAAAGTGATAGCAAATAATCTTGATTTTTCAGATTTATTTAATGTTGATACGAATAGACTACCAGTAGGCTTTAAAGCTTGGAAACAAGAGGAAAGAAAGTCTTTGACATCAGGAACATGCTCAATCACCTAAGAAAATGCTTCACTAAGCAACATACCAGAGCACAATTAAATGGACTCACTTCTAACGCACAAACAACGTCGTATTTTTTCTCGCCTTTTGCTATCTCCTGGATAGTATTAACTTGATAGTCAATTGTAGCAGTCTTAAGATCTCTTGAAGAATGAGCTTTAGCAACCTCAATATTTCTCTCAGCAGGATCTATAGATGTCATACTGGCGCCAAGACGAGCAAGGCTTTCAGATAGTAATCCTCCACCACAACCAACATCGAGGATTTGAAGTCCAGCAAGCTGCTTCAGAACAGGTTCCTCTTCCTTGGAGTGATAGGCCGCGAGAGATTCTCGAATAAACTTAACTCGAGTAGGATTCATATCATGCAGAGGGCCAACACCAGCTCCACTATTCGAATCCCACCAATCTCTATTTCATCACAATTTCCTGTTCAAACCTCTTCACCAAACTAGCATTACTTACCTTCCAATTTTACCAAATTTACGAAGTTCAGATTCATCTACTACCTGATGAAGCTGTCTCAGACATCTCACTGCTCTATATTGTTGTAAAGGATGAGATATTCTTGGAAGAAACATTTTATGAGAATGAATGATGGCAATAGTAATGTAAATTAAAAATAACTACTGATTGATCGTTTCAATAGTTTTATGAGGGAAAAAGAGAAAAAGAGAAAGAATGTCGATAAATTTATCAAAAAAAGAATCAGTACCAATTATCTTATTAGATTCTAAAAGTCAAAGTAATTTAGATTTGGTAAATTTGCGATCTGGTTCAACCACTCCTCATGAAATTGAAGAATCATATAATCAACAACTAAATACCACATCGACCTCGAAGAAACAATCACAGAAGTCACCTCAACCTTCAGTTTTGTCTATATCTTTGAACATATGTCAGAAACTCCCAAAATGCTCATTTAATGCTGCGCAGTGCCGTGAGACTATGAAATATACCTGTTTCTCATGTTGCTTCATGGGTAACATTATAACAGAGTTTGAACGAGAAGAAAAGTTTAAATGCATGGAAAGTTGTTCCTATTGTCAGGAATGTGCAATGGGTTCTCACGGTTGCCATTACTGTGCTTCCATGTGCTGTTTAGCAGGTCTAGGATGGCCTCTATCACCATGCTTCTCCTGTTATTTACTACGTGAAAGATGGAAGATTCATCTTTTCTACCCACATGATACACGTTTTCCACCAGCATCAACAATCTCTGATTATTGTTTTTATTATTGTTGTTGGATGAAAAATCTTCGTGATCAACATCAATTTATACAACAATTAAAGAAAGAAGGAAATCTAACCTTCCATTGGGACTACACCCTCTATCATGATCAGTTACCACGGAAAAAGTTCCATTCTATTTCACCATATAAATCATATACATTATTGATCTTTGGTCCTAATACATCATTGAAACAACAGTTTATACGTAAACTATTAATACAAACAAATAATCAACAATTATCATCATTAAAAGAACAATACCCTTTATTAAATGATATCCACTACATCCAGACTGGTATAAGAACCATTGTGAATGACTATACCAATGAAATTAATTTCTTAGAGATCTGGGATATTCCTATCAATCATTTCCAATCATCCTTCATCTCACATATGACGAATATGAAGACTAACAAAGAGATAGAAAATAATAATAAAATATTTGTATCTATTTATTTATTTGATATGAATGATTATGAACATTTCCAAGATATGAAAAATATTTTTAATCAATATGAATCTATTGTGAATAAACCACGTATGATCATCATATTAAAAGATCCTACTAACACCAATAATATCAATAATAGTATTAATAATACTTCTTTATCGAATCTGAATACTCATTCTATTTATAATTTGAATCAAAATTCTACGGAGAATTTATTGAATAATCTTAGTAATCATAGTATTGATAAGATTGCTTTAGAGGCGGAGATTCTGACATGGGCGAAGAGACAAGGAGTTCTCTGGTATCATGTCAATGTCTATGATGAATATAGTTATCTTATACTGAATAAACAGATTATGAAACTTATTCCAAAGCATGACGAAGATGAAAATTAAGGTTATATAAGATAGATAACATTCAATTAATTACTCGTTATTTTCAATATGTATAGAAGCTGTTAGCTATCCGGCGTTATGATTGTGTAAGTATAATATAAAATATTATTATTTTAACTTCTCTCTCATATCACCGCATTGTAATTATAGGAAAATACTGTTCTCTGTCTCGATACTCGAGAAGAGGTCACTGTAAGAAAGACTGGAGGATGAATGAGGTAAAGGAAAAGTATGAGCTTTCGTTATTCCTGGTGAACTCTCGCCGAGTGGTTGATAAGGATGTATATTGTTAATTTGTTGGGTTGTATTGTATGCACCAGACTTTTCTTTTAACAACTGAATTTGAGCATCTACTTTGTCTGGTGCAGTATTCACAGTTGGCACAATGCGACTAGGTCTAAGGAGACAACGATAAACATTAAACTATCATACTACTTTTTGAATGTATTTGCTTACCGAAACGTTCGAACGAACTGTAATAACTCACTAAAACTGGAATGCTCTGAATAAGGTAAAGAGTAAATGGTATTTGTGTCTTTCTTTCTAATGTGAACAAATGGATATTTCGTTAAAATTTGCTTGCTCACTTCATCATGATGTGGTTGTTGAGCTGAGACAGTCGCTGAAGGATGTTTCGATGAGTATGTCCATCCCGTCGGTTGAAATGCAATAATTCGATTACATGTTGGTTTCTTCCTTCGAACAGTCTCTAGATTATTAAAGTTGATCTGATTCATACTTAACACCCAGATATTCGATTGAGATGGATCAGTGGTGAGCATTGCCTTCTCTTCGATTGACCAGTCATAACAACACATCGCCTTCCATCTTGAGGTATCTACATAGACCTTCGAGTTTAATTCATGAGCCACAGCCATAAACACTCGTTCTTTTCCTAAAGAAGACGTTGAAAAATAACGAAACTCCACACAACAGTGAATTACCTATAGCATACGCGCCAAATGCAAACAGTGCGCCAGGCTTCTTATTCTCTTCTCGCACACAATCCACAACAGCATTAATCACTAAATCTTGATGTGGAAAGTCATAAGTCGCATCACAATAGGTTGTATCGAGGTAAACAACCAAATTTCTTATATTTGATGTCAAACTTGTTCCACTCTAATGCAGCCAACTAAGTTATATAGAACCAGAATCGAAAGATCAATTAACTTACCAGAGCTCTTAATATTGAAGACTTTCTCAGAAGTTGATCAGTCCACCTGAAATCTCCTGTATGAAACACAATTCTTCCATTAGGAAACTTGAAATATATACAAACAGCACCAGGGCAATGATTCGCCTCTGTGAAAATAACTTCGATATCCACTCCACTGACAGTGATTGTATACTATACGATAAATAGAAGTATCAGCTGTAAGAGGGATATCGAGAGGTAAGGCAGTACCTTTGTTTCTAAATCCAGTGCTATGAGATGTTGATTGTGAACCTTCAACTTCAACTTCACTAAATTAGCTGTTGTTGGGCTGCAGTAGATTGAACCACAGTTAAAGTCCTTTGTTAATCCCATATAATGATCAGAATGGAAGTGAGTGAGAAAGTAGCAATCTGAGAGGAGGGATGACGCATATTGGAAACCATCCACTATTATAGGGTACGTCATATCTCCACATTGAACCTTTTTGTATGCAGGTGCGTACGATCCACCAGCACCACTTTGTTGATTCTTAGCAGCGTTTCCGTAAGTCTTCTTTCGAAATCTATTATATGCTGGTTTCTTCTGGAGGTCTGTGTTCACAGAGCGGTCAGGCACGCCTTCTGATGATTCGTTTCCCAGGCTTGTACTTTTCTGAACAGGGTCACTGGAAGAGACTGAAGAAACCTTAGAAACAATGCTTGAAGAACCTTTAGAAGTTGCACTCTTAGATTTCGATGCAGCAGTTGGCTTCTTCTTTGATTCGAAGCCACCTTTAAGAAGAGAACTTTGTTGGCGAGAATTAGCCATTAAAACAGAGAAAGCACTTTTAGCTTCAGTCTTCTTCTCTGAAAATTCTTCATCACTTAATAAATCAATAACTCCATTCGCATCTAATTTACCGCGAGCTTTTATGACTTCTTCAGCTTTATTTCCCTCTTTTTCATCGCCTGTCTCATCATCTTCATCATTATCCTCCGGTGAGATGAACTGTAGAAGCTGCTTCGTAGACATTTGATGATCTTTCGCACATTTTTTAAGATGTAAGCAACGATCTAATAGCTTCTTCCTTGATAAATTTACATCACAAATCACACAAAAGAATTCCTTCATTCGCAGCCCTCGATCGTCATCGAGTCCTGGATTGCCTTGACATTTACCTGAATGAACCACATTGGATGGTCTTCCAGCAGATACATCACCATGAATACCATAATGATCTAAGCATTTGTGTAAGTGGATTTCCTTCATCTGATCAGACAGTGAGTCGAGTCTCTCCTCACAAAGAAAACATACTTCATACAAGATGTCTTCATCAACAATGGTCGCACAAGAAGTATTATCTGCCTTTTGATTTAAAGTTGAAGGTTTGAAGGAATTATCTAAGTTTTCTTTCCCTACAGGTTGAATAAAGATTCGTTTGACTATTGGATTATTAAGACTCGAGGGTGTGCTATTGGAACGAAAAGCACTTGAAAGCTTTCTTTTCTTATTTTGATCCACGTCCTCCATTGCAAATTAGTTTCAATTGAATTCAAAAGCACTGATGGAACGATGGAACTCTCTCTTACTCACACAAAAATTTTCAAATCAAATCCCGTAACTTTACGTGAAGAGAATTTACGGATTAGGGTGTGAAACGTATTTACAATCATTTGAGAGGTTTATCTATACTCGTGGTACTTATACTAGGATCTTTATTTTGTAGGATACCTTGATCTTCAAAGTATCTAGTTGCAATAAATAACTCTATTTTCACACTTCCACTTGATGTTGTTAACATTCTAGCACGATCTTTCCAGGCTGACTCATAGATTGGTTCTGGTACTAGAAGAGATGGCGTTTCATCTAACATGAAAGCTCGCAGTTCCTGATCTGCGGTTCCAACTGGGCGCCACAGAGGTACTTCTAACTGGTAGAAACCTGTTGTCATCGGTAAGTGCACGAATCCGTAACCATGCAGTATTCTCCTTCCATACCAATCTAATCTAAAAGATTGTACAGTAAGACGAGGAGCACCCCATCCCTATTGTTCCAGGATTAAATCTCGCACGCGTAAATTGATTTGACTTACCTGTAAACCAGTAGCGGCAAAATGTGCATCTACTGGGTGACTGAAAACTAAGTCCTCAGTAATAGTAAATTTTCCATATGAAACTTGAGTTTGACCAACTAGTTCACCTCCTAAATGTTGCCACGCCTTCCCAAACTCTAGCTTCCATCTAGTTCAATATAATCGCAAAAATGTAATAAGAATGTCACCAACTTCCTCTGACTATCTCTTACCTGCACATAGCACCCTCAGTTATGTCAGATATAATATTGGCGGCCGAAGTGATAGTGCCTACTAGATGTATCTCAGGGATTCTTTCTTCTATTTGCCGATCAAGTTTCCTCTTCTTCGGTTCGAGAAGATTTTGTGGTTCTGTTCTAATTGGATCTTGATTTGGCTTATTTACTGAAAAACTCGAGGATGATGGAGTTATGACAGGAGGTTCTCTTGTTGGCGTTTCGATCATAACTACTTTTCTCTGTGCTGGCATGGTATCCTGTAGAACCGTCTCATCTTCACGTTCGCGTTCACGACGACGAATGGGTAACTCAATCGATGATTGACGTGTATTGGAGAGATTGCTGTCATTCAAGCTTCCTTCATCCATTTTTTTGTAATTTCAAGTGATTTTCAAAAACAAAACTGAAACGAATGCCGGGGGGATTTGAAATGTCCGGATTGTTGGGGAAGGGAAAAAGTGCATTTT
>VFQN01004219.1_pt1 | contig 19240 bp, 18 predicted proteins | sample 3512371 | NCBI WGS metagenome assembly VFQN01 (sample SAMN10412370, study PRJNA504923) | tailings metagenome | isolation source: Replicate 2 from Balatoc abandoned mine | place: Philippines: Itogon, Benguet | collected 2017-08-28 | reverse complement strand
ACTGTGAGGGGTGGGAACAGGTGGGAAGGGCTGTGGGGTGTACGAAGGAAGGCTCGATGGCGCTGCTGTGTGGCAGGCAGGCCACACCTTACTGGGCCGGGAGTGCATTCTGCATGCCATTTCGGCACGGTTCTGGGCCTTGGGCAACCGGACAGTAGTGTTGGGGGCCGTGTACGGTACCGCTGTGGGTTGGGCTGCAGCGCGGCACCGGTGCTGCGTGCGGTGTGGTGGTGGTGTCAGTGCTCTGGTCACGCATGCGTGAAGAGGCAGTGATGCGGTCTTATTTGAGGGCTTTTAGCATCCCTGCTGGAACCTTCTGGGACCGCAACCACATCGACTGATCCGACTTGGCTGGTGAAGGCCGTGGAGGGCGCAAGGAGCATCCCGCTGGGCTAATGGCGACGGCGGAAACGTCAACCTTGCAGCAAGGTGTTTGCAAAGCCCCATGCCTGGCCCCCTGCGCTCGCCTGGACCTGCAGTACCGCATTTGCGCTGACGTGGGCCACTGGCTGGGCCTGGCAGTGGGATCGTCGTCACGTCATGGAAGCGACAAACGGCAGCTCGCGTCGCTACTCCTTGCCATTGGAGGCCGTAAAGCCCGAACCTCGCCTCGCCTGGCACCGTGCAATGCGCACACGTCAGATTGTTACAAATCCAGCACCTGGCAGTCAAGGCACGGCTGTGAATCGCCCTTCGCAAGGCTCACGCGCAAGGAGCGCCAAAGGCCAGCCACTCGCTCAACAGGAGGACCAGGGCACCAAGGCAAACCGAGCCATCCACCCACCCACCGGTACCCCACGTCATGGTCCCCACACAGCAGGGCAATGTTCCCATGAGCCCCAGAACCGCCACGCGTGGACTCCCCGTTATCCGCGCTCCCTCACACCACCCCGACACAGATGGCTTTTGACCAGAACAGCTATGCCTTGTTCAGCATCCTCTTAATGCACGCGGTGTCATCCCTGCATCGCGTCCTACTGCACCAGCTGCCCAGCAGCCCAGGGAGCACGGAACGTCCCAAAACCACCGTCAGTTCCCGACAGACAGTTCTGGTTCCCGACGCCCGCCTGCCCCCGCTTCACTCCCGGCCCACGATTTGGTCCCTTGGTCGCAGCTGCTACGCTGCTGCACAACTGAAAAGCAGAACTGCTGCGTCGGCATGTATCAGTTATAAGCACCAACCGTCGGGCCAAGCGCCCTGCATTACCTCTCAATCAACAAGTCAAGACGATTACACGTGCAGCCACCCTCAAAGGCCACGATAGGCACACTGCTGAACTGCATTACGTTACGAATAATGCACGGCCCCGGCAATGCACTCCGCAGAAGCGCCTCTCCTGAGAGGCGCGCAACATCCGGCACACAACAATCAGCAGGGCATAATTGCAGCATCTTGCGTACGGCATCGTACGCCACCTGCGCAACATGTCTCTTTACATGTCCACCATTACTTGGCATCTGGCAAGCAGCAGGCGACTGACTACCGTATGCACGACGCAAACCTTTGCCCCTTAAAGCTCTACCTACCACGGCAAGATGACGAACAGAAGGAGTTCCGGCCTAGCATGGTCCTGGCCCTTTCTTTTAGCGCACACGTCCAACGGACGTGCTAGCGGCAGCTCCGCCCCTGCTACACCGGTACCGTCTGGAGCCGCACCTCCTGTGCGGTACGCCACATGTGCCATATGCTGAAGCGCCACAGGCGTCGCCAACCACACCCATCACACGTCTCGCAAGGCAGGGGGCATAAGACACTTGGAGCGCACCAAACGCATACATGTAGCCATGTATCTAGCAATCATCCTTCCCATCGCAACCACGCAAAATAACTCCAGGCGACGCTGAGTGCCGACCAGTCCATCACGATAGCAGCACAAGCCGCCCACGCGCGTCTGTCATTGATACATGCCCCCCTATGCTGGCATCGCATCCTGCTGCAAACGCCGGGCGGTCATCGCTACGCACGTCGGGCGTTGGGCCCCGTTACCCCGGCTGCCCAGCCGCCTCCAGGCTCCGCAGCCACTCCACCGTCTCCACGTCATAGCGGAACTGGACATTGTACTCGTGATTGAAGCTGAACACGGACATGTTCCGGCCCAGTGTCCCGAGCCATCCCACCGGCGCGCCCTGCTCCGCCAGCCATTGCAGGGCGGGCGCGGGGCATTTGTGATACACAGCCTGCGGCAGGCCATCCCTTGCGCCCAACGGCACGCCCACGCGCCGCAGGGCCCTCAGCGTGGCTAGGTCACCAGTCTGAGCAGCCCATATGTACGGTGTGTCTCCCACACCCGCCAACCACCCGGGCTGCCCCGCCAGCCACTCCACCAGCGCCTCGCAGCCGCCGCGAGCAGCAGTGTCGACTCTGCCGCTGTCTGCCGGCCACCTCCCTTGCAGCACCTCGTGATGCAGGTACTGCACCAAGGGCAGGTCGCCCCGCAGGGTGGCAGAACAGATCACGCCGTCTGTGTTGGCCCCCGCGGCCAGCAACAGCGGCACAGCCTGCAGCAGGTCCCGGTTGTTGGCTGCCATGTCGCTCGGCCACCCGTCACTGTCAAAGAGCCTGTGCACGTGAAGCCCGGCAGCTGACACGCCCGCCTCCCCCGCCAGCCATCGGACCATGGCCAAGTCCCCCCTCCCCGCCGCGCGGAAATACGCACATCGAGTGAACACGCAACCCGCCTGTCGCATGGAAACAACCGTGGGGATGCTCCCCGACGCCGCTGCATCGTCCCCGTTGACAGCCCCCAGCGGAACCGCCCCAAACCGCTGCTGCAGGACAGACAGCAGGAAGCCCACCACGTCCGTCTGCCCCGCGCCAGCCGCCGCACTCGTCAGGCGACTCAGCTGGTCCTCCGCGGCTCCCGTAAGCTGTGGGCCCCCCCGCTCCTGCAGCCACTGCAGCTTCGCAACGCCATCGGAGCTCCGTCCCGCCGCCTTCACAAGGGCGCCCCACTCCCCAACAGCATCCCCCGACGCCGGTAGCCTGCACCCCCCTTCGCCCACCAGCCACTGCACCACGTCAAGGCTGCAGTGCGACAGGGCGGAGGGCAGCATCTGTGGCACATCCATCGGGACGCCGCGGTCCCGCAGCCACCGCAGCCGGCCCAGGTCCCCCGATCGTGCGGCGGCGACTGCCGTGCTCTCCTGCACACAGCACTGTGCGCCCTCCACCCCCAACATCCATTGCAGCTTGGCCAAGCCGTCCGGGGCTTTCGACTCGGCAACCTTGTTGAAGGCCCACTGTGTGAGGACAGGCTCAGGGCCGCAGCCGTCGTTGCTGTCCGGCATGGCCTGCAGCGCCTCCCACACCGCCTGCAGCCCCGCGCAGTCGAGGTGCAGCGCCGCGGCGACCATCAGGCCTTGGGGGCGTAGCAGCCCCGGACAGCGGCGCACCAACCAGCCCAGCAAATGGACGTGGCCTGCCTTGATGGCCGCTTCACCGGGGTCGGGGAAGGGGAACCGGTTGATCCAACCCACATAGTGGCCGTGCAGCAGCTCCGGGAAGACGCTGCCCTGTAGCATTTCCAGAGCTGCCTCCAGGTTGACCTCGCAACCGCTCGCAGCAGCTGTGCTCATCAGCTGCAGCCTGTGCCGGAGGGCCAGCTGCCGCGCGTGCTGCTGCCCGGCCTCCACGGCCCAGGGCACGGCGTGGGGCGGCAGCGGCTGAGACAGGGACGCGGTGCAATGTCTGGTGCCGCTGAAGGACTCCGCGGCATCTCGGTTTACAAGGCGGCCAGCGAGGGCGCGTTCATTGCCGGGAAGCATGGACAGAATGTGCAGCTGGACTGCACTCGGTAGCTGTCGCCAAGGCGAACTGCTGAGGCGCTGGACCTCCGCCATGCTGCTGTTGGGCTGCTGCGGTACTTATTGGCTCTCGGGATTGGAAGGAACGGTTCCGAAGGTTTTGGTTGCTACATGCTGCGACTCAAGGTCTTGCCGCGGTTACGGAACCCTCTTCACCAGCACGCAGCCTGACGTATATAACTATAGGTACTGCCGTTACGCTAGTATGTAAGTATGTCGCCTTACATCACACAGGCAACGTTTTCCTCTTCCACTTGTTACTTTTCCTGTTTCAATCGTCAGAATGCAATTGCATACCGTAGCAGCAAGCACGCAACAACTCTGCGTCCGTTAACTGCCCGCAACGACAACGGCCGCAACCGCCACGCTCGCCGGCTCCCACGCCACGCTCACCCGGCGCAGACAGCTTCAGCACACAGGTCCTACCCCAGTGGGACACCGAGAACCGCTCGCGCAATCCGCCGCCCGCCCAGCACAACTGCGCACGAGGCGATATTACAAACCATCACCGCCAAGGCTCCCAAGTTCGCCGCCGCTTTACGCCTCCCCCACGTAGGAACCTCACACACGGCGTAAATGCTGTGATGCACCGAAACCACCACGGACATCCACTTTTCCTCTCTTCCCCTCCCCCTGCTCTACGCCTTCCCGCATGCAGTGCTTCCACATAATTAAAGCAGAGGAGGTACACCAGGGGTGGCCCTGTGATGCACCAGAACCACCGTGGACGCGTAGTCCACCCCCTCCTCTCCCTCGCCTTCCTACCACCGAATCCTCCTCCCAACCCATCCCCTGCACCACTCCCACTTAGACGTAGACTCTTTGACACACCCGACCCACCGAGATGCCCCCAACCCCGTCTTTACGCCTTCCCCACGTAGCGGTTCAACACACAGCAGGTACTGTATGTGCCTTGTGCACCGAAACCGCCATGAACATCCCTTTCCCCTCCCCCTCTTTACGCCTCCCCCACGTAGTGATCCCACGTCTTGAGCTGGTACTTGTCCTGCTTGCGGGCCAACCGCCGGGCCAACCGCAGCTTCCGGCGGCTCTGGCGGTGGCGCAGCAGCCTGCGGTTGGGGTGGTTGGAGCGGTTGGAGCGGTTGGAGCGGCCAAGCCATGTGTTTGACCGCAACTTGGCGGTGTGCAGCTGATGCCGGTGCTGCTGCTGGTGCTGCTGCCAGCGCGCTTTTTCGGCGGGATGCATGGGATCGGGGCAAGAGGGTGCGCAAGAAGGGAGGCCCCAAAGGGCATTGACAGGCATTGTGACTCGCAAACCGGTAGCAATTCAGCAGCTGTTAGCGGCAATACCCATGGTGCGTGGTCTTGGATGAGGAGCATCAGAGCGGGTGCAGGCGTTCCGTGTGTGCAAGTGCGCCGGATTGCATGCGCGCAACTCGCGCACCCACCTTGTTGCTGCTTCCCGCGTACCGGGAGTAGCTCACCGGTTGTGCACATGTTATGCATCAGGTGTGTCAAAAGCGTGTGTGTAAGCGGACCAGTTCGCACATCAGGAACTCGCCCACCTACCTTGTTGCTGCATCAAAGTCTACATAGGTGGGGTAGGTGGCCTCCTGGGGCGGGAACAGCTTGATGCCTGAGGGGTGGGGGCACAGCAGGGTGTGGAGACGCTGTCACGGCACTTGGTGGTAATACACATCAGCACACTCCAACACACAGCCGTGCCACCTCAGCTTCCGGTCTTCCATGCTGCGTTCTACGCTCCCTTGCTGCTCTCCGTGCATACTTCCCTCCTGCTCCACGCATCACCCAAATGTGCCTTGTACGCCGACACCGGGGCTGACTGCGTGCTGATGAACTGAGATGTGCCCTCCACACTGCAACCGAGGCGATGCCCAAGCTGCTAAGCTGCTCACACGGGCAGCTCATCTTGGTGTGGGCAACACGCCTATGCCGTAGCATTCCGTGCTCCCCACAGCCCAACAGTAACCCAAGCGCACCCGCTGCCGGATCTGCTGCCCCCTCGCGCTCCGTGTACACTCCCCTCCTGCTCCACGCATACCCCAACCCTACACCCACACATCAACAATGCCTATCAGATGCACTTGCCCGCACCGCATCTGTACCGGTAAGCAGCGGGTAGCTCACCTCCATGTGGGCGGGCAACACGCCTACGCCTACGCCTAGGTAGCATCCCCTGTTCTCCTCGGCCAACATCAGCCCAAGTGCCCAACCCCCTGCCAAATCACCTGCTCCACCCTGCTACGTCGCGCTCCTTGGTTGCCCTCCGTGTACACTCCCCTCCTGCTCCGCGCATTACCCCAATCCTACACCCACACACCAACAATACCTACACCAGGTCCCCCCAGCCCCACCTGTGAGCAGCGGGTAGCTCATCTCTATGTGGTTGGGCAGCGTCTGCGCCCAGGCGGTGGCCCGGTCCATGTAGCGCTGCTCCAGGGGCTGCTCGGGGGGCGCGGGACGGCCGACCACCGTGACCGAGTCGTCGTCCAGCGTGGTGTCCTTGAGGGGGAGGAAGGAGCCGCGGGGCGTTGACGGCGCGACTGCGAGGGAGGCGGCAAGGGGGCGGGCGTGGGGGAGGGTGTTGGTTGAGGGAGAAGATCATCTGGGCGATGGAAAAACGGGAGGAAGGAGCCACGGGGCGTGGGGGACAGGGCGGCTGCAGAGGGAGGCAGGGGACACCAATGTTTGCATGGTGAGCGGTAATGTCATAGGCGGAACCAGCCGCGGTGCGCGGGGAACAGGACGGCTGCAGGAGAGAGACAGGAGAAGCAGAGTTTGCATTGAGAAGGGTGATATCATAGGCGGAACCAGCCGCGGGGCGAGGGGGGCAGGGCGGCTGCAGGAGGGAGGCCGCAGGGGGACAGGCGTTGGGGAGGGTGTGTGTTGAGGAAGGGGGCATTGGCAGGGCGGCTGCAAAGGGCGGCAGGGAAACCAGTGATTGTATAAAAAAAGGTAATACCCTATAGTGTGTGGCAGCATGCGGTCAGGGAATCTGCAATGTAAGGAGCGGGTGTTGGAGGGAAGGGGTGGGGGCCTGGGCGGCGACGGCGTGGGCTGGGCGGGGAAGGACGGGACGGAGCACACCACGGTGGCATAGGTGGGCTGTGGGATGATGTCCTGGCTGGCTGCACGATCCGCAACTCTACAACCCGACAGGGTCACATAGCGGTATAAAGGTATGTCATGAGCACAGCATCCCCACCGCCCACCAGCAGTACGGGTTTTACCCCCACGGCTTGTCGGACGGCCCCGCGCGGCATACTCGCCACCCCAGCCCTGGCCATCCCCGCAACTCCATCCCACTCCCAGGCCACAACACGATGTGTTCCACACGTTTCACGCCCTGTCCCGCACTGCCCCATGGGCCCGATCGCCCGACCCACCATCACACGGCCACAGGCGCCCGGGCGATTTGTTCACTTTGGGCACCATCACACCCCTCACGCCTCAGCGAGTAACCAACTTCGCGCCCCTCTGCCCAGTGCCCAGCCACCGCGTCCTTCCTCCACCCAGATTCAAGTACAATGCTTTGCCGCGCTGCGGTTACGCCCACCCCACCCGCTCCAACACATCCGCCCGCCCGCGCTGCTGCTGCTGCTGCTGCTGCTGCTCCACCACTATCCCTTCACAGTGCTGCCCACCAAGAACCCCACGTCGCATTGCCCCGCTGCCGCCCAAGGCGACCCTCAATTGTCGGATCCGCCCCGGTCTACCTGCCGGAACCCGCCGTGTGCCTCTTGCCTTCCATACACCCCGACGCAGCCCCTAACACCTTGAGCACTGCTCTTTTGTTCCCCACTGCTCACCCGCCGCGCAAGATCCCCTCTCCCTATAAAACACCCCTAATGTTGCAGCACATCCCACTGCCCGCTCGCTGACGTAGCCAACGCCCCCCTCCCCCCTCCCGCGACTGTTTCCGTGTGCCACTTTGCCGCTCCGCGGTTACCCCCTCCCCCCCCCCCCACACCCGTTCGATCATCCCCCGCAACCCATCCCACTAACAGTCCCCTTGCCGCGTACTCCTCACTCACTCACTCCGCACTCCAGCTCCTCCAAAGCCTTGTGTAGCACGAGAACAAGACCTCTACCGCGCACCCGCCACCTGAGCACCTTCCAAATCGGTCCACCCTGGCCGCGTACTCCTTACCCGCCATGACACCTCCCCCCGGCGGCCATGGAACCCATGCCCCATTGCCCCACCCGCAGCCAACGCGCCCGGCTCCCCAACTGGCCCCGAACTCCACACATCCCCCTTCCCCGTGCCCACCTGTCGGCACCCGTGCCCCGCACTCCTCATCCGTCACCAGCAGTGACGGCGATTAGCACGGTGACCCCTTGCCCACACCCCGCGAAACGCCCGGCCTGCCCCCGCTGAAACCGACCCACCTGTCCGGCACACAGGCCCTCACACCACACTAACCCCAGGCCGGCCCCACGAGCACCACATCCCTACTAGATGCCCTACAGTTTACACTACAGCACGACGCACCTGTCGGCACCCGTGCCGCGCATTCCTCGTCCGTCACCAGCAGCGGCAGCCAGTCGGCCCCCCCCCCTCCCCTCCCTGGCTCCCAGCCTGCCCCGAACCCCTCCCCCTCCCCCTGCCCACCTGTCGGCACACGTGCCGCGTACTCCTCATCCGTGACCAGCAGCGGCTGTGTGAATCCGTGCTGCCTGAGGTGCAGCGAGGTCATGGCCACGGCCAGGTCGCGGGAGGTCACGCAGGCGGAGGCAAGGGAGCCCAGCCGCTGGGCGGCGGACCCGGGCCGCTGCAGCAGCGCCAGCAGGCGGGGGAGCTGCTGCTTCTGTGCGGGGGTCTGGGGGGAAGGGGGAGGGGGGTCCGGGGGTCAGGATGGAAGGGGTGGCATCGGGGTGGGTCGGTGGAGGATGGGGTGGGGTGGGGTGGGGCAGTGGTGGATACAGGTGCGGGAGTGGAGGCAAGGGCTGGCCTGGCCAGGGTGGATACATGGTTGTGGGTGTGGTTTGTGAGGATTCGGATGGTCCTGCCAGGGCGTTGCGAGGGCATGGCGGGTGGGGCGGTCCGGTTGGGGTGTGTGCTGGACATGCTGACACACCGCAGCGCACCCTTCCCCCCGCAAACTCTGCAAGAGCGCATGGCTTGGCAGGACACAATAGCGCTGTCGATCTTTCCCGCAACCTACCAAGGAAGGTGTGGCTGCAGGGGCCGCCGAGGTGTCAGCACTGCTGTCCGCAGCAGCAGCTGCTGCGCTCCTGCGCTGGTCCAGGCGGAGGCCTTGCAAGCCGCTGATACTATTGGAAGCGCTCCATGAACATGATGCTAGAGCGTGAGAAGCTAAACGCGATGCCAGCGTTCCCGCTGTCGCGGCGATGCCGGTCGCGCTCGCCATCCGCTGATGCTAGTACTAGAATGCCGATGTTCAACCCTTGTTTGGCATCAGTCTATTTCCCTGATTCTATGCGTGGGCTGAGCTTATGTTTCTATGGCACTTGGCCGACCTGATGGACAAGGCTTCCACGACCCCGAGCTTTTAGCCGGAAGCCCCGAGCTTTAAGCGATTGGTAGCAATGTGTACTGTATGAGTGGTATTGACTCAATTTAGCTGCCCCTAGTGTCTATACAGTGTGTGCTAGGGCGATCGGATGACCTCCCCATCCCTCCCCATCCCGCCACGTGCCCACCTGCTGCCCACTGACCCTCTTTCCGGACCGGATTCGTGGTGCTGTCCACTCCCTTGCCCTGCTGCCGTAGCATATATGCGGTGGCCCGCACAGCTGCCTTATGTAATGGCCTTCACGTTGTGCAAGCACAGGCAAGCGCCCGGGCGCCTGCGTGACGGGCCCCATGGCCGCTGCGTACCGGTGCCACCAGGGTGCCACACCACATACTGTACAACAGGTACACATGCGTGGTCGGCTGTCATGGGTTTCAAACAATCGGAGACGCACTAACCCTCTACTCCCTCCTGCAGCAGCAGAGGAAGCGTGGGCGAAACTGCAGGAGGGAGAGCGCAGGGGCCGGTTGGCCGTGGACCGGCAGTGATGGTACAGAGGGCCCCAAACACCAGCAGCAACCCTCGTACCTTGCCACCCCTGTTCTTGCTGCCACACAACGTGCAAAGTGCCCCGAGGAGCCAACGTAACTTGCCTGTAAATACCGGGCAGTTTAGGGCACGTGGCCAAGCGCCTGGCCGGTACGGTGCGTCGGCTTCTTGCTGCGCATGCAAGCGTCCCAAGGCAGCACCAGTGCCCCCCGTTCCCCTGGCCAGCATTCACCATCCCGGCCGCCCCCCTTCGTGGCTGTGCGCCCTTGCCTGCTATAACTGTGCGAGCTGGTGCAAGCACTGCACCATCTGCATTTATCCCTTGCCGTAACGATATGCCAACTGTGTAGCGGCTCAATGCAATGCACACGCAGTCAGCTGTGGTGTCACCCAGTGTCACCCTGCCTGCGTGTACATGGCGGTTAGGCTGCAAGGCAGTTGGACCAGGTTAGAAACTGGTCCGGCGCTGGCCATGTGTTTGGGACCAAGAGGCTTGTGGCGTCTAGTGGCATGCACCGCTGGCTGGCGGTGTATCTGGCCCCGCCTGCCTGTGGCTGGTCGTCCGGGCGGGTCAGGGCAGCAGCGCAGCTCCCCCTGCTGCTCCTTTGGTCCGTTGACACAAAACGCTCATACGAACAAGGCTACGCAATGCAGCTCTCCCAGCAAGGGGTGATGTGGTTTCGACAGCGTAGCAGGCATGGGGACCCTTGCATTGCACTGTGGCACGCCTATTGCACGCGGACGTCCCTTGACGGACTTGATGGCCCGGCAGCCGCCGTTTCTCCTGTGCAGCATGCATGCATGTACATGCAGCAAGTGGAACAACAAAGCGGTACATGTCGACCAGCATACGGAGTGTGTTCTTTAATTGGGGCCGGATCCTAGACGCCCTGTAACCTTCTCACGCAGTGACAACAGGAAAAACCAGGGTGACGGGATCCCCCCTTCTTCTCTAGTTATAGTATATGCAGCTACGGTGCGTTTGCCAGGCGCGATAATGTGCATAGGCGCATTATACCCCCATGGTCTTGCAGCATTGCGCTGGCGTCCTTACATAACGGCTCCGACGTATGTGACGTAGTGGCCCAACCGTCAGTTACATTACGGAACCCCCGCCTGACTGAGTTTCAAGCATGACTTGCTGTTATCATTACGTCAACACTTTTGCATCTACAGTAGCTGCATGCCTCGACGCAATAATAGAGGTGCTCGTAACCAGGGGCCTTCTGCGGGGTTGAGAAGGAGTGAGAGTTTACCTGTTCCGAGGCCAAGCGCTCCGACTGTGACTTCAAACCTGTAACCGTCCAGCATACCGAACACCTCGACAATGGCTCTCACCCGCAACTCTTTAATCCGTAAGGACTATTGCAAGATGTCAGTTTTAACAGCTAAAATTTCGTTGTCTTGCTCTGGGGTTACGGAAGCAGTTGACGGAGCGCGCACGTTTTGAACAATGAAGGCTACAGCAGCTGCAACTAGCCATGCTATACGACACTCCATAGTTCTTGTTTATAATCATGGCAGATAGGGCTTATGCATTTGTGACGTTTCCCTCTGTGGCCGCTCAGTGCGAACCTTGGTTGCCACGTGGCAAGTTCGAGGGCGCGCACAGTGTCCGACCGGCAATCGATGCCGTTCCCTCCTTCCCGTGATGTTCCCGGCTGCGGCATCTGCATGCGTATATAAGCCGGTCAGGCCACAACGGGGTCTGTTAACCCAAACCTGCAATACTGAGTCGACAGCCGGTTGCCAAGATGCAGACGACAAGCCTTCGGGGCCCTGTTTCTGCCCGCACGCTGCGAGCCAGCGGCGTTGGCAAACAGTCTGCTGCTGTTAAGCCATACTTTGGTGCCCGCAACGTCGTTGTGCGCCAGTCGCCACCCTTCCAGCCTGAAGGGGTCCCTACTGCGGATCCTCCCGCTGAAAAGCCCGGAAAGGATGTCCCGAGCGTCGCTGCTTTCGGAGAGGCCGTGCGAGCTATTGTAGGTGGTGGTGCTGCCGCTACGCAGACTTGGAAGTGCTCGATTTTGTCGAGTGCGCCCCTGAAGCAGGAGGTCTCCGGGTAAGCGCGACGAGCATTCACCGTAATTGGAAGGCCGCGTACTGCACTATGTCACCAAACAGGAATTGGACTTATCGCGTTTACGAGACGCTAATAAAGTCAGAAGTACTGGCGCCAGCAGACGTGACCGCGCGTTAAACACTTCTCCGACACATGCCCTGGCCTCGCTACAGTCGCTGGGAGTCTTGAACACGCGCATCGCCCGCACACCAGGCACTGCCACGCTCATCCCGCTCCTTAACGCAGCATACCCCTTCCCAACACCAATTCTGCGCCCGACTTCCTCCTCCCAACGTACACCTCTTACCCCATCCCCTGTCCCCCAATCCACCCCATCCCCGCCCTGTCTCCCACAGCTACACCTACTTGCAACAGTTCCCCTTTCCCCATCCCTCCTCCTGTCCCCCAATCTCACCTCCCCGCTCCCCCCCATCTGCCCCCGCCTCCCCACAGCTCCGAGAACGTGTACGACAACACGGGCGCCGACCTTGAAGTCATCATCGTGGACCTCGCCACCGAGCTGCGCTCCGCCGCCATCCCCGTCGACACGTGGCGCCCCCCCGCCGTGATCTCGGTGCCGGAGGCCGGCCCCAGCGGCGCCACCGGCTGGTCAAGGGAGGGCCCCGTCACGCTGCCGGCCAGCGTCAAGAGCCCCGGCGCCGTGCTGGTGCGCAAGAAGGCGGGCCCCGGCGGCGTGGCGGTCAAGGACTACATCTCCTCAATCAAGCTGGTCAGGTGAGGGGCACTACGGCCCTGCTGTGTGGTAGCCGGTGTGTACGCAGCCGGTTCACGTCCTGTCTCGTCGCCGGCCCATGGCTGGTGTTGCTGCACTGCTCTGTGCGGCCCAATGTGTGGGGGGCTTTGGTCCACGGGTGTGTGCTCCAAGGGCGTTGTTGGCGAAACGGCTATTGGTTGAAGGGTCGGCATGCCCGCCCCGCATGGCCCCACATGCTTCCCTAGTTCAGATACCCTCCCCTCTTACCTACCTGTGCCTCTCCCTCGTCCCGCCCATCCCGCGCCGCAGCTCCACCACCGTCTTCACCATCCCCGCCGAGAGCTGGGTGTCCTCAGCCCAGGGCTGGCGCGTGTTCTTCGCCGGCAACGCCTACCTGCCGCACCACACGCCCACAGCCCTGGTGGACGACAGGCAGCGCGAGCTGGAGGTGCTGAGGGTAAGTGCACGGCTGTGTGTGTATGTGTGGCCCTGAATAGCGGTGAGCTGGAATTCACGTGGCTGTGAGCAGAGTGGGGCGCTTGCGGGTTACTATGGCATACCGCCTAGACGCACATGGTTGCGAGCGGGCGCAGCATCCCGTAGGCAGCCGCTGTCAGGGAGTGTGCACGAGGCTGCCGGTCCGTCACGTCGGTAACCGTAGCAGCAGAGTTGCCCGCAGTTTGGTATGCGCTGACCCGCGTTGCCGCCCCTTTCTCCCGCTGCTCCCATCTTCCCCCACCACAGGGCAACCAGGAGACGGTGGGCCAGACGCGCAGGGACGCCGACCGCATCTACTGGTACCAGGTGGGGCCGGGTACACGCGTGAGCTACCTACACGTCCGGCTTGCTGCACCCCCACATGTTAGGGCACTAGGTGCGCCCGGGCCGCTGCGTGAACATGCCTTTATGGCCGTACTCTTGCTGGGGCACTCGGTGCGGCCGGGCCGCTGGGTCAGAAGCAAACTAGCAGCCTCCAAAACCTGCCATGGCCCCCGACGCCCCCTGCACTAGTTGCACGTCGCCCTGCGCTGGTGGGCAAGCCCGTCCCGCTCCCACTGCACCCTGCCCCTTCCCTCCCCCCATCGCAGATCTACAACGACCCGGTTCACATGGCCACTTACGTCACTGGACCATGTCCTGCTCCCCTCGCCCCCGCCCCTCCCCCCACCACAGACTGCTTCCACAGGGCGCTGCTGGCCGTACCAGCTTCCACTCCTACTTTCCCGCGTTACTGATGCTTTGTTCCCCCCGCCCCAGACCTACAACGACCTGGGCAACGCCACCGACTTCCGCCCCGCGCTGGGCGGCACCAAGGCGCTGCCCTACCCCCGCCGTCTGGCCACCAACCGCGGGGACGACAGCAGGGGCTCCGAATACCCCCCGCCCAAGGGCGACACGATGTGGCTGCCGTACGGTGAGAAAAGCCTTGGCTGCCGTAGAGTGGAAAAAGCCGTGGCTGCCGTACGGTGAGCCCCTGCCTGGTGTCGCTGCGTCGATGTGGCTGCCGCACGGTGAGCGCCCTGTTGCATGCAGCTTCAAAGCCCCGCCGCCTCCAAGCAGCTCCCTGCATTGGCACCGCTTTCTCAGCCACTGACCGTGGCTGCCGTACGGTGAGCGCGCCATCGCCCTGGCGGGTGTTGCAGCCCGCTTCAGCCCCACGCCGCGGCCGGGTGGCAGTTCTGTACAATGGCACCGCCTCTCTCCAGCTCCCCGCCCACAGCTGCAGCGCGTACCGTACCAGCCCCGCTGCCCCGCCCACAGGCAAACAGCTGTCGCCCTTCACACCGTACCCGCTCTCTCCCCAGTCCGCATGCCCCGTCCCTCCCATCCTACACCAACCCCATTTCCCTCCCCCTCCCACCCTGTCCTCCTACCCACCCGATCCCCCCAGACGAGCAGTTCTCCTTCTACAAGTCCTCCGACTTCAACGGCGACACGCTGGCCTCGGCTCTGCCCGCCGCGCTGACCTTCATCGCCGAGGCCGGCGACGTGCGCAAGTTGTCCTTCCTCAACTTCCTGCCCACGGTGGTGCGCGGCGTGGTGCGCGGCTTCGTGCGCAAGCTGCTGGGCCGCGAGCCGCCCGCAGCCAACTTCGAGGACTTCGCCGACGTGCTGGCCATGTTCAAGGGGGTGAGAGGTTTTGAGGGTCGCGGCGAAACATGTAAATTGGATGGGTAGAGGTTAGGCTGGGTAGGGTCAAGGCATGCCGACGTGCTGGCCATGTTCAAGGGGGCGAGTGGCAGCCTGAGATAGGAAAGGGTGTTCGGGACCGGTGAAGGGCAGTTGGGGGTTGCAAGGATCACGCTCCGCATGCAGGCTTGACGACAGGGCTGCAGATCCGTGCTGGTGCGGCATCTAGGTTCGGGACCGGTGAAGGGCAGTTGGGGGTTGCAAGGATCACGCTCCGCATGCAGGCTTGACGACAGGGCTGCAGATCCGTGCTGGTGCGGCATCTAGGTTCGGGACCGGTGAAGGGCAGTTGGGGGTTGCAAGGATCACGCTCCGCATGCAGGCTTGACGACAGGGCTGCAGATCCGTGCTGGTGCGGCATCTAGGTTCGGGGGTAGCACCCGATGCAGCATCCTACCTTTGCTGAGTGCCCTCACTGCCCACGTGCGGTACCTTGTGACTGCAGGGTGCCGACGGTGCGCTGCAACCGTCCCACCTGTACCCCGCTGAGGTGCCCAAGGGTATCTCCAACACCATGAAGCCGGGCGGCGCCTTCAAGGCCGAGGACGGTGAGTGCCCGCACAGCCCCCTTCCTACCCTCTCGTCAAGGTCACAGTGCCATTGGCCGCCGGGATCTCCGCACAGAGGATTATGGCCCCGCCTATTGCAACGTGCTTGCAGTTGGCGCCATGGATGACAGCTTACCTAGGCACGGGGAAGGCCAGAGGCAGATTTGGACACGGCGCCCCTGCTGCCCCTGCCTACACCCCCGTCCCTAATACACACGCCCACTAACCCACACGCCCCCAGGCACGTGGGACTTCCACCTGGACCAGGACACCGCCGACCAGCTCAACAACGACGTGCGGGCCTCCAGGGTGAGTCGTGGCCTTGGCTTGTGTTTCTTCATTCTCAAGTGACACCGCACACCGACCTTTTGCCACCTGTGGAGTGCTCCAGTTGCCGCCGTAACCCCCATCGACCCCCAACCGTCCCAACCTCGTTCCCCCCACACGCAGTCGTGGAAGAAGGGCAAGGGCAGCTTCGACGTCAACGACCTCTTCACCTTCCCGGTGAGGACATGCGCTGCGCAGTAGGGTGCAGCTCTTGCACCTACTCATGCTCCACGCGTATTCACGTCTCTTGCACCCGGGGGTACCGGACAGCAGCACGCCGCACACGTGCACGTGGCATACACGCTGCCTTCCATGGCGCCCCGTCCCGAGCTCCCGCTGGGCATCCGCCCTCCTTTCGAAGCCGCGACTGCCATCTCCCCAAGTGCCCAGGATGCTGTCCCCGCTCCTTACCCTTTGCGCCCCGCCCCGCCCCGCCCTCCCAAACCCGTCATCCCCCCTCCCCAGGTGCCCAAGGTGCTGGGCGACCGCCCCGACGCCTGGTACACCGACGCGGAGTACGGCAGGCAGGCGCTGGCGGGCCAGAACCCCTGCGCGCTGGCGGCCCTGACGGTGCTGCCGGAGGCCATGGGCAGCGCCATCCGGGAGGAGCACGTGGCGGGTGAGGATGGCTGGGGCTGGGGCGTGGGTTAAGGACGGCTAGTGTGTGCCTTTATCGACACGTGCACCTTCCTGGCTGGCCGCAGGTGATGCTGCTGCTTACTACCAAGTGCTCCCGTGGCGCCTAGTTGGGGCTTGCTGCCCTCCGATCCTCCAACCGGCATGAGTGCTTGTTGTCGCATTAAACACCGCGTTGCTCATTCCGCTGCTGACCTACTTGGTGCTTGTGTTACTGCTGTGTGTTACCCCACGTGCAGGCGAGCTGCAGGGCGCCACGCTGGCGCAGCTGGTGGCCGAGGCGGCTGCTGGCGGCAAGCCCCGGCTGTTCGTGCAGGACTACTGGGACCTGTCGGCCTTCTGGGAGGAGCAGGCGGCCAACGGCGGCAAGGCCAAGGGCAAGGAGATGGTGCAGCACGCCGGCCGCGCGCTGTTCTACCTGCAGAAGTGAGTCGGCAAGTGCAAATGGGTAGCGTGTGGGTATGTCGCGCGTTGTACGGTGTGTACGATGACGAGGGTGCTATGGCTGGGCGAGGCCACGTGCCCCTCACGCTGCCAGACGGCAGCTGCGCTCTGCTGCGCAACCTCAGCGCTCCGTCCCCTCTCGCCCTCCCCATCCCCCCGCCCCACCAACACCACCATGTGTCCGCAGGGACGAACCGTCTGGCACAAACGCTGCGAAGCTGCAGCCGCAACCCTGAATCCCCGTTCCAACTCGGCGCCTCGCCCCCTTGCCCACGTGTCCGCAGGGACGAGGCCACCGGCGCCGACGTGGCGCTGATCCCCGTGGCCTTCGAGCTGGCGCACCCCGACACGCACAAGGAGAACCCCCGCCTGCCGCGCAGGTAAGGGTGTGGGTGTTGATGGCCTGTGTGTTTGAGGTGGTGTGCGGCAGGGGAGCCCCCTTGGGTTGTTGGGGTCGTGTGGATACGGAACCGTGTGCCGTAGGGCATTGCGGGAACACACATGCATGCCTCTCCCCCGGCTCCTGCATCTCCGATTTTCCTTCCCCCTCTTCCCACGAGATTACCTTGACCGGCCGGGTTCGTAAATGGGCTGGATTCTGGTGCCTACTACCGGTATTGCACGCTGTAGTTGTTTCCGTGGATGGATCGGTCAATTTCGCCTGCCTTCTTGCCGCCTAACCCCCTCAGCCCACCTGCCCTGCCGTCGCTCCCAGCTCCGGCCTGGTGTACGCGCGCAACGTGCTGACCAAGGACCCCGGCACGCTGGCCGTGTGGCGCCTGGCCAAGGCGGTGCACAAGTCCCTAGACAGCTCCTTCCACCAGGTGAGTGTGACCACGTGTGTTAACACTGCTGGCAAGGTGCGGGTGGCCAAGGTGTGCACGACCCTTGACAGCTCCTTCCACCAGGTGGGGGGTTTGCGTGTGTGTACATGTGTTTCGTTGTCATGCACCCATGCTGCAGAAGAATTAGGGGCGCGCTGCAGGGTCTGGGTGTAGCCCTTGGATCAAGGAACGCCCGTGCCACACCGAAGAGGATGCCCTTGAACCCCCCCGTCCCCTCCCCTCCCCGCTCGGTCGCTCCCCGCTGTAGCTGGTCAGCCACTGGCTGCGCACACACGCGGTGATGGAGCCGTTCCACATCGCCATGCGCCGCAACCTGAGCGCCGTCCACCCCGTGGCCAAGCTCATGCTGCCACACTTCCGCTACACCCTCAACATCAACCGCAACGCACGGTGAGCAGCAGATGTAACAGCAGCAGCAGCAACAGCAGCATTCTGCGCCCACGCCCCGAGCCCCCTGCCAACTTTGACGAGTACAGGGCCACTCCTCGCGCCACCCTCAACCCACATCCATGCACCTGTTAGCATGTGTATTATGTTGGCCTTGTCCCCTAAACCTCCACACCGCACCCACACGTCCCCTGGTTCCATCTCTGCGCAGCTCCTCGCTGATCAACGAGGGCGGCATTACTCACATCACCTGTCAACGCATGCACCCCATCACAATTCACTCGCCCTTCACCCTACATCCCTAATTCCCCTTGTTCCCACCCACTCCGCAGCTCCTCGCTGATCAACGCGGGCGGCATCATTGAGAAGAACTTCTCCGCGGGGGCCTACGCGATGCGCCTGTCCTCCGTGGTGTACGGCAAGTACTGGACCTTCGTCAGCCAGGCCCTGCCGCAGGACCTGGCCAACAGGTGCGTGTAGCAGAATGTGGTGCAGGGATTCAAAAAGCGACAGGTGGGTGTGCTCGGGGAGTTGGGTCGGTGGACTGGTGGACTGGTGGGTGGGGACAAGAAGACTTTGGGTGGCAGCCCTACACCGGAGCACAAGAAGCCGTGCTGTGGGAATGTACCGTTTGTTCGTGCAGCGCCAGTTATATTAGTCCTTGTTCCTTGTCCTTACCCAATTTGCTGTCCATGACTGGCTGCCATGTCCCATTTCCCCTCCCCCCAGCGGCGTGGTGGACCCCGCCACCGACCAGCAGAGGCGTGAATAATTATATAAAATAATGAACTGAAATAACAGTATGAAACCTCCTTGCTGCTTCCTGCCCCCCAGGGGCATGGTGGACCCCGCCACGGGCCGCCCCTGGACGGACTATCCCTACGCGGAGGACGGGCTGCAGTTGTGGGGCGCCCTGACCAGCTACTTCCGTGCCTACCTGGCGGTCTACTACACGGCGGTGGGTGTGGGACTGGTGGCGTAGCGGGCGGCCGTTGCTTACCGTAATGCCGCTGCATGCAGCACTAGTGCGGGCGCCCTGTGCGTTGCGCGTTGACCTGGCAGCCCACTACACGGCGATGGGTGGGGTTGGGTACGCGACTGGGTGCTGTTGCTTGGCACCGCTGCGCGCAGTCCTAGTGCAGGCACCCCGTGCATGGCCTGCTGCACGGCGGGGGAAGTGGGTGGCAGGGGAAGTGGGTGGCGGGGGAAGTGGGTGGCGGGGGAAGTGGGTGGCAGGGGAAGTGGGTGGCAGGGGAAGTGGGTGGCAGGGGAAG
>VFQN01004218.1_pt1 | contig 19242 bp, 39 predicted proteins | sample 3512371 | NCBI WGS metagenome assembly VFQN01 (sample SAMN10412370, study PRJNA504923) | tailings metagenome | isolation source: Replicate 2 from Balatoc abandoned mine | place: Philippines: Itogon, Benguet | collected 2017-08-28 | reverse complement strand
TACAGCGGCAAGGGTTGCGCCTTCCCTCCCTTCCCTCCCCCCCTTTCCCCCCCCCACCTTTCCTCCTCCCCCCCCCCCCCGAACCCCCCCCCCCCCCAAACTGCTACGCATCCAGCAGCGCACGCGCCTGCTCCTCCTGTCTCCGCACCTACTCAACCGCCTGCCTACATGTTGATGATGACGGCATTCCAAGCCAGACGCACCCCCTCCCCCCACGCAGTCCACTGACGACGCGCCAAGCGGCACCTACGTCTCCTTCTACGGCGGCAAGGGCTGCGCCTTCCAGGACCCGGTGGCGCTGGAGGCGCCTCCCGGGGTGGACACCAGCGAGGTCGAGTTCGGCACTGCGGTGAGCGCTCATTGTACCAGCGCGAGTAGGGGTAAGGGAGGATGGGGGCATGAGGGGTACGGGAGCATTTGGGGGGTGGGGTGGGGTGTAGGGGTGCCAGTGGGGCTTATGAGCTCGGCAGAGCGGTAGGCACAGCGCGGGGTGCACGGAGCGGTACGGCAGCAGGCGGCATGTGGGGGGATCGAGCTGCCGTGTGTCGGTAGGTGGCACTGCGGGGGTGCAGGGTTTCGAGTACCGTACAGCGGTAGGGGCGGCGGCGGGCGTGGGCACACCAACCCTGTGTCTGCGCGGCGGAGGTGCAGCGGTGGAGTGGACAACCCACACCTTGACCCGCAGGTCAAGGTGTCGGACACAGCATGGTCATTCTGGTGGTGACGGACCAAGCGGAGCCCAACCTCATACCGTACGCGTTAACCCACACCTGCTGCTAATACACATGCCCCACAGGTCAAGGTGTCGGACGACGGCAAGGTCATTCTGGTTGTTGCTGACAAGCAGGAGTACGACCTGGCCGACTTTGAATTTGAGGAGGACGTACTGGTGGGTGACAGCTGACAGGTATAGGCAGCAAGGATACGCACGTAGCTAAACACACCCCATGCAGGATGCAGCCCACGTGGGCCACCGTACGGCAACCCCCTGCGGACGTACCGGTACTGGCACGTGGCATGCCGTGATCCAGCACTCGGGTCTGCTGGCGCAAGCGGGACAACCCGGAAGTGCTTTGGGCGTGGTAGGCATTCCCTGTCTCGTCCCCTCCCATCCCATCTCATGCAGCCGTCGCTGGAGACCCGTCCAACTGCCGCGACGCCGCCGCATACCCTTGCCCCCATCCTCCCTCTCCCCCGCGCCCCCGTGCTCACACAGCAAGTGCTCTCCCCTCCCGTCCCCACGGCCCCTACACGTGCTGCAAAGAGCTCCAATGTGCTTGCCCCTGCAGACTGTCACCGATGGAGCAGGTGTCTCCTTAAGCAAAAGCCTCCACCAATACGGCTGTGGCAGACTGCCCTTGTCTGCCCCTCCCGCGCCCTCAAAATACACTATTGCTCATCACACTTGAAGTGTCTTGCTGATCTTCCCAGGTTATTGACGCGGGCTACGTGTACCACAAGGTGCCGTCCTCCGGCCCCCGCCCCCGCTACAAGCTGGCGGCTACCCTGCGCGTGCTGGTGGACCTGCAGCCGTACGCGGGGGGCAACTACACCACCTTCTCCCTTGACGACGCCAGCGGGGTCATGTCCGACGACGGCTACACTGTCGCCTTAACGTGAGTTGAAGGAAGCGCTTAAGGCCAAATTGTGCATGGGCGGCGTGCATGGGCGGCATGAGTAACGGATCCTCGGCACTGAGCGCGTGGTTGAGGTGCTGGTATACCGACGCAACGGGGCTGGGCCTAAGGAGCCAACCTGCATCTGAAGATCCCTCCGCAGGCGCCCTGGAGCCCACCTCACCCACGCTAACACACACCCATGCTAGCCCACACGCCACACCTACCCGCCTGCTGCAGCCATATTGGCCTGTCCATCTCTGAGGACCCAGCTGACCCCAAGGCAGATCCAGAGGAGCGGACCCTATTGCTCACCTCACGCTAATACACACACCCGTGCTAACCCACACTCTCTCTGCAGCTACAACGGCCTGTTGATCGCTGAGGACCCCGACTACCCTGACACGCTGACCCACTGACCCACTGGCCCACCTCGTGCTAATACACACACCCGTGCTAACCCACACCTACCTGCCGTCCCGCAGTTACATGGGCCTGCTGATCGCTGAGGACCCCAATGACCCCGAGGCTGAGCCGGAGGAGCTGGAGTTCCCCGGTACCATCCGCGTGTTCGTGGGGCCCGAATACAAGCCGTACCGCACAATCTACCCGCCGGACGAGGGTAAGGGGGGGTGATTGCGGCGGGGGTTCAGAGGAGCGAGGGTGAGGGTAGGGGAAGTTCGCGGCAGGGGTTCAGAGAGAGAGGGGGAGGGGGGGTGGGGTAGGGTAGGCACTGGTCAACAAAGCCAGTCCCCACATAATGTATACATGCATTCCTGCTCCCTCACACTCCCTGACCTCAGTCCTGGAGTCTGACGGTGCCAACTTCGGCAACAACATCGCCATCAGCGGCGACGGCAAGGTGATTGCCGCGTCGGACGATGCCACCGCAGCCATGTACGTGTACGAGAGGAACGACAAGCGCGAGCGGTTCGACCTGGTGCAGGTACGGCGCTGTACGCACGTCCCACACTGATTACACTGGCAAGGGTACGGGTGCTGGACAGGGGCGCTAGCTCCAGGCAGTGTATGGCACGTGTGTCTCCTGATGGGAAAGAGTTGGTGCAGCGGTGCGGCATGGCATCTTGGCATGCATGCATGGCCCGGAGGGCTGGTTGCGTGGGGCTAAGAGCTTGTCTTGCAGATTACCAGGGTTGTCGTGGGGCTTGCTGAGTGTTTGGCAGTACTGGCAAGGCCTAAAACTATGGCAAGCCCCCACTTACCGGCTGCTGCAGGCGCTGCAGTCATCCCAGCCCCATAATTGTGAACGTGCAGCGATGTACCTTCCCCGCCCTCCACGGTAACGCTCCCGACAGACTATTGATGAAATCATCCCCGTCATCAACGAGGACCTGTACGGCCAGGTGGAGCACATCCTGCTGTCGTACGACGGCAAGTACCTGTCGTACGTGTACGGCAACTACCAGGAGGACGACAGCGAGGACCCGATGGAGGTGGGATAGGGTGGTGGCAGGGGGCAGGGGGCAGGGGACGGTGCCAGGGAAGTGTCATACGGTCATGTTCCTTGCGCAGACTCCATGCACGCACGCCAGCGGCGGGCGCACGGGTGGCCGCCAATTGCGCACTGGCGCTCGCTTGCATTTCGCTTATGCATTTGTGCTTTAACTGCTTCTCCAATGCAGTACAACTGTGCTGCCACGCACGTCCACGCACCCTGCGCTGCACAGGACGCTGGCGGCATCTGCGTGTAAGCGGGCCTTGGTCTTCCGCCAAAAGGCATAAACTTACGTGCATGCGCTGACACCTTGTCCAAATTGTGCTGCTGTACTTATGTCGTATCCCACACAGGACGCTGGCGGCATCCGCATGTACGTGCGCGGCTGGAAGGGCGATGGCAAGGGCAAGGGCCACACGGCGCACAACGACCAGCCTGAGGATGAGGGCCACTCCGCCCCTGATGGCGCCTACGCCCTGGTGTGCGACCAGTTCCCCATCAAGGACGCTGACGGGGAGATCGTCAAGGACGCCGACGGTGGGTGGGGGCTTGGAAGAAATGGTCAATGGTTGACTCTGTCAAGTCAACGCGGCACAGCGGTTGGCGGTTGGCTTACCGACTTAGTGCTGTTTGGTGGGCGCGGCGGGCTAGTCCACGGTCCTCCAGTCCCCACTGCTGAACCCTTTCTCCCTTTTGTTTGCCCCACTGCCCACCTTACTCTCGCCCACAAGTTGAACACCCACCGCCTCGTGTCCCTTCCCCACGCTGCACCACTGCCGATGTGTTCCCACCCCTAAGGCCGCTACCTACCTACCGCCGTAGGCCGCCTCATGCCCCGTCGTACACCCGTTGACCCCCGTAATCCCCGTACGGCAACCCCCCAGGCGGCGCCATGGCTGACCTGGACGGTGTCCAGCGTGTGGTGGGCGGCTTCGGCAGCTATGGGGCCGCTGTGTTCGACTTCAAGCACTCGGACCTGGCACGTGGCAAGTGCCCTAAAACGCCCGTGGAGGTGAGCGGGCAGGGAGTGTTAGATGGGTCGCCATGGGACTTCGCCTACCTGCAAGCCTTGTTGACATGCATGGGTAGTGCACATACTATGTCGTGTGGGTCGTTACCCCGCAACTGCATTGCTACATGTCGTGTGGGCTGGCGGTGTGTTGGGAGGGAAAGTGGTGGGCGGTTTGAGGTTTGGTTGGTGGCAGGTCGCATGCACGGTGACAAGGGCTGCGCATAGCAAGCGAGAGTGTAACGGGCGAGTCCACACTTTACCGGTATGCACCTTGGGCGAATGGGCGGCCTAGGTTAGCAGGTAAACTACGCTTCGCACATTCGCCACCTCCAGTCCAGACCCCGCAAAGCATACAGGGCACAGGTAGGGTGGCATAACCCTCAGTTCCAGCCTGAAAACAACAACGCCTTGGCACAAACCCAGACGCGCCGATGTATGTGCTCGCTCCCTCCCCCTTCCTCCCTCCACCCACAGTTCCTGTCCTACCCCACCGACGCGGAGGTTGACCGCGACGGCTTCAGCGAGGCGGTGGACATCAGCGGCGACGGCCTGGTGGTGGTGCAGGTGGGTGTGGGAATGTGTATTAACGGAGTGTGTGTAATAGCAGGGGCTGGGTGTACTAGTTGTGGCATCAGCGAGGCGGTGGACATCAGCGGCGACGGCCTGGTGGTGGTGCAGGTGGGCGCAGCAGGTGTGGGCCCACATGTATGTGTATTAACCGGATGTGGGTATTGGCGTAAGTTAGGACCCATGGTGGACACAGTAAACACTGACTGACTTCCCAATGGCTGATGTGTCTGGGCTGGTCCCGCCGTTGGTACCGTCAATCCATCCGTCCACATGCGCGGCATCACACATCAGCCCGCCTGCACCTCACGACCCGCACGCTTTCTCATGCGCCAACCGCCCTTGCACCACCCTAGCCACTATACTGCGTGCCTACCGGTATCCCACATTCCCTCCGCACGGATCCCCTGTGCAGGGCTGGGTCACGTACGACGGTGAGGAGGACAGCGGCGCCGTCATCTTCAACTCCCTCAAGCACCCCTCGGAGTACGAGAAGAAGTACGAGTAGAGGGCGGCTACCATACCTGCCGTACAGGGTCGTGCTGCATCCCAGCTAGCAGGCCCAGGGTGGATGAAGGAAAGGGAGCCCTAATCAGCAACATTGAAGCGGCGCTGGGCTCCGAGATGCATGTATACGTTGTTAGAGTTTGTTGAATTGGCGAGATGGCGACCTGGGCTGGGTTCCGCGGCCTCGCCTTGTGAGCAAGCACCCTCATAATAGAAGGCGTTTCCTTGTCGGCGCTGTGAGTGTCAGGACACAAACCGACGTGTGACGAGGCGTGCTGTTGTCCGTTATCGCATCCGTGCGTGCTGGTGGCCGCAAGGCCACGCAAGAGAGGCACAACAGGACTAGCTAGCTGCTGCCGAAGGAGGCTGCCGACTTGCCTGTACCACGGCCCAAACTGGGTTGCGGCTGATGAGCGCTGCAGCAGCGCGTCGCACTCCTGGCGTACTGTAGGCTAAGGGCCCAGGCAAGGCAACCACTGTGCTTGAGCTGTTGTGCATACCTGCTGCGAAGCAGGGCTGGTTCTTGTCACGCTGTATTGCCGGATCGGATGTACCGCACTCGTCACTCGCTCGGCGCCTTGGTGCGCCGGCCTGCACGTCACAATGTGGCAACTGGGAAGACTGGTACTCCTGCTGTCCTTGCATTTAATTAAAGCGACTTGGGTCTCTGGGGCTCTTCCTGGTTCTGGTGCCGTAAGACAAGAGAGACTCCCATGCCACCCCATGGGCAAGTACCGGTACGGCTTGGGGCGGGCTGCTCTGAGGATGTGGGTCCGCCGGACCTTGTCAGGTGGGCCTCAGGCACCGGCACGACCCACCGGCCCACCGTGCTGTCAATGTCCGTTAGGAGGGCTGCAATGCGATGTAACCAGCTCCGAGAGTTGCGGTTAATTTGCCGCCGTACACTTGCCCTCCAGGTCATCACATGCAAAGCCTGACAGAGGCAGCGGCACCCCCAACACCTGTGCGGCCATTCCCGAGACGCTGTTCAGCGTCTTGCACATTAGCTTGCAGAATACTCCTAACCGTTACCAATAACGTCTTATTGACATCCAGCAAATGCCGTACAGTACAGTACTGTTTTCCGTCACCAGCAGCGACCCTCGTCCACCACCACGTCAACCCAACGGCCAACAGACGTGCACCCGAACATTCCCCGCTCTCGTCACCGATCCGCCGGCGCGCTGTGTATTAAGTTCAGCCCTCGGGCCCTCCCCGCCCTCCCTCTCGGGCTGGAGCATTGGGTTTCGGCGCCCGGAGCGTCATGCCACAGCGCGCGCCTGCCGCCTCCCTCCTTCGGAGCGGCAAGCCTCCCTGCCAGACTGCAAGCCATGTGACCTTGTCGCCATATGGCCAGCCAGCCGGCCGGGAGCAGCAGCAGCAACAGCTTGCAACAGCCATGACCCTACGATTGAGCAGCCGGCCTTGTGACTGTGCAGTGGGGGTGTGCGTGCACGCCATAACCCAGCACCCTCGTCCCTGCCTGCGCACCACACACCACACGTGCCAGCATGCCCACATCAGTGCCATGCACCTGCTTCAAGCTCCATGAGCATCATATGCCACCACACTCAGCACAAGCACCCTCCTGCTTCCTCATCCTCGCTATCAACCTGCACTCCCCCGCTATCCATGCCAACTTTGCTTCCGCCCCCACGCCTGCCAGCCGCCCCCCGCCCGCCAAAACCCACCCCCGCCCACTCGTACGACGCCAGAGCCACATCTGGTGGGCCCCGGTACGGTTCGGCAAGCGGAGGTTCTGAGTGCGGGCGATCCCCACACCCTGACAGCGTTCCTCACATGCGCTCCCGCTTGATGTGTAAGCGGAACACAGCCTGGAGCTGTGTCAGGGGTGCAGAGATATGGCGGCGGCTGCATGGCTGGGGGGTTTAGCTGGATCACGTAACGCACAGCTTCGTCGCCCAGGCGGGCGGCTTCCCGTCGTACACCGGCAGCGAACAGCTCACGCCCGTGGCGGCGGCGGCGGCGGAGTCCGACGGCCCGGCGGGCGCCAGGGCGACACCGCCGCCGGACGGCGGCGCGGCGGTGGCGGCGGCGGCGACGGAGGCGGAGGCCGACGCCGCCTCGTCGGTGACGGCGCCGCCAGCAGCGGCGGCGGCGGCGGTTGGCGGTTGGCCGAGGCCGGACAGCAGCTCGCTGACGTCAGCGTCGCTGAAGGGGTTGCGCAGCAGCGCGTGCACCCTGCGGCGAGGTACGGTACGACGTGTGAGTGCGCACGTGGGTTAGCAGGTACAGTTCTGCTCGTCGTGCGTGCCATATGGTAATTTCACGTCCTACACCATGTTGTGTTTCAGGACTTACTGGGCAGCAGCACGTGCAAACCTGCGGCGACACACACTGGGCGCATGTGTCTTAGCTTCTCGGCTTGTGTACGTGATAGCAACTTGCTTCCAGTCGTGTGGGACGAAAGCACGCAGCGCCCTGACGGTCTCACACACCCTCTCTTGTGACGACAAGCCACAGTACGTGCTGCTGTACAGTACCGGCAGTGAGTGACAGAAGCATGCAGAGCCCTGTCAGTCTTGCACATTCTCTCTGAGAGACAAAGACGACAAGGTGCAGTCGCCCTGCTGCACAGTGCTCACGAACTCTGCTTGCTGCGTGCCCACCGCGGCGCACCTGTGTACCTCGACGCACTTAGCACACAAGCTTCACACACGGCGCGCCGTCGCCACCCACCTGTGTACCTCGCTGAAGTCGCCCTTCTCCGCCTTCTCGATGGCGGACTGCGCGATCCAGTTGCGCAGCACGAACCTGCGGGGCGGGGGGCGCGGGGAGCCGTAGGCGGGTGTGCAAGGGGATAAGTGGGGGGTTGGTTAGAATGCAACTGCCTCTGCACTCGCGCAGGACAGGTCGGGACGGCTGCGATAGGACATGGCCAGGTTGTTACTGGTTGTTACCACAACACGTGGTGGTGGCAAGGTGCGCTCGCACGTAAAGGAAGGGAACGAGGCAAATGCCGACAGGCTGCCTGAGCAAGGCTGAAATCCAGATCCAGGGATGCAGAAGAGCGGGATGATCGAAGCGCGGCCACGCACCACGGACCTGTCCAGCCAACCCGGCCCGGGAACCTATGCCTCCCATAATGTGCTTTACCGCAGCGTAGCGCGAGTGTTGCGTGCCGGCAGTTGCCTTCACGCCCCTCCATCCGCCCACCTGGCCAGCCTTGCTTCCCCCCGCCCGCCCCCGCCTCGAGTTGGTGGCGTTTTAATTCCTACCTTTTACTGATACTTTTGTGGCATTCGCTAATCCTTACCTGGGGTTTGTTGCATTCATGACCTCCACCCGCCGCCTGGCCCACGCCTCCGCCCCGCCCGCCGCCGCCGCCACCTCGCCGTACGACTGCAGGCGGGCGCCGTACCGCACCAGCCAGCCCGCCCACTTCTCGCGGTCCTGCGCCGCCTTGGCTGCGGGCGTTACGGCGCGGAGGGCCTCGGAGCGGCGCATGCGGGCCACCTCGGCAGCCAGCATCTGCAGGAAGGGCAGCAACGGGATGTAGGACATTAATGGCATGAGGTTGAGGTTCAGGTCCTAACCACGGCGTTACGGCTGGTAAGGTCAGCGCAGCGGCCTCGGAGCGACGGAGCCGGCCCACCTCGGCCGCCAGCAGCATGTGCAACACAGGCAGTCCTACATTCTGGCGTTACTGTGGTTGCGTAAAGGGCATGAGGTGAGGTTCTACGAAATGCGCCATGCCAGGCCAGGGCAACACTGCGCGGATCGCCCTGAAGCGGCGTCGGCGGGCCACCTGGGCTGCAAGCAGGAGCAACGGCGCGACTACCCGGCATCCATGCTGACGCAAGAGCACTACCCAGACATACACTATACGCACTATCCAGAAGCCAGCTAAGTTTTGTTCGCACACACCCGTCACGCTTGCCACACGACCATGCACGTGTGTCTATCCACACGCCCCGCCGGCCCGCTGTATCCAGAGGCCCAGATCGCTCGCACGCCAACGAGCGCTAATACACACCCAGACGCGCTAATACACACGCACCTGCTGCGTGAGCCCCAGCTGGTGCATCACCTCGGGGTTCTTCTGGCTCAGCATGACCAGCACATCACTTGTGCTCACCAACGCTAATACACACCCAGACGCGCTAATACACACGCACCTGCTGCGTCAGCCCCAGCTGGTGCAGCAGCTCGGGGTTCTTCTGGCTGAGCATGACCAGCATGTTGAGGTTGTTGGCGGGGATGCGGGGGCCGGCAGCTTCCGCCAGCTGCGCGGGGTCGGCCAGCTGCAAGCATGATGCAGGCAACACACACAGCATGTCAACTGCTGGTAGTAAAAGCGGTAGCACCGTCACCTCACATGGTTGACGGGCATGTCTCAGACATGGACAGCGGCGACGAAAGCAGTACCAACGTTTGGGTGGAGCTGTTTGTGTGTGACCATGCGTGCAGTGGGGCCGTGTCCGTAGTGGGAAGTTGGCGGGATGCCACTGTTCAGCGCCCCACATTTCGCTCTTTCCCTCTATGCCACCAGCTTAGCCAAAAACCACTACAGGTGACTCGCTGTAGTCCCCGCGCGCCCCCTGCCGCCACCGCCTCGCAGCAGTAACAGTCGTGCTCCCCGCTAATACATATGCTAGTACACACGTGACCAACCTGGGTCAGGATGTAGTCCAGCACGCCCCCTGCCGCCACTGCCTTGCAGCAGCAGCAGTCCTGCACCCCGCTAACACACACCGTACGCCAATACACGGAACCCACCTGGGTCAGGATGTAGTCCAGCACGCCCCCTGCCGCCACCGCCTCCGGCGATGAGGGGTCGGTGCCGGGCGGGGGCACGGGGAAGCGGCTGAGGCACCTGCGGGTTGGGGCAAGGGTGACACGTGGAGAGGCAAGCGTGACGCAGGGGCAGAGAGATCGAGGATGCGGCATGTCGGGCGGGGGCACGGAACAGCGGCGTTCAAGCCTATGAGGTGCCTATGGGGTTTCACGTAGAGGGCAGGATTGAGGGCACAGAGGCGAGGGCAGGCGACAACCGAGCATGGGCCTCACCGAATGGGGCTGTGCACGGAGTGGGTACCGTAAGAGGTGCTCTTGACTCCACGGCATACTACGTGCTTTACGCTAGCCCACACGCCAAACGAGTGGGCTGTGCCTCGCCCCTCCCCCCCCCCTCCCCCCCCCCACATCCACCCAACCCCACACCACTCCCAGGTAAGCACCAGGGAAGCACCATTACCGCTCTGCCACGTGACTCATTGCCCTCGTGCAAGTATCGGCATACCAGAATCCGTGACTCCCTGATGCCGAAATCTGTTTTCTCGCGCTTCACGCGTACCCATCCCGCCCCACCCCACTACTTCCCTGCGTCAGTAGTACGTTGTTACCCCACATCAGACATCACCCCACGGCCACACCCACCTGAATGTGTTGGTGAAGTCCGCCCCCGTCTCCGCCATGAGCGCCGTCAGCTCAGACACCAGCACCGCGTCCTCATCTGCGTCGGCATCCTCGTCCTGCGGGAAAATACATTATAATAATATAGAAATACTTTAATGCGCTTATTGATTTGTTTCATGCGCCGTCAGCCCAGACACCAAAACCGCGCCCTCGTCAGCGTCGCCCTGCGGAAAAAATACAACTCATATCCTCGACTACATGAAAACCAGCTCTACTGATGCACTTGGCATGTAGCGCCAGTTCTTGGACCAGCATTGACAATCAATTCCGTGTCCCTGTCCAGCAGCCAACGCCTACCCATCCCCCCGGCCTCCGCCCACCTGCCCGCCCGCCGCCGGCGCCGCCGCCGCCTCCCCCGGTGCCCCCATGCTGCGGCCCAAGCCCAGCTTGCGGCGCATGAGCGCAGTGTATGTCCTGATGCGTGTGTACCATGATACTTTTGTTTGTGGGTGGAAGAAAGGCCAAATCTACAGGGTGTCGGAGGGCAGTCTAATCCGGCTTGATGAAGGATGCGTGGCGCTAGGCGTGAGGTGCACGGTGCGTTCGTGCTGCCACCCAAGCGCTTCACCAATTGGTGCTCTGCAGCGTACTGCATGCCGCGGCACACCGCTCACCTGCTGAAGTGGGCGTTGAAGATGTGTACGGCACATACCACATCCACGGGAACAAACAAACAAACAATAGGCATCTGGCAAATATGCATATGGTGTCGCACCTGCTGAACTCTGCGTCAAAGGTGTCCCCCACGATGCGCTTGGCCCTGTTCTCGGGCACCAGCGGCCGCAGCGCCTCGGCCAGCTTCTCGCAGTTCCACCTGGGGAGGGGGACATGCGGCACAGTACTGGTTATTGTGGACAACTACGCGCCAGTTTGCAACAGCTGTGCGATGAGGTTCGGACGCCTGCCCCGTGGTAAGGCGGGGGGCGGCGGGGCAATTGCCCAGCCAAACTGCGGCGAGTTGGGGTTTTAAAAAGCAAGCGGGCATGCATACCGGTACGATGAACGCAGCGAGTACGGTGCAAACGCAGCTGCATACCTCGGGCTCGTCCAGTCGTATCGCCCTGGCCAGTACGACCCATTACATTACACGCCAATGTGCGGTATGTACAATACCCAGACACTCGCCTGCACATCTCTGGCTGGCTCTTGTAGTCGTAGCGGCCCTGGTCGTCGGAGCCGTTGCACACGAAGTCGGGGTCGGTGCGGTCCATGAAGCCTGGATCGTATTAAATGAAACAACCTTCTTCAGGGTGCGCATACATGAAAAAGACATATGTTAAATTTGGTACGAAGTTGGGATCGATGCGGTTCATGAAGCCTGGACGGGGGTCTCACAGTCATGTTTTGAACACTTCCACGAAGTTCTGTAGTACACCAATGCACACCGTACGTAGTAGTGCATGCGTCTATCCCCTACCCCTGGGTAAGCAACTCACAATACCGCTCCTGCTCGTCCCACACCCGCCTACGAGCGGATCTTGGCAGTACGCACGTGTATCAAGGGTGGTGCCAGCTAATACACGTGCCTCACCAAAGGGCCCGTAGTCGATGGTCACCCCCACCAAGGCTCATGTTGTCGGTGTTGAGCACCCCGTGGCACCACCCCTAATACACACACCACCATCAGCACCCCTTAATACACGTGCCTCACCAAAGGGCCCGTAGTCGATGGTCACCCCCACCAGGCTCATGTTGTCGGTGTTGAGCACGCCGTGGCACCACCCCACGCACTGCCAGGCGGCGACCAGCGAGGCGGTGCGCCGGGTGACCTGGAGGCGGAGGCCGGCGCGCAACGGACAAAAATCGGCAGTGTTCCCAAAGATGAATGCCAGGCCAGCAGGCATACACCCACCTCCACCCGCCAGTCAAGGTTCAATGCCTTCAACTTCCCCGGAGACTAGACCTACCATTACACTAGTCACTCTTACGACAACCCAATGTTCCATGATACCTCACCTCCGCCAGCCAGTCCAGGTACATGGCCTGCAGCGCCTCCAGCTGGCCCCTGTCGGACGGCGGCCACTGCGCGCCCCCTGCCCCTGCCCCGCCCGGCGCCACGCCCACGCCCGCCGCGATGGCCTCCCCCCCGTGCGCCTCCCACAGGTGCGGGTAGTAGGTGCGGATTACGTGGTGCAGCATCACAGGTAGCAGCGCGTTCTCCAGGCCCGCGGAGGGGCCGCGGCGGCCTGGGGATAAGAGGAGGGAGGCGGGAGCGGGGGGATGCACCGTTGAGCACAACACGGCCGTGAGAATGTGCACTGGGTATTGGGACGTTGCGGCGAGTACCACACTGAAGCCAAGGGCCAGGGGTGCGGGTGGCGTGGTGCAGCAGCACAGGCCGGGGGACGGGCTCCAGGCTCGCGGAGGGACCGCGGCGGCCTCCGGACAGGGGAGGGCATTGAGAGCCAGGTTTGCAAGCTTGTCAATCAGTGGCCACACAAGGGCCCTGGAAGGCAGGGGCCATGCAAAGGACGGAAAAATGGCGGCACCCGTAACCACCCGGCACATGGTCCCTTGGGCATATGCTCCACTTAAGCATCGCAGCTCGTACCGGTAGGCCGGTAGGCCGGTAGGCCGGTACAGGCTAGGCCGGTAGAGTGCACAGGTGCGGGACAAGCACACCCACCTGTGAAGGGGTCTGTGGGCTTGAAAATCTCCAGGCTGCCGAATCGCAGGAAGGTGGGCGCAATGCGCGTGATGACGGTGGCCCGCTCCATGATGGCGTTGCCGTCGTAGTGTATGTCGCGCACCACGCGCGTGTCCGACGTCACACACGTGCCGGCACGCGTGGTGGGGATGCCCTGCGATTATCCAACCAAAGATACTAACATTCCTCTGCATGCGTGCCTACGTACATGCATGCATGCATGCATGCATGCATGTGCGCGCTGTGCAACCTCCTCTCCGACGTCCCACGACGCATGCATCACGTACAGCATACCTTACCACACATGGCAGCCCTGAACGCCCTCACCCACAACCCCCAAGGGGTCTCCGTGACTCCCTGACACCTTCGGCTGCTTCCTCCTGCTCCACGCGTATCAGTATCCAGCTACCCACCAGGAGTACACGGCCCCACTGCACAGCACAGCCCCTACCGCCAGCCGTGCCGTACCACACATGCCCCCGGTCAACCCACCAGGCAACGCACGGCCTCGTTGCACAGCAGAGCCCCTGCTCGCCTGCTGTGTCTTGACACGAGCCCACTCCAAACCACCAGGTGGTGCATGGCCCCGGAGCACAACAAAGCCCCTGCTGCCTGCTGCCCACCGTGTGTTAACACACACGCCGCAGTTAACCCACCAGGTGGTACATGGCCTCACTGCACAGGAACTCGCGTAAGGAGGAACGCAGCACCTTGCGCCCGTCAGCCTGAAAGGAGGGAGGGGTGGGCGTGCACGGGAGGGGGAGGGAGCGGAAGGGGAGAAAAAGGCAGGAAGAAAGGAAGAGGGGGAAGGGCGTCAGCCCTGCCTCAGCCTCACCTCGGCCTAGCATCAGCCCACAGCGTCTGCATTAGCCTTAGCACCCGGTACAGCCGAGCCTCAGCCCAACCGGGCCCCAGCCTCAGCCCAACCGGGCCCCAGCCTCAGCCCCAGCCTTGGCCAAGCTTCAGCCTTAGCCTCCGCACACCTTAGCTCGGCGTCGGCTCAGGGCCAGGGTCGGCATCAGCACAGCTTCGCGTTGCCCTAGCCTCAGCATCTGCTCAACCTCAGCCTCTGCCTCTGCCTTGCCTCGGCCCAGCGTCAGCGCCAGCGTCCGCCCCGCCGCCCTCCCCCTTCCGTCCCGCCTCTCCCCCTCACCTGTCGGCTGTAGGGTGTGCGGCCCGCGCCCTTGAACTGCAGCTCCCACCTCTCCCCCCGGGAGTTGACCACCTAGAAGGGGCGAGAAGGCAAGGAAGAGGCTGAACAAACAAGACAAAGACACATGAAGATGTTGAAAGTCGATTACTAGGCGGTCACTGGGGACGCCGCTCCCATCGCTCGCCCCGGGAGTTCACCACCTGGGAGGTACGACAAGGGAAGGGAGAGCATAGGATAGGACGACCCACCTCCCCCAGCGGCGTGGTGGCCCCGTCCCCCAGCTGCCAACCGGAGCACTAAACCACCGGGTGGCAATTGCCTAATACACACACTTTTAACCCACCCCGCCCCCCGACTAACCCACCTCCCCAAGGTACATGGTGGCCCCGTCCCCCCAGCTGCCACCCGGAGCACCAAACCGGCAGCTGGCCCCGTTTCCGCTAAGGCACCCACTCCGTTAACCCACACTCCCTCCAGCTAACCCACCGCCCCCAAGCATATGTTGGCACCGTCCCTCAGCTGGCCGCTGAAGCACCAAACCACCTGCTGGCCCTCTGCCTAATGCACACCCCTTGGTTGTCCCACCTGTCCCATGCGTGCATGGTGGCCCAGTCCCTTTGCTAATACACACCCTATGAAACCACCTCCCGCATTAGCTGGCCCTCTGCCCAATACACACCGCGTTAACCCACCTCCCCCAGGTACATGGTGGCGCCGTCCCCCAGCTGGCCGCTGAAGTACCCGAACTGGTGGCCGCAGTAGCAATGCGCCGCCGGCTCCGCGCCAGGCAGCACCTTGTTGCCGCTGAAGTACTCGGCAAAGTCGGGCCGCGAGATCTGTCGGGAGCACGAGCATTCAGTACAATGTGAACAGGCTACGTACCGTAGTACTGGTAAATGGCAACTGTTGAATGTGCGCGCACTGGAAGACGGCACGAAGAACGGGTTTATGGGGTGGGTCAGGTTCGGGTGCGGCGTGGCGCAGCGGGTGCCCTTTGCCGCGCGTGGCAATACCGCCACTATTCCGCTTTGCGCTACCATTGCGACCGCGACCGGCAACATGAGAGCGAAGAAACACATGTGGTGTATTGTATGTTAGAATCTGTACTTCAATTGCGCATACAAAGCTGCTGATGACGCGCTTCTGCCCGTGCTGGGAGGGCGACGGACCCACGGGTCAAGGAAAGGGCCGGCGGCCGAGAAGGGCGCTATAACGAATAGGAGCAGGGCCCTGCCGGCTTGAGGCGGCGGCTGGCCCTTACCCATTTTTGCGTTCATGTGAGCACAGTCATGACTATGCGACGCAGCTGTTGCGATAGCGGCGGCTGCAGAGGCACGCTGAGGGTCACATGGCCGACTTGGCTGCCCGGCCCCCTTGCTCTCGGCCCGCCTGTGGCTCCTGACCCGACCGAGCCACGAGGTGACCGCAAAGCTGAACAGCGAGCAATCGCACACCAATGTGCTCTATTTTCCCTATAGGCGTTCCTTCAGCGCGACGCCCAAGCCCGGCCGACAGGTCCTGCCGCCGTAGTCCCTGGCCTCCCTCCCCGCCAACGTAAGCACGCCGTCCCAAACATATGCCCCAGCCCCTTGCTATACCTGCCCACCTCTGACGGGTCAATATCAAGCAGCGATAGGGCGTCCGGGGACGCTACCACTAGCTGAGGGTTGGCCACCGGGGTTGGGGCCACCCGGGAGAAGCATGCGCCCTCCACCTGGCGCACTGGCCCGCCGAAGACATCGTCCACAGGCAGAGCACGCAGAGTCAAGTTGTCAAAGTTTAGCTCCTCCAGTTTCCGCCTCGCAGGCTGCTGCGCCTGAGCCTGGTTCTGACTCATCGCGGGCGCGGAATGCAGCTGCGCCGGGCCGGGCTGAGCCGCAGCTGTTGTGCCAAACGAACTTGTTGCTTTCGATGCTAGTAAGCTCAGGGTTGAGTAACTCTGGCCAGGTCGGCGCTGGTTATGTTGCAAAGTAGACACAAGGGAAAGTCCCCGGCCATTCGCGTAGCAGCGACGGAAAACGGCCTGCCTACCCGTTAGCATGCTGACATGCTTGTTATATGTTGTGTAACCAAACAACTGGCCCAGTGTCAGCCTCTGTCGCTCAAGGTACGGGACACTCGTGGCGTGTTGCTCAACGCGATGCAGTGTCGGCTTGCAACGAAGGAGGAGAAGCCCTTGGCATTCAGGAATATTAGTACTGCCACTTTTCTGTCTGCATCGACAGGTGCACTGGCCCCATCCCCGCCACGCGCGCTTTGCCACAGGCACCGACGGCCCAGACCCAAGAGCCCAGGTGCAGCAACTGTCAAGACTGTACAAGCCCCGGACCCCTAATGTCCACCATGCAAACATAAAAGTTGCACTGCGTGCACAACCGAGAGTCCCAATACGTGCTCTGGCCTCGCGCTTTGGCCCATGTCGACTGACTTCGCTTCGCTGCGTCGTGCCACGTGCCGATTGCCACGTGTCAACTGTTCCGGTCGCCCCATGGTCACCCCACTACCGGGGACCAAAGCTGCCTCTCCACCCCCGCACTACACTTGAGCCATTCTTCGTCCCTGCACAATCGTCTCGTACGGTATCTATTATCTCTCGTCGTACTTCATGCCTGCGTGTCCCAGTCAACCTGTGCCCAATCAACCTTTAGCAGTGAGGGGCGGCTCAGGTGTTGGAGGCCTCGGCAGGTAAACTTGGCTCCTTGCCCCCACGCGACCCCGCGATCCTACGCCCTTCCGCTCAAACGGCCTGGCGCCCTCAGCCGCCACCAACTTGATGCCCTTTTAGACCTCACTAACATGCACTAGGATGCTGATACTTTGCTTTGGACCATTCCCACGCTTCCCACACTAGTACCCCTGCTTCGCAACAGCCCCATCGACACGCGCATAAACACGGAAAACGGCAAGCAACAAACGGCAAACACTCGTATGCGCCATATGTATACCCGCTGTCCACCGCCTTGCGAGCGCCACACCGGTCGCCACCACCCCGCTCCCCGCGTGCTCCTCCTCCGAGCCTCTGGCCCTGTGGCCCTCCGACCCTCTGGCCCCGCTCCACCTCCCCCGAACCCCATCCCCACACCCCACACACCCCTCCCCGCAAGGAAACGTGGGCACTCCACGCAGCCTTGCTCTCCCCAAGCACTCCCTGGGCCTCCACCCTCCCTCCCGCTCCGCACTGACCGTCAGTTCCTTTGCCGCTCTGCGGTTACCCCACACCCCTCACGCCTCCACCACCACTGTGCCCTCCTCCCCCGCGCTCCCCGCCGCCTCCAGCCGCCCCACCACCGCCGCCCGCCCAAAGCCCGCAGCCCGCGCCGCCGCGACCACCTGCTCCGCCGCCTCCGGCGCCGCCGCCGCCAGCAGCCCCCCGCTGGTCTGGGGGTCCACAAGGAGGTCCCGCTGCCACGTCTGCGGTGGCGATGAAAGGACAAGACGAAACCGCATCAGTTGCACCATTTTCTATGACGGACAGTGAACAAGCTGGCAAAGTGTTGGTGGAGTAAGCGGGTGCCATCGTGGTATGTCATGACAAGCTCCCGGGGCCTCGGCCGCCAGCCGCCAGCCGCCAGCCGCCAGCCGCCAGCCGCCAGCCGCCGACACCCCCTGGACCCCCACCCACCTGCACCCAGGGCCCCAGGGCAGCTGGTGCCGCAGCCAATACCACTTCCTCGCTTTGCTAGTACTTTGTTCCCCCCTTTTCCAAACCCTCGAGTAACCCGCTATCGTGAAGGCCATTGCTCCGCGCGGCAGAGCCCTACCCACAACCGCCCGCGCCGCTACCGAGATGCATTTAATGCTGCCCAGGCGCCGCGCTTACGTTTGCCCTTCTATGTTGCTACCAGGAAAAGTCCCCTGGCCTCCCGTGAACTCCACCCACCTGCTGCCCGCATGCTCCAACCGCAAGCTGCCAGTGTAACTCTTCTAGCTCCGCGCCACGGCCCCCAAGAGCGCACCTGCCCCTCGCCAAGCCATCCTTCGTGGCAACTTCTCCGCGCAACGGTCGCTGCACTGTGACCACCAGCAACCCCAACACACCTTCAAACGTACCACACTTAGTGCACGGTGGTCCTGGCACCGTCCCTCACCCACCTGCACCCCCGGCCCCAGCCGCACGCTGTGTCCATAGCTCTCCCAGTTCCGCGCCACCGCCCCCGGCAGCACCCCCGCCTGCGCCAGGCCCGGGGCTGCCGCCATGAGGGGCACCGCCGACGCGCTGACACGTGCCGTGAGGCGAGATCCGCGGCACACCTCGAGGAGGTGGCCCAGCAGTCCGAAACCTGGAAAGAGTCGTACAGTAGTGGAGTCGTACAGTAGTGGAGGGCATGTAAGATGATGGTGCATAGCAAAGTGGTATTGGCTTCGTGGCGAAGTGAGGGCCGCGGCACACCTCCAGCAGGTGGCCGAGGACCCCGAAGCCTGGACATGGGCGTGCCGTACACAAAGGGAAAACATGTACAACGATCGTATTGGGGGTGCAGAGTGCACCTGTAATGGCTTGGTGGTCAGGAAAAGGGTCGCGGCACACCTGGATCAGGTGGCCCATCAGGCCGATTACTTTTGGCGGGGGAGGGCAAATGAGTAATTACTGGTACCCACCCGTCACGTCTGTGAGGGCATGCACCCGGGGGTGACGTAGATGATGCACAATATTGCTATATCCCAATTAAGATATGACAGCATCAGCACTCACCCGTAACGTCTGTGAGCGCATGCACTCTAGGGTCCTGGCCCAGGGTGGTGCCGATGGTGTTGAGCTGAGTCATGGCGGCAATGACCTGTGTGTGTGTGGGGGGGGGGGGGGGGCAGAGGAGAGGGGGGGAGGCCACCGGTACCACGCGAGGA
>VFQN01004217.1_pt1 | contig 19255 bp, 13 predicted proteins | sample 3512371 | NCBI WGS metagenome assembly VFQN01 (sample SAMN10412370, study PRJNA504923) | tailings metagenome | isolation source: Replicate 2 from Balatoc abandoned mine | place: Philippines: Itogon, Benguet | collected 2017-08-28 | reverse complement strand
ACTTTCGTTGTTTCATGCATGGTTGAGTACGATGCTCTGAAAACATGGCTCGTTTGATTGTTTGTTCGTTCGTTTGATTGGTTGATATGGTGTGGTGGTTGTTTTGTGGTGTCGTGTGTGCATAACGTGTTCATCGTATCGCTCTCTCTCTCACAGTGTCACTAATACCATATAGATAGAGTAACTAATTGACTTATTTTATTGCTTTGATCGTTTGTTTTGTTTTTGTGCCTCCATTAGCATTGGATTTGTTTGTGTTGATGGGAGTCCTTTTTTCATGTAGCTGTTTTTAAATAGTTGTTCTTTGTTTTGTTGGAAAGTTTCAACTACATTTCTAAGATATTCTATGTTTTGTGTGTGTTCGTTCTTCTTCTTCTTTCCTTTATGTCCTTTCCTTCTCTTAAAAATTCGTTTTTTTCTTTCTTTCCTTCGAATAGATGTTAAGAAAAGAACTCATTGGGAATAAATAAGTTAGTAAGTTAGTAATAATCCTCATATTTAATATCACAAAAAACATACTATCATCCGAAAAAGAATTCATAGTTTTTAACAGTTAATCATCAAAAACATATTATTATTCATTTTCTCATATGTAATAAATAACTGGAAAACATATCATCTCTTATCATCTCTATGATTCTCATGATTGAGTAAATCAAAGAATCAAAGATTTGACGAGGGAACCATTCAATGACTGCCCGAAGAACACCATAGTTAAGAGAGAAAACCATTCTGAATGATCAATGTTTCCGATCTCTGTAATTGAAGATCGAAAGAATAAGAAAGATGATTGTTTCGTTATTTACAGGTTATTTAACATGTTTTCTCTTTTACAAGATAGATATTCTTGCTTACAATACAATCTCCTATTCATTTATTCCAATCCTTCTTTCACCTCGTCTTTCGATTATTATACTAAGCTACCATTATCTTGATCATCAGCATTAGCATCATCTTTATGCTTCTCCAATGATCCAATATCATCAAAATCATCTTTATACTCTGGTATAAAGATCTTTCCACGATCTTTATCCTTCACAATCGTCACTGTTAATAACGATTCAAAGGTCTTTGGATCAGTCTTCATAATCACAAAGTCCTTAGAATAAATACTAAATTCATCATCACGCAAGCAATATTCCTCCCGCCCAGTCTCTTCATTGATTCTCATAAAGATATACGATGCACCAACACTCTGATTTAATACATTACGATAACGTCGATTAATATATTCTCTCATAATCTCGACTGGTGCTTTAATATCCATTCTAAACTCTCCTAATACAATCGATTCATTACCATTGACCTCATAGACAGCTTGGATATTCTCCTTCTCTAATGATCTTTGCCAGTATTCATAAGGTGTCTCTGAGAGGTTGGAGGTTAATGTCGCATAGATATTATAGATATTCCTTGCTATCATCATAAATAATTGATAAATACGATAGAATTGTCGTCCAATCTTTCGTCTTAAGGTGAAATCAAATGATAATACAATAATATAGATGGATAATGACAAGTAATAGTTCCGAGAGCGAATAGACCGTGTGATCATCGTCTGACAGAAGAGATAAGAAGATGATGTTTCTTCATCAAAGAAAGTGATTAAATATTGGAATAATAATGATAGTTTATGATTGTAGATTGCTAATATTGCGATGATCTTCTGGGTTACATAGGTTCTAATGAGATATCGTTGGATAAACTTGACTGGTTTGTAATAGAAGACAGTGGATGGCATCTTATGGATGTCAATACCATAGACATCGTCTAACATCCATGGATGATCTAATACAATATGATTAGCAGTGACAGTCTCTCTTAATTCTTGTCCTTCGATTGGTTCATCGAACTTTCTCAATGGATTATTATCGTTGTTAGCAGTGTTATTATTAGTAGTGTTGTTGCCATCGTTCTTTCCTGACTCAGAATAATCCTTTCCCTTCTGACTATCATCCTTGTGACTGTTACTATCATCTTTTTTCACACTGGTTCCAGTCTTTTTCTTCTTAGAACTTGCTACTGTCCCACTTTCAGAGTTATCTAGACCACTGTTATCGCCTCCTTTACCTGATTTATTCTTCTTAGAGGACTTCTTCTTCTCATTCATTGAAGGTATAATCTGATAGTGAATTCCTTGAAGTACTACAGTATCACCAGTTTTCAGTTTCTTCTTCCATTCTCCTGGTTGATGTGTCAGAACTGACATGTCACCTCCTCTAGAGTCACTATGAGGAGTAGTGACACCTAACTCCTCGTCTAATGGCAGCTCACCATGACTGCTATTGCCTTGATCGATATACTCGACTAAGGCATAGCGAGAATGCTTTCTGATAGATACTTTGAAAGGAAGAGGAATACCATGAGCTCGTCTGGTCTCTACGAGGGTTTGAAGTCTTCTAGGACCAACACAATCCATTAAAGCTGTTTCAGCTTGAGATAATTGACTATAAGCTTCATTCTGTTCTTTCTCGATGAGGTTTAATTCTTTCTGTAGAGCATTGACTGCTTGTTTCATCTTCTTTAATTTCCCTTCAGCAAATGCACCACTCGCTTCCGCCTATTATTACGTAGTAGTAGTAGTAGTAGTAGTAGTAGTAGTAGTAGTAGTAGTAGTAGTAGTAGTCAGAAGAAGGAAAAGGGTAGAGAGGGAGAAGGAGAGAGGAGAAACGAGTAAGAGGTATTGTTAGGAAGAGAGAGAGATACTGTCACTTACATTATAATAATTTTCCTTCGCCGTATTCACCAACAATACTTTAGCATTATAAATATCGCAAACCTTCTGATACTTCTTTTGATTGAAATAAACATTCATTCTCGCCGATAGATACTGTAATAATGTTGCTTTAGGTTTACCAATCAAATATTCATCATGTTCTATTAACATTTGACATGCATCATTCCATTGATTCTCAATACATTCAGCAACGATATGATGCATATACCATGGATATAGTTTATGCACTTTCTCTAATGGTGTATCAGACTCAAAGATCTGTGGGAAACCTATCCATCCTAATAGCTTCGTTGTCCACGCATTACGATATTGGTTCTCTTCTTCACGAAGTTTTAAGAACTCTTTCCTTTGTTGAATAAAGTCTTTAATCTCTTGACGCTTCTTGTATCCACGATAGATACGTTGTATGGTCTGTATGGATGTTAATCGTTTGATTTCAGCTAATTCATTGAGTCGTTTCTCATACATTTGTTGTATTTCTAATTTCTTCTTTTCTTCTAACAGTTTCTCATGATATTCTCTTACTTGTCGTCCATAATATTGTATTAAATGTATTTTACATTGATAATAACGTTTCTTCTGGTTATTATAAGTGCCCGTCTGACTGTTATGCTTTAATTCTTTAATCCGATCCTTCGGTAAGATAGAATATTCTTTATGATAACAGATATTACAATAATATTGTTTGATCTGTACACCTTGTTTATTATAACTATTCTCTTCTACTTGAGCAGAATAACGTAAACATTGATCACATAAATCAGTATACTTTTGATAGGAATGGAATCTTAATCGTCCTTTCTTATGCATATAATAAAAACATGAATCACAATAAAGATCTTTACATGTATAACAATATTTGGTACCAATTTGAAAATCACATTGTATACAATTATCAATATGTAAGTAAGAATGTTTATTACGATTCCCTGCACGATGAGAGGTCGTATAACAAGATGTACAATAACAGTATTGACAATCTTTACAATAACAGGTCGAATAATTATTTTCACATATATTACAATTAATCACATATTTCTCCAGCTCGGTTGGCATACGTATAGCAATACCACAGTCTAGAGTACCTAATAATAATGGTTTTTTCCAGAAAGATGTATTATTACGTGGATTAAACCAATATTCTCGCTCTGATTCACCATCAATAAACTTATGATAGATCTGTTGAGCTATTTTCATGACCATTCGTTTACTTAAAAAACGTTTAACGATAGCTTGTATACGTTTTATTGCATGTAATTGTTTTAAGAGTTTCTTTTGGGTTTGGTAATGTTTTAATGATTGATTTAATTGCTTTATAATCGAACGATTTCTTATAAATTGTTGGATAATACGGATATTACTGGTTAATAACATTTGTACTTGTCCTGATGCTGATTTATTACCTAAATATTCAACAACTTTGATATAATCAGATGTTGTTGATAGGTACGTAATGACAAACTTTAATATGAAAGCAGTTCTTCCAGTGAAATTATCACCGAAGCGAAACTGACGTAATTGTTTGATGGAAACAGTATCAGGACTTGACGAGGTATTAATCCCTCCTGGTATCTTCGCAGTAGTCTTGGAAGTAGTGTTGTTATTAGAGGAGGAATCTCGTTTCATCACATATATCACTTCATCGTCATTCATATCCCATATATTCTTTGGTGGATCAATACGAAACTCTTTTAATATCATTAAATTACATAATAATTCTAAAAAAGTATTATAATCAATTCTTTTCTCATTCGTTGATTTCACTTTCATATATTGTAATTCAATCGAATTTAAAGTAAAATCATTGTTACTGCCTTGGAATAATGTTTTACAATCTTTCATAATTTTAATTGTCTTTGCTACATCCATACCTGTTGCTAATGAATGTGATGTAAAGATTTTCTGTAATTCGTGATTCACTTTCTCAATATTACGGGTTTTCTTAATACCTTCCCAAGTATAATAACATAACCATCGTAATTCTGTTTGACGATATAATAGATCACCAGCTAATCGTAATTCATGATAATAACGATGTAATTGTACTTTCAATCGAATTTTATGAACACAAACGCGATAATAGCACCATTTTTGTATGGTACGACGGGCATAATCACGTTTATGAACATAGCGTTGGTAGAGACGGTACCGTATGAACGATCGTACGATGGATTGAATTTTGATGGCTGCTTCGATACGTCGGGCCTTTGCTTGAGCATTTTCATGCCAGATTGGTTGAGCAAAAGATAAAAAGCGAAGGAATTTAAATCGTGTTAAACACCTTCGTGTCCATCGTTGAAGGAGGATGAGACATGCTTGTTTCTTCGCTTCTAATCGCCTCTCATAAACTTTCTTTGCTTTGAAGATTCTAAAGGCACATTGAATGATTAATACCTTTTCTGCTAATAAATCAATATTTGACGAGATTTTAAGCTTAGGAAAGAGGATGGTTGATCGTCTTTGATGAGGTTGGAAGGAATCTGGATATTTGACAGGTCCGAGCTGAATCAATTCATTCTCATCCTTCGAAGAAGAAGCGAGGATACCAATACTAGAACTTCGTGTGATGGTTCTAAGGTTTGTTTTCATGACAGGTATAAGCTCAAAGAAGCTATCAGGAGACTGGTGAGAGAATAACAGTTGTTTCTTGCGGAAGAGGCGATACCGGTAACCAAGTGTCGGATATCTCTGCCAGACGATAATCTTCCGAGCAAACGCTTGTAATTTAGTGACTGCAAAAGTTTTCTTAGCTTTCTCTTCTGTTATTTGCTGATGGATACGATGAAACCTTCTTCTTCCAAGAAATCCTCTGACCAGACGAGTTATGATCAGAGCACTTGCATTCTTCACTTTCACAGGATTTTCTAAATCATGTTGATTAAATTTGATTGTTTTTGACTTCTGGATTGCTTGATATAGTCTTTTTTGTGCTTGATATTTTATTATCATTTTTTTATATTTTTTCTTCCATTTTTCTTTATTTCGTTTTGGCCATCTTCTAAAGGCTCTTTGTATTCGAATTGCAGCACCTGTTTGAATAAATTTAAATTCTTGAATTGATTCAAGAGTTTCATATCTCTTTTGATCCTAAAAATACAACAGACAATTCAGAAACAAAGAAAAAGCATTTCTCCATCATTTTCACTTACAATCGAAGGATCCTTTCCACGAGCATGCACTTCCTGCCTCCATTGCTCACGAAATTCTTCTAAAATCTCTTGTTTTGTCTTCACACTATTCACCATTCTTTCTTCCAGTAGGATCTTATTACAATAACATCACCATTGTTTAAACTCAAAACAAAAATGTAACTGTCCAACGCAGATTCGCAGAGTTCTAGTTGTCTAGTTGATTGGAACACGACAAAGGCGAAGGCTTTCATTGCATTACACTTATAACTCCTTTATCAACGAATTATTAGCATATATAGAGTGTGAAGAAATGGTGAAAGTATTCTTTCCTGATATGTATTTAAGATTAGTCTCATTAAATAAAGCTGCAAGTCCTGCTGTTGCAAAAATTATTGTGAAACCTAAAATGACAAAAACTGAAGTAAAAGAATATTTAACAAAAATATATGATATTAATGTTATTAATGTTCATACTGCTAACTTCTTAGGTAAGAGATTATATTAATCTTTTATCTTACTGCAAAGTGGATGTGATGATTCCTCTTCTTTTCTTCTAGGAAAGTGGAAGAGATTATATCAAGCTGGAAAACTTCCTACCAGTTATAAACGAAGGAATTTTAAGATGGCATATGTATTCTATGATGATACTGTACCATTCAGTGATCCTGCTGCTGCAGAGAGTCGACTAAAATACACTTTACCAAAACATCCGAAAGATTTAACACCACCAGGAACAACAACACAAGCTTAAGACATCGATCCTATATTACGATCTGTTCTATTGATTGAGTTGTAAGATAAATCGAAACAAGTTAAAATTTTTTTGTATGCCATCGGTTTCTATCATAACACCATTATCCTTTATGTCGCGTTGGTTCCTAGATTATAAGTGCGAAATGAGTCGTGAAATCTGTTGATTTTTGTACGATTCAATCTTCATTTATCAATCTTTTTCGAAGATATGAACTTAGCTCGTCGGTAGGACAAACAGAGTTGGCGCGGGAGATTTACACACGAAATGAACTTACCCCCAACACGGCAACTCATTGACGTCGTCACATGCACTTAATAAAAATTACCAATTGCACAAATAAATAAATTCTCTTTTTCATGCTAATTACCTGCCTAGCAAAGATAGTAGTGCCATATCGGTAGAACTTCGGTAATCGCGCCCATGCCAAATGGGGCAGTCGCCCAAACTGACAGTTTCAATAAAAAAGAAAAGAGACAAAGAGCAGCAGATCTTTCATAGAGGAGTTATGACCAAAGAATAAGATATTTCAACACGAAACCAGTTTAGATCTTATCTTTATTAGCTGAAGAACCTTCCTTCATTTTCAGCGAATCCCCAGATTGAAGGAACCATGCATAAAAAGACCCTTTCATCAACACAGCCACTTAGTCAATCACTATCAGAGACTAAAGTAGGTGGTTTTTCACAAACTGGTGGTACTACAAAAAACTTCTCAGCAACACTAGGGACGTCAAGCACCTTGAAAAAGACTGCAAATCTCTTTGGAAATACTGAAGACAATCAGAAAAAGAATGAAGCAAAACAGCGAGAAGAAAAACTACGAAAAATACGATTAGAGAAACAGGGACCAATTGATTGGTCACATTTAGGATTAAAAATGAAATATCGCGGTGAATCACAACGTGAGACTGCTTGGATTGAATGGAAAAAGAACCAAGAAGGAGCACTAGCCATGACAGTGAATAAGAGAGGTGAAATAGTTCCAGTGATGAAGATTGAAAGACATCCAATCTATGAAATCTTTTATGAACGTTTAGGTTTAGAGAACGTTGCATCTAATGAAAGAACAAGATCACGTTTATTAATGAAGCGATTTGTATTAGATGTTCAAGAGATATGGCTGTCTAACTTAGAACATCTGAGAGAACATCAACCTGATAAGATGTTTACTACATCAGCTTCTGTTGCTACTCCTAATAAAAATAAAGGATTTTCTGGAGGTAATAATAGTAATGAAGAGGAAGATGAAGTAGAAGAACAGAACTTTGCTCGTGGTGAAGGTCTGGGTTATCGTCGTGATGTAAAGGAGATTAAAGCATATTCCTCACAGATACAATCTGTTTCTCAGAAAAGGATTTTTACTAAGGCTTATCATACTGCTAAATTACCTTCTATTAATGTGATGTTAGATTATATTCCTGACCCAACACCTTTTATTGAGGAGACGAAGCCTGTCATACCTCTTATCGAGAGTCTTCTCTCCTCCGTCAGCTACATACCCCGACGTCCTGAAACCAGTCCTAATCGATACACTAGCAATCAAGCATTACCTTTCGTCCCTATCGATTCTCCGGCTTGTTTGAAGGGAAGTATTGCCTTCCACATCGATCGTTTGATCCCTTCCAATGACTTCGCTCGCATCACTGACGAAGCTTGGTGGCGTTTCACTCTCACCAACAGTGAAACCTTGAAAACACGCATCTTTATTGCAACGGAAGCTGCAGTTGCAACCTTTTCTGCTCAAATTATCTCTTCTTATAATGAATTTCAGCAACAAGAGAACATTCAACCACAATATCAACAGATTTATGACACTGCTTCACTGTCCTCGCTACCTCCTGCGATCACTGCTAACGGAATAGCAGAATTAGAACCTGGCTATGCTCCAATCCCATTTATAGATGGTAGTTTGGCATGGCAGGGAAGAATGAAAGTTTTTTCCTTTGTCGAGAGAAATTTCTTAAAATTTGTTATTACCGCCGATCTTCTTCCTTTACCATCATCAAGTGACGTCCAACCTACTTCATTACATTTCTTCACTTCTCCACTTGAGATTCACTATTTACTCCATGAACTACACCCTAATATTCCTATTATTGATGAGGAATGGTGGATAAGTGACTTGGCGCAGAGAGCGAGTGATGTCTGGACTCCTCTATTATCTTTCCTTCGATTAGAAACATCACCCACGAACCCTCTTCTTACGAGCATTACCTTTCAAAGTAATAAACCACCTACAGGCTATTCTGAATGCTTACATCATCTTCAAACCCTGTCATGTGTAAGCGAATTACTTTCCACCATTAACCTACATCCTCTTCCCACAAACTCTGTTCCGACCCTGACCATCTCAATACCCAATTCTTTCCAAGAAGTTAATGGTGGTGTGAGAGCTCAACTAAAGCTACAAGAGGTTGATGGAAGCAATTACTTCCAGCAGATCCTTTACTATTACAATAGGAAGCCTGCTTCCATACAACCAGAGCAAAGAAGATACCTCACAGAGGAAGAGGTCGCTGAAATGGCCATACCAAAGGAAAACATCGAAGAAGGCGAGAATGAAGACGAAGAAGATGAGGATGAAGAATTCGAGGAAGAATCAAAGGATTGGCGAGGAGAGATACCTTCCATCCCTTCTTTTACCTCCTGGCAAGAAGAAGGGAAGTATTTCTTTCATCGAGGTATGTGGGAAACATCATTAGAGATCGGGCCAAATCTTTCGTTTGTATCAAATTCTTTAAATCAGAAATATTTGGAGGTTCCAGGTGGGAGTGAATTAGGCCGATATGGTCTTGCCTTCTTTCAAGATCATTTATTCCCTCATTTCCCTCGTACTCAAGTTGCTGGAAATTATTTCCGTGATTATCAAAACTCTTCCACCAATACAATATTTGTGAATCTTTCTCTTGCAATTGATGTAGCAAAACTTTTTCCATGTCAACTTGCGTGGGAAGCATTCCCTCAGTTACCTCCACCCACTGTTGGTGATGATCCACCTGGACTACTGCCTGCCATCGCCCTTCATCGATCCTACCTCTATTATGATTATTTAAATAGTCCAATAGAGAAGCGTTTATCAAATACGATTATTATCTTTACTTCCGTTGCTGAGGAAGATCGTGACTATCTTCCACGCACTGTCGCTGTGAAGCCATTAGGCTATCGTCGTCATGTCCCAACAAAGAATGAATATGGATTTCGAGAACAAGTGGAAGTCTCCTTACTCTTTGTTGATGAAGTGAATGACTCTGTTGTCTTTGGAATTACTAAAACTGGTGCCATACCTAATGAATTAAAGACGAATAGTCGTAATATCTGGCATTCATCAGTTGCCATTAATGAGAATATTAATCGACCACGTACACCAAAGGATTATATTTATATAATATTAAGTAAAGAAGATCGTGGTCCAAATATACCAACAAGTTATACAACACGAATGAAAGCTGATTTAATGGTTGGATTAATGTCATCAGCATTTAAACATTATGAAGAGAATTATCAAAAGATTAAAGAATTAAGACAAATCTTTCATCGTCAATTAGCATTAGATGCAAAGATTGAAAAGATTGAGGTAAGAGAATTTACTATCCATTTCATTTGGAATGGTTTGATTAATCTTCTTTCTCTTCTCTTTATAGAATGATATGAAAACGAAAGAAGCAATGATTAAACGTAAAATACAAGATCAATTACAAAGAGCATTAGAAAAGAAATTGAATAAGGTAAAACGCGTTCCGATACAGTTCATAGATAACAACTAAATTCTTCATTTATTGTGATCAGGCCACGAAATCGGAGTTAGGATGGAGGAAGCGATTCAAGACATCAACGTTACTTGAACTTCAAGGGAACTGGGAATATCGTCGTGATGATCGAACTGGTTTAAAATTCTTTCATAAGATTATCGCTGAACCTAGTCTAGAGAAATATGCTGAGACATGTCAATGGGAAGTTCCTACGACTTGGGAGAGTGATGTCCTCAAACAACTCACTGCTAATGGTGTAAGGACTGATACTGTGCCGAAAGCTGCCTTTAAGACCGGCAGTGTTGCTTCCTCCCTAGCTGATGATCGAACCTATCTTGACAATCTATCAGAAGTGAATGATCCTTTCGCGGAACCTGCAAGCACTTGGGCTCCTCAAGATGAGAGAAAAGGAGCTACAACTGGTGGAGGGATGACTGTAGCCGGTTCTCTTCCAGGTGTGACTGGTAAACCACCGCTAGGCAACGGTAATCGCTCAGTGATGAGTGATTTGGACTCTATCCGCGCTGATCGCTCATTACAAGAGAGTGTCGCCGCTACCATCGACACAGTCAATCTAGAACACATAGCTGAACAATTATTATCCAGTGATGAAGTTATGAGAGTATTAGCAAAACGTTTAGGTCTACCAGAAGATCAAGTAGTACCAGCAGATGAATTAAGTTCAGTCTTCTCAATGAATTCACATCAATTTGAAAGTTCTAATAATAATCTACAAGATATGCAACAATTAAAAGATAATGATGGTAGATTAAATGCACCACGTGAAAAAGATATTGATTATATTGAAGAACTTGAATATCATTCAGATGATGATCTTTGGTCAGATGAAGAAGGTGAAGAAGTTGGTGATTTTGATATTGAAAGATATTTAGGTACTGATTTACCATCGAATCCATTAGAAGTTGCACAATTACGTCGTCGTGATAATGGTCATTTATATAATAAAGATGATGATCATTCTGTACCATCTAATGTTCCTTATTTAAACCTTGATCCAATTCTTGGTAAAACATCGAATCTTGAAATTGAACATAATGAAGAGCGATATGGTTGGAGACGATTACCACGACCTAGATTAACGACTGCCTTCTTAACAAATGCATTAAAAACTCATGTACGTGGTCCTGATATCACATCCTGTAATACTATTAATGCACCAATATTCCTATCACCAATATCACCTGTTGATGCAATCCAATATATTCCAGATAAACATATAACAGCAATAGAATCATTATTTATTCCTGATGCAAAGAAAGATATGGAAAGATCTATTGCAACTTTACAACGTAATATTAAACGAGAAGAAGAATTATCACGTAATTTACCAACTGATGATTTATTATTATTTGGTGAAGCAAAAGAATTTACATCAACAGATATAGCTATACAAAAACAATATCAAAAAGATAAAGCAGCGATTACTGATCCAAAAGAAGCAGCAAAAGATGCTGCAATTATGGCAGCGAAAGCAACCAATATTGCACAAATGGAAGATGCATTAGCAGAAGATATACCAATTAATACAGCAGATGATTTTGGTAATACATTATTTATACTTGCTGCACAACAAGGTAGTAAAAGAATGTGTAAATTTTTATTACGACGTGGTGCTAATATTAATATACAAAATTTAACTGGTAATACTGCATTACATTATTGTTATGCTTATTCCAATATTGAATTAGCAGATTATTTAAAAACAAAAGGTGCTGATGATTCAATTATTAATGTTGATGGATTAACATGTTATGAAGGATTAAATAAAGAAAGTATGAATAAACAATATGCTGATTATGGTGAAGATGATTATGATGGTGAAGGTGAAGGTGAAGGATATGATGAAAGTGAGATGTAATAGGAGGTTTAATAATAGCTTAGAAAGGGAGAAGGTGTGTTCTTGGAAGTTTCATTGCGTTTATTTATTGTTTTGAAATAAGGATAGTTTTATTGTGTAGAACAATATTTTGCTTTTGTCTTCGTAGGACTTTAAACTGTAAATAATCAATAAAATAAATTAAAATAAAATAAAATAAAGTAAATAAATAAAAAGAATAATAAAGATTTTTGTTTCGATGAAATCTCAGAGGGTCTGACTATTCTACAAGTAGTAAACATTCGTCTTTCGTTGTATCGAGGTAAAATCAACGGACGTTCATATTATAATCTACTGTACAATCCTTAGAGAGCCTTGTACAAGTAGAAGTTTGCGCACATTGGTTCTACCATTATTATCTGACGAAGAATAGTAGGGGGAAAGTTCCTTCTGTACATATTTACCCTTTCGACAATATATGAAATCCGTTCTTTGATCCCTTTTCTTGAGGATCGAATTAATTGAATTCTATAACTTCACGTAAGATTAAAAAAAAAAAACTTTTATAAACTTTAATATTTCAATATTGCTTTATTATAACGTTATTGAACTATTATCTACTTTCTCCCTACCACACTCACTTAGTCAACTCACGCATATTCGGTACATATTATGACAATGTCAATCTCTTAATCGAACTTCAAACATCTTCATCCAATATACAAATAAATATCTTAATATCTTGACTCATCAACTCGAATACTATTGTTTCGTCTATATTTAATATGGAATATCCAAAGACAGCAATAGGAACTTGAACTTGTTGAAGAAAAGAATATTAGAAAAGAGAGTGAAGTTAGAAGGCGCAGAGGAAGAGGAAGAAGAATAAATAGAATAAGATATAAATAAAAATGAAAGGAGGTGTTCCAAGGTTAAAGTTCTCCATCCTTTCATCAAAATATTGTGAGTCCTACAGTTACTTGTTTGTGAGGATATCGTACTGAAAAGGGCTAAACTACTCTTATCCTCTATTTTCTATAGTTATAAAATCAAATAAAAGCAAAACAAAACAAAAACATAACCGTTACATGCCCAAAAGAAAAAGAACGTGAATATCATCATACTTATCCTGTGTTACTACACGATAATACACTAAAAACACAATGCAAAAAGGGGGTCGATGATGATGATGACGATGAGAACAACTTTTTCCCATATTCAAAAAGAATAATATCCTTGTAGGAGTAAAAGACAGAGAAATCAAAAACAAAGAAGAATAATATCAACTTATTGTTATTTGTACTTATTGAATTTATTCATTTCATTTTATCTTGAAAGTGCAACATATAGAAAGAGGTATTACTATTATTATGATTATAAGTATTATAATTTTTTTCTGATAAAGCAGTGGGAATGAGTCATTCATACGCTCGAAAAAGGAAGAAAGACCGAAGATAACACTTTTATATATTTATATCAATTGTTTGAATTGTGAGGATTAATACCAGTGGAATAGAAAAGAATAAATCATTAAAATAATTTCATCTCATTCCTTGGTTAGGAAGGCATTTTCTGCTATTATGGTTTCAATCATAAATGAAGGAGATACAGTTCATTAAATCCTCTAATTCCTCCTTATTTGAAAGAAAGTATAATACGAGTAGGAAAGAGTACAAAAAGAAAGGGCATCCATTTTACACAAGATTTAAAGATTTTTGTTTTTGAAAGAGGGAAATAGAAGTGAGGGGGTAGGGAGATTCAAGATAATTGCGAGTAAATTAAAGGAATGAAGAAAAACAGTAAAACCATAAAAAAAGAAAAAAATAGTAATTCAAAGAAATTCATCCATTACCAAAACCAATTATTTACCTGTCTAATCTATATTGGTTGATTTGGGTTCTTGAGGAGGCTTGGTAATACTTTGACAATTATGAAAGATATACCAACAATTTTCCATACCATGTGAAGATATACACAAAGGAACATTACATTCATAACATATTAAATCAGTTTTCCTCGTTTTGCAAACACGACAACGTTTACGATGATCTTTACCATCTTTTCGACGATTAATAGAAGGTGTGTGCAAACCAGTAGTGCGAGAGAGCACATCTTTCTCAAGATCAGAGGTCCTTCTGACCTTTGAAGCAGAGGGAGCTGGACCTATTGAGGTGTCATTCTCCGAGGAAATGGTCAGAAAAGCTCGTTTTCTCCGAGTAGAGATAGTAGTAGATGCAGTTGAAGTATTAACAACTTCATTCACTGCAGATTGAATTAATTTGTCTACATCAACAGATGAAACTCCATCATCCTTGGCTTCAACATCAGAACCAGATTTTTTATCATGGTTGAATGAAGCAGATAACTCGGAGTCAGAATCTAAGATAAAATTCTTATCCCGAAGCTCGTTTGGTACGTGAGAGAATTCTTCACTCTCCAGATCACCATTTGCCGCGCTCTCACTCTTAATCTCTCGCTTTTCCATACCAAACTATGCTCATAGGGATAGAAAAGACAAAAAATCTTTCTATATGCACCACAAAACTACAAAAGTCTAGAAGTCGCCTCAATTTCAAATGCGTACGATGAGGAACAGTTTCTTTGATCGATCGTCCAATCCATAATTCTCGAATTTTTGAATTTTTGTGGTGACGAAACTCCGAAAAAGTGAAGCTCGCAATGCTCTTTTTATAGTAGATTGTGAAAGTAAATGACGTTGACTATTTTGGATAAAAGTGTTCAAGTTTGTCAGGTTAGAAATTCTTTCATTTACGTCAGCATTCATCTGAGATCATCCAGTTAAAGAAAACTGAAAAATTATTGGAAACACGTTCATTTTACAAAAGATATCTTGACCAGACAGAGAAAGAAGAGAGAGCCTCTGAGACACTACGCACTACCACGAGATCAAATAAATTGACTGACTTTCAATCGCTCATAATTAAATAACACTCTTTGTACTTATTATTATATAACCTTTAAAGAAGAAGAAGAAGATGGCATTAGATATTCCTCTGTTAACCTACTTCGCCTTTTGGTATTTAGGAAATTATTATTATAATATTCAAAATAAGAATGCTGCCATTGCTTCTGGTGGTTCTGATTTTGCTATGACCATTGCGACGGCTCAATTAGCAGTTGGTGTGATTTATGCTATCTTTTTATGGGTTGCTCCTGATGCACGTGCATTTCCTAAGATTACCTTCAGCGATCTTCTGAAGACTATTCCTTCTGGTGTCTGCTCAGCGGGTGCTCATGCTGCCTCTGTCTTCTCCTTAGCTGCAGGTGGTGTTGCCTTTGGTCAAATCGTCAAAGCCGCTGAGCCTGCCTTTGCAGCCGTCATCGGAACTGTGTTCTATGGCAAGAAAATCTCTATTTACAAGTGGTTATGTTTGATTCCTATTATTGGAGGTGTCTGTCTCGCTGCCTTGAAGCAGAACAAGGATGGTTCCATTGAATTAGATTTCACTGTTGGTGGATTAGTTGGTGCTTTAATTGCTAATGTTCTCGCCTCTTTCAAGGGTGCTGAGAGCAAGCGTTTAATGGATACTCCGGGATTAAAGGAAAGATTAGGATCTGTTGGCAACCAATTTGCCATCATGACCATCGTTTCCTTTATTGTCTCCATTCCATTAGTCTTCATTAAGGAAGGATCCAGATTACCTGAATTTATTGAATTATTCAAGACTAAGCCAGCTGTCTGGCAAAACGTCCTTTATTCTGGATTAACCTTCTACGGGTATAATGAATTAGCCACCATGACTCTTAAGAAGATCTCTCCAGTTACTCAATCTGTTGCTAATACCGCAAAGCGTGTTGTTGTGATTGTCGGATCTGCTATCGTCTTCAACGAGTCTATTAGTGGTTTGAAGGCAATTGGTTGTGTCATCTGCATTGCTGGTGTCTTCATCGATTCAATTATTGATGATGTGATGAAGCCAAAGGCTGCAGCAGGAACAGAGAAGAAAACTCATTAAACGATAAGTGGTGGCGTTTATAGAGCTGTAATATGTACATTGAAAACGAAATCACTTGGAAAAGATAAGACAAGAAAAGAGCAAAAGAATTAATCCAATACATTCGGGGGGATTAATTCTAGTTTTGAATAAATAGGAACTTAATTTGTTGTTTTTTTCTTTCTCTTCTTGTGTATGTAATATTCAAACATCTATCACTTCACTCACACTTGGCTGTAGGAGATATATATCGTGAGAAAACTTACAATTATATTTACAGTATCGTAACTTCTATAATATTTACAATAATTTTCTAAATCATATAGAAGATTAGAATCGAAGGAAGACGACCACTGCTATCTTATCTGACTTTAACTCTGTTGTGGTTCAGCAGGCTTTGGAGCTTCAATTGCCTTTTGTCTTCTTCTTTCAATGATGCTATAAGAGGTTGTGGAAACAATGTACACACCTAACAAGAGAGCGATGAGTCAATATACAATCTATATCATATAATAATGCAATAATTCGCAGAACTTACCAACAAGAGAAATTCCGAACAATGTAAAGGTTGTTGCTTTATGTAAAAAGTTTAAAATCTTAGTCCCAGTAGGTACTTTAGGGGTAGGATTAGGAGGATTCATCTTCGTTTGTGGATAGTAGTTGTAATAGGAGGTATTAGTATTTGATTGGAATAGTCGATGAATCACAACAACTCTGTGCTCTGAGAATGTGGTGTTTTGGGGTTCGAAAATCGGGTTGTGCACTGAAAGAAAGAAATTGGGCTATATTAAACAAACAAAGAACGAAGCTAAGTATAATTATAAACAAGCAAGAAACAAACAATTAAAACAACAAACAAAAACAAGTAACTTAAATTTCATAGTTTGGCAGATAATGCTTTAGTGATATCATTAGAATAATCAATAAATTCAGAAGAATTTCATGGTTTTGAGTGCAGGAACAAAGAAGTTTCTAATTCAGTATATATCCATTATCTATAAAGATCGATTTAACAAGAAAGAATCAGAATAAAAATCAAAAATCAAAGGAAAAAATAAATATAGAAAATTAAAAATCATAAACTTTCTTACACCTCATGTGCGACTTCTCCCACAATACAAGAGATAGGACGAGCTTCAGGTAGACGAGGCAACCTCCTCTCTTCTCTACTCGTCTCATCTCTCATGGTATTATCATCAATATATCTTGCTTCAACCATCTCAATCTCTTCATCTTGTTCTATTCCCACCTTCAAACTTGTTGCATTACAATGACGATATGCTCTTATAAACACACAACACATAAGAGGAATGAACACCAATGACACCACTACTGATGACGCTATAATAGTAACAGAATCAGTCGAGGAAGATGAACTACTACTGGACGTAGAAGCTTCATTCGATTGATAATTTCCAAATAAAACAGAAATTGTTCTCATGTCTGCATATACCTGTGATAGCTTCAACTCTTCTGCTCCAACAGACCAATAGCTATTATAATCACCATTCGACACTGCTGACGATATCTTCCACGAAGAAGTATCATATGCTTGGCTTGCACTTGTATAACCAAGACTTAATGTAGATGATAACGTCAGGTAATAGCTAATATTACAAGCAGTATTAGGAATGACAGTAACATTAGACACACTAATATATGCATTATCTTCTTTCCCTGTGAGAGTAGAACTAACGCTATCTTGTAATAACTCTAATGTTCTCAAGGAGGATGATGTGAGGTACGAACAAGAGGTATTGGCAAAGGACTAAAGAGAAGAATGAATCGTATAATATGAATGATATGATATCATCTTAGACTTACTTGAATGATTTGATAACTGATTGTATAATCAAGAGGTGCGGTTGGAGCAGTGGTCGGATTGTTTGGAGCCCTCGTGGGTCTTCTAGTGGGCCCTCTTGGAGGTGGTGTTGGTTTTAGCGTAGACGGCGCGAATGACCATGATGGAGAGGCTGAAGGGTTCGGGGTTTTGGATGGAGCGATGGTAGGAGTTACAGTTGGTATGGCTGAAGAACAAAGAGAATTAAGAAGGAAGAACAACAATTATTCAATAGATTACGTGTATTGCTTGGAGCAAAAGAGATTGTTGGAGATACAGTCGGGGCATACGAAGGAGTTAAACTTGGAGTCGCTAATTAACAAAGTGAGTAAAGAAGCGATGATGTGATCAATAGGTATTTGCTTACATGTCACGGCCTGCTGCGAGATGATCATATAAGGACTGTAAGGACTGAGAGTTGTGTCATCACTGTATCCATAGCTCTCAACCCAATCAAAGCAGGTACTAGTCAGCAAAGTAGTACTCGAACCCGTGCCAGAGCAGGAAGAACTGGAGGAATATGTTGTTTTCGTTGGATAATTATACTTGAATGACGTGGTGCCAGAACCTGTCATACAGGTAGATTCAGCATATCCACTATATTGAACAATTGTACTACATGAACTATCTTGGTAATAGGAAACGACTACGAGGCTCTTTGAGGTGGGGAGAGGGAGAGTGTCAGTGTTGGTTGTGGTGCATTGCATGGTGTAGGTATAGGAGACACCAGAGTAGCTACCACAAGAGTTGAGGGTATAGACAGCAGCAGATCTTGTTTGAACCTTGCAAGAAGAATCGGAATAATAGTAGAGGGATGCTTGGGCTATTGTTGGATGAGGAGTAATTTAGGTTTATAAGATATAAGAGATTGAAGTTTACTTACAAGAAGAACAGGAAGCCTTGAAATAAATCTTATATTTAGGAGAATAGAGGCATTGGTTAATAATCAGACCAACAGTCATGTAGACAGAAGCTGATTTGCAGCCACTACCAGAGTACAGATACTGGCTCATCCATCCTTGTGGTGAACTCTGAAGGGAGAGACCACTCCGAAGAGAGCTTGATTCACTACTGATAATAAGTTCATCTTCAAGTAGATTTAGAAACGTTATCGTACTATTATTCACAGCAATAATTCCTATCAGGTGAAAGCAGAACAATAGAAATACTATAGCTTTCATTGTTAGCTTTCTTATCAAAGACAAGAATGAAATATCAAAATTTTAAGTTGAATTGCGCGTTTTTACAAAG
>VFQN01004216.1_pt1 | contig 19259 bp, 10 predicted proteins | sample 3512371 | NCBI WGS metagenome assembly VFQN01 (sample SAMN10412370, study PRJNA504923) | tailings metagenome | isolation source: Replicate 2 from Balatoc abandoned mine | place: Philippines: Itogon, Benguet | collected 2017-08-28 | reverse complement strand
GCGCTATATATAGACAAAGGGACTAAGGCTATGCGCATCGAGCGGCGTTTCACCAAGGCTGGACAAAGCGCTTACGCGGAGATCGAATTCCGCAAGGCGCTCTCGGAGATCAGGAACCCGGACGGATCGGTCGTCTTCCGCCTCGACGACATCGATGTGCCCGCTCAGTTCTCCCAGGTCGCCGCCGATATCCTGGCCCAGAAATATTTCCGCAAGGCGGGGGTCCCTGCCCGCCTGAAGAAGGTCGAGGAGAACGACGTTCCCTCCTTCCTCTGGCGTTCCGTGCCCGACGAGGCCGAACTGGCCAAGCTGCCGGAGAACGAGCGCTACGGCTCCGAGACCGACGCCCGCCAGGTCTTCGACCGCCTCGCCGGCACCTGGACCTATTGGGGCTGGAAGGGCGGCTACTTCAAGGGCGAGGAGGACGCGAGCGCCTTCCGCGACGAACTCGCCTATATGCTGGCCACCCAGCGCGTTGCGCCCAATTCGCCGCAATGGTTCAACACCGGCCTGCACTGGGCCTACGGCATCGACGGTCCCGGCCAGGGCCATTTCTATGTCGACCCCTTCACCGGCAAGCTCACCAAGTCCAAATCGGCCTATGAGCATCCGCAGCCGCACGCCTGCTTCATCCAGTCGGTCGCCGACGACCTCGTCAATGAAGGCGGCATCATGGACCTGTGGGTGCGCGAGGCGCGCCTGTTCAAATACGGCTCCGGCACCGGCTCGAACTTCTCGCATCTGCGCGGCGAAGGCGAAAAACTGTCGGGTGGCGGCCGCTCGTCGGGCCTGATGAGCTTCCTCAAGATCGGCGACCGCGCTGCGGGCGCCATAAAGTCGGGCGGTACAACGCGCCGCGCCGCCAAGATGGTGGTGGTCGACGTCGACCACCCCGACATCGAGGCCTATATCGACTGGAAGGTGAAGGAGGAGCAGAAGGTCGCCGCCCTCGTCACCGGCTCCAAGATCGTCCGCCAGCACCTGACCGCCATCATGAAGGCCTGCGTCAATTGCGAAGGCCATGACGACGACTGCTTCGACCCCGCCATCAACACCGCGCTGAAGCGCGAGATCAGGGCGGCGAAGAAGAACGCCGTGCCTGAGAACTACATCAAGCGCGTCATCCAGTTCGCCAGGCAGGGCTACACCCAGATCGAGTTCAAGACCTACGACACCGACTGGGATTCGGAAGCCTATCTCACCGTCTCCGGCCAGAACTCCAACAATTCGGTCTCGTTGAAGGACGACTTCCTGCGCGCAGTCGAGAAGGACGAGGACTGGAACCTGATCCGCCGCATCGACGGCAAGGTCGGCAAGACGCTGAAGGCGCGCGACCTCTGGGAGAAGATCGGTTACGCCGCCTGGGCCTCGGCCGATCCGGGCCTGCATTTCAACACGACCATGAACGACTGGCACACCTCGCCGGCGGCCGGGCCGATCCGCGCGTCCAATCCGTGCTCGGAATACATGTTCCTGGACGACACGGCCTGCAACCTCGCCTCGATCAATCTTCTGACCTACCGCAATGCCGATGGCTCCATCGACATCGAGCGCTACGAGCATACGGTGCGGCTGTGGACCATCGTGCTCGAGATTTCGGTCATGATGGCGCAGTTCCCATCGAAGGAGATCGCCAAGCTCTCCTACGAATACCGCACGCTGGGCCTCGGCTACGCCAATATCGGCGGCCTGCTGATGACATCCGGCATTCCCTACGACTCCCGCGAAGGCCGCGCCATCTGCGGCGCGCTCACCGCGATCATGACCGGCGTCGCCTATGCCACCTCGGCCGAAATGGCGTCCGAACTCGGCACCTTCCCCGACTATGACCGGAACGCCGCCAACATGCTGCGTGTCATGCGCAATCACCGCCGCGCCGCCTATGGTGAGAAGGACGGCTACGAGAAGCTGTCGGTCAATCCGGTTCCGCTCGTCACCGAGGACTGCCCGCAGCCGGAGTTGATGGCGCATGCCCGCACCTCCTGGGACCGCGCGATCGAGCTCGGCGAAAAGCACGGCTACCGCAACGCCCAGGCGACCGTCATCGCTCCGACCGGCACGATCGGCTTGGTCATGGACTGCGACACCACCGGCATCGAGCCCGATTTCGCGCTGGTGAAGTTCAAGAAGCTGGCCGGCGGCGGCTATTTCAAGATCATTAATCGCGCGGTGCCGGAGGCGTTGCGCACGCTGGGTTATTCCGAAAGCCAGATCGCCGAGATCGAAGCCTATGCGGTCGGCCACGGCAATCTGAACCAAGCGCCCGCGATCAATCCCGCCTCGCTCAAGGCCAAGGGCTTCACCGACGAGAAGATCGAGGCGCTGAACGCAGCGCTGAAGCAGGCCTTCGACATCAAGTTCGTCTTCAACAAGTGGACGCTGGGCGAAGACTTCTGCAAGAACGTGCTCGGCCTCACCGACGAGCAGCTCAACGACTTCTCCTTCGAGATGCTGCCGGCGCTGGGCTTCTCCCGCAAGGACATCGAAGCCGCCAACATCCATGTCTGCGGCGCCATGACTCTGGAAGGCGCTCCCTTCCTGAAGGCCGAGCACCTGCCCGTCTTTGACTGCGCCAATCCCTGCGGCAAGATCGGCAAGCGCTATCTTTCGGTGGAATCCCATATCCGCATGATGGCCGCCGCCCAGCCCTTCATTTCGGGCGCAATCTCCAAGACCATCAACATGCCGAACGAGGCGACGGTCGAGGACTGCAAGGAAGCCTATATGCTTTCCTGGAAGCTGGCGCTGAAGGCCAACGCGCTTTATCGCGACGGCTCTAAGCTCAGCCAGCCGCTCAATGCCTCGCTGATCGCCGATGACGAGGATGAGGACGACCTGATCGAGGAACTGGTCGCCGCACCGTCCGCCGCCAAGGCGGTGACGGTGACGGAGAAGATCGTCGAGCGCATCATCGAGCGTGTCGTGCGCGACCGCGAGAAGCTGCCGAACCGCCGCAAGGGCTACACCCAGAAGGCAATCGTCGGCGGCCATAAGGTCTATCTGCGCACCGGCGAATTCGACGACGGCCGGCTGGGCGAGATCTTCATCGACATGCACAAGGAAGGTGCGGCCTTCCGCGCCATGATGAACAACTTCGCCATCGCGATCTCGCTCGGTCTGCAATATGGCGTGCCGCTCGAAGAATATGTGGAGGCCTTCACCTTCACCAAGTTCGAGCCCGCCGGCATGGTGCAGGGCAACGACGCGATCAAGAACGCCACGTCGATCCTAGACTATGTGTTCCGTGAGTTGGCGATCTCCTATCTAGGCCGCAACGACCTCGCCCATGTCGATACGTCGGATTTCTCCAACACCGCACTCGGTCGCGGCATCAACGAGGGTCGCGCCACGCCCTTCTCCAAGGGCCTGACCCGCGGCGCCTCGCCGCTGAAGGTGGTGAGCGGGGTTTCCGGCTCGGATCCGAAGGGCATGGCCGGAGGGTCGAATCCCTCCCCCGCGGCCGCGCCTGCCCGCGTTGCGCCGATTGCTCTGGCGACCTCCAATGTCAGGGCGATCTCGACCGGGGCAACCGTGACCGCGCTCAAGCCGACCTATGCGGAACTGCGCGAGGAATCGACCGCCTTCAAGCGCGACTATGAAGAGCGCGCCAGGGAACTGGCCGAGGATGTCGCCGTGGAAGCGGAGGAAACATCAACCGACGCACTGTTCACCGAGGCGGCCGCCAACGAGGCCTCCGACGCCAAGGCGCTCGCCGCCGAACGCCGCAGCCGGTCAATCATGCAGGGCTACACCGGAAGCATGTGTTCGGAGTGCCAGAACTTCACCATGGTGCGCAACGGCACCTGCGAGAAGTGCGATACGTGTGGTGCAACGAGCGGGTGCTCGTGATCGCCGTCACCTGTTGACTGTTGTCAGATCACCCATAGATTGGCTCAAACTACCCAAAGTATGCCTCAAATCAACCAAACGGCCCGCCATTGGCGGGCCGTTTGCTTACCAACTTCGGTGGCCAGCAGAGTTACGCACCAAAGCTGCCGAGGTATTACACCCAGAAGAAGACGATGCGCGCAGTATTGACGCTAGTCACCCAAAGTCCATCAAGGTGGCTGAGCAATCAACAATTCGATTCCGAGATCGACACGGGCAATTTCGCGTGCAACGAGCAGATTTGTAAGCGTTTCTTCCTGCTCCGTGTTGATCGCTTCTGCAGGTGTGGCTGCTCGAACTCGCACACGCATTCTATCGGCCAAGCCACTTGCTTGTCTTCGTGACGTAGACGAAGCTAGGTCCACCACTTTCTCGCGGGTGATACGCGAGGCCTGATTGGCATTACCATACTCTCTCCGCTTGAGGTGAGCCTCTGTCTTCAGTTGAATGTCTTCGAACGTTGACCGTGATATTTCCAGCGGATCAGAACAAAAGAACGCGTGACCCAGGTCACTCCTATAGGCCACCGTATGCTGCTTGTTATCGGGAAGCGGCCCAATGTCCCGAGGCGAGAAGAATGCCGTGTCCTGATGCATCCTGCCTTGCGCATAGGAACGATTGAAGGCGTTAATATCAGCGAGGAATGGGGCGGCATAAAAGACGCAGTTCGGGAACCGGTTCTCTAGCTCGATGAGGTGACTATGCTGCTTCGAGAGGTCGTTCCGCATAAGAGCGATGCGATAGAACGGCGTTGTCAAACCGGAGCAAACTCCGTTTGATACTTCGAAGGCCGTCCCTTTTTTCATCCTTTCAGGCAGTTTAAACTGAAAGAAAAGCGGAGCTGCTGGTTGGTGGATTTTAACATCGAAACCAAGCGCCGCCTCTTGCACCAGGTTTGGAAACACTGGTGCATTGCCTGTTCCTGGTGGGCTAGATCGAATTAGATTCTCAGTGAAAGCGTACCCGAAAGAGAATTCCGTATATCCCACCTTCATCTGATGCCACCCAGGACTAGCCTCTCCAGTTCTCGGCCCGCCTGCCAAAATCGATGCTTTTCCACTGCTCCTTCCATAGAGTCAGATACTTTACATCGCTCGAAGCGGGCTCCGGGTCGCATTTCTCGACATATACGACGCATGGCATAATAACGGCATCGCCGATGAGCAAAGCCTCCCCCTGCTCAAGCGCAGGCATACCCTCAGTCAGATTGCCGAGAGTGTCTGGCAGCAGTCGCCGCACATAACTTTGGTCATCCGGATTCGTCAGGCGCATTGCCAGGAAATTGCTACACTGGGAAAATATGGTTTCGGAAATTTCAGAGGGGCGCTGGCTCGAAATCAGAAGGCTAATCCCGTATTTCCGACCCTCTTTGGCTATGCGTTCTATTGCTGCGAGAGAAGCCTTGTAGCGAGCAAGGCCACTCTTGGGTGCGTACTTGTGCGCCTCCTCGTACACCATCAGGAAAGGCTGTTCCGTTTTGCTCTCAACGCGCCGGGCGTAATAGCAAAAATCGAACATTAGTCGCGAGATCAGCGAAACGGTGATGCTCAGGAGCTCGAACGGTATACCGCTGAGGTCGACAATGGTGACGTTCGTTTCGGCAGCATTTTTATAGCCCGTAAACTGTCTGAGAACATCTTCCAATGAAGCCTTCTTCGCCTTTTCGCCGAAAATGAAGTCTAGTCTGGAGTTCGAGATCTTCGACCTCACACGACGGTCAAATTTATCGATACTGCCGTCAGCATACGGGCCTTTGTTAATCTCGCTGCGTTTTGTAGGCGCAAACTCGCGCAGTTCTAGGCAGTAGTGCTCGATCTGCGCGTCGACATCGGCGAAATCGATTTCCGTGTTGTCTTTGAATTTGATCCGCAAGGAATTCTCGGCGTTCTTTGTCTCCCGAGTGAGATTTCTGAACGCATTCGCCACATGATCGATCTCATATGGAAGTGGGTTGTCGAAGTTAACCTTTTCGACCTTTGGATTGCCAATCTTTTTGGCAATAGTAACGATCTGCCGTAGCAAAGCTTCCTGATTGTAATTGTTGCTGTCCCCGGATTCCAGGAACATGTCTTCCATTTCATCCTCATTGAGAAGCCAGTATGGAAGCACGAGATCATCAACCGTGATAACGTTCGCCGTCGGGAATGCCTTTGCATATTCCGAATGGAGGTCGAAGATGAGGACGTGCGAGTTGTTAAGGCCCTGATACTCGCCAGTCTTTGCGGATATAGCCTTCTGCAGCACCGAGGAAACACTGGACGACTTGCCCGACCCCGACGCTCCAACAACGGCAATGTGCTTGTTGAAAAAACGGTCCCCATGGACTGGAACTTGAATGTCGCGCTGCCGGGTCAGAGACGAGAAGCAGAAACGGTCTTCGGGATTGAACGCCTCGGCATAAATGGCAGCGATCTCAGCCTTTGTTGCAGGGACTACTTTTTTCGGGGGAATAGCGAGTTCATCACCGCCGCGATTGAATTTTCCGCCCTTGAGAGTGCCAAGAGGATAAGCGTCGATCATATAGACACGTTTAGAATCTACCCCCCCATCAATAGCCCTCATTTCGATGGAAAAGCTTTCAATGATGCAGATCAACGAAACGTTGTCGTTATCGGACACCTTGAGAAATGAGCCAACTCTAAGAGAGTCGACGGCTTTCTGAAAATCCAGCAGATTGTCGACCGAAACCCGGACCTTGTTTGGATAAACGGCAATGACTTCTGCGTTGGTAACCTCTTCGTTCATTTTTACTCCTCAAATAATCTTTTTAATGATCGCAAGGTCATCGATTGGGATCGAGAAACCTCGAATGTTTGAACCCGCGAGGCTCAGAGGCATCGGTGTGCTTATGAAGAAATCGTAGATCCGACACGGCTTCCGACCCATGCCGTCCAGAGAAGCGATTAACTGATCAAGATTGTCGACAAACCTTATCGCTATCGGTCGCTCATTCGTTTGGCTTGTCTGAACATGCTCTGCACGGAATGGCGAGCCACGGTACGGGTGACCATCGACGAATTCCACGCCCTGTTCGTAAATCGAGTTTTTCACTTCCTGGGTTAAATCTGCCCCGGCACTGCGCAACATTACAAACGGCGCATGGCGATCATTATTCGGAGTTCTCCGACTATCAGCGGAACTCCACTTTTTCGCGATCTCCAGGACCTGATCAGCGACCACCTGGCCGCCAGTTTTTTCGTCAGCTTCAAGAATGAATACGCGAATGAGACCAGCCGTGTTCTGCTGGGAGAAATAAAGACTACGCATGAATCGCCCATATGCCGCCGCCTCTTTCTCACGTAGCAACCAGCTGTGATGGACGGCCTGAGTGCCTTTGAGATGATCTTGCAAACTCCGAAGACTGGTCGAACGATCAAGGTGATCTTTTTTCGTCGCCAACGTTGCGACAAAATCGAACGCTCTGGGATAATGAAAGCCGCTTGCCTCGACCTCTGTTACGTTTTGATTGGCTCGGAGCTGAGAAATAACCTCGGCGCGTTGTGCCTCGAATTCCTTCGCGGGCTTGATTTCGAAAACCCGGCAGAATGACTCGATAAGATCGTCGGCGACATTGAGGCCATCTAGATAAGACTTCTTCGTTCTGGATTTATCCTCTTCGACCTTTAAGTAGGTCATCACCTCCTTGAACCGCCGTACGGTCAAAGGGCCAAGTGCGATCTTAACTTCCTTATAATGACCGTAAAGTACATATTTCCGACCAGATCTATCCACCTCGTCCAGCCCATAGAAATGCTGGAAAAACTTGTGAAGAGGCTCACGTAAGACTGAATCTGTTAGACTCTGAGCCTCATAATACTTCACTTGGTGGTAGGTGACACCCTCAGGTGAGTAGCGATCAAAGTCCTCAATGCCCTCAATCATCACCTGGTCCTCCAACCCAGCGGTCAGAATATCGAGCAGTGCTGCGTCGAGCTGATAAAAATACCCTCTGATTGAAGCGGTTGCTTCTCGTCTTCTATCTACGTCCAGCACCCAAAACCCCGAATCAATCCCCAATTGAGATACTAAATCGAGGCAAGCGCTAGACGCGAGTGCTCGCAATCCTTGTTGGAAATTCTCGCGAAGAAATGGGCAAATATGTATGATCTCGTGAAAATCTGCTCACGCTACAAGGGCCTGTTGCGCAATTCCGGCGTTCGCAAATGTTCTTGGAACGTCCCGGAATCTTTTGCAGAACCTCCAGGAATCGAACCGAGAACGGATCGATCACTCGGCGAATTGTGCAACACGCCCTACAAGGGAGAAGGTAGCGATGAGTACGAGCATGGAAGACAGCATCAAACGTTGGAAGGCGAGGCTTAAGACGGCGCTGGCGTTCGTCAGATTGGCATTATCGCCCTGAGCGCTTTCACGCTAAGAGCTACGCCACGAAGGTAAACCTCCCTGAGGGCGAAAAGTATCATGCCCCCATCAATCCTCACCGTCGCGCTTTACTAGACGGGCGCTACGTGGATCATAGACAAGTCCGGTAATCGTGCCGTCCTTGATCTTCTCCACTGCATCATCGACCACGAAGCGGGGCACAAGAAACCATTCTCGCGGTAAGATTGGATTTCCAAAGCGATCCTTGATCGTAATGTCGATTCGGGCTGGACCAAAAATGCGGTGGATCAGGTTTTCCAGCTTGGCGCGGTCGATGTTGTAGAGCGCGTAGGTGGCAACAACCTCCACGTCAGCCATGAGGAAGGTCGGGTCTAACTTGGCATTTGCAAGGCGGCGCGTGATGTCGCCGCCCGTCACACCGATCTTGTGCAACACATCGCGGTTGGCAGCGACAACAGGATGATCAGATTTGCTGCGAAGCACGTAGATGGTGCCGCTTGCTGTATCCCTGTCGTCGCTTTCGGCAGCGAATAGGGGGCCAGCAGTCGGTTCGGTGATGCGCCGCCCAGCGTCATCCTTGTATAGTGCTCGCTGGAGCGAGCGGCGTAGCAGATTGCTTTCGGTTCCGTTCGAATAGACAACGCGCAAACGGGCGTCATATTCGCCATTCGGAGCGCGAAAGGTTTCCCCAACCTCGGCGACATAGGCGATCTGACCGCCGAGGATAAAAAACTGCCCCTCGATGATATCCGCCTTCAGAAATCCCGCGTCCTTCACAAATTGCCGGGACGTGCGAACACCTGAATCCAGATCGAGCTGCACCCGCTCGAACAACGGCTTGAACCTTTCGAAGTCGGGACAAGGCTCCCGGTTCGCGATCTCCTCGGCGGCGCGTTTCTCGGCGGTAGAGCGGACATGGCGAAGCTCGGTGATTTCGGAATCGCCTGCGGCCCCGGCAAGCTCGGCCATAAGCACATCGATATCCATTTCCTCAGGCGTCGCGGGCACGGCGACTTCCCCGCTAGACAATAGTCCCTGACGGTCGAGCGGCACTAGAAGCGAACGGCACTCCTCCAAGGTGCGAAGCCTGTCCAGCCGCACGGCATACAGCCGTTCAAAGATATCGCGGTCCTCGCCATGCTGCGGCGCGCGCCCATGTTCATCGGTGAACCGCTGGATTTCTTCGAACCCCGCGATGATACGTTCTTCGCGTGGGCCACGTCCGATTTTCTTTTCCGGCTGAGCGAAGTCAGCCAGCTCGTCGCGAAGTTCGTCAAGATCAAGGTCACTCATAGCGGCCCTCATCCTTGAAGCGCACGAAGGCGGCAGCGCCTTCGGCCATGCGCTTTTCCCACGCGTCGGTCGAACTTATGGACGGGAGCCGCCCACGTTCCTTCTTGAACTGAACTGCGCGAACGGCAAGCTGCTTGGCCTCCTCGGGGGTAAGGCTGGTGCGGCGGGCAGAAATTGCGGCGGCGACTTGTTTCAAGCTTTCCTCGCTCATGGTCTTGGCGAGGATGGCATAGGCTTCTTGAAATGGATTGATCCGGTCAATTAGGTCGATATCGAGTTCGCGCACGTCCATCGCGAATTTACGAACACCGTCGATCAGCGCAGTGTTGACGGTTGGTTCCGTGCCAGAACCGTCGCCACCAAGAGCAATTTTCTTGGCCTGCTGAGTGAGATTGAGGGCCGCAATGGCGTGCTGGCGCACGGCCTCTTGGTCCTCCTCGTCCAGCTCGGGATATTTGTCCTTTATGATCTTGCCCAAGCGAAGCTGGGTCAGTTCCTCGGGAACAAGCTCTTCATCAAACAGGCCGCGTTCAATTGCAGGCTTATCCTGCACGAAGCTGGCGATCACCTCGTTCAAATCCTCACGGCAAATGCGAGCAGCTTCGGGGGTCTTAGGTTCGGCAAGGCCCTTTATCTCGATTTGGAAAACGCCGCGCTCTTCGTTAAAGCCAACATTGCACTTGTCAGGTTGATAGCCACCGTCGCCATAGTCGAAACCGGGTTCGGCGGTGCTGGTTGTGGGGTTCTTCGGCTTGAATTCGAAGCGGGGCGCAAGGACCTGCTCCATGAGCAAGCTGGCGGCGATGGCCTTCAATGTGTCGTTGACCGCCTCCGTCACGGCAGATTCTGCGGCATCCGGTTCGGCAATCAGGTTGGTGAAGCGGGCGCGGCTCTTACCTGGAGCATCGCGAGTTGCACGACCGATGATCTGCACGATCTCGGTGAGGCTGGACCGATAGCCAACGGTTAGCGCGTGCTCGCACCAAATCCAGTCGAAACCTTCCTTTGCCATGCCAAGCGCGATGATGATGTCCACATGGTCGCGATTGTTCTTCTGCGCGGGATTCTTGAGTGCTGCGGAAACGCGATCTCGCTTGCCCGCATCATCGTCCACAAGGTCGGCGATGCGAAGGACGCGGCCTTCCGGCGTTTTTACCAACTGGAAGCCAGTGGCTGGGTCGATACCCTGCCATTCGCCCAGCTCCTCGATGATGTGCTCGACTTCCTTGATCTTTTGACCCGTGCTCTCGCGCGAATTGACATTGGGGATGTGGATGATGGTTTTCTCTGCTGGGTCGAGGACCGCGAGAATGTCGTCGGAATAAGCGCCAGAATAGAAGAAATAGCCGATGTCGAGCGATTTCAGATACTCGTAACCGTTTAGCTGCTCGTAATAGGTATAGGTGACGGTATCGAAATTGGACTCGTCCTGTGGGGCAAGGACGGCTTCGGCGTCGCCCCGAAAGTAGCTGCCCGTCATAGCAACGATATGCACCTTGTTCCGGGCGATGAATTGGCCCAGGTGCAGACCCAGCTTGTTGTCCGGGTTCGCGGAAACATGATGGAACTCGTCAACCGCGATCAGCCTGTTATCGAATGCCTCCGTGCCGAACCTGTCCACCGCGAAACGGAAAGTGGCGTGGGTGCAGACCAGCACCTTGTCATCGCTTTCAAGAAAGGCTCCAACGCTGTTCACCTTGCCGCCGTCCTCACCCGGCGCGTTGCACAGATTCCATTTGGGCGTCACGGTCCAGTCTGCCCAAAAGCCAAACTTGGTCAGCAACTCGTCGGCGAAGCTGGAGCCGATACTTTTTTCCGGCACCACGATGATCGCCTGTTTCAGCCCTTGGTTCGCCAGCTTGTCGAGCGCGATAAACATCAAGGCGCGGCTTTTGCCGGACGCCGGGGGCGACTTGATAAGCAGATATTGCTCGCCGCGCTTCTCATAGGCGCGTTCCTGCATCGGCCTCATACCAAGAGCGTTAGCCTTGGTGGTACTGCCATTGCGGGAATAGGAAACCGAGACGGAAGGAACTGTCTTCTTTTCAATAATCACACCGCCGCTCCTGCCTTCCGTTTTTTCGCCGTTCCCGCCGAAGCGGTCATCTTGGTATAGAGGTCGAACAGCTTTTCCAGCCGCTCGGTATCGTTGCGAAACCGCCGTCCGATATAGATGCGTTCGAGCACCTCGTCGTTGCGGTCATGCGCCTCGCGCAAATCGGACGGCATGTTGTCAGGGTCATAGAGGTCGGCAATGGTCGCGGGAAAATGCGCTTCGCGCGCCAACAGGATATCCTCGGCACAGCGGGTCAGGTCGACCTTGTTCTTATCGGTGAGGATTGGCAGGGGGAAATTATTCCAGCCAATGGTGCCAGAATATGACAGATCTGTTCGCATTCGGACGCAGACAGTCGCAATCCAGATCCAGTGCAACTTGGATGAAACAATCGAAAACTCGTAAAGCTCTGGGTCAAGCAATATACATGCCCTATTGCTTATAACAGTTTGTACATCAAGGAATTGAGCCGTGATGTAGGGACGGCGTTCTGAAACGACCTTGGGCACTGCAATCTGATGTCGTTTCGGCTGATTTATCCAAGCAAAACGGTGAGGTCGACCAATCGCAGTTTTTGCACGAGTGCCTGCCTCCTCACGGAACTTCTTAACTTGATCGATCCTTTGGCGAATTGGTGGAATTTGCTGAGCCTGATTAAGCCTGTCGTTTTCTATCCAAATGCACCATCTTTGATGTCCGTTGACTATCTCTGTTGAACCGAGAAAGAGCCGCACAAAGTCAGCCGCCTCCGGATAGCTTTCGAGCAACGCATCCCGTTCTTCTCTCGTAAGAAGTAAGTTACCGCCGTCTAATGGGCCGCTACCGTCAGCGATCTCTGACAAGCCGCTACGGGGAGCACGGATTGCTTCCACGTACACCTCAGGAGCTGGTAGAAGATAGGCGTTGATGTCCGCTGTATCACGAGAGACGGGTCGCCCTCGGTCGTCTTCCGAAAAGATTCGTTTGCGTCTCTCACCTCGCTTATCAATGCCCACGATTACAACCGTGACGCCCGCATTGTGACTTGCGAGATTGGCCCACTTTAGACTTGTGTAGGCAAAGAATATCTCGTGATCGAGTTTAGAGATAAGCGGCCAGAGGAGTGGGACATGCGCGCCTTGGCAAATGGAATTAGTTGCCACGAAAGCTGAGGCCGAGTCTGTTTTGTTGCCGTATTCGGCGGCTTTCAAAAACCAAGCCGCTACGTAATCAAGAGACTTCCACCCTGCAAGCCTATCCGAGAAGAGGAAAGCTAGGTCAGACTTTTGACTCTCAGATTGCCATTTGCTGCCGAGATAAGGTGGGTTCCCGCAAATATACGTCTCTCCACCTTCATTCTCGAAGTCGATCTGCGCCTGATCCCGCAGCGTCGAAAACAGATCGTCGCCGTGCAGCTTCACGCCCGTTCCGGTCGGAGGACAGATGCTTAACCAGTCCAGACGGAGCGCGTTACCGCAGGTGATCCAATTTTCGGCATTCAGAGGCAGAAACTCATTCAAGGCGAGCTGCTGTCCTCGATAGACAACGTTGCACTGGAACTCTGCAATGATAAGCGCCAGCCGGGCGATCTCGGCGGGGAAGTCGCGGAGCTCGATGCCCCGGAAATTGGTCAGCGGAATATCCGACTTCCGCCCTTTTTCGCCGCGTCGTTCGTTGAGGATGGCTTCGATAGCCCGCATCTCCTTGTAAGCAATGACAAGGAAGTTGCCGCTGCCGCAGGCCGGATCGAAAACTCGAATACGGGCCATACGGTTGCGAAGGTTGAGAAGCTTGCGGGCGTTATCGCCTGCTTCCTCCAGCTTCTCGCGCAAGTCATCAAGAAAGAGTGGGTTGAGCACTTTCAGAATGTTGGGAACGCTGGTGTAGTGCATCCCCAATGCCCCGCGCTCGTCATCGTCGGCTACAGCCTGAATCATCGACCCGAAAATGTCAGGATTGATCTTCGTCCAGTCGAGATTGCCAATATGCAGAAGATAGGATCGCGCAATCCGACTGAATTGCGGCACATCCATGCTACCGGAGAAAAGTCCGCCATTCACATAAGGAAATTTTTCTCCAGCCCAACGGGGAATGTTAGCTGCAGCCCGATCTTCCTGTTTCGTATTCATAGTGCGAAAAAGCGTGGCGATCACCTCATGGGTGTTAGATGAGTCCTTGGCGCTCATCTGCTCGACGGTCGAGGTGAAACGCCGCGTCCCCCCGAAAATATCGGTGTCTTCGGCGAAGAAGCAGAAAATCAGCCTCGCCATGAAATGGTTCATGTCCGGGCGGCGGTCGGCGCTTCCCCAATCGGGATTGTCTTTCAGCAGTTCGACATAGAGTTTGTTGAGGCGGCTCGTGGCGCGGATGTCGAATGAGCTGTCCCGCACTTGCTTGACGGTGGTGATCCCGGCAAGAGGCAGGAAGAATCCGAAATGGTTCGGGAAATCGGCATAGGCGCAGGCGACGGTTTCGCCGGATTCGAGGTCCTCCGCCTCAAAAGTGAGGCCATCGCTGGCGAGGATGAACTTCGCCTTGCCGCGCGTGGTGGCGGGACTCGCCCGGAGCGCGGTAAGCTTTTCCGTCACGCCGCCGGTGTCTGCGGTGGCGATGTGGATGTTGCTGGTCTGCAGAACGCCGCCCACATCGGACTTGTTAGACGCGCCGGCGCGCAGCCGTTTGATGGTGGTCGCCTTGTTGCCGAAGGCTTCGAGGAAGGCGAAAGGGAACTCTTGCGCGTCAAACGGCTGCTCGGCGAGCGCGGATATAGCCTCTTCAATCTCGACGGCGTTCATGTGTTCCCCCGCTTTCCGTGGTCGATGCACGGAAAGGCTCGACCTTGATCTTCTTGGCCCGGCGCATGACCTCTGCCAGCTCATAGTCGAGCTGTCGCATAAGCCACTCACGGGCTGATGTGCCAAACGCTTTTTCTAACCGAACGGCCATTTCGGGCGAAATGCCCGACCGGGCGTTCAGCAAATTGCTGAGGGTCTGCCGATCAACGCCGAGAACCCGAGCAGCGTCGGTGACACTCAGCCCGTTTTTCTCAAGGCAATCCTGCCGGACCGTCATTCCTGGGTGCATTGTCCATGATTCTCACCGAGCCTTCGCGGGCGAAGCTATAGTGATAATCGACACTCGACAACTGGACTTAGGCACGCGTCTTTCAAACATGGCGAGGGATGGAGGGCTTTAGCAGGCCAGGCACTCAACCACGCCATCCGGACGAAAATGGCTCAGACGGCGTGGCTCCAATTCTTATTAACCATACTGAAAAGACCTTGTTCGACGCCCGGCCGTATTTTGCGTCAGATCCGTTCCGCTTCGGAACAATAGAACAGGCGGCTTCCGCCGGTGCTGGTAACACCGACGTAGGCCTGACCCGCACCCTGGATAAGAGGTCTTGGGCTATGTGCATCGATAGTGCTTCCGGCTTTCAGCGAGAATCCTTTTCACAGATTGCTCCATTGTCTGAGTTGATGAGGGCCGCAAGCGGCTGATTTCCGTCGTCGCTGGGAAGGTCGCGAACTCCTTTCCGCGTTCGGGAGCCGAACTGCCCGGTTTCTTCGCATTCGTCCAGCGGCCGTTACGAAACGCCATGCGATAGCATTTCGCCAAGCCGCGGCGACGCTTTCCGTCGACGTCGATCGGCAAATGCAGCGGGCGACGAAGCGCTCAGGTCGATGACCCCGGTGTGCTTGTCTTGGTAAACACCCGGTCCCGATTGGCATCCGCCAAGCGTGAAGGCGATGCTATCCGCTGTCCACTAGGCTACTTGACACGGCTCATATGAACTATAATATTAGCTCATACGGACTCGCCAGCCAAGGAGGGCACGATGGAAGCCGTAGCAAGAAAACATAGCTCGCATGACGTGCCTCGCGTCGCGTTGAAGGCATTCAACAATATCGCAACGGAATGGAAGCTTTCACTTTCTGAAGCGGCAGAGTTAGTCGACATGTCTGAAAGCACATGGAAAAGAGCGAAGAAGCCGGATTATGCTGGAAATTTGACCAAGGACCAGATTCTGCGATTGAGTGCGCTTGTGGGAATTTACAAGGCGCTGAAGCTTTATTTCAGTGCTCCTATCGCCGCCGAATGGATACGGTTGCCTAATCAGGGGCCGCTGTTTCAGGGAAAACGACCCGTAGATTCTCTTATCGAAAATGGCTTGCCGCAGTTTTTGTATGTCCGAAACTATTTGGATGCACTACGGGGCGGCGCGTGAAAATTGCATCATTAAACGACCGTGGGCTGGTTAGACTTATCCCTGCTACCTATCATTTGCCGCCCAGTCTTCGCGGGTTAGTTGACTCTGACGATGAGATGGAAGTCCTGGCAGAGATTGAAGGCCTGACCAATGCGCGGCTCATTGCAGAGGATGGACGAGCACCAAATGTAGATCGTCGTGAACTCGCTTGGCGACGCCAGAAGAATGACCTCCGCATATACGGCAATACCCATGTGAATGCTGCTTTCACCTATACCCGCAAGGGAGGCAATCGTTTCAATGATGAAACGAGAGGCGCTTGGTATTGCAGTTGGGATGCGATGGTATCAGTTGCCGAAGTCGCGTTTCACAAAACGCGCGAACTCGGCTTCATCGGGCGTTTTAATGAAACATCACATTACATCGAAATCCTCGCGGATTTCATCGGCGACTTTTCCGACATCACGGATGAACCAAAACACCTTGCGCTCAATCCCGATATCGCAATCGGATACCCCGAGGGACAAGACCTTGCGAACAGACTGCGACGAGACGGCCAAATAGGATTGATTTATCCCTCTGTTCGAGCATCAGAAGGATGTTGTCTTGTCTGTTTTGAAGCGAACGCCATTCAAAACGTCAGACCGGGAACGAAGTGGGATATCGTCTGGGACGGCACCGCACACTATAGCATAATCAGCGTTTGACACCCGAGCCAGTGAAGACAAACGAGCTGAACCTCGTGGCAGATCGCTTTCCGGACGGATTGCGGTCGGGCTGAGTGTCCAAGGTCCGCTTTCGGGCCATCGAAATCGTTGAGCAAGCTTCCGATGTCGGCTCCCATGTAGTCATTCAATATTCAGCGTTAGAAAACAGACGTAAGTTACACGTCGGAACAAGCGTTAACCATGCCGGTGAGATCTTGTTCGACGCCCGGTTGTATTTTGTGTCGGATCCTGATGGATAGGATTTGTTCCGCTTCGGGACGTTTTTTTAGGCGGCCTCCGCCGGTGCTGGTAACACCGACGTAGGCCTGACCCGCAACCTGGATAAGAGGTCTTGGGCTATGAACATCGATAGTGCTTCCGGTTTTCATCGGAAAGCCTTTTCAAACACTGCTCCACTGTTTGAGTTGATGCGGGTCTCAAGCGACTGATTTCCGTAGTCGCCGGGGAGGTTGCGAACTCCTTCCGCGTTTCGCCAACCGAACCGACCAGATCACCAGTTTTCATCCAACAGTCTGTCACGAACCACCGTGTGATAACGTCTCGCGGGGCGCGCGACGATGGTTTGTCGTGGAGCACTTTCATCTGACACAACCGCCATCATCAGGTGTGGCCCCTGCACCGCACGGGTAAGCAGGACCGCACGAATCGTCCGATTGGTCGAGCAACTCGCTCGACCATGCTCGCATCTCAACCTTGATCTTTTTGCCACCGCTTCGGCGGAATGGCGGAGCTATGCCAATGAAGAAGACCAGACGACCTGAAGCAACACCGCTGTTCAGCGCGGCCAACAGGAATGCCTCTCGGCGCGACGTCGTCGCGATCAACAGGAAAGCCGTCAACGCGATCAAAAAGTGCGGCGGTTCCAGCCTTCTGTTTTCGTACGGGCCTCCCAATATCGAGGCTGGAGCCGCCTCGCGGCACACCATCGCCAAGCCGCCTGTTGTTGGCTCCCCCCGGGAATCGCCCAATGCATTGCAGCGGCAAAAGGGCCAGAAGTCCGGCAGCATTGCTCTCGGGAGTTCAGGCCGGACCACATCGTGCGATGACCAGAAAAGCGTAATCGACGATCCGGCGGTCGCTGTTGCGATGGTGGTACGCTATGCCAGAATGGCGATGGTGAAACGCTCACCCCTGCCATCTGCCGTGTTGGAACTGCTTGCCCAGCGCCTGGCGGAAGATGATCCTGCCTGCAAGGTGGTCGCTAACTGGCTGGAGCGCTGTAGACTGATCCGGACCAACACCCTTCCTCTCGCCAACAGGAAGGCGGGCCACCGATGAACACCCGTCTTGCAAACTATCTCACCAGACGGCTTCGCCGCGAAACAGCCCGCGAGATCGTGGACATCGCCGTTGAGCGAGAATTCCTCCTGGAAGACGAGTCGCCCGTCGATGGGCATCACGTCAGGTTTTTCCATCCGGGACCGAATAGTCAGACGCAGTCGATCACCGCAATGGTGCGGGAACTGAAGCAAGCGGCACGCGCTGGAGCAGGTATCGGCCGTCAGCCAAAGGATCACGAGACAGATTGGCAGATCAATGGCATTCAGGACAGTCAGACGGACCAGGAGAGCGGTGACACTGTTGAGCAGCGTCCCGCACCATGTCTGCCAGACGGCATCCCGGCCACGGAACTGGTCAGGATTTTCCGGGCAGCTGCCGCCCCGCCACAAGCGGTAGAAGTCGCCACGGCCCTCATGGTCGCAAACTCGCTGGCGTCCGACGATATTGCGGCAAAACTGAGCTCCGTGTTGAAACAGCCCCAACCCGTCATCTCAGTCAGTTCGGATGCAGAAGGGTTCATCAAGCCGTTCGTGAACCTGCTCAAACGCGGCATGTTGCTGCCTGGTAAGGTCGCTTTGTCAAACGGGGTGCGAAATTCTCTCGACGCATTGAATGAGGTGCCGTCCACACGGTGGCACGCGGTCCATTTCAGGATCGAGCCAAATGGCCATCAAATCGAAACCAAAGAGATCTACCAGGCGGCTCATTATCCGCTACCACTGCTGGTGATCAAAGAAGGCGGATCGGCAATGCCGCCGCTTGTCGAATGTGCCGCCCATCTCCAGCTCGACTGCGGCCCGCTGACACCCGACATTGTCAGGTTCACCATGCATATCGTCCTTGGAGGTGCACCCGGCGATGATGTCCCCTTCCCCAATGTAGAACATCTCGACTTGCCAGATCTTGCCCTGGCAATCCGTCCGGGCGTCACGGTCGAACACGCCGTGCAAATACTAGCCAAACTCGCCGCTCGCGCCAGTGAAGATGCTGATCGTATGCATCGGCGCAAAGCCAGCTCTCCTGTCGAGACCGCTTCAAACGACAGCTCGTCCTCACGGTCAGACAAACGCAGTGGCAAGTCTACCGGGGGCGAGATCATTCAGCCGTTACGTCCAGGGGACGGAAAGTCTTTCGTACCGACATTGGAAACGCTGTCTGGTTTTGGCGATGCGCGCGACTGGGCGCTGAACCTGAAAGACGATCTCGTTCTCTGGCGTGAGAAAGATCTCTGCTGGGAAGAGATGAGCACAAAGCTCCTGCTTTCGGGGCCGCCAGGAACAGGAAAGACGAGCTTTGCCAAAGCGTTGTGCAATTCACTTCAGATTCCACTGGTCGCCACTTCTGTCGCGACTTGGCTTGAGCCAGGATATCTTGGCGACTGTATCAAGCGCATGTCCAAGGCGTTCGAGGAGGCTCGCGCTTACGCACCTTGCATATTGTTCATCGACGAGTTCGATGGGATCAGCAGCCGTGGCCGCTC
>VFQN01004215.1_pt1 | contig 19266 bp, 32 predicted proteins | sample 3512371 | NCBI WGS metagenome assembly VFQN01 (sample SAMN10412370, study PRJNA504923) | tailings metagenome | isolation source: Replicate 2 from Balatoc abandoned mine | place: Philippines: Itogon, Benguet | collected 2017-08-28 | reverse complement strand
CCCCGGGGGGGGGGGCGGGGGGGGGGGGGGGGGGGCGGGGGGGGTCGGGGGGGGGCCGGGGAGGAGGGAGGTGCCGTGCGGCATTTGCTCTTTCTGGTGGTGTCACCTAGGGCACGTGTCACGGCGTCAGGCGTGTTGAGTAGTGCGCAGGGCGTGCCAGTGCGTGCAACCTTGTGCCTATGACCCTTGCGCAGCGCGACTCCGCTACTGTGCCGCACTGCGGTGCTGTCAGAGCTCGGTATATGCAGGGCCCAACATGTGGCGTATAAGGGGGTCCTCACACGCTGACAGCTTGGAGTGGTCTTGGTGGTAAGAGCTGTGGCGCGCTGTTTGCCGCCGCGCGCAGGCTTCAAGTGCAAGGCCAACCCCCGGCATACCTGGTTGGTGAGCGCTAACACATGCTTTTGGTTGGCGGGCGGGGTTTGCGGTAACAGCAAGCAGCACTTGGTGGCTTACCGCTTGGATCCCAACCAGCCAAACTGGACGACAAGCCGTGCGTGTTGTTTGTCCCCAAGAAATGAACGCAAGATGTCTCATCCTGCGCAGGCTTGGATTCGCGAGGCGTTCCTGCAGCTGTCGGGCTACCAGGTGGGGTGGGGGCTGGTTGGGTGCTGCAACCACCGGTCACATGGGTGTGACCGGTGGGTAGGAGCAACACCTGCAGCATCCATGCATGTGCCTTGGACGGCCAATGCAGAGCGGTACTCTGCCCCAGTGCGGTGCTCATGACCGTCTCCTCCTGCACGACCACCTCGGGCGCACAGGGCACCTCGGAGGACGTGTGCCGGGTGCTGGACGCACACCCCAACGTCTCTCCCCTGCTGGACAGGAGGTGCGTGCAGGCGTGTCCTGGTACTTATGTGTCGCAGCATATGTTGAAGTCGGGTCCGTACAGGGGCCAAGCGTGCTGCCCGGGCGCGGGCTGAACGCAGAAGGGTGCTCAATGTGCGGTCAAACGTTGCGGCTCCTTGGGGCAACGTGGTGCGAGCGGACACACTGTATCGTCACGCCCAGGCCGCCGCCTGCCTGTGAACCAGGGGGTTACAGGGGCCATGTGGACCGTGAGCTGTAAACCTCAAAGCCTCTTGTATTGCAGGTCGCGGCTACCCCTGCCAGCCGAGTCTGCGCAGGGTGATATTGACCGCTCCGGGTCATGCCCCGCCCGCCTTGCCCTGGTCCTGCAGGCCGGACCCCCATGCCTCGTCGCGCCCCAAGTGGAAGGGCATAGTGTCCAACATGGCAAAGCGGTGCGTGCTGTGGTCAACCTCCTGTCGCTGCGCAGAGCCAGGCTCTATCTGACACGTTGCTATTAGGCATTTAGGCTCTATGTGTTTATGTATGGTGCTTCTCGTGTAAGGTCGACTCTTGGCATGGTCGCACTGCCTGGGCGTCTTCGGTCAAGGCGTGGGTCCTGCCAAGCAGCACAAGTGGGGCGCGCCCCCGCTCACCCCCGCCCCGTTCCACCTCCTGCCCCCTGCCCCCTGCTCTCCGGTTCCTTTACCTTGCCGCCACACGGTTACCCCACCTGGCCCCGACCCCGCAGTGTGGGCGGTGTGGTGGACACGGGGCTGCGTGTGGGGCGCCTGCACGTGCTGCAGTACCGCACGCAGGACCCTGCGGTGGGTGCACGTGGTCCACTTGGTGGCGACAGTGCAGGTGCCATGCATGCATGCAGCTTGGGGTGACTGCACAAACGAGGTGTACCAGCGCCGTGTCCAACGCATGGCCCTTGTCGGAGCTGTCATGGCTCCGACCCACAGACGGACTCGTGCGTACACCTGGGCTCCTGCTGCTCCCTCAAAGTGACCGTGTGTACGAGCATCCTGGCGCTGCCCGCTGCCCGCTGCAGGCTGCCCCCACCCCGCGCCCCAAGGCCCTGCGTAAGGGTGCCCCCGGGCTGCCGCACCTGGGCCGGCACGAGCAGTCGCGAGGCATGGACCCGCCGGCCACGAGCCACCCGGCGTGACAGGGCTTGGACGTGGGGGGCTGTTCCGCACTTGTGTTGCCATGGGCAGGGGCTTCGGTGGTCCTAGCCGTTGTAACATACCGTAGCGCATCAAGTTCGTGTACGCTCTGAGGGTTGCCACGCGGAGAGGGGCTGCATGCAGGTGCACCCTTGCACAACTGCTGGACAACTTGACCGATTGGGATTAACTACTTACGGAGCTGAGACTGGTGCAGTCTGGGGGTAGTACACCCATGAACGTTTGTGCTACCCCAACCAAACAAGGTGGCCACAAGAAGCCACTGGCTCGCCAGATGCTGCCAGCCGGACATGTTCCGGGCCTCCGGCGGGCTGGTGATATGGGAGGCAAACAGGACTTCAGCCATCTTATTTTCCGTTACATATGGCACACCACGGAGCAAACGCTTCCCTACACCTAGGCACGCCTTGCCCGTCCCTACGTGATCAGCCGTCATCAAACTACGGTACCTGCCTTGTACGGTGTGACAACACCAAACGTCTCAGGTCAGCAACTGCGTTCCTCTGAAGCACCTCTGGCATGCCTCGAGCACAACACCAACAGTCCATACCTTCGCCCCCAACTCTACCGCCGTTCAGTGACAACGCCCGGGCGCAACCGAATCCTCGCATTCCTTGGCAGATCCGCTGCACCATCGCTACCGCTACCGCTACCGGTACACACCCTCAGCGGACACCTCACATTCACATCTTCAGCACACCGGCTCTGCCGCACGATGGCTCTGCTGCACACTGGCGCCAATACACAATGCAAGCAACAGCACCACTACCACCGCGGACCCCTAGCGCTTACCCACTGCGGGGAACGCCGCACACGTCCCAGCCTCGGGGCTCAGCACCTCACACGATCACAGTCCCCGCGCAACGGCAAGGAACAACAAAGAAAGCGTCTGAAAGAATACAGGGTACGGTATAACTCACTGCGACGATGTTGATGATATTCTTCTGTGCTGGCTCTTCTTCTCTCCCCTCGGTGGTCATAATCGCGGCACCATTACGGCTCTACTCGCCGCCCCTACCAGAGCTACGGCAAGGGCGAGGACCCAGTCCCATCAGCCACTCTCCCGACCACCACCGGTGCGCCCACCACCCTCAGACAGCCTGCGTCCATGACACGTCATGCCGCTCCACGTGCGCGTACGAGGCGGTGCAGCCGCCACACCGCGTCAGGCACCGCAAGCGGGAACGCACTCTCCTAGGGGTACGGTGCAACGTACCACGGCTGCCACATGAAATGCAAATCATAAATGCTCGACGCACAATGACACATGCTACAAAACGGGACCGAGTACGACAATGGACGCAACAGGAAGGGCGACCGCCGCAGCCTGCACGCCCCTCCAAGGGCAGGGCCCAACCTACACCGCAAACGCCCGGCACCCGTGCGGGGCCGGGGTGCAGGCACCGGAGGCGCATGTGGGACGTAGCGTAGGGGACCGCTGCCCTGTGCCCCCCCAGCCGGCTGCGCCCAATCTGGGGCCCAGCAGCCGGGCGCACCGCCGGACGTGCCCCACGCATATGCTAGGGCATGCACCAAAAACCGCTACCACTATTAGGCAGCACACGCCGTCAACACCTCCAAACACAACACAGGCTGAAGGCACCAGCCCCCTGCCTCAGCCGCAGGCGGCAACCTCCATCTGCCACGCAGCCCCTCCTCGCACCCTTTGGCCAACAACTAGGGCGCCTCCTTACCCGGGCGCCCCTCCCACCCTTATGCGAACTCGGCCACGCCAGCCGCCCTGCCTCACCTCCACTCCCTCCTCCCACGCCAGGGGAAGATCGCTACCCGCGAGGGCCACCTCCCTTCCCTGATCTCTGTTCCTGCTCCCGTTCACCCCAGCGACACCTCGCGCTTGAAGATCCAGCTGAACGCGGCGGTGCGCGTCTTGCCGCGCTTCTTGTCCCGCAGGCGGCGCTCCATCTGCAGGTCTGACAGGCGGCGGATGCGCTGACTGTGCTGCACCAGGAACTCCTGCGCCTCGGCCGCCTCGCCCGTGTGCACGCGCACGTTGGCCACGTCCCACTTGCGGACCTGGGGCACGCGGGAGGTGGGGTGAAGGAGATGTGAGGTAGGCGAGTGAGCGGGAGACAGGCGGGTGCGTAGGAGCGGAGCGATGACACGATCAGGTGAGGGCGGCGCATGCGACACCCAACGCCAAGGCCAGCGGTGCAGTGCACAAGGAACGGATCCGCCCAGCACACCTTATGCGTAATGCCCCACCAGAGCAGCACCAGTTCGCGCGAACTGAACCCCACACGGGCCCGCCCAGTGACCGCGGTTACCCCACTCCCATGCACTGAAGGACACGGGTACCCTCCTCTCGGAGTTTCACTGCCCTGAGCAGTCTCACTAGGGCTCTGTCCCAACACGGCGGACCTCCCCCCATCCCTGTCCTCACCAGGTGGTCCACAATGTCCGCATAGTCGTTGGTGGTGTAGACGCCGATGGAGTCCGCCACCGTGGCGTAGTCCAGGAACAGGTTGGACCGCGGGCCGTTGGCGCCGCTGTGCCAGCCGTCGTCCACAAAGTGGGCAGGCATCACGATGCCCTGGGGCGTAGGATCGGATGGAGGGTTAGATGCAGCCAGGAAGGCAGGCAGGGGGCGCGGAGGGCAACTCCGCCCGGAGGCCCGCACGGCAACGCCCGGAGGTGCGCCGGTGGACGGGTACCACACCACACCGCGCCGCGCCATCACACACTGTGCAGACGGATGAGGCCCAGCCCGACCCACACCTCCCAGTACCTTGCGGAGCAGAGTCGCCGTACCCCTACGGTTTGCACCCCACCGTTGTCCCCCCGCCTTGCCCTCCCCCGCCCCACCTTGCGCATCATGTCCGCGAATGCCAGCATGGCGCCGTCGGGGTCCCTCCGGAACAGCTCCGACACGATGGCGCTGTAGGCCGCCTCGTGCCGCGCCTCGTCGCCCGCGATCAGGCCGCACAGCTTGGCCAGCGGCCGGTCGCCGTAATACTGCGCCAGCCGGGCGGTGTTGCCGTGAGAGATGCGCGTGGCGCGCTCCTGGGAGGCGGAACGGGGTCAGGGCGCAGGGGGCACTGTCAGTTCGCCGTACGGGTGTGGTACTTGTGGGAGGCTGGCGCGCTGCCGGCACCAGCCGTGACGTGCGTAGGAGGGGAGGGGAGGAACATGATTTGCGCTGCACATTTCCTTCGCGCAACAAGCCGTTCATCCGCTACGGGCGCCTTGTTACTGCGTTCGCCCATGGCGCCACAGCGAGCGGACAGAGACGTAGGTGCAATCCTCGTTCAGCGCACCCCTGCCGCCGACCCTGGCCCTCGCCCTGTTCCTCCGGCTCCCAGTTCCCCCTTCCCCCGTCCCCCCGTCCTTCCCCACCTGGAAGCTGGTGTACACGAAGCACAGGTAGGGGTTGTTCTCCAGCTGGGGGTCCAGGCCGCTGCCGATGAGGCGCTGGATGGTGCCCTCCACAGCGCGCATGTCAACCCTGGGGAAGCCGAGCGAGGGAGAAATCTAGCTTAGGGCTCAATGCGCCATTCCAGAAAATGTTGAGGACATGCCCTTTGTCCGCCTCGTCACACAGGTCTAAAAACCGCCTTCTGTCCCGCCCCGCCAATACCGCTTTCGCTCCTCACCCTGGAAACCCCATCTTTTCCCAGCTCCACACCCAGCCCCTCCCTGCCGATGCACGCCGCGTGAGCCGTAGCAGGAGGCAGAAATTAGGTAACCTTGGCTTCCCCACACCCTAGCTCGACCCTGCCCCCCAGCCCCGTTGCTTGTTGATCATCACCAGTTACTCCCCGTCCCCGCCGCCCTCACCTCCCGCTGAGGTACAGGTACTTGTTGAGCACGTCCCCGTGCCTGTTCTCCTCCGACGTCCACGCGCGCGTCCACTGCGCCCAGGGCGTGGCCGCGGCGCCCGTGTCGTCTCGCGTGTCGTCCAGCGTGTTGAGCATGTTCATGTAGGACGGCAGCGCCTCCTCCGTCACCATGTCGCCCACCAGCACCACAAGGTACTCCTGGGGCAGCAGGGAGGAGGCCTCGCGCAGCACCTGGACCTGGGGGTTGGGGTGGAGGACGAGAGGGGGTGTGCGGGAAAAGGCCGATGTGAGTGCGGTGGTGGGAGCAGCGGGCGTTGGACCGTCGGGTCAAGGGAGCGTGCGACTTGGAGGTACGCAAGGCAGCAAATGACGGGATGCTGCAGGAAGGGAGCGGTTGAAGACATGGGCCAGGTCACGTAGGAGTGGGGCATTGTGTGACAGGTGCTCCTGCGCTGGGGTGGCGCATGTGACTGGGCCCTCGGCTGCATCCGCCGTTGCTGGGCCGCCACCCTGCGTTCCGCTGCAGCCACTGTGCGCGGGCCTACGCCAATACACCGGCCCTCCCCGCCGCAAGCTGCCGCCAAACTCCCCTTCCGTCCCCCACAACCTTGCCCCCAACATAAGGGCACCCTCTACTCTCCGTGGCTTCAACTCCGTACCCCCACCACAGCCTCTTTGTCCTTACACAGGCCGCCCACCTGGTCCAGGAAGTCGGGGTCGGAGGACTCCGGTAGCAGGTCGGCCGGCTGCCAGCACGTGTCACTGTGCTTGAGGTACCTGAGGGCGCGGGGAAGGAGGAGCCGCAGCACAGGATAGGAGGCTGTGAGAGCGAGGCAAGGGGCAGCAGGTTGGCCGCAATGAATGTCGTGTGCTATCCCGCGACGCAGCACAGGACACAGCTGCCCGGCACTACAACGCGGAGCATGCCACAAGCCAAGCGGAATGCGAGAAGCAGAAGCAACGGAAAGCAAACACCCCACTCTCTAAGATGGTTCTGCATATTCTGGCTCAGGGCAAACAGGGAAAACCCTAATCCAGAACCACCGCCCCTTCCCAGCGCACACACGCTCTGTGCAGCAAGTAGGTTACCGGTGCTTCGCTGATCCCTTCCCAGCGGTGAGTCCAAACAGTGCCGAGGTGTTGACGTGCACCAAGCCGCCACCGTGCCACAGTGCCATCGGGCGTTGCCCCTGCCTCTCGCCCACCGTCCGTGGGACGTGCCCCTGTTTACCCCATCCCCCTTTGCCGTCCTTTGAGCCCCTGCAACCCCGCTCACCGCGGCAGCTCCTGCGCCGCCCACCCCTGCATGGACTGCATCACCTCCCGCCCGCGGTCGCTCAGGCTGTGCACCCGCTGCCCGCCTAGGTAGAGCAGCGGGCCGTCCAGCCCGTGGCCGCGCCAGCCGGCGGATAGGGAGGAGGAGGCAGGAGACGAGGAGGACGGGGCGGAGGTGGAGGCTTGGGAGGCGTGGCCATGCGCGTGCGAGGTGCCGTTGGCGCCGTGGGCCTGTAGGCCTGACCCTGTGCTTTCACTGCTGCTGGCGCCACTGCTGCGGGTGGTGGTGGAGGTAGAGGGCGCGGTTGGGGCCGTGGCCGCGGTGGGGAGGGAGGCGCCCCGCGTGGGGGGCAGGATGAGGCCGGAGGGCCCGGCGGGTGCTGGGGGTTGCCGGCGGGCAGGGCCCGCGGAGGCGTTGCTGAGGATGCGGGCGGCCGCTGGGCTCAGACCGCCGGCGCTGGCGTTTGCGCCGGAAGCGCTGCTGCTGCTGCTCCCGGATGTCCCGTAGGGGCTGGCGCTGCCAGCGCTGGCAACGGTGGATGCGACAGGCTGGAAGTCGAACTGGTGCGTTACGCCATGACGAGTCAACCAGAAGCCTCCAGGTGCTCTAGATGTAGAATGAGCTGACCGTGCGCGTTGAGTCGCTGTCGGCGCCTGCGCTGGCGCTGGGGCGCGGTACGCGCGCATCTTCTGTTTCGGGCGCCGACTCACCCGGCTGCGTCCAAGTCGTTGTACCTGCGTCGAAAAAGAGTAAAATGAGTATAGGCCCAGTGGGGGTGAGTATCTGCCGAGTCTACCTCACAGACGGTCGCGCCCAGACGACCGTCCAAAGGCCAGGGCCCCCAACCAAAAGCCAGTGTCCTTCATCATCTTTTCAAATGTATCCCCATTTCACAATGCTCGGCCGTGTGCATAACGCCAGCAGGTCCTCCCATATGGTCGATCAGGCGAGCGGCCAGCAGACCTTGCGCCTCTAGCGCGCTCCAGAGACCTACCAGGCCGCCTCTTCAATACAGGTGAAGGTCGTTGATCTACCTGACGCTGAAGCGGCGGGTACTATCCAGACGTCTGGGCGTTGCTTGATGGATGGTACCGAAAATAGAACTAGGGCGTGAACCGTGGAGACTCTCAGTTGTCGACTATTGAGGCTGTGTGATCTTGGTCTTCTGTATTTCTGTCTTGAAGGGTGCGAGGACTCAAGGTGTTTCGGCCTGCAGCATGGACTCGGCTTCAGACGACATGTACCGGACACAGGAATACCCCAAACGCTAACAGGGTTTGCATATCAACGCTTTATGTAAGTGCTTGCAGTGATGCGGACTACAAACTACCGCTTAAGCGCGTGTCGCGCTGCAGAGCAACGTGTCGGCAACACTGCCGGTTGACACCTCGCATACCTAAACAGCGCCGGCTTGAAAGCCGGGCGCACTAGATGCAGCGCTCTTTGGTACAGTTTATGGTGCAGCGCACCGTGGCGGAGCCCAAGTTGCTGCTGCTGCTGCCGCCGCGTACCTGCAGGTGGGTCGCGCCGTGGCCTTCCGTCCGCCGGTGGTCTTGGTAGCACACACTGCGCATTGAAAGGTCGAGGAGCATTTGGTGATGTGGTGCGGTCAGAACCAATTGGGCACGTCAGAATGAGCCGCAGCTTGCAAACCGTACCGAATCAGGGGTACTGTAGGTTGTACCAACCGACGCTGTTGGCCCCTCAGCTTCCTGCAAATGCTCCGGATTGATGACATGCCTGACAAGGGGCCCACCACGACTACGTACATGATATCAAAACATGTACTCCTTTCCTTGCAGCCACGGCGACTTGGAGGCATTGCGTGCCTCCGTCCTGGCCTTCTGCCAATGGCGAGCCCTGTGCAGCACTGCTGTGCACAGCAGTAGCAGCAGCACCACCGAGGGTAGCACCAGCAGTGGCGCCAGCAGCAGCGACAGCGGCCCAAGCAACAACACCAAACACGCGTTGTGGGCGCCTGGCCGCCGAATGCACAGCAGCGCCGCGGCTCCTTGGCTCGAGACAGGAACACCGTCGCAGCACCCACCCAGACCCCCGCCCCCGCGCCCTGGCGGCCACGGACGGCGGGCCGTGGCGGAGGTTCCGGTGGTGGTCTGCGGCGCCGGACCCACAGGCCTGACCCTGTCCCTCCTGCTGTCCAAGTACGGTGGGTGGCTGGAGGGGTGTTGACCGCAGGCTGCGACATTGAGGCAGGGCTGCTGCTTGCTAGCATCATGCTTACCGCCGCTCGCCGCCTGTCCCCTCTCCTCCCCCCCCCCGGCCAGGCGTGCGACACGTGGTTCTGGAGCGCGGGCTGGGCCCCACGCAGCACCCCCAGGCGCACTTCATCAATAACAGGACCATGGAGGTGCGGGGCCGGGGCGGGCAGCAGGGGCAGGGGCACGGACGCGGATGCTGCAGCGGGGGAGGAGGGGCGGGGACAGAGTATGAGAGCAGTACCGGTGTGGCCGCGGCAGTGACTGCGGCAAGGAACGCTGCTGTGACGACGCGGGAAGGCTGTATTGCGTTGATGTGCCAGGTGCCTTGGGGGCCGTTAGGCCGTGGCAGGGGAGTCCCGGCCCGCGGTCAGCTGAGGGGTGACCTGGCGAGGATGCGGTGAGGGGCAGGCGGCGGTGGGATGGCGACATGTCGCGCAGACCAGGGGGCGACCCTTCGGAAAGGCGGCATGAACTCAGCAGGGCTGGTACACACAGGTGGCAGTGCAACCCCTTGTAACACTCAGCCTGCTCTCCTGCTAGCATACTGTCGCTTTCAACGACCCTTATGGCCCGTATGCCGTATGTAAGCCCCTGGCTAAGCCGGTAAGCCCCGCTGCACCTCGTCCCCACCCTCTCCTCCCCCCAGGTGTTCCGCTCCCTGGGCGTGGCGGCCGCCGTGTCCCGCCGCATGCCGCCCCTGGAGGAGTGGCGGCGCTTCGTGTACTGCGAGGCGGTGGGCGGGAGGGCGTACGGCGAGGTGGACCACTTCAAGGGTGGGCGGGGGCAGCGGGCGGGGCAGGTCCTCCGACCAAGCACCCCAGTACGAGCATGTGGAAATGTGCCGTAAGCGTATGCCTACCGGAACTCCTGTTTCAGAGAAGGCAGGGGCGTTTGCCCCGACCACTGACATTGTGCGCTGCCCTGCAATGCTCCCGCAGGCCAGGACTCCCCTCACTCCCCCGCCATCTCCCCCGAGCCCCTGGCCCACCTGCCCCAGCACCGCCTGCTGCCGCTGCTGCTGCAGGCGCAGCGGGAGCAGCAGCAGCAGCAGCAGCAACTCGCCCTGGGCTCCGACCCCTTGGTACTGACGCTGCCCTGCCCTGCGCTTGAGGCCGGCAGCAGCGGCAGCAGTGGTGACGGCGGCCGCAGCAGCAGCGGGGGCGCAAACGGCTCTTCGTTGGGCGGCGGGGCTGTGAGCTGGGGCCACACGGTGGTGGGGGTGCGGCCGTGCAGGGGCCTGGGCGCACAGGCGGCGGGGCAAGGGGCATCAGCATCTGAGGGCGTGGAGGTGGAGGTGGAGGTGGCGGGGCCGGGGGCGGCAGCAGCAACGGGTGGAGGGCCGGGGCCGGGGCCGGGTGCTGTGGCGGGTGGTGCGTCGGGCGGCGGCTCGCGGCTGCTGCTGCGCTGTGGCTACCTGGTGGCGGCGGACGGGGCGCACAGCGGCGTGCGGGGCATGCTGGGGGGCGCACTGCAGGTGCGGGGGCATCGGGCAGGGGGCCATGCGGTAGCCTCAGGGCCGTGGGCTCCTGCTCTGGGCACGGCAGGCACGTCCAGTTCGACTGACTTCCACACAAGCCCTTGCGGTCCTGCACATTCAGATTGCTTGCAGTATGACCCTAGTCCAGCTCTTTCACATGCGCTTGCCCTGACCTGGCGCTGCATTTCACCTTGGCTAACCACCCCACTCCAACCGTGCTTCTTTCTCCCCACCGCTGTTCCCCCTTTTCCCTCCCCCCAGCCCGTGTCCGGACTGCAGGCTCAGCACCTGATAAACGTGCACTTCCGCAGCGCCGCGCTGTCCCGCCTGGCCGCCGCCCGGCCCGCCATGCTGTACTTCGTGTTCAACCCCTCGGTGGTGGCGGTGCTGGTGGCGCACGACATTGGGCGGGGGGAGTTCGTGGCGCAGGTGGGAGACAAGGGGCAGGTGGAAGGGAGGGTAGGGGAGAAGGGGTCGGTGGCAAGGGGTGATGACCACGACGCAGCTGGGGCATGTGGTGCATGGTGGGGCTGGTTGACTTGGTGGGCATGGGGCCGCACAGCTTGGCACGCCAAGGAGCTGAAGTCACGTGGTGGTGCGCAACACGCCGTACCCCCCAGACCGTGGGTGTCCGTTTCTCTGGTGCTGGTCCTGAATGAGGCTGCTGCCCGCACCCTTACCCCGGCCCGTGCGCCCCGCAGATCCCCTACTTCCCCCCGCTGCAGTCCCCCGCCGACTTCCCCCCTCAGCACGTGGTGGGGCTGCTGCGGGCGGCGGCGCTGGGCCCCGAAGCCGAGCAGGTGGGGCGGGGAGGGCGGGGCCCGATGGTGGCATGGCGTCAGGTGAGTCAAACAGGAACGGCAAGATGGGGCTCACCAACCACCTTCCTGGCCGCAAAAACTGGCGGATGGTGGCTAACTGGTGCACGACATCCAGCAATGGCCCTGCGTGTGTTGCTCATGGGGCGTGTGCCACAAGGAAGGCGCCCGCTCCGCCGCCGCCTTGCGCTTCCCTGGGCCCGCATTTGGTGCACCCGACGTTCCCCGCGGAAACGCTGCCCCTGTGCGGCCCCGCCACCCACCGCCTTGCCCCCAACCCTGCCCCCCAGGCCGGTGCCTCCCCCGTGGACGTGGAGGTGCTGCAGGTGCGGCCCTGGACCATGACCGCGGACGTGGCGGACAGGTGGGGCAGCGCATGGGGGTGATGGAGGGTGGCAGGGGCCGAGGTGGGGTCGCGCGGTGGGGCCACTTGGGTGTCTGGCGCTGTGCGCTGGCAGTGGCACACCTGCCCACCAGCATCCGCTGCTGTGGCGGCAGTCAGCCAGTGCGCTCGCTTGCTGCTGCGTTCCCTCACAAACCTACGGTACCGCCATGACCACCGCCACCACTGCACTCCCCACCTTCACTGCCCCTCCCCTTCCCCAGGTACCTGCTGTGCGGCGGGCGCGTGCTGCTGGCGGGGGATGCGGCGCACCGCTTCCCACCCGCGGGGGGCTTCGGCATGAACACGGGAGTGCAGGTGGGGGGAGGGGGTGGTGGAGCGGGGAGGGGTGGGAGAAGGCAAGAGGGCAGTGCACGCGCAATGCCAATGAGTGGAAGCTCCGCCAGAGGCCACCTTGTTTAGTCAAGCCCTGGGTGCTGAGGGTTGGATGGATGAGCGGAATCATATCGGCACCGAACTCCTCGCCAGGATGTTTTGGAGGCGTTAAACATGGGGTACTGGAGGAGTAGTGTGTGGGCGCCTGCTTTCCCCGTGTACCTGAACCTTACTGCCGGTATTCAAGAGCCGAATAACAGCAGATAACCAATCCATGCGCCCCTACCCGACAGGATGCACACAACCTGGCGTGGAAGCTGGCGGCTGTGCTGCGGGGCAGCGCCCACCCGCGGCTGCTGCAGACCTACGAGGTGGGCGGGCTGGGGTGTCCCAGGGTGTGGGGGCTGTGTTCGGAGGCCAAGGGTGAAGGCGTTGGCAGGACGATGGATGTTGCATCAACGGCTTGCGTCGGGGGAGCCTGCAGCAACGCCATACAGCAAAGCCATGCCACAATCGGGAACCGGTTTGGCGGTAAGCGCCCCCCTAAGCCACCCTGGACCTCTTTTACCCCTGTTATCGCTGCGCATCCTGACTACCGCATGTCCCCCAACCCAAACTCCAGCGTGTCCATGACGCCTGACGCCTTACACTGCTGCCTTGAGCTGTACCCCAACACGCCGCCCCTCTTCTCCCCAGTCCGAGCGGCGCCCCGTGGCAGTGGCCAACACGCGCCTCAGTGTGGCCAACTGGCGCGAGGCGGTGCGCGTGCCGGCTGCTCTGGGGCTGGACCCGCGAGCCGCAAACGCCGTCAGCGGACTGCTGGCGGGGCCGGGTGGGTGGGGATGGGGGGCAGGAGGTCCGGGGGGCGCCCGGCACTCAATGCGTGTGGGGTACCGTGCAAGGTCGGGAAAGTAGAGGTGGAACGGAGAGCTACCGCCCGTGCCGATAAGCTGAGTCGTTGCCTTACCTGTATGCTGGCCATGCATTCTTCCCCTCCCCCAGTGGGACCGCCCCTAAACTTTTTACTAGAACTCTATTTCCGCCCCCTCCGCCCCCGCAGTGCCGCTACCGCAGTGGGCGCGCAAGGGGCTGCTGGAGGGCGCCATGGCGGTGGGGCGGCGCCTGGCGGGCAGCGGCACGCCTGGTCTGGGCGCGTGGCGGCAGCAGCAGGTGCAGCACATTCTCAGGTGGGCCGGGAGGCGCCGGGGGGCCTTTTACGATGCTGCGTGACCGTGTGGGCACGGCGGCCGGGGCAGCAAAGCCGGCTGGCTCTCCTTGGTCGCCTGTGCTAGTACTGTTTCCGCCCATTTGGCCCCTACGGCACCCCGCCCCCTTCCCATACATTGCTACTGCTACTTTAACGAGTTACGCTCGTACTTCATTCTCCCCTTTTCCGCAGCTCGGGCTCCAGCCTGCGGCTGCAGTTCCCTGCCGAGGACCTGGGCTTCGTGTACGGCAGGGGAGAGGAGGCCGGAGCGGCGGCGTCGGCGTCGGCGGTGGCTCCAGAGGAGCGCAGCACTGCCCCGCTTGACCCTTCCCCCGCTCCCCGTGCCCCCGCCCCCCGCGGCTCGCCCTACGTGCCCAGCTCCGCCCCCGGCTGCCGCCTGCCGCACTGCTGGCTGAGGGAGCTGCAGCAGCGCACTGGCGACCTCAGGGAACCTCAGGCCCCGGCCCATGCCCAACCTCATCTGCTCCTGTTGTCCTCTCTGGACCTAGTGGCTGACCCCGAGCCCGGGCTTGGCCCGCAGCCCGCACCTGACGGTGCTCCCGGGTGTGCGCCAGGCCCCTGGCCCGGCCCCCGCCTGGTGCTGCTGGCGGATGGTGATGCAGGAGGCGGGCCCAGCCCCTGGCTAAGGGCGGCGGCGGGGCTGGCGGGCGGCGGGGACACGGGCTTGGCGGTGGTGCAGGTGCTGGGGCTGGCGGGGCAGGAGGCGCTTGGGAGCGGCAAGCAGCAGCAGCAGCAGCAGGGGACAGCCTTACCGCCAGACGATAGCGCCCGGGCGATGGCGGTGGAGGTGCTGCGAGCGGCGAAGGAGGCCGCTGGCGCGGACGGTCGGGGCGTGCGGTTGCGGGTGGTGGTGGAGGCTGCGGCGGGGGCCTGGCGGCACGCCATGGGCCTCCCCCCGGGCAGCTGCCTATTGGTGCGGCCCGACGGACACGTGGCGTGGAGGCATGCGGGGCCGCCGCGGTCTGGGGGCCAGGGGGACGGCATGGGCGGGGGCGAGGATGGCGGCGGCGGTGTGCGGGAGGCGGAGGTGCTGCTGCGGCGTGCCCTGGAGACGGGGCACTGGCGCTTGCCGGGCCAGGGGCAGGGGCCTGCAAAGGGTGTGGGTGATAGTGGTTAGGGGGGCTTTCTGGCCAGTGTGGCTGCCGTGCGGGCTGCAGGGCTTGGTGCCGTCCCGGATCACATGGTGGAGCAGGGGCCGGGCAGCAGGGCACCAGGGCAGGCCGGGGCAACCCTTGCCCGAAGGTGCAAAAACCGTGGATTTGGATGATGGCGTATGGACACAGTCGGAACAGTGGGTAATGCGGTACAGATATCGTGCGCGATTCGATTTGAGGGCAAGGGCAGGGTGGCGTGGGGATATGCTGTTGGGGCTGTCACTGCATGCGCTCTCCCAGTTCCCTACCAAGGGAACAAAATCCTCGCATTGCTGCTGTGACTGGTATTGCGGGATCTGGTCGGGCGTGCACGCAAGTGTACCGGAAAGTGTTCTTGCAGTTTCGCACCCGCCGAAGGTTGTTCTGTCGTGTACGGCAATTGCGCCATGCAGGGCTCGTTCTCGAGTACAAAAAGCATGCAACACTTGAGCCTGCCCTTATCGACCATGATCCTCTTACACTTTCACATCTTACATATCCGCACAAACATGTAGTGCTATTTGACAGCCGCCGGCTTGGCGGCAAGAGGACTACTTGAAATGGCTGCGGCTTGTTTCGCGCCTGTGGAGTGCCCACGCGCGAGCTGCTTCTCAGTTTCTACGTTGTAGCATGTAAGCTGACATGATGACACGGGATGCAATCGCTCTTCGTTCCAGTGAAGGCCATGCGCCGCCATGTTCCGGCCGGGCGCGTGCACTTGCGGATATGCCATATACTGATACACGGATAATGCATTTGCCTGTAGGTTGTGGCAGCTCAAGTCCTTGGGCTTGCAATGGCTTCGGCACTGCCAAAGAGCAACGATGACACCAACACGCATTCGTAACACCTTCGTGCGAGGTAGGTTCACGACAAGTGGAACTGCATGCTACACGTGCATAAGCCTTGCTCAACTCGTGTTTGTCATGTGCGCGCACATGGCGCCGCACTCTGGAACCTAGCGTTCGCTAGGCCCTGCTTGTGTCGCACACGTGCCGCAGCGGCGTGCGCGCCCTGGCCAGAGACGATGACGAAAACTTGGGACTGAGCCATCGCACTGATGGTTAACAACCTTTATAGACTACAATTCCCCGAGTCTCTTTGGCACTGACTGGCACTGGCATACTTTGTTCGGCTTGTGATATATAAGCGCGACTGCAGGCTTGTCCCGACCCTACCCTGGCCATGGTGGTAACTCGACATTTGGTGGTGCAACCCTTGTGCAGATGGCTGACGTACGAACCATGGATTTTGGCCGAACTGGGCTACACCCTGATCCCGCTCAGACCGCACGTCAGAGGACTTGTTCAGCTGTCCCCAACAGAGGTGAGCCGTTGCCCCCGCGTTGGAGGGCCGCCATGGGGCTCGTCACGCGCCACCACCACCAGCACACCATGGCATGGATTGCATGTTGTACGGCATGTGCATGGCCTGGCCACCAGCAGGTGATGAACTTAACCGAAATCCATCGCTGAGTTTTTCCGTGAGGAACAAACAAAACGAGCTTTTTAATCCTGATGCTAATGGAAGGCCATGCACCGTTACTACGCCACGTGCACTGCAACACCCCATGGTGTGGGTCCCATGCCATTTCATGGCACCGCCCGCACGTAGCACGGTATATCGCGCATGAGGCAGGTGATTGATGTCACTTATGGGTAATTTGCGTCAGTCGTCTGGCTGACAACCTTCCGGATGATGCCTCATGCAAGCACACGCACAGTGCCCGCACCTACTGTCACGTGCGCCCCGTTGGCAGGATCTGATTTGTGTGCCGCCCCTTGTGCCCTCGATTGTGCAGGACCAACAAGTACTTGGGCAACCTTGATTCAGGACGCTACAATCAGGAGCTGCGGGCTGCCAGTGTAGCTGCTGTCGGCAAGGCTAGCTGGGCGAGAGATGTATGCAATGGATGCTGAGCTTCATACTGGCAGTGTGCTCTACACATCACCCAAGGGGGGCGTGTGTGTGGTAACTGAGGAAGGCCACGCCAGACGTTTCGTTGGCGGTTGGTGTGCATGAGGGCCTTGGGGGCTGCTTGCATCTCGGGCTACTGCGTGTGACCTGGAACGATGCCAGAAGAGACGGTCAGGGCATAAGAGGTTGTAACATCAAATGGTTGCGTTACACCATTGTGCGTGTCGGATGGGCCTGGGTGGGCTTCGCACGCACGCAGGCATCCAGACACGCATGTGCTCCGCGTCGCACGGTCACTCAGTCAGTGGTTGCGGCTCACAACTCGACAGCCAGTCACGCCTCACCCATTCACCCGCCAGCAGTTGGCCAGAACCCCACCAACACTTGCCGCTGCAAGACTGCAAACATGAAATGAATGATGTGGCCATCAGATAAGTGCTACCTGCAGCCACCACTCAAGGATAGACTTCAGCCGTCCACACTCCCAAGAAGAGTAGAACACGTTTTGTCGTCATATTGTCAGGCAAGGCCACGGGGGCGGATGTTTGATAGAGCTGCAAAATTGCCCAGGCAAGGGAGCAGACCCTCGTGCCTCTTCCCAACCCTTTCCAGCCCTGTCAGACATGTCCCATGCTATGCGCCTCCGGTCACAGCTTCTGCAGCACGCGCAGCTTGGCGCTCCTGGCCCTCGGGTTGGCTGCCGTCTCCTCGTCGCCCGGCAGCAGCGGCTTGCGCGTCACCAGCTCCGCCACGCGCCCCGCCTCCAGCGCCTCCAGGAACGCGAACTTGCCGGGTCCGTGCGTCAGCTCCTCCTACGCACGCGCGCGGGTTACATGCGCACAGCGGCAGTGCACAATTTGAATGTATGTGAGCAGCTGCGTGATACAGGTACAGCGCAGCGGTCCTCCCCTGGTACCGGTGGTAGCTGCTGATCAAGGAAGAACTACTGCGCAGAGGCCCTTATTCGCACCTGCTCCGGCGTGGGTCTCCCTGCGGCGCGCAGAAAGGCGTGCTTGACCAGCCTGTCCTCCAGGCTGTGGAAGGAGATGACCGCCAGACGGCCGCCGGGGGGCAGCGCCGCGATGGCGTCGGGCAGCGCCTGGGGAGGGGGAAGGCGGAGATGGGAGGGGGAGGGGGAAGGGGGGAGCGGGGTTGAGCGGCACGGTTGGGATGCGCTCCGCTTTGCTCGCAAGGACGTGGGCTGATCGTCGTTCACTTATCTCCGGCACAGGGACAACCATCTTCCAGTACGGCACTCCAACCCGGGGGCCTGTGGCAGGGCCGCCCCGCTGGTGCAAGCCCACCTCCCAACCCCCGTCACCCGCCTCCCCTCCCAACCTCCTACCCCCCATGCCCCACCTCCCACCCCTCACCTGCTCCAGGCGCCGCAGCTCGTCGTTGACAGCGATACGCAGAGCCTGGCCGGGCAGCACAGGGGGCGGGGCAGGGTACAGGACAGCGGGCGGAACACGTTAGCGGATGGGAAAGAGCTTACGACGGCGTACGGCTGCAAGCGGGGATCCTGGATCGACCGCAACAGCACCAATGGTGGAAGTTGTATGTGACAGCCTCAGAAGTGCACAGCTCCGCGCTCCCAGCACGGCACGTGGCCTTGGATGCACAGGCAAGGTGTACAACCTCGGCCACTCTGCTGCAGGCATCTAGTGCACAGCCCGCAGTAGTTGGCAGCATGCCCTATTGCCGGACCTCCTCGCTCCCCGCTGCCACTCCCTCTCACCTGGAATGTGCGCGTGGCGGGGTGCACGCCCTTGCCCTTGCCCCTGCCCTTGCCCCCGATCTGCGTGTGCCCCACGGCGCGGGCCAGCTGCAGCGTGGTGCTGATGGGCGCCTGCTCGCGGGCCTGCACCAGCCTGGGGGGAGGCAGGGGGGGGGGGGGGGGGGGGGGGGGGGGAGGCAGGGGGAGGGAGGGCCCGGAGGGCGGGAAGGTGGGCGCATGTCAATGCTATCTGTAAAGGGTATAGCTGTCACAAGGTGTACTTGCATCTTGCGCTGCGAGGTTGAGGGCTGTGGGCTTACGTTCATACGGTGCTGCTGGTGCCGACCAGGGCATTTGCGGTCTCCGCAATAGCATGCCGGAGCTGGAGTGCCACCATATGCACCGCACAACCTGCTGTATAACTTGTAAATCACCCACAGCGAGCTATAAGCCCACGTGAACCTCTGGACTCATGGCACCGCAAGCGCGGCAGTAGGGCCACGAGCCCCCGCGCACGCTGCTAGTGCTTTGCCCCCTTTCCGCACCTCCTGGCCACCACGCGCCACATCTTCTCCTCCCCGTAGTCACGCAGGATGCGGCCCAGCTCCGCCTCCGATGCCGTGTTGAGCAGCTGAGAGGGGGCGCGGGCGTGGCGGGAGCGGGGGACACAGCACATACCACCGTGTCACAACATTGCGGTTGCCAGGGCCGTATGCGCTTGGCGAATGCGCTGCCGCTGGCGACCACCAACCATTACCCCTCCCGCAACCCCACCGAATACCGCAGGCGCCCTTCCTTCCTTGTTTCCCTACCAACCCCACGCACGCACACCGCACCAGCTCTGCGCTCATGGCCGCCGTGGGGTCCATGCGCATGTCCAGGGGGCCGCTCCGCTGCAAGGAGAAGCCGCGCTCGGCGATGTCGAACTGGGGGGGTGAATTGGGTAGAAGCGAGGGGGGGGTGGGGTGGTGGGGGGGGGGT
>VFQN01004214.1_pt1 | contig 19271 bp, 11 predicted proteins | sample 3512371 | NCBI WGS metagenome assembly VFQN01 (sample SAMN10412370, study PRJNA504923) | tailings metagenome | isolation source: Replicate 2 from Balatoc abandoned mine | place: Philippines: Itogon, Benguet | collected 2017-08-28 | reverse complement strand
CAGCGTCTTTTCAATGATTTGGTAATGATGGCCAACGACTACGTAGCAGCCGTGCAGCAAAACGCCCGTGTGGTGTCGGTATTGGATGCTTTGGCGTCGTTTGCGCGGGTGGCCCACAAAAACAATTATCATAAGCCTCGTATTACCGACGAAAAATCATTGAATATTAAAGAAGGACGTCACCCGGTGATTGAGCAGCAACTGCCTTTGGGAGAAAGCTATGTGCCAAATGACCTCTATCTCGATGACCAAAAGCAGCAAATCATCATTATCACTGGCCCCAATATGGCTGGAAAATCGGCTTTGTTGCGCCAAACGGCCCTGATTGTACTCATGGCACAAATGGGTAGTTTTGTACCAGCCACCGAAGCCGAAGTGGGATTGGTAGATAAGATTTTTACCCGTGTGGGTGCTTCCGACAACCTGAGTCGTGGCGAAAGTACTTTTATGGTCGAAATGACCGAAACGGCGAGTATTCTCAACAACCTCAGCGAACGAAGCTTGGTATTGATGGACGAAATCGGGCGCGGAACAAGCACTTACGACGGGGTGAGTATTGCGTGGAGTATTGCGGAGTTTTTGCACAATCATCCTCGGCATCGGGCCAAAACGCTCTTTGCAACGCACTATCACGAACTCAACCAACTGGCCGAAGATTTTCCGCGCGTCAAAAACTACAATGTAGCGGTAAAAGAAGTAGGCAATAAAGTGATATTTTTACGTAAGCTGAAAGAAGGAGGTAGCGAACATAGCTTCGGAATCCACGTGGCCCAAATGGCCGGAATGCCTCAGGAAATTGTACTACGTGCCAACGACATTTTGCACAGTCTCGAAAAAAGCCACCAAAAACAAGAAACGACCAAGGCAGTAAAAGAAATGCCCAAAGTCAATTATCAAATGACGCTTTTTGAACCCCAAGATCCACGCATAGAAGAACTCAAAACCAAGCTCAAAAGTCTAGATATCAATACACTATCACCCATAGAAGCACTTTTAAAGCTCAATGAGTTACGGCGCTTGGTAGAATAAAAGCCAAATCGTATTTTTAGCATATAGCTTACTGCTTAAAGCATACAGCCCAATAATTACAGCCTTTTTAAAAATCCGTACTATCCATGAAACATCTAAATTGCCTAATGGTCGTTTGCTTGATGCTTTGTATCCAAAGCTTACAAGCTCAAATGTCTATGGATCCTTATTGGCAAAAATTCTTCTCAACGCATGGGGTTTCGTTTAGACTAGCTAAGATTGATTTAAAAGCGGGAAGGAAAGTAACAAGCCTATCGTTGAGTGATTATGAGAAGGAGTGGGGCGAATCACTCGCTGCATTTACTGACCTTGAAACAGTCACTATATGGGTATCAAACTCACAAACTGATACGGTAAAATTGGCGAAAATCCTTGAACAATTAAGTCAATTGCCAAAGTTGCGTAATTTAACCATGAGTAATTATGAAAACCCAAACAGGAAGCTACCCTTACCTGCAAATCTACATAAACTAAAAGACCTAGAGGGGCTATCCATCACTGGTTTTGATGTTTCTAATTTGTCAGTTGTGTTGTCCAAAATGGATAAACTCAGGGCCTTACAGTTGAAGTTGTCATCGGTTTCTACCTTTCCAGAAGGTATTCGTCGCTGCCAAAATCTCAAAGCTTTATCACTTTCTCTTCCCTACCTTGTGGTATTCCCAGATTGGATAGCCGAACTGAAATCTTTAGAATCCTTGATTTTGGAACTTTATAGCCTAGAAGGGCAAAGTCACAAGCGAGCTTTATCAGAGATACAAGATTTTTTGCCGGAGTTTGCTTCATTAAAATACCTTGAAATCAGGGGTTTTTATCTCAAAGGTTCTTATTTTATCGGATTTCCTGCTTCGCTGATGCAGCTGAGGTTGACTAATTCAAATTTGAGTGAAGTCGGTTTGTTTTGGAAGCAGCTCAATCGGTGCCAACAGCTCGAAACCCTTAATGTAGAATACAGCACCATCGCTCCTGAAAGTGCTGCGGCTACGCTTTCATTGCCTGCCTTAAAACAGTTGAATTTGACAGAATTGTATGAAGATGATATGCGCAAACACCGCTGGACTTCCCTGCCTGATTTTTCGACCTGCCAACAACTACAAATCGTACGTCTCAATAAAGCACTGACTTCGAGTACTTTATCGTACCTCGAAAACCTACCATCATTGCAGGAACTAAACCTATCCCAAAATGACCTTGAGACATTGCCTGATTTGGCAAAAATGAGGGCATTGAAAAAACTCGTTGCCCAAGAAAATAAACTCACGGCACTGCCCAAAAGTATTGGGAAATTGAAAGACCTGGAAGAGATAGACCTGTCCCAAAATCAACTGACGGATTTGCCTTCCGCACTTTTTGAACTTAGGTCGTTGAAACACATTTCACTTAGACAAAACCAACTCGAAAAAATACCGTCTCAGCTAGAAAATCTTACTCAACTCAGGGAGTTGAATCTGATGAATAATCGGCTTGCTGCTTTACCCAAAAATATTGGAAATTGTGCCGCTTTGCATACGCTCTTTCTCAACTACAATGCAATCGCGTCACTGCCTAGCTCAATAGGGCAACTCCGTCGCCTCAAAACGCTACAGATATCCCATAATCCGCTTACTTCTTTGCCCGAAACCATCGGCGATTGTGACAGTTTGCAGTCGTTGGTGGTAAGTCATTCTTTGTTAGAAACGCTCCCTGTATCGATAGGTAAATTACACAGACTTGAGCTCTTAGATATAAACAATGCCTTGCATTTTGAAAATAGAAAAGCCGAAAATACCCCAACGTACCAAAGTCGATTGCGGTATTTGCCCGCGACAGTGGTCAATTGTCGCTGGCTTCGTACGTTGAATTTGTCGCATAACAAATCGTTGGAAGAGGCAAAGTTGTGGCCTGTGATTCAGCAGCTTCGGATGTCGGAAGGATACCTCAACCTCTCAGCTTGTGATTTGGATTCTATTCCGATGGAGGGCTGGGAAGAGACCCAAATCCCAAACTTACAATTGCAACAAAATAATATATCGAAATTGCCGACGAGCTGGTTCAGAGCAAAAGGCATCAAATTCATCAATTTGCACAATAATAAACTTCCCGCTGCGCTCAATCGTGATTTTGCTTCTTTTGAAGATCGTTTGTTGATAGGTGAAGAAATGGGAGTGGAGGTACCTAAGCCTTTTCCAAAGACCAAAGACATGGCACGAGCCTACATCATGCAAGCGACTCAGCAGCTCAATCGCGGAAACATCGGGACGTTTGTGGAGTACATGAATAGCGCGCAACAAGCCGACTCGACCGAGGGGCGGTGGAATACCGAACTATGGTCGAGGTATTATTTTCATACCCATCAATACCACCGCGCTATCGATAGCATGAACGTGGTAATTAGTCGCTATTTTGATTTTGCCAAAAACAATCCCGCCGTTCGGCAAGGGCTTCCTGTTGCGATGATGGTCGATTTTCGGGGGCAGGCCAAATGGAAACTCAAAGATACGCTAGGGGCAATCCAAGATTTTGAAATGCTCGTCAACGAATACCGGCTTTTTGCACCTCATCTTTGGGGGCGTTTGGGGTTGCTGTATCGTTTGTATAGTCCCACCAAAGGCAAAAGCGGTGCGGCTTTCGATAAGGCTATTCATATGTACGAAAACGTAAGAAACCCACCACCGATGGTGCAATTGAGCGCGGCAGAAGTTTATTTGATAAACGAGCAACCCGACAAAGCCTACGAATATCTATTTGGTTTGGATACTTCAAAGTTTAGAATCGCCGAAAAATGGGTGGCAGATTATTTGATATTAGCTTCTAAAATTGTCCAACAACAAGCCGGAGAAGACGAAGTAGAGGATTTTGAGAAAAAACTAAAAGCACAAAAAGTCGAAATCAAAAACTGGAGTTATCAATTGTTTGAAGATGGACTTGGCACCTTGGCACTTTCGTCGGAGCGCAAATCGCTTTTACATCGCCTCACCGCCGCTATGAAGACCCAAAGTGTGGTGTGGGATTAGTGTTTTTTGTTAATTTTGAAAAAAAGCACACAACTATGCTTCAAAGTATTGAAATAGAAAATTTTCGCTGTTTTGAGAAGACGGCTATTAGTGGTTTTGAACAAATCAATCTCATAACTGGAAAAAACAACGCTGGCAAAACGGCGTTATTGGAGGCGATTTTCTATTTTTTAAGTAGTCAAAGATATGCTATTATCAAAAATGCTCGAAAGTCTTCTAATGAAGCTGATAATGTAAAAAGTATTTATTTCAATCAAAGAACTACGATTCCAATTTCATTGAGTGGATATTGGGATAACGAGCGGAGTTTATTCTCAATAAAAGATGTTAACGCAGCTTATTCACCTCCTGCTTTTATAAAGGATTTTGAATTGGCATTTATAGTGGATAAAGATTCACAAATTCCTGTCATGGAAGATATCGCTGCGTTTTTTGATGATGAGGTGATTGCAGGAAATAGTAGAATTATTCACGATTCGTTAGCTGTAATTGATGATACATTAGAAGAGATTCGGACTTTTGGCAGCCGCCAAGGAGTATTGTATCTACGTAGGAAAGGAGAAGAAAACTATGTTTCTATCAATTTCTATGGCGATGCTACACAAAAAATAATTAGGTATGTAGTGAATATTTTATCTTTAGCTAAATCTGGGAAAAAATTTAAACTTTTGCTCATTGACGAAATCGAAAATGGTATTCATTACACCGCCCAAGCGGAGGTGTGGAGAATGTTAATGAGATTGTGTAAACACTTTAATATTCAGCTGTTTGCCACTACCCACAGTTTGGAGATGATAAAGGCGTTTCAGCAAGTGTGTTCAGAAGAGGAGTTGATAGGAATGGGAGGGTATTTTGAACTGGGAAGAAGCCCTAAAAACGGCCAAATTATCGGCGTAAAGCATGATTTAGAAACCTTAGAATACGAATTGGCTTCTGGCGATACCATACGCGGTGAATAATGAGAAAAGTAATTTTAGTAGAAGGCAAACAAGATGCTGATTTTGTAAAAGTACTTGCGCCTGACATAGAAACCAGAGAGATTGAAATTAAAGAGCTAAGTGGCGCTGGCAAAGACAATTCCAAATCTTTGAGGATTGCTTTAGACCGAGTCAGAAACGATGCCCTTTTGAAGCCTATTGAAAAAATAGGAATTCTTCTCGATTTAGACCCTGCCGACTTTTCATTGGAAAGTAAACTCAATTTTTTAAATACGGCATTAGAAGAGGTTTTTGGTATAAGAATAAACAACATAAATGAATTTCAGCTAATACCGCAATTGGAAGCTTCAATCGCCTGTTATTTTATTAACCCTAATCTTGATGTGTTGTTAAGGCAGATTGCCGCCAAACCGTCTCCAAGGGCAAATTGTCTCCATGCTTGCCTTGAAAATCAAGAAAATGTAAAGCAAAAAGAAAAGGAAAAAGCATGGCCTTTGTATTATATGCGGTGGGATATTTGTGAGGTAAAAGAACGTGAAAATGGAGTTAAGTGCGTCAATTTTACTTACACTTATAGCCGAGGTGCATGGAATTTGGAAGCACCTGTGTTGGCAGATTTAAAGTCATTTTTAGCACTTTTTTAGCATTTTTTCTCTTCTTTCTTAAATCCATAAGGGCAATGACGGCAGCCATTTTTGCAGCAGTAGCCGCGTTTGAGGTGATAAGCGGCCGTAAAAACCAAAAAACCGTTGGGGTCAGTATAATAATCTTCCTCCGCTAAGCCGTGGCGCTTAGCAGTTTGACTTTTACCAGAATGAGAAGCCGGTTTGTTGCTCAAGGTATTTTTAATCAAAACTGGTTTATAAAACTTTAAACAAGACTTTTCAAGTTTACGGCTTTGCTGGTTATCGAAACTTGGAAAATCTTGTTTTACATAAATACTTAATCAAAGAATTTTTGTAAAACTTTGCAAATTTTGACCTAAAAGACTCAAAATCGGGTACAAACTTGCAAATATGAAATCATCAACGCGGAGTAAACGTGTTGTGAAAGAAGATTGTTTGAAAAAATAAAAAATCAGGTCAGTTTGACCCCAAATAGATCCTTAGAACGCAGCCACACCCAAGTCACAATCACCATCGTGAGTCCACCCCCAATCAAAACCGAAGGAACAGTGCCCAGCAACTTAGCGGCCACCCCTGATTCAAAAGCACCGATTTCGTTGGACGAACTGATAAAAACACTATTGACCGCAATGACTCGCCCACGCATGTGGTCGGGGGGGACTACTTGGAGGATAGTTTGACGAATGACAACGCTGATAGCATCAAAAGCCCCCGTCAAAAATAACATCAATACCGACAACCAAAAGTTAGTAGAAATCGCAAATACCAGCGTAGCTACTCCAAAACCCGCGACCGCAATGAGCATATTGCGCCAAGCGTGGCGGGTAGGGGCAAAATAGGCCGTTGAAAAAACCGTAATCACCGCACCTACCGAAGGTGCAGCGCGCATGATACCAAGCCCTTCGGCACCTACTTTGAGGATATCTTCGGCAAATACGGGCAAAATCGCAATAACACCCCCAAACAATACCGCCGCTAAATCGAGGGAGGTAGCATAAAAAAGAATCTTTTTGTCATACACAAACTTGATACCTTCTTTGATACTTTGCCATACGTTGATTTGCGGGTCGCTGATTTCGGGGATAGGTTTTTTGGAAATCAACGCTAGTAAGATTTGGCTGAAAGCAAATAGACCCACCACTACCCACAGCGTATTCACAAGTCCAATATAAGCGTATAAAAACCCTGCAATACCTGGCCCTGCGATGGCACCTACTTGCCAAAAAGTACTGCTCCATGTGGCGGCGTTGGTGTAGGCTTCACGCGGGGTCAAAAAAGCTTTGAGTGAAGAGGAAGCAGGTGAATAAAACCCTTTGGCAAAACCAATTACGGCCAAAATAGCATATACAATCAGTAGCAAATGGGTAGTAGAAAAATGAGAACGATGAGACGGATGCATAAACCATATCAAAGCCAACGAACAGCACAATATCACACTTTGGCTGATTTGCATGATTGTTCGTTTGTCTTTACGGTCGGCATAGTGTCCACCAAACAAGGCAATAGAAATATAAGGAAGAGCTTCGGCTAAACCAATAAAACCCAGCGAGAGCGGGTCGTGCGTCATTTTGTATAGCTCGTAGCCAATGACTACTTCCTGAATCATGATGGCCGCCGTAATAAAGCTATTGGCCGAAATCAACCGTACAAATTCAGGATACCGCAGGGCGGCGTAGGGGTCGTTGGGGTAAGTTTTCAAGATATTCTAAACTAAGGTTACATACCTACAGTTTTTAACCTAATTCGTGCAAATAAAGTTGCTTCTAGGGTCTTAAATTCACCGAAGAATTACGAACAATGAGCTTTGTAGGAAGTGTATGTGTCACATTATGAGGATGTTCCATTTGTTCTAATAATAGCTTTGCCGCTTGCCGCCCCATCTCCCATACGGGTTGCTCAATGGTGGTCAATGATGGCTCAATAATGGCCGAAACGGGGTCATTGCTAAAGCCCACGATTCCTAATTCTTGGGGAATCTTAACCCCTCGGCTTTTGGCAACGAGCATGATTTCAATAGCCGTAGGATCATTGATGGCAAAAATAGCATCAGGAGGCTGCGGCAAACTAAGTAGATAATTGGCATAAATGCGGGCTTTTTCTTCCGACAAATCGTAATGAATGATGAGGTCGGGGTCGAGAGGAAGTCCGTGTTTTTGCAAAGCATCTCGATACCCATTCAATCTCAATCGGCTTACTAACAGAGAATTGGGTCCTGCCAAGTGGGCAATGCGTTGGTAGCCTTGTTTGATCAAATGCTCTACTGCTTGAAAGGCACCCTCATAATCGTCCACAATTACCTGTGGAGTTTCTAATTCGGGGCAAACGCGGTTGAAAAATACCATAGGAACTTCTTTACGTAATACAGCTCTGAAATGGTCGAAATTGTTTGTTTGAGCCGTAACCGATACCAGCAGTCCATCCACGCGGCTACTCATGAGGGCTTTGACGTTGGCCATTTCGGTTTCGTAAGATTCGTCCGACTGACAAATCATCACGTTGTATCCCGCCTTTGAAAGCACTTCTTGCGCTCCCATAATCATCGTAGGAAAGAAATAATGCCGAAACTCTGGTACTAGAATCCCTACGATATTGGTCCGACTTTTCAGGAGCGCATTGGCTAAGGGATTGGGCTGATATTCCAACTGTTGGGCCAAATCCAAAATCATTTTGCGCGTACCTTCATGAATGTCTGAATGCCCCCGCAACGCGCGCGATACCGTCGATTTGGAGATGCCAAGCTGATGGGCAATATCCATGATGGTGACTTGGTGATGGCGTTTGTTTTCGGTAGTAGCCGAAGGGATAGGTAACGTAAAATGATAGTCACAATCTTTACAAAAGTACCGCTGTTTTCCGCGCGTAATCCCGGCTTTTTGCACAAAATCAATTTGCAAACATTTCGGACATTTTATCATCTATAATTTGTATTATTTTAAGTTTTGGTGGGTTGCCTGAAAGAATTGGTAAAAAAACAAAATATTCCTAACAAAGTGATAAATGCTTTTTAAATACTCCTATCGACATCAGTTTCGGGAAAGTTCCCGATAGTTTTTGTGAATAAAATTCAATTTTTTCTGTTGATTATTTAAGAATGCCCTCTAACTTCCAGCAAAATCAGGTTTAAAGCACCTCAAAAGCACTTTATAGGTGTGCTTGTTTTAATCTTTAAAAATTGTATATTTTTTACTTTTTAAACCTTTAATCCTATGCTAGGAAAATTACGAATATGGTTGTTAGTCTGTGGCCTGCTGTCCAACGCTTATGCCCAAGACTTGACCATTAGAGGAAAAATCACCGACAGTTCGGGAGGGACGCTTCCGGGGGTCAATGTAACGGTAAAAGGTACGCAGAAAGGAGTGGTGTCGGACGGAGAAGGTAAGTACCAACTCAATGGCGTGCCTACTAATGCAACTTTGGTATTTTCGTTTATTGGTTATCTCAAACAAGAGCTAGAAGTCAACAATCGTAGTGTTATAGATGTGGTGCTAGAAGCTGACGTAAAAGCCCTCAATGAGGTGGTAGTCGTGGGATATGGTACGCAGCGGAAAATCGAAACCACGGGCTCAATTGCGTCCGTCAAATCATCGGACTTGGTACAGACACCCGTCGCCAACGTAGCTCAGGGATTGCAAGCGCGTGTCTCAGGAATTCAGATTAACCAAAATTCAGGCTCCCCAGGTGGAAACGTCAGCGTCCGAATTCGCGGTACCAACTCTATCAATGGTACTTCGGAACCGCTGTATGTGGTAGATGGTATTCAGATTTCCAACGGAGGCGGTATCAACGATGTTAGCCCGCTTTCGACCATCAACCCTAACGATATTGAGAGTGTGGAGGTATTGAAAGATGCCTCGGCCTCAGCGATTTATGGTGCACGTGCAGCCAACGGTGTGGTACTTATCACCACCAAACGCGGTAAAAGCGGAGGGACGCGCGTTACGCTTGATAGCTATTATGGAATGCAAAAAGTGGCAAAAACCCTTCCTACGCTCAATGCGACCGAATTTGCACAGTTAGAAAATGAAGTTTTCAAAAATAGTTACTACAAAGACCCTGCTTCTTTGGGTGAAGGCGTAAACTGGCAAAATATTATTTTCCGCGAAGCGCCCATTCAAAATCACCAATTGTCTATCAATGGGGGTAATGATAAAACCCAAGTGGCACTTTCGGCCAACTACTTTGACCAAGACGGGATTATTATTAGTTCTAATTTCAAACGCTATTCGTATCGGTTGAACCTCGACCACAAAATCAGTAATCGCGTTAAAGTCGGAACAAGTATCTTGGGAAGTTATTCGGTTAACTCAGGTGTGCAGACGGGTTCTACTAGTCAAGGCGATGCCGATGTAGTAACGGGTACCATTTTAGGTGCGGCTATCGGCGCACCACCAAACTTGAAACCTTACCGTCCTGATGGAAGTATTTTTCCTTTCGGTGAACAGGAAGACGGACGCTACCGCGAAGTAGCCAACCCACTAGGGCTTGCAGCAGTGCTAAACAAAACAGCCCTCAAAAGGACATTGATAAATCTTTATGGGGAAGCTACGATTTTGAAAGGGTTGACGTACCGAGCGTCTTTCAACGTAGATTTACAAAACAATATCACCGACCGCTATTCACCTCGCTCTATCGTCAGTGCCCGTGATTTGAATGATAATTCAGGTTCGGGTTCGAAGGCCAATAGTAACTTTTTGGGGTTATTGCACGAAAGTATTTTGACGTATTCGCAGACGATTGCCGAAAATCACAGCTTGAAATTTACGGGCGTATTTGCCTCACAGGCTGAATTCGCCAACGCTAACTCTATCAGTGCTTCGGGTTTCCCCAACGACGCTACCCAAAACGAAGCGTTGCAACTTGCTCTCAACCGCACCGTCAGTAGCAGTCGTAGCAAGCAGCGCTTAGACTCGTACATGGGACGCGTAAACTATGGCTACAAAGACAAATATTTCTTGGACTTGACTGCCCGTGTAGATGGTTCGAGTCGCTTTGGTGCCAACAACAAGTATGGGTTTTTCCCTGCCGTTTCGGCAGCATGGCGCTTGATTGAAGAGCCGTTTTTGAAAAACGTAACTTGGCTCTCTGACCTCAAACTACGGGCAAGCTACGGTATCACGGGGAATGCAGGCGGTATTTCGCCTTACCAATCGTTGAGTACGGTAGCTGCTACGGGAAGTGATTATGTTTTCAACAACGCCTACGTAACGGGCATCAATCCGACGGGCATTGCTAACCCTGATTTGCGTTGGGAAAAATCAACCCAAACCAACGTCGGATTGGATGTAAGTGTGCTCAACAATCGCTTTAGCTTGATTGTGGATGTGTACGACAAAATCACCAGAGACTTGTTGTATATCAAGACCTTACCTTTGTCGTCGGGCTATGCGAGTATTACTGGAAATTATGCCTCTTTGGAAAATAAAGGGATTGAGTTTGCAGCCAATGCACGTATTTTAGACGGCCCAATTAAATGGAATGTATCGGCCAACTTGACGCGTAATCGCAATAAAGTACTAGACCTTGACGGCGGAACTACCACCGAACGTTTTATTACGAGCTATACCATTTTGAAAGTGGGCGAGCCATTGGGTTTGATTAAATCTTACATTTTTGACGGAATCAACCAAACAGGAGAAACCATTTTGCCAGGCTATGATGGGCGTTTGGGAGGACATAAAATCAAAGATTTGAATGGTGACGGCACCATTACCTCAGCGGACCAAACCATTACGGGAAATCCTAACCCTAATTTTATCTTTGGTTTTTCTACCAACCTTGCCTATAAAGGTTTTGACCTCAGTGCGTTTTTGTCGGGCTCACAGGGCAATGACATTTATAACCTCAGCCGTTTGTCGTTTGAAAACCCACTGGGACAACGTAACTTGTTGAAAGGCGTTGTCAATCGCTGGTCACCTACCAATCCTAGCAATCAGTACGTCAGTGCCGCCCAAGGAGGCCGCCTACCCGTGAGCAACTACTACGTGGAAGATGGTTCATACATTCGTTGCAAAAACGTGACGTTGGGCTACACCCTACCTGCTATCAAAGGCATCCAGAATATTCGGGTGTATGTGTCGGCCAACAACCTATTTACCATTACCAATTACAGCGGATTTGATCCTGAGGTAAATACGTTTGCAGGCTCCAATACGGTCATTGGTATCGACAACTTCGTATATCCACAAGCGCGCTCGTTCTTGGGTGGTATTCAGGTAACGTTTTAAGTCTCAATCTTTCAAAAAGCATTCATTATGAAAAAATATAATAGACTCATCGGCTTATGTACTGCCCTTTTGGTGCTCAATACAAGCTGTAATCTAGACGAAACCATTTATTCCTCCATTTATACCGAGGCTTTTTATAAAACTGCTGCTGATGCCGAAAAAGGGCTTGTAGCCGTCTATGACCCTCTGGGAGATATGGGAGGGGGACCCGCTTTGACCATTGTATCCGACTTTAGTGCTGACCAGTGTTATCCACGGGCGGTAGTAGGACGCAACACCTTGACGCTTTTTGCTTACGATGCCAACTACACCACCCAGCGCACAGCAGGCCGTACCAACGAATCGCCGCAACAAATTTGGGCCTCGTGCTACGACGGTATCGAAAAAGCCAACTGGATTATCGAAAAAGTACCTGCTGCCGTCATGGACGAAACGCGCAAAAAACAAATCGTGGGTGAAGCGCTTTTTATGAGGGCATTTTATCACTGGAATTTGACCAAAAACTTTGGTGATGTTCCTGTGAAAGTAAAACCGAGCACTTCCGAAGCAGAAGCGACGATTCCAAAAAGTCCCAAAGCTGACGTTTACAAGCAGATTTACAGCGATTTAGATCAAGCACTTGCCGCAGGATTGTTGTCATATCCTGCTGTAGAGAAAGGCCGTCCTTCCAAAGAAGTAGTCAATGCACTTTATGCCAAAGCTGCTTTGTATAACGAAGATTGGCAAAAAGCTTTGCAGAAAGCGCAAGAAGTTATCAGTTCGGGCAAGTACTCGCTCATGCCCGATGTGCGCGATGTGTATCGCAATGAGAAAGAAGACGCAGCGCGTGTGGAAAACATGTGGGCATATGAAGTAGCCCCCATTTCTCCTGGCCGTGGCCACCAACTTACGGGCCTTTGTGGCCCTCCCGGTAATGCGGGGGCGGAGTACGCTCGCACATCGTTTGGGTCGATGTTTGCCTACCAGTCTTTCTTTGATTCGTTTGATCCCGCCGACAAGCGTCGCCAATTGCTAGACACAACATACTTGGATAGAAGCGGTAAAACCGTGCCCCAACGCAGCATCACGCCGATTACGACCCAAGGTGTTTTGATTAAAAAATACCAAGACCCCAACACGATTGTAGGACAAATTCCCAACATTCCCATTCTACGGTTACCTGATATGTACCTCATTGCCGCCGAAGCTGAGGCGCGTCTAAACGGAGCAACGGCCGCTGCGTATGGATTTGTGAATGTCATTCGTAAACGTGCTGGTTTACCCGATTTGAAAGCCGGCTTGAGCAAAGATGCGTTCATTGATGCGGTGTTGCAAGAGCGTTCTTGGGAGTTTTTTGCCGAAGGTGATCGCTGGTACGATTTAACCCGCACCGACAAATTTATGAGTGTGATTCCCAAAGCCGTCAACAACGTCTATCCAACGCGTACGCCAACGGCTAAAAACAAATATTTCCCGATTCCATTAGACGAAATAAATGCCAATCCTAAGTTGGAACAAAATCCTGACTGGAAGTAAACCCACAACGTTGGCAAGGTTTCAAACCTTGCCAACGTTAACCACCAGCGGAAATACATGCCAATTCTAGCTTGGAAGTAAACCGAGATTTGAAGTAAAACATAACGTTTGCGAAGTTATAGACCTTCAACGTTGGCAAGGTTCCAAACCTTGCCAACATTAACCACCAGCGGAAATACATGCCAATTCTAGATTGGAAGTAAACCTAGATTTGAAGTAAAACATAACGTTGGCGAAGTTATAGACCCACAACGTTGGCAAGGTTCCAAACCTTGCCAACGTTAACCACCAGACGAGATACATGCCAATTCTAGATTGGAAGTAAACCGAGATTTGAAGTAAAACATAACGTTGGCGAAGTTATAGACCCACAACGTTGGCAAGGTTCCAAACCTTGCCAACGTTAACCACCAGACGAGATACATGCCAATTCTAGATTGGAAGTAAACCGAGATTTGAAGTAAAACATAACGTTGGCGAAGTTATAGACCCACAACGTTGGCAAGGTTCCAAACCTTGCCAACGTTAACCACCAGACGAGATACATGCCAATTCTAGATTGGAAGTAAACCGAGATTTGAAGTAAAACATAACGTTGGCGAAGTTATAGACCCACAACGTTGGCAAGGTTCCAAACCTTGCCAACGTTAACCACCAGACAAGATACATGCCAATCCTAGATTGGAAGTAAACCGAGATTTGAAGTAAAACATAACGTTTGCGAGGTTATAGACCTTCAACGTAGGCAAGGTTCCAAACCTTGCCTACGTTCAAAACTCAAAGCTATAGTGTCAAAACTTAAACACATCACTTACTATTTTTTACCACTTGAGTTTTTCACAAAAGTTGGTAGGAATACTAGTATTTTATGTGTTTTCTTATCGGTAACCATTTCAGCGTTTTCCCAAATTCCCTTAAATACCAAAGCTTACACCCTTACAATCAATGACTCTACAGAATACACCCTAAAGTTAGCTTTGGACAACGCTGGGCAACCGCAGTATTTTTTTAGCAATATCTTTACGCCCGTTTGTCTTACGGGAGAATGTAAACCTGTTTATATCAACTTTTATTGGGATTTGTTGGGCAACTACACACGCTTCGATTTACCCCCTAGAACCGAGTTGACCCGTATGGACCACAAGCCCTTTAAGCCCGAGGATTATGAGAAGTTGCAGACTATTTTGGCAAATACTCATTCACTTCTAAAAGATGTTTCGATGGAGGATTTGGTCGGCAAAGGCACCGAAAACCTCGCCGATTCGGTAGATGCGAAAGCAGGTGCTACGCTCAAAACCGTAAAGAACGAGGTCATCGACGGCGCGGTCTATACTTGCTACACCTTGTGGCACATTGCCCACGGGAAGGTGGTGGCAGAGATGCAGCGAATCACGGAGACTTTTAAAAGTGAGGGATTGTTGCATCGCTTTTTGACCGACCGCAATCATTATTATCAGTACTGGGCGATGGAACGCATCATGACTGACGAAGGAAAAGTGACAATGGGTTTTGAGGCTGATATACAGCAAGTGATTCGGGGAAAAAATATTTTTACGGCTCGTTATGCCTTGCAAAGGATTCACAATCAATTTTTTGTGGATAAAACACGTCAACGTTGGCTTTGGGAAACCTACCAAACTGCTTCTTATCCGTTGCAGATTGCAATTTTGAAAAAAATGAACAGTCTATCACTCACGGATGAAACAAAGGAGTTTTTAGCGCAACAGTTGAGAAATACGAATCAAGAACAAGCGACGCTTTTATTAAAAATACTCTCTACTCAATCCACGTTGTCGGAGCAAGCGCAACGCACATTAGCAGGCCAACTAGCCAGCTCTAATTACGCAAACGACATCTACCCTCTGTTGGTAAAACACTCTCCTAAAAACAAGGAAGTAAAAAAACGAATGACCGAATTTTACGACCTAAACAATCCAACCAAAAAATGATATGAAACCATTTCTTCAAACCCTATTTCTCCTACTATTGTCCCTGCACTTGATGGCGCAAGAGCACATTTTTTTGGAAACAGAATCATTCACTGATAAAGGCGGCTGGGTCATTGACCAACAATCTTTTGTGGTATTGGGCTCTTCTTATCTGATGGCGCACGGCATGGGTCGTCCTGTTAAAGACGCTTCCACAACGGTTCAGTTTCCCAAAAAAGGAAAATACCGCGTGTGGGTACGCACCAAAGATTGGGCACCGTTTCCGAAAGGCCCAGGCAAATTTCAAGTTGTTCTGAACGGTAAACCCCTCAACCAAGTATTTGGCGAAAGTGGCTCTGATGTGTGGAAATGGTATGCGGGAGGTGAAATCGACATTCAGAACGAAGAAGTGAGTGTCGCGTTGCATGACCTAACAGGCTTTAATGGTCGCTGCGATGCTATTTTGTTTACCAATGCATCGGGTTTTACGCCGCCAGAATCTTTGGAGGCAATGACTGCTTTTCGCAAAAAATTACTAAATCTTACCGACAAACCTGCGGAGGCTGGCAAATTTGATTTGGTTGTAGTTGGAGGTGGAATTGCGGGAACGTGCGCTGCCATTTCGGCTTCGAGAATGGGATTAAAAGTGGCTTTGATTCAAGACCGTCCTGTGCTTGGCGGCAACAATAGTTCAGAAATCAGGGTGCATTTAATGGGGGATGTTGATAAAAACCATTACCCAAAACTAGGGCGAATTGTAAGAGAAATGGACAATGGCGACCCCGGCAATGGTAATCCTGATGCAAAAGAATACGGCGATGCACGCAAAACGGCGATTGTGAAAGCCGAACGAAATATTTCATTGTTTTTGAATACCCACGTATATCAAGTAGAAAAAGACGGAGATAAAATTGTGGCGGTGATTGGCCGCGACATTGCTACCAACAAAGAAACGCGTTTTATAGGGACATTTTTTTCTGATTGTACAGGCGATGGTACCATTGGTCATTTGGCGGGAGCCGAATACCGAATGGGCCGTGAGAGCAAAGCCGAAACGGGTGAATCTCTGGCTTCAGAAAAGGCCGATGATTTTACATTAGGGACTTCTAATCTTTGGGCGTCGCTGCCGCGTGACACTGAGTCGTCGTTTCCCGAAACACCTTGGGCGATTCAGTTTTCGGACGAATATCACATTGATGATACCAAGGCCGATTGGCAATGGGAAACGGGTTTTGGCAATTTTAACACCATTACGCAGGCCGAGCAAATCCGCGACCATAACCTGCGAGCGATTTATGGCAACTGGTCCTATTTGAAAAAAAACAAAGCTGCCAAATACGCAAAACACGAACTGGCTTGGGTAGCTTACATCGGTGGCAAGCGCGAGTCGAGACGATTGATTGGTGACCACATTCTCAATCAAATGGACATTCAAGAAGGTAAACAATATCCCGACGGAACGGTAACGGCTACTTGGACGATTGATTTGCATTTCCCTGACGAACGCAATAAAAAGTATTTTGAAGGACAAGAGTTTTTTGCGGGAACGAAGCACATCAAAGTAGCCCCCTATACCATTCCTTACCGTTGTTTGTATTCCAAAAACATCAGCAATTTGTTTATGGCAGGGCGCAATATTAGTACTACTCACGTGGCTTTTGGAAGTACTCGTGTGATGCGCACTTGCGGCATGATGGGAGAAGTAGTAGGCTTTGCAGCTTACTTGACCAAGAAATTTAACACAACTCCGCGCGGAATTTATCAACAATACCTACCCGAATTGATGGCTATTATCAAAGACGAAGTTTCCCCTGTAAAGCCTTAGGTTAGAGAATTGTTGTACTCTGAGATAAAAGTGCTGCTTTTTAAAATCAAAAGTGGATGAAAACGACGATACTGATTCTTGGTGGTTGGATAGTAGCCCTTGCTGCTGCTCTTGCAAACGAGCCGATGGTTCTTTTGCAAGGACAGGCGCAGGGTACAACCTACCATATCAAGTATGTTGATGGTCGTCAACGTTCTTTTCAGCGAGAAGTAGATTCATTGTTGGCGGAGATTGATCAATCACTTTCTCTCTACCGCCCCGATTCGGAAATTTCGACTTTTAATCGTTCTATGCGCTTTCGATTTCGTTTACCCCATTTTTATGCCGTACTCAAAAAATCGGAAGAAATATTTCACCAAACCCAAGGTGCTTTTGATCCCACGGTCATGCCTTTGGTAGAAGCGTATGGGTTTGGGCCTAAAAAAATGCCCAAAGGGCAATTTGTAAACAAAGATTCTTTGTTGCAATATATTGGTTTTCAGAATATTAAGTTTGACACAGTTGAAATTGTAAAGCTAAAATCGGGCGTTCGTTTAGACCTCAATTCCATTGCGCAAGGATACAGTGTAGACCAAATAGGGCACTTGTTAGAAACCCAAGGTATTCAACATTATATGGTCGAAATTGGGGGAGAAATTCTTGCCAAAGGACAAAAAAACGACGGTCAGTCGTGGGTTATTGGCATCGAAAACCCTTTGTCTCCGAACCAGTTGCAAACAAAAATGAATCTCACCAATCGCGCCATGACTACGGCGGGCAATTACCACAATCGGTACGAGGCCAACGGGCAGCTATTCAGCCACATCATTAATCCAAAAACGGGTGAAATGGAGCAAAGTGCCATACTCAGTGTAACGGTTTTTGCCAAAGATGCCATGACCGCCGATGGCTACGATACTGCTTTTTTTGTGATGGGCTTAGAAAATATCCAACGCTTTCTAAATACCCATCATGACCTTGATGTGTACATTATTTACCGAGACGAAACGGGCAAGTTGAGAACGTATGCAAGCAATGAATTAAAAAATTGATTATGAGAAAAAAGAGAACTTTATATTTATTGTACGTGGTTGGCGGCTTACTAGGTATGATGAGTCACACTCCGCTTTTTGCCCAGATTTTGGTCAACCAAGCAGGTTATAATCGCGGCGAGGCCAAACGTTTTGTGGGTCTCGGTGCCAAAGACGGGGCGAAATTTAGCATTGTCAACACCACGACCAATCGGGTGGAATTTACGGGAGAACTCATCAATCAAGAAGGGTGGTTTACTTCCTTTGATCCCGTCTCGAAAGATGAATTTAGGGTGGAAGTAGAAGGTTTTACCCCCTCCGTTCCATTTTGGATTGCTGACCACCTCATCGAAAAACTATCTTCAAAACTAGGCTACGAGTTCTTCATCGACGTGCGTGGCTCCGAAGACCCAATCAATGCCAATTTGCCCAAAGTATATGGTGGAGGCCCCTCGCGCGACGGGGGAGCGTATGGCCTAGAAACAATTTTTGAATGCCTACAATACGCCTCCAACCCTTCGCTGTACGACCGTTGGAAAACCGAATTTGGGGACAAAAATACGCCCGATTTGATTGATTTGATTTTGTGGCACGCGGAGTTTGCCTATGCTCACGTGGCGTATCAAGGCCCTGTAGGTACTCGCCACGGCTCACTCGGCTATGAAGGGCAGCCGCGCATGAACTACGATTATTGGAACCTGCTCGACCAGCTTTCGGTCGTTTGTGCCGCTTACCATGATTTTCTGAAACCCTATTTACCCCGCGAAAAATACCTCAAGTACCGACAAGTATGCAATGAAAAATGGATGCAGTACGACCGCCACAAGGTAGTGCGCTACTGGACGTACAGCAACAAATGGGTGGACGCGGGTTTTCAGGAATTCAACGAAATGGGTAATGCCTACGGTCAGTCGGTCTTTAGTAATTTGTTCATGTATTTGTGCGAAAAAAACGAGCCTGACGGCAAGCCTCAGCAGTACCTGACCTGGGCGCAAGAAAGTGCAAAAGACATCATTCAACACTGGGATTTCAACAATCCCCGCCACATGTGGTGGATTCGGAACGCCGAGCATATCACGCCGCAAGCGTTAGCCTATTTTTTACTGGTAGCGCCCGAACATGCCCCCCACGGCACCAAAGAAAAATTGCCGGCTTGGGCAACGCACCTGCACCAAAAAACCAATAA
>VFQN01004213.1_pt1 | contig 19272 bp, 29 predicted proteins | sample 3512371 | NCBI WGS metagenome assembly VFQN01 (sample SAMN10412370, study PRJNA504923) | tailings metagenome | isolation source: Replicate 2 from Balatoc abandoned mine | place: Philippines: Itogon, Benguet | collected 2017-08-28 | reverse complement strand
TGAACTGGCTAGGAATGAGGTTTTTTGTCGGGGGGTGTGGGGGGCGGGGGCTAGGTTGGGAAGGCAGCTGAAGGGTAAGGGGGGCGGGGGGGGGTATGAGAGGGCGTGCCTAATCCTCTGGACCTTTGCACTATGGGCAAGCCTAGTAAAGCCGTGATGGGAAGCCGCGGTGGAAACAGGACATAGGTCTGGGGGGGCACGACGGATCACGCATAAGTACATCCTTCCCTGCACGCGCCCACCTCTGCAGCGTGCCAAGGTCAAGGGCCTGACGCCCGAGCGCGTGCTGCTGCTACACGCACAGACAGCGGCCAGCTTGCGGGGTCAGAAGGTCTACAAGCAGGGCAAGGGCATTCACGCCGAGGAGCACCAGGGGGCGGTGTGGGAGGGACGCGTGCAGGGCGGGCAGGCCGCCTACGAGCAGGGCAAGGGCATTCACGCCGAGGCTAGCGCGCTTCATCACAGCCGTCAGGCCGTACAATGAGGGATGAGGGATGAGGGGATGAGGGGAGCATGCCGGCGATGCACCCGCTGCTCAGGTCAATCCATTGGCAAGGCATGCGGTGCGTAGGGCATGCGGTGCGTGGGGGAAGGCGGCGTGCGGGTATTCGGGCCGGTTGTGCGGCGGCCCGAGGCGGTCAGGCAGGCACCCTGCGAAGACAGGCCTGCAGCGACTCGCTGCTGGGGGAGTGGCTGTAGCGGTGGAGCCGCTCCACCGACTGCGGGTGTTTGGCAGGGGCGGGTGTGAGAGAGGTTTGCATGCGCACTGGTACCGGTCCTCATTGTTGGTTAAAGCCTGTGTACTGTGCATCACCGGACCGTTTGCCGTGCCAGTGGCAAGCAGCAACACGTGTCAGTTTGCACACTGTGATGCTGCATGTTTCATGGTATGTCGTACCTCCCTGACAAAAAAAGTCATCAAGAGTCCAGGCGTCTAGGTTACCCGTTTGGTGAAGTCATGCAAGCAAGTCGTACGCGGTGCCTATGGGTGTCGGGCTCACACCTTCACACCTTGTCACACCTTCCGCCTCGCACTCGCATACAGCAGCACATGCAACAGCCTCGCCACTCTGCTGCACAACTCACAGGGGCAGGAGGAGCCCTAAGACAAAAAAATCAAAAAAGGTAAATTGCGTTGCATGACCTGGCGGTATTCGGGGCCCGTCGTGTTTCTAAACACGACGTCAACGAGCTGAGGTTCCAGGCCTCCGCGGGGTTCAAGTCCCCTGTGAGTGTTCATACCTTCATCACAGCCGTCAGGCCGTACAATGAGGGATGAGGGATGAGGGGATGAGGGGAGCATGCCGGCGATGCACCCGCTGCTCAGGTCAATCCATTGGCAAGGCATGCGGCGCGGCCAGGGCATGCGGTGCGTGGGGGAAGGCGGCGTGCGGGTACCCGGGCCGGCTGTGCAGGCGGTCGGGCAGGCACGGATGTCGGTTGAGAGCGCGGGAAAGCGGAGGTCGTAGACCCAGTATGTGTGCCTGTGTGGGTCCAGGGACCAGGCGTCCTCGGCACACAGCGCTGTCGAGCGGGTCGGCAGTGCGGGTGGTGGGCACAGGTCGCCACCCTTGTACACCGTTGGCAGCCGAGGACAGCCCGGCCGCGGGACCAGGCGACTGAGGCGATGCTCTGTGAGCCCTTTCCTGTGGGCTCAGCATTCACCAATAACCAGGGTCACACAAGCAGCAGCTCTGCGTTACCCCGACAGTGCTGCAACTGCACAAGCATGCGCCAAACAGCTGTTTGGAGCACAGGCGGTTGCTGTCTCGCTCGTCCACTGCCCTGCTGATGCTGATCCAGCTTTGGAACCAGCTTATTTTACAGGTAAGGAGAAGGGAAGGGACAAGCCAGCTGACCATGGCCCGTGGGGCTTGTTCCTCTGTGGAAACTGGAAAGGTTTACAGGTAAGGAGACGGGAAGGAACAGGCCAGAGGTAAACCAAAGCTCAACCAGCACAAGCAATCAAACACCAGCACCACCTAACGCCCAAACCCAGCGAACCCCAATCGCAAACAGGGCACCGCCAGGGACGGAGAGGACCTGAAACCATACACCACAGAATAGGACAGAGGGAAAAGGCCAGAAGACCGAGGAAAGACAGACAGCAAAAAACAAACAGGGGAGAAGAGGCAAGGGACAAAACCCCACATGCAGGCACGCAGAGACACCACCCAGCACCCACCAAGGTGCCAAGGGCGCCCCACCAAGGGGCTGTGTGTTTCATGGCCCCGGAGCAGCGTTCAGCCGAGCGGTCCCCACCATACTGTGCCACATACGTACCTATATCCCGTGTAGCGTTGTCCCTTAAAACATTGGGGGCAGCACCGGTGCACCAGTACGCCGCAACATCTGTACGAAGGCTTGTACTACCGTATCGTAGACCTGAGTCAGCGCCTACGGCCCATGCTGCACAAGCAGCGCCCAGCAAAGCCCTCCCTCTGTCCCTCGCTCATACTCCCTTGCGCGCAAGGGCCACTATGTGCAGCATCCAACGGAGCAAGCGCTACTCCTTATGTGTAGGCTCGAGGCGGCCTGCTGATGCCATGACTGCCGACAGCCCGACATTTGACCCACGTCCTGGACAAGGCGCCAAAAAAGCGTGTAAAGAGTTGCAGAGCCCAACTCTTTACAGAGTCGTGCATTGAGTATAGCAGACTGGCATTCAGTTGCTCGCTCAAGATCCTGGTATGCCCGCTCCGACGCTGATGCCAACATGGGCCACCCTGCGGGTTGCTTCGCCCTAGGCCTGGACCACCTACGTGTGGGGATTACCGCCGAGTCCATTTTGCTGGTAATTGGCAACGGCTTCGGCCTTTGCCCGTCACGGTGAAACCCGCCGTCTTGCATGCATATGCTGCCGCGCAGAGCCATGGTGGGGCAGGCACACCTTCGGCCTGAGTGCGAAGCAGCCTGAAATGACCAGTACGGTACCAACAGCCGATCCAAATGCCGTATACGGCACGCAGCGGTGGTGACGCCACGTCCTACTGTCCCCACACCCACACCCATACCGTACATAGAACCAATCGTTGAGTGGATAACCGGGTGCGCATGCATGTCTGCGATCATGGCTTACTGGTATGTGTCGTGCACCCACAGCACTCGCTCTTGTCGTACCAAGCCTCCCTGCTCAACATGCACACAATGTCGCCCGCTCGGAGGGTCCTCGCACCATCTCTATGCCGGCGCAAGGATTCAGGACAAGCTTCCTTTGGTTCGCCTCATTAGCATCTATGTGCCCCAGCCTGCAGGATCGCCGGCGGATAGCAGCAGAGGAGAGGTGCCCCTGTGCTCGTGCTCCTGCAGCCTTACCGGTACCCACACTGCGTCCGCGGGCTGCACGTTGGTGGCTCCAAGATGTCCCGTTCCAAGAGGAGTGCTGGACAAAGGCAAGGACGGTACGGACATTCATGCCTGTTACACTCCAGCCCTTCAGTGTGCCGTGCCTGTGAGACCTCTCGGGAAGCAAGCCGCAGCACACCATTGAAATTATCAGACGACCTGCACGACCGTCCTTGCCAGATCCATGCTCAATCACCAGCCGCGGCGGCCGGCCACTCACACACACGCAACACGAGTCCGGATATCACATACACCAACACACTATAATTGTACACTCCGCGAAAGGCCTGCAGGGGCACCGCACAATGGTACCCCTGAGCGCCTAATGCACCGACTTGAGCCGGTTTCCATTGCCGCTCGGAGCGCGTGCTCGCAGCGGCTGCTCAACTCTTCCCAAACCACGCGCGCTGCGACCACATCATGCAAAACGACAATATCTCTTCTTCTTCCAACACTCGACTTGGGCCTTGGTCCGAAAACCGGGAGCCAGGCCCTGCTGCAACACTCAACCACCCATGAAGCATGAACGCTTCTCTGCCCCACCACTCAAAACCATGCAAGCACATTCTCCCTTTGCCCTGCACCCATCTGCACAGAGGTGCATTTTCCCGCACCACGCCAAGATGAGGAGGCCTCGGCACCACCAACATCTCCACAACCGCCATACCCCGTTTCCCCCCACAGCTGTACACCTCCCGCCTCCGGCCTGCTGCACGCGTGCCCAAGATCCCCGTAGGACACCGGCTCGCTCCGACAGCCCGTAACGGAAGACCACCGCGGAAGGGCAGCACACAGCCGCATGCCGTACAGCCATCGCTTTCCCTACCCTACCACTGCCGTTCCCCACCCCCGCTGCTGCACGCCGTAGAATTGCAACAAGCCGCAACCGCACCAGACGCTCCCTAAAAAGCTGCTGTTACTGACGCTGCTACTGCTCGTGCTGCTGCCGCTTTCTTAAACGATGCTCTTGACGGCCTTGACGATGTCGTCGTGTTGAGGCAGAGAGGCAGCCTCCAGGTTGGCGGCGTACGGCATGGGCACCTCGGCGCCTGGCGGGGGCAGGCAGGAGGGCGGCAGGGGCGTGAGTGCGGGGTACGGGTTAGCAGAGGCACGGCGAGGGGCCGTACGGCATGGGCACCTCGGCGCCTCTGGAGGACACCGGCCCAAGGACAGCAAATGTCGCGCGAGGAAAGCATCTGAGATTTGCCAAGCACAGCAAGAAGCACAGGGGGCTGCCGTAATGGCCTCCTCACAAGCCGACTCCCACCGTGTTGACTGACGCACCGTGGAGGTACACAAGCTTACGCGTGCTGTGCCCTGCCCTACCTACACCGGCCCGCCCTTAACCCACACCCCCGGTTCGCCCAAACCCGCCCGTCCGCGTAACAGGCCGCGTGCCTGTGGCGTCCAGCTCGCCACAGGCAAGCTCCCCTCTGCCCCCGCCACCTTAACCGCTAACCCACGCCCCCAGTTAACCCACAACCACCCGCAACGCGGATCACAGGCGCGTCCAGCTCGTCGAAGACCAGCTCCTGCATCAGCCCCTACCACCTTAACCCACGCCCCCAGTTAACCCACACCCACCGGTCACGCGGATGACGGGCGCGTCCAGCTCGTCGAAGGCCAGCTCCTGCATCAGCGCCGCGATCTCGGAGCCCACGCCGTGCTGCGGCCAGCCCTCCTCCACCGTCACCATCTTGTGCGTCTTCTTGATGGAAGCCACCAGCGCGTCCTTGTCCAGCGGCTTGATGGAGCGCAGGTTGATGACCTGCAAGTTAAGGGCATGAACATACAGCCATCAATATAGCTATAAATAATGAATATCCAATGATAATACGACGACCTGATGGGTGGCTTGATGGATGTGATACATGTGATACGGCAAATATGGTAGCGACGATCTTTCAAGCCACTCGTGAAGTCGACCCCGCCACACCGTAGTGTCATCCCGTCTCCTTGCAGTCACCGCAATGCTGCGCCCTTCTCCGTCACTTGAGTGCCAACCCCTAGCTGGGCTTGCTCCACGCCACACCACCCAGCCACCCACCTCGCACTCGACGCCCTCCTTGGCCAGCTGCTCCGCCACCTTAAGACACGTGCCCACCATCTTGCTGAAGGACACCAGCGTCACGTGCTTGCCCTCGCGCATCACCTTGGCCTTGCCGATGGGCAGCACAAAGTCCTTGTCCAGGATCTGAGGAGGGTTGCGGAGGAAACGGGCCCAGGCACCCGTAGGGCACACCACGAATCAGTAAGAAGGGGAGCACGAGGTCGTCCAGAGCGAGGCACGGGGTTGTGGGACGTGGGGGAGGGAAGGGGCCAAAGGCCGGTCGGGCACATCAGGATCAGAAGGAGGAGCACAGAAAGGTGCATTGGCGCACAACTGGACTCTGCCGGCATGCAGGGGCGGCACTTTCGCACTGGACCGCTTTTGACAACTTCATACCGTGCATGCTGCGGGCCGTTACTAGCATATGCAGCCCCCATGGCCTCGTGCACGTGCCATGCCACTCCCCGACCGTGGGAAGCTCCCATTCAGCTTGCCTCAGCAACAGGCAAACTCCTAACCTACGCCCACGCCCACAACAGGCCCCCTCCTTCCACCTCAGGCAGCTGTGCCGCAAACTGCAGCACAGCTGCAAGCGGCCAAGCCGCTATCGCCACCGCGCCCCCACCGGTTGCCTCACAGCACATGCATAATGCCGCACAGCGTCGTACAGCTGAGTCTAGGCCGTGTCGTACGCACCTTATCGTTGACGGGGAAGGCCTGGCCGTACAGGATCTCGTTCTCCAGGAACACCACGGGGTCGGGGTCGCGGATGGCGGCCTTGAGCAGCCCGCGCGCGTCCTCGCTGTCGTAGGGGGCCAGCACCTGGGCAGGGGACACGGCAAGTACATTAACACAAAGTGCGAACTGTCATGCACGTTTTTGGGATGCAATCCCGGCGCAGCCCGGGGATGCGGTACATCCTTGGTCCAGGGAGCTGTCGCCTCTGCGCGCCCCGGCCGAAGGCATGTGGCTTGGCTGCGGCGTGGTGGGGCAACTGGTGCCTAGCTGCGATGCCGCCGCCACCGGCGGAAACCGCGCGGACGACGAGCATGCCTTTACTGGCCGGTGCCCCGCCCCTGCGTGCTGTGAGCTGCGCAACACTGTAGTGCTGTACAGTTTGCTGGGCGTCTCCACGCCGGCAGGGCCCCCGCCGGCGGGGCCCCGCCGTGGGGCGCCTGAAGGCCAGCCGACCCCACAGAAGGGGACCCCCGCGTAGGCGTGCCAATCCCGTTTGTGCATCCCCTTGGCGAGCACCATCGGCCCAAGCGCAACCGCCGCGTGCGCATGCCCCGTACACCACACGTCCCTGAGGCACGTGGCGCTTCGGCGTGCTCCGTGCTGCTGCTGCTTCTGCTGCTGCTGGCCCCTCATAGCCCACCGCCGCCCGCTGCTGGTGCTGGCTGCTGCTGCCTCAGCTGCTGCTACAGCAGGAACAGGCAGCGGAAGGTCCGGAGCTCATCCTGTCCACAAGGCTGCTGCCCAACGGCGCACCCGTGCAGCCCTCACGATGCCTTCGCAGCGTGTCCACCGCAGACCGCGTATCAGTACGCCACTAGAGGTGTGTGGTGGGACTGCGGCCTTGCTGCCGCCGCTGCTGCTGCTCACAGCGTGCTCCCGTCAAGAGCACAAAGGCCGGCGCCCCCCGTCCGGCGCCCTCAACGCTCGCCTCGCTCGACCGCCAGCACGTGGCCGGAAGCTCGGCAGGTTGGCACGGACCTCCACAGGTCAAGTGCTGAGGGCATCGCCTAGCGAGGCCATGAGCGCCACCCCTCCCACTGCGCCGCTGCTACCCGCACAGCCGCTGCTGGCCTCACTGCTGCTCTGCTGCTGCTGCTGCTGCTGTTGTCACCGCCGCCGCCGCCGCCGCGTGCCAGCATGCAGCTTTGCATGCCAGTAATCACGGCGACGGCCGAGGGTCGGTCAGATGGCAGCCGTCAGCCACCCCCACCCGCTGGTTCCCTGTTGCACCCGACCGTCCATGCGCAAGTGCCAACGGTGAGAAGGCGTGGACGGGGCCGGTTACCGGTACGCTGTCTCATCACCCGGTAAGCCGCAGGACGTTGCTGCATGTCCAGTGACACACAGTCCAGGGCTCCGGGTTGCCCGCTGCGCTCAGCTGGGCACTGGCCGTCCCCCTGGCCCAGTGTCAAGCCGCTGCTTCCCTGTGCGTTGCGGCGCTACTGTGTCCTGGAGGCCGGGAGCCTCGCACAGCGCAGGCCGCCTTGGGCGTAATGCAGGATGGCCCTGCACCCATGCGGCGGCGACGCTGGGAGCCTCCTGTGCTGCAAAGCCCTGCCGCCGCTGCCACCGCCATCGCCGCACTGTAGAGCTCCGATCCGCCCGTCCAGGGATTCACGAGGCGGGTGCAGCTACACGAGACTGGCCGCGGCCGCAGAGTCCGGTAACGACCACTGCACTGGCAGGCAACTAGGACGCACAGGGCCGCTGCTTCTACTGCTGCTGCCGCCGATGCTCCTGCCGCCGCCGCTTCAGGGCCGGGCCTCATGCTGCTATCCTGAACACCCCAGGCCAGAGGCTGACTCCACAGGCCAGAGGGTGACTGCTTGGAGGTAAGCGGTCGTATGCTCAACTAGGAGAGCTGCTGCAGCTGGGACAGCCGCCGCGGAGAGCCCTTCGGCACCTCGACCCATAGCCTGCCTCCGCCCGTCACCACACCCGCACACTCCATGCCACCGGATCATTCACGTGCAATATCACCTCACATGACAGTCAGACATACAGGTGAAGATGGTATTATCGCACCTTGAGGCCGGGGACGGAGCTGTACCAGGCTGCGAAGCACTGGGAGTGCTGCGCAGCCACGCCGGCTGCAGCTCCGTTGGGGCCCCGGAAAACGATGGGGCAGTTGATCTGACCGGCGGACATGTACAGCGTCTTCGCCGCCGAGTTGATGATCTGGTCGATGGCTTGCATCGCAAAGTTCCACGTCATGAATTCGCACACCGGCTTCAGGCCCGCGAAGGCGGAACCCACGGCGATGCCTGTGAAGCCGGCCTGCGAGCAGCCACGCCGCACGTCTGTTCGTTAGCCTGCTTGAATACCCTACTGGGCGAGCACGAATGGCAATCAGCAGTGTGGACACCTCGGTGGCCTTGTCCCCCCCAACCATCACCCTACCTCGGTGATAGGGGTGTCCTTTACCCGGTCTGGCCCATACTTCTGTAGTAGACCGCGAGTAATCTGCAGGAAGTGACAGACTGTCCGCATTAGGGGGTTTGCCCTACCGACACCTGCCGACGCCTCAATCAACACCGTGCCAGACCACGCGCACCTTGTAGGCACCTTGGTACTCGCCGACCTGCAGGCGTAAGGAGCCAATTGGGTAAGCATTGGGCCGTGGCAGTGTCCTTGCTTTGAAGGGCGCAACACGCATAACAGAAACGCACCTCCTCGCCGAGAACATAGACCTTGTCGTCCCGGGCTAGCTCCTCGTCAAGCGCTGAATTCAAAGCGTCACGAACAGTCATCTGCAGTCACATACCGAAGGAGTTTGTCACCGAAGAGGTACGCAGGGCACAGCGTGCCGCCGATGGAAGTCGATGCATCCCAAAAACTCGCCCAAGGTGTGCAGAGCTGTATGGGCAACGTCTGCATCATCTTGAGAGAGCTTACTGCACTTACCTCGGTCGTTGTCGAGGACGCAAACCGGGACCCAGAGAGTGATGCAGCGGCACGTGCTGCGCGCCCCTGCGTTACATGACGCCAGGAATCGCCTCTTTAAACGCTGATGTGATCTAGGTCATACAGCGTAACAGTCGTCAGGAGCGGGCTTACCAAGAGCCCATTTTGGGCGCCCTTCACCAACGCAGGCAGCATGGTGATCGGAAGTGAAAGAGAAATAGCGATCACAGCACGACTGTGGCGTTGAAAAAGTGCTGTGCCTGCGTTTCGGGTCAACGTGGTGAAGGGAGTGGTGCTCCGAAACACGGGTTCGCAGTGGGGCTGTGCATGGACCTGCCCAGGTGCTGCCCAGGCCCATGCCGGAAACCCCTTGCTGTCGACTGCCTCGTGCATCATACGCCACAAACACCGATTGGCAGCTGAAGCCGCTCCTTTCGGGCCCAGCAACGTAAACAGGATGAATCTGCTGGCGGCAGGGTCGGCAAGCGGTTGGCGACCAGTAGTAGCTTGCACGTTTTGGCGGGCAGTGCACCTCTTTGCACCCTTCCCACAAGTTCTCCCGTCAGATTCCCAGGGGCTGTGAACTATCATTCACCTTGGCATGCGCTCTCAAGAGTGGCGGCAGTCGTAGCAGGGCTGCAGGGGACCTCTCGTGGCCTACAGATGGACCACAAGGCCTGAAACCTCCAATGTCGCTCTCTACCGTCGCTGCAGAGTCTGTTGGCCTTGCGCCTCCGGCGCGCACACGGGCCGCTGCACTTGCGGTCATGCGGAGGGGAAAACCAGGGAGAACGTACGCCGGCCTACGCCTATGCCATGTCACACAGGCTGACTGACTGTCTTTGTCGGCCGCAATGCAGCCAAAACTGTACTTGTACAGCCCTTCTGATACAGCCCACGGCAGGTGGCGTGCGAGTTGACTGTGACTGTAACGCTGCTTGGCCCACCGTCTCCCTGTCCAGCAGCCGTGCGGCGGTCGAAGAATCCGTATCAGGTAGCCATTATCGGGAAGAGGAGCAGGACCAGGCGAGCGGGGCGGTGGGGCAACTGAATGGGAGGTCGATGTCGAAAGCCGTACTTTACAAACGCCATGCCATGCCGGCGACTGGACAGCATTTCGCCAAAGGCCGTGGAACATAGATATTCCTACAAAGCCGAAAGAATAAAGGCCAAGGAGTTGGCTACCGGTATCCTAGGGGCCAGGGTGTGCTTGCAGCAGCACTACCCCACGTGTCAGCCGAATGCACCGAGGCGAACAGAGGCAGCCGGTCAGCGCCTGTTTGCAACACCCCAGGTGCCACCGCGGCTCCCAAATAAGTCCGTGCTTCACAATGCAAGACCCTTCCACATTGTTCATATCTTCCGAGGTTAGCACGCGGCACACGTCAACAGTACCGGAGCCTCTGCACCCAATAGTCCTCCATAATGGCATGCACCCACCATCAGAAGCTACTGCGGCGCACAACCTTAGGTTCCATGCAGCACGGGACGTACTCACAGGTACGCAGAATGATGATATGGACAAAGCATGCTCGAACTGCATGTGGAGAGCATCTCGGCCCTTGCAGTCACCTACGGCAACATCCGTTCACTGCGCATAAGCACACGAATACTATAAGGCATGAAGAAGATGCCCAACAACAACTCGTGTTACGATCTCAGACAACAGAACACATGCCCAAAACTTGTGGAGGGCCCCCGAGGTACGATAACTTGTAACGCCATGTGGGTTATGCGTAATACCACGTAATACCGTCCCTTGTGGGACGGGACCTGACACGAAGGCGTGCCACGCTCACCAACATGGTACGTGGCACGTGCTCCGTCGCCCATATTATAATAATGGCTCCTAACCCCAACAACACAGGGTATGCTTACCAACAGCCAAGCAAAATATGTTGGCAGTGCGTCCTGCTGTCCTGGTGGTGAAAACAAAGTATAGACCACCGTCATGCCGCAAACACTGCATGCTGCATACACGCTGTGCAACACGGGAGCAGGCCTCCCCTGATGGGCAACACACACAACACATAGGCCGTCAAGGTGTCACAGTCCACACCCTCTCTCCAGACAGATACATGAAGCACGAGCGTTGTCCGAGGCCTGCGCAACACATCCTAACGTTCCCAAAGGGATGACCACATCAGCAGCCCCAAATGAATGGCAGGCGGGGCCACCGTGGCAATGCAGGTTGCACAAGGGTGCACGACCCTAAAGCAGTACTTGGCCACGCAATGTAGCCCAAGACACCAACCCCCGGTTCCGCACCTATTCTCCACAACACGGCACCGAGTCAACTCATCAGCGAAACGGATGGAGGGCACATGGGATGCAAGGAATCGAAACCGCGAGGTGTAGGGGTGGCGCAATGCGTCTATGATCGGCACCGCTCCAGGGACTGCCACCGTAAGACATCGTGGAGTGGTCTCGGGTGCGTAGCCGCCCGTGCCGTCAGTTGCTCAGCTTCTTCCAGCTTCCCGACAACTCAACCACATGCGAGGCCAGCACATAGTCAACAGCGAGTCCTCATAACCATGCACATGACATTCGCGTACGGACCTTCAGCACGAAGGCACGCACGAGGCACTCCTAATCCCGGTGCGGGTGTAGCGTGCACGAGTGAAGCAGACGCAAGGGAATCTTCCCGCAGGGCCGCCTGTGCCATTTGCCATCGGGTGCAAATGCTCTCGACCTCGGTCCCTGTAACCCTGCACTGTCACCACGCAACATACTTGGTCTCAAACCTCTCAGTGACGCCCTCGTTGTGTTGCGTCAACTAGCACACGTCCACACCGTCAGCAGAAGCACTGGCACACCGCCCGCTCACTCAAGCAGCAACCAGCACTAGTACTTCTTGTCGTATAAAGGCTTGGAAAGGGCTCTCGCTAGGCGGTACTTTCAAAACTTGTAACCAGATGAGACCTCCACACACCCTCCTTATGCAGCGCGACGTTGTACAACGACACACAAGCCTCCTCCTCAAATGCAAAAGATCTCCCGCTCCCGCTATGCGCCGCTCCAGCTACTCCGCGCTCCCGCTGTTCCTCGCTCCAGCCCCTTTTCGCCTCCTCCGCTCCAGCTACTTTCCGCATCCGCTGTTCCCCGCTCCAGCACCATCGGCATGCATAGCGCAGCTAGCCTCTCCCCTCCTCCCCTCGTCCCTGGTCAAGTGAAGACCTCCACAAGCCCAGGAAAGCCGTGTGGGCAACCCCAGCCGTGCCTCCGCAAACACCCAAAATTCTACGCCCAGAGCGACCTCCCCGGCCGTCCCAGAGCCATGCACCGCTGTACGGCACAGCGCACCTCGCCGCACTCTCAGCCCCTGCAATGTCATGCCGTCGTGCATGGATATGCAGCCCCATGAGCTATTAATACATGCAATGCTGCTCCTTTGACTCGCAGCCACATCACACAGCCTTCGGCATCCCTGCCATCAGCCGGCCCTCCATTAGTAAGACTCTTCAAGACTTCAACGCCCCTTCCTGCTCCGCAACACATGCTTCTTGCCTCACCACACACCGTACGATGCACACTGCCGTATGTTGAGTTCGTCACAGCTCTCACGCCGGCAAGCGCCTAACTGCACCACCTGCGCTTGCAACGCAGACGCACAGGCACGCTCCAGCAATACCACCCAGGACTGGTACTTGTAGGGTGCTGGGCAGGCACCCGTAGCTCACACGAAATACCCTTAGTGGCTCAACATGAGCGTTGCTGCTGCAAACCTCACCGCACCTATCACACGCGCCTGCCGTCCGCTGACCCGTGGCCCAAGCGTGCCACGCCGCACCCCGAAAGCGGCACCAAGGCTGGGCACACAATCCGCGAGTTCATCTCCCATAACCTTACAACCCAGATACCATACACCTCCCAAACCTGTATAACCCAGGAAGCTGTCAGCCCTTACCGAGCAACGGAGGGCCGGCCTTAAACCAGGAACGTGTTCACGAGGTCCGCACCGCCGGCCCAAGAGCCGTTGCTGCTCCCCCGGTTGCCGCCGCAGCCCAGCCCACGCCCTCCCAACTCGTAGAGGCACAGCCCGCTCCCGCCGTAGCCACGCTGGAGCCCCGACTGGGGTTGCAACAGAACCTGCTGCTGCTGCTGCGCCTGGAAGCCGGCGTAGGATGACAGCGCCTGCCCAACGAACTGCTGCTGCTGCTGCAGCTGCATGCCGTACAGCGTCGTTGACGTCGTCTGCTGCTGCTGCTGCGTGTAGCTCTGAGCAGCGGCGGGCTCGGACAGGAGGCTGTACGTAGCAGACGCGTCATTGAAGTTCTGCAAGAGCGGGTGCGGGGGTGAGGCAAAGTTGAACACGTGTACCGCAGCTTCCGGAGCACCAGCAGCGAATGGGGCCATGCCATGACCACCGGCGCGCAACTACTGGGCAGGAGGACGCGCTACACATGGGCCTTGCCAGTAGTGCTGGCAAGGCTCTGAACAGTGGCGCGCAGAGGGTTGCCGGTATGGTCTAGCACCCGTACCTGCGAGTAGGCCTGAGCGAAGTCACTGGCGGTCCGCATGGGCAGGTGGCAGGGTGCTTGGGCTAGTGGCTGGAGGCTGAGCGCGGATACCAGCCCGCCGCCGGCCCCGCCGCCAATGACGCCGGTTGCGTTGGCGTTCGCAAACGGGGGCTCGACGGAGCGCTGGCGCTTGCCCGTAAGCACCGCGGCCAGCTGGGGGTGGAGGCGCTTGGTGGACAGGCGGCCACACGGGGCCTGGGATTGGGAGTGAAAGTGGTGACACCGGTGGGGCTTACATGGGTTTCGTGTGGATCGGAAAGGGTGGAAGAGCGTGCAGCGAAACCTTCTCTGGGCAGAGGCCAGCCCAAATGGATCTCGCGTTGTTGCAGTGCGACAGTAATGTGGGGCATAGGCGCGATGACAGAGCAAGGTAGCGGCGCATGACTACATGTGCAACCGTGCGATTGCTCGCTCACATCCCAGTCATGTCTCACCTCGGATGAGGACAAGGAAGTGGTTTGGGGAAGCATGGCAGTCAGCAGCGGCGAGCCGGCCGCTCCCGACCCTTGCGGCTGGAGTTGCAGCAGCTGCGGCTGCAGCTGCAGCAGCTGCTGTTGGTTCTGCTGGTGGAACGCCAGCGCCTGCTGCTGCTGTCCTGCCGCCGCGCAAGGGGGCGAGCTCCAGGGGCTCAGCAGCGCGCCGCAGTCGCCCTCCACCGCACCGCCCTCCATGCCCACAAACGGCGACAGCGTTGTCATGCCGCTGGAGCTGGCACCCGCACCCACACCGACACTCACACCGTCGCCATCGTACAGCCAGCTGCGCACCGCTGCCACACCAGCGCCGTGCACGCCATGCTGCTGCTGGTGTTGCTCCTCCTGCTTGATGTGAACGCTGTCGCCACCGCCGCCGCCGGTAGCGCTATCGGCCCACTGCGCGGGCGTGTCCCACTCAGCATCGGCCGCCGCCAGGTCGCCGCCCGCCGCCCCGGTCTCCAAGCTCTGCATCAGCACCAACCACTCCGGGTCCTGGTCATCGTCTCCAGCGCCCATGTCCATCGCATCACGCGAAACCATCGAGCCCGGCATAGGAACAGGGACGGGGATGGGAACGGGCGCGGGACTGGCGGCGCTCTGTGGCACAGCGCAACCGGGGCTCTGCTGAAGGCTTCCGGTCGTGCCGACGGGTACCGCTGCCGCACGCCGCCCAAAGACCACGTCGCCGCTGCCGCCGTTGCTGCCGGTGCAGTTCCCACGGCCGCCGCTGTAGGCGCCGTAGCGGCTGCTGCCCATGGAATACTCCGCCTGCTGCTGCTCCTGGTGCTGCTGCTGTGGGTCACACAGCTGCAGCAGGTGCCCGGAGCAGCAGTCCGCCACTGCCGCTGCGTCAGAGCCGTACGTGACAAGGCCGAGGCGCCTGCCACTGCCACTGCCAGCAGCGCCGCCGCCGGAGGAGCCTGCAGGGTGGCTGGGGTGCTCGGACGCGGGCGAGCCGGAGGCGTTCGTACCCTGCTGCTGCAGCTGCAGCGCCGGCATCCCGTTGTAGCCTGCAACCGCGAGCAGCGGTGTGGAGTAGCTCCGGGCGTACTGGCCCTGCTGCTGCTGCTGCATGCTGCAGGGGTAGCCAGCCAGCTGCAGCTGCTGCACGTCTGAGGAGGAGCAGGTTGCGGCGTTGTGCGACAGGGAGCGGGCCAGGAACACCCCACCGGCGCCCAGGGCAGCCCGCGGCGGCCCAATCGGCTGAGGTGCAGGGGCGCACAGGTCAATGGACAGCGGCGACGCCTGCTGCTCCTGCAGCTGCACCACGGTCACCGGCACCGGCTGCACCGCACACTGCGCGAGCTGCCGCCGCGACTCTTGCCTCCCCACGCGCGCAGCAGGCTGCTGCATCTGCTCCTGCCCGCCCGCGCTGTCCTGCCGCCCCTCGCTCTCCTCCTGCTGCCGCGCCCTCTGCTGCTGCTGCTGCTTCTGCTGCAGCTGCAGCCGCCGCTGCGACACACGCGGTCGGGGCGGCTCGGGCGCCTCCTCCGGCTCCTCGTCGCCGTCGCTCTCGGCCTCGGCCTCGTGCCCCTCCTCCTCTTCGGACCCGGTGTTCAGATGGCCGCCCGAGGACCCGAACGGCGACTCGTCGAGGCTCGAGGAGTACTCCGCGGCCTCCCTGGCGGCCTCGGGGTCGACCAGCAGCGAGTCCAGCTCGTTGTGGGTGTCCACAAAGCTGTGGGTTAAAGGTTTGGGTATGGGCAGGGGTGTGGGTTAAGGTGTGGCTGTCGGGTGCGGGGCCTTGAGTGGTATGGTGCTGGGGACTTGGGGTGGAGCTGCGGCGGCGCTGCGTGGGCGTGGCAGGGGCCATGGTGCAGGCTGAACGGTACAACCACAAGATTTTGACCTGCGTGTAGCGTTGCGGAGAGCATACGTCTGGCGCGGGCAAGCCCATCACCGGGCTTGTGTCGGGGGCTAAGAGCAGGTCATCAAACCCAGCTATGATGTGCCGCGTGAAGCGCCCAGAGATAGTGTGTGTCAGCAACATGGGTATGCAGGCGCTGATGCGTCCCGTGTCCATGCTGATGGAGGTGCAGCTGGGCGGCAGGGCCCCGTAACGCACCGGTTCTCCAGGGTGCCACCCGTGTGCTTGCGCTTGAGGGTCGAGTTCCAGCGGTTCTTGACGGCGTTGTCGGTCCGCCCGGGAAGCAGCTTGGCGATAACTGCAGGAGTAGGAGGCAAAGCAATGGCAGGAACATATTCGTACGGCGCGTGTGACAGGGGCATGCCAGCAGAGTTCTGCGGTGCGGCCGTTGACAGAGTAGCGGTGCCAATACCTGCATCACGAGCGCAAACGAGACGGGCGCCTGCCCTGTGCGGGTGAGTGCAGGCCAAGCTATTACCGGGAGGACGCATGGGCATGTAGGAGGGGTGTGACTCACCACTCCACTTGTTGCCGTACTTCTCGTGCGACTGCGTGGTCAAGGCAGGGGCGGGGCCAGGATGCGGTTTTCACACGACAAATGAGGAGGTATTGGGACTAGCCCGCAGCGTCCGGGCGTGGGGACCGCATTTATGAGCGCGTACTTCGGCATTTTCCCCATATGCCTTTTGAGCGCAGTGCAGCGCGGCCTTGCCGGGACTGCCCGGACAGCAATGCAGGCGGCTGCACCAAGGCGGCTGCAGCACGTGTGGCTTGTATAAAGCATCATTCAAAGCGCATTTTGCGCCCTAGCGTGACGGCGAGCGGAGTGCGCCATAACAATGTTGCAAACAAAGCAGATACGCGTAAGGTCAAAGGCTCACCCGTACGATGACGGCGTCTTCAAACTGGGTGAACGGGCCCTTCTTGACTTGGGGGCTCAAGTGATTCCACCACCTGCGTAGGTGCCATTGCATACATACAGTATTGCTCACGTGCTTCCCGACAGCTTTCCAACAAATTACGCTGCGGTAGGCGCAGGTGCATGATCGTGGCGCCCTTCGAGGTACTGGGCGCATGGCCCATGCAACCGCGTCCTCTGTGGCCCTACCTGAGTCGGCACGACTTGCCCGAACGCCCAGGAATCGACTCTGCTATTGTGCTCCACCGCGACGGACCGCAAGTGAGCACAAGCTCTGTGAGCCGCTTGTCTTCCTGCGCGCGAATTTGGGCGCGGTAAAGGGATACGAGCAGCGCAGGGTGTGACGTTCACCAACGAGGCCAAAAAGCTTAACATTGTATGCTCATATGTTTATTGGTGGAGGGCACAGGGTACAGGTAATGAACTCGCAGCCAGCTCGGCGACTGAGCTAATGCGGTCTGGGTCAGCCGCTCAGCCCAGGGCCACACACTACTCTCAGAGCAACGAAATTGGTTGAGGGCAGAGGGCCCCTGCAATCCACCGGCCTTACCTCAGGCTGCCACGGACCCCGTTTGTCGTCTGCATTGTCCATGTCCTCCTCGTTAAAGGACGCGCTGCGCTTGGCAGCTCGATTGCGCTTGCCAAACTCCTCCGGTTTCTTCATGGCAAAAGCAGCGATGTCGCCCGCACAGTAGCTTGTTCCAGCACGCTGGTGAATTTGGGGGCACGTAGCCCAGGCTATGTGACTTGTCAAACGGCGGCCGGTTGAAGTTGATCTACGACAGCGTTATGTGCCATTGCTATTACAGTATGACGCGGCCGGCACGGCTCTGGGCTGGAGGCTGGGCAAAAAAGTACGGCGTATCTGCTTTTTCTTACTAAAACCTCGCTTTTCCCAGCATGTCGAGAAATAACATCACTTGCACAATAACATAAATTGCGGCCGCCTACAATTGAAAATTGACGAGCTGGCGTGAGCCGAGCTGGCCGCGCCCACGCCTGGCCTTGGCTTGCCCCGCCTTGGCTTTCCGCAACTCCGACATGACCCATGACAGGAGGCCGGAAGCCGCTTGTCAAACGTTATTAGTCGGGTGGCTGGCTCTTGGTGCATGCCTCGGCCAGCAGAGGCCCTGCCGCGTAGCGATTAAAACTGCAGGAGACATGCCGGTACTGCCGGCCAAGCTGGGCAACCTGGGCAAGCTTAGTGTGCATGGTACACACTGCAGCACGCGCATGGTCTCAGCGCTTCTGGCCATGGCGTTGCAGGAACCGATGGCAAGACACATGTCTACCTCGATGGTGGCCCTACGTAGGTTCCTGAAAAGCCACGGTTTCAAGTGCTGCGCCCATCGTCGTGCCGTAGCGCGTAGCTTGAACGGCAAGTGCTAGAGTGTCTCCTTTCATCTTGTTTGCTACGGGGCAGGGCGTCTGCTGACCGAGGCGCGGCTCCGCTGCTGCATTACTGCTGTCACGCTCAAGAGACACTCTAAGGGCTATGCCCTTTCATGCATGCTGTCCTGTCTACGGAAGGAGTGTTTATGCATCTCAGCGGGTGTATGTGTTAAGCACCTTGTTGCAGCAGCACAGGAGGGCTCACGCTTGTGGCTGTTCACGCACAGCCGCGGGACTGTCCAACGGCACGTCCGGTCCAAACCCCCTAGCTACATACCTGCGCTCAGTGCCCAACCAGTTGCAGTCCCGCTGATGTGGGCGCGCCGCATTCTCAACAGCCTGCCTTCCCCGGCTGGCGGTGGTTGTTCAGGGAGCGCTGAAGTACGCCATTCATCGCCCAACTCCGTCCGGGGCCGCAGTGAGACGAGCGCTGGCTGCAAGCGCAGGCGCATCCTGTATAGTGTGAATTATAGTTTCTAGACGCGCTTACGCCTCTGGTACAGTGGCCGGATAAGGCGGGGACAATAAAGGCGCAAGGTTGTTGGCGCGCGTTCCAGCGACGCGGCTTTCGTTCTGGTAACCTATTCTCCATACGAAGTAAGACATCGTAACATAGAGAGTACAGTGTGGGCGGGTGCCTGATGCGAAGAATGTTACAGGGGCCGTTGAGGTTCGTTGAACGAGTGCGCTGTTGCTCGAAACCCGAGCCGACAACCAGGCCATGTGAAAAATGGGGAGCAGAGAAGACAGATGCCACTTCCGGTAATGTGCTGGTTTTGCTATCCGTTGAGCTCCGAAGCCATTGAGACCCTGGGCAGGGGAGACCCTGGCATTACACCCTGGTGGAAGGCCAACCCTGTCTGACCTTGCTTAACATGCGTGCCGTAAGAATCCCTGCCCGTCAACCAAGCAGGATCTTGCACTCGCTACCTAGCTGGCGCTGTTCTGGTATCTATCAGCCAGTCCACAGTCTACGCACAGCGCACAATGTCGTCGTAACCACCAACAGGCATCCGGACAGCACCTCAACCACAGCAAGGTGGAACTCCTACCGCTCGGAA
>VFQN01004212.1_pt1 | contig 19277 bp, 10 predicted proteins | sample 3512371 | NCBI WGS metagenome assembly VFQN01 (sample SAMN10412370, study PRJNA504923) | tailings metagenome | isolation source: Replicate 2 from Balatoc abandoned mine | place: Philippines: Itogon, Benguet | collected 2017-08-28 | reverse complement strand
ATTATTATTATTATTACAAAGACAAATAAACAATGCTAAAAATTTAATACAGGAAGAAAATTATGATGAAGCAAAATTCATTTATCAACAATGTATTGAGAATTATCGGAATTTCATCTTTAATAGTGTAAGTAATAATATAGGTAATAATGATTTATTATCATTCCATGAGACAATCTTTGAATTTGCTCATTTATCACCTGAACAAATACATCGTTTACATCAAAAAACCTTAGCAAGTGCTATACCCAATCAAACTGAAGCTCGTAATCGTGTTTTATCTCAACATTCAATATTTCTTCAATTATTAAAAGATTATGCGAAACTTCATCAAAAATTGGAAAATTATGATGATGCTCTCCTATATTTAACTGAACGTTATGAAATCCTTCGTAGTGCTCATGGTCCATCAGCAGGACTTACATTACTTGCTTTGAAGGATATTGGTGTCTGTAGTAGTGAAGCAGGTGATTATCAGATGGCAGAAGATATCTACCAGACTTGTTTAGAAGGTTATAAACATGCTTTCACATTACAAAGTAAAGAAACGTGTGATATTCTTGCACATTTTGGTCGATTATTACAGGATCAATTTCGATATAATGAAGCAGAATCCATCTTTAACACTTGTTATTACACTAGACTCTCTCTATTAGGACCACGTCATCCTAAAACATTATTTGCACAATATCAATGGTCAATTTGTTATGAGAAGAATGATGAATTGATTGAAGCAGAGAAGAATTATCGTGATATTATAATGAAGTTATCAACGTCAGAGGAGATGAAGGAACAAGTGTCTGCCACTCCTACACCTGTCATAGCAAATGATGATGATGATGACGATGACAGTGAAGAGAAAGGACATGTCTTAGCTAGTGTTCACGCGTCGTTAGGGAAACTTCTTTTCCTACAGAATAAGAAAGAAGAAGCTGAATCACATTACCTGACGTCATATTCGATCTTTCGCGAAGCTTATGGAGAAGATGATCCAATGACACTACGAGTCCTGACAGACCTAGCAGTCGTGCATGATAGTCAAGAGAGATATGAGGAGGCGCTTCGAGAATATGAAGATTGTTATGCCAGACAAGTGGTGATATTAGGTGAAGATGATGAAGATACAATGAAGACGAAGGACTACCTTGATGGATTGAAGCAACTACTACATGAAAAGAGTCAGAACAAGTAAAAGAAAGAGTATGTTAGCATATAGCAGCATAGGATCTAGACCATATTATTTTATGGAATCGTCAATGAATGATATTTATTAGTTAAGTTGGTTGGTTGTGTGATTGATTGATTGATTTATTGATTGATTGATTTATTGATTGATTGATTTATTGTTGATTCACTACTTAGGTTGATTTTTCTCCTTCTATTTTGTCATATCTGAGAGATTTAATACTATTAATCCTCTATCTCTTTCATTTTATTGACAATTGTCGCTTTGCACCATGCAGTTCAAAAGCAACTAAGACAAGAATTTCAAAGAAAACAAAATCTTTCAATGGTGAAAATACATCATATCGTCATGCCATCGAAAATATACAAAGCATTCACGCTTCATTCATTTAATTTAGAGAAGGCAAGTTACGATTGATTGCAACAGCAAATATATGAGGATAATACTACCTACTCACCGACAAAATGCTAACTACTAAAGGATGACAAGCTTGTAACTTCGCTCTCTTTCTATTATTTCTTTGACCTTTCACTTCTCGAAATAACTTATCGTCACCAAAGCAGGTAAACCACTCACTTCGATATGTTGCATCTTCGATTTTAGTTTGATCTCTACTGCTTTCCCTTCACTTCGTTCATATGCGAAATGTTCTAAAAGATGTGGAAGAATGATTTTCTTCATCGAACTACACGATATAATCTCTAATCGTTTTAAACTAGGAAATTCACTACCATCAAACTCTTTCATTTTCAAGAAATTATCAGGACTAATTCCACAAGATTAGGTAAGCTAGGGATACAACTCACAGAGCGGCAGTCACGGAATCTTAATCCATAATAACTGTTATATGTATATTCATCAACATTATTAAACTTCTCGCATGAGGCAATGTTTAAATACTTGACATTATCGAACTTCGGGAAACTATTAACTTTAGAATATCCGTGCAAACACAATCGAGTATGATTACCTAATAAATGAAATTGCTTGGTATTACTTACATCAACGATAGTAACATCTTTGATTCCTTTCAATGGTCTTAAGTCTTGTACAGGACATGATTCTATGTGAATCTTCTCCACTTTCCCACCATTCTCTACTGCTACAGTCGAAGACTATTACAATGGTTTAAATGAATTTCTTTGACATGATTGACATTGCAAAGACTTTCAAATCCATCACATAATTCCAATTTTATATATTTTAACTTCTTGAACGTTAAACCTTCAAACGACTTCAAAGAATTGCAATAAATAGTCAACTTCTCACAGTTCTCTTGTAATGTATGCCATCCTGTCTCCGCCAATCAGGTCACTGTCAGCTCGCGAACATTTGTAAGACTAGATATATCCGTAATGTGAGCAAGTGATACTGATACAATCGGAACATTACAAAACTGTTCGATTGCTGTAAATGAATCCGCTACACTGATTCGCACTTTCTTCAGGTTGTCGATGTCTCGTATCGTTGTGAACTTGTTGAGGTAATGCAACTCCAAATGTTCTAACGTCGGAACTCCACTCAACTCAACCAATTGATGCACCTCACGCAAATGTAAATATCGAAGTCGTGGTAATCCTCCTTCAATACCTGTTAAGTTATTCGCACGATAGATTGTGAGGTATTCAAGGTTACCAAACCGAAGAGAAAAAGAATTATCAATACATTGAATAGAAGGACTATTTATTACAATATCTTTATTCTTAGTGAAAACAGAAATATCTTTGACAACTAATGATAAATATCCAGTCAAAATCGTTACATCATTTAAGAGGATATAATGGTGTTGTTCTAGTTTATTGTCATAATGGATCCAAAGATTATGCACATGATTACAGTTCGCAATAACAGCATTATCTTCTTCGACTACTCCAAACTTGGGTAATCGTAAGTGTAGACCTAATTGACGTTTTGGATCTTCTACCAAACTTCTCACATGATTGCGGAAAGATTCATCTCTCGCATAACGAGTTGTATGGTCAATATCAAGGTTAATGTAATTAAGACTCTTCCCAATTGATGATAAATTTGTACTAATCATCAAAAATGCACGAAGCGTCGCTTTCTCTCGAAAGTAAAGCCATCTATATGCTATGTCCACTCTGTCACTGGGGGAGTGACATCAAATGGTAAGTCTTGAATACGACAACTTCCAGCAGGTGATGAAAATGATGATGATGAGGATGATGATTGCTTCAAAGACATATCAGATATCTTCTTCGTCGTTGCGGTAAATCCTTTCTCGATAATTTACGCTATATGACCGAAACTTTCTTAGTGAGCTCAGGATTTTATCATAAGCCTTTTATCAGTATTTAATATCTATTGATTAACTTTACTTTCTTTTGTTTTGTAGTTTATCCTTTCTCGATAATTTACGCTATATGACCGAAACCTTTTTGCGAGCTCAGGATTTTATCAGAAGCCTTTATCAGTATTTAATATCTATTGATTAACTTTACTTTCTTTTGTTTTGTAGTTCTTTTTTTTTTTTTCTATTTATTTTCAATAGTGACAAATACAAAGATTTTAATACTATTATTAAATCTCTCTCATCATCTATCACAAAACCTTTTCGAACCAGCAATATACTGACAATGGTCGATTGCATAATGCATTTCAAAAACAAAACTAAACAAAACAAAACCTTTTAACAATGGTGAAAATACGTCATATCATCTATATTATCTTTGAGGTTGATCAGATTTAATCATCATCATCATTCTGCTTGTAGTTCCCCATTTTACCACCATTCGATGTTGAATGACTCACTGAGGTAAGAAATACGATCCTGACGAGCAATACGTAAGATCTTATTGGTGGAATCGAATGACCAGCCATTAGAGCTAATCATCTTTCCATTGATAGTAACCTGAGTAGGAGCAACTAAATCTCTTCCAGTAACAATAATCTTTCCAACAATGCTATTCTTTGCCTCAGCATAAGTGTTGGTCACTACATCACTAGTGAATTGTCCTTTACCAGTAGTGCTGTCAACCGATGCATGGAAGTTTGTATTGAGATAGTTCTTAATCTCAATCTGTTCACCATCATCCCAGAATAATGATCCTTTAGCTCCGTTCTTTGGACATAAAGCAACCACAAGAGTGAAAGGAGTGTTTCTACCAGCAGTAGTGGTCATTGCAGATTCTTGTAAAGCTAAAACACTTCCTCCCTTGATGTGAGTCTGAACCTCAGTTAAAGGAGCATCAAGTTCAACCCACTTTCCACCAGCAGTAGAGTCAATAGCAAGTTTCTTGGTTGTGTAATCATACCATAATCCAGCAGGGAAGTAGGCCTTGACGGAGGTAGCCCCAGATTGCAACACAGGGGAAACTAAAACTGATGGTCCAACCATAAACTGACTGTCAATAGCATGGGTATTGCTATCAGTTGGGAAGTTCATCCACAATGATTGAATGACAGGCTGTCCACTGGAATAAGCATTGAAGAACAAAGTATAGAAGTAAGGTAACAGTTGGTAACGCTTGGCTAAAGCCTTCTGAGCAGCCTCAGTGACACTGGACCAACGGTAAAGCTCTTGGGACAAAGCACCGATGGTGTTATGATCACGACTGAAAGGGTAGAAAGCACCAACTTCAATCCATCTTGCACAGAGCTCCTCAGTAGTATCACCGTTGAAACCACAGATGTCAGCACCAATCATTGGAACATTGAAGATGCTAAAATCGAGTAAAGAAACAATAGATGACTTCAAATCATCCCAACTAGCATAGTTATCACCCGTCCATTTACTAGAGGAAACAAGTTAAAAGGAATTTTGAAAGAAAATATTACAATAACTTACGCGCTATGAACACCAGTAGACAAGAAAGAAGATCTCGATAATACAAATGGTCTTTTATTACGTGCAAGTTTCATTGCTTGATTTGATGCAATTTGTTCCGTTAAACCATATAAATTATGTGTATTATATACACTGATATTACCATAATGTTGATTTGACATGGCAACAGTCTTGGTTGATAATTTACCATACATATTATTAATATGATATTTAGGATAATCAAAGGAATTTTCATTATCTACTTGTGAACATTGTAAACAACAACCATATTTATCACAATTATTTGGATCCCAACCATTACAAACTTGTCCATTACCATCTTGATTACAGAAATTTGAAATTTCATTCATATCAATCCATACACCATCATTACCTGCGAGTGTATGGAAGTTTGTTAATTGTTCTGTCCAATAATCTTGTGCTTTAGGATGGAAAAAATCAGGGAAATGAGTTGGACCAGGCCAGACTTGACCATAATAGTTATTACCTTGTAAATCTTTAATAAATACATCTAATTGTAAACCTTTTTCATAAGCATCATAACCTGAGTAAGTCATAATTCCTGGATCAACAATTGGAACGAAGTGTTGGCCGTTAGCATGAAGCTTTCCGACAAATGATTGCACTTCAGAAGCAGGGAAATTTTGGGAACTTAAAGTAAAATCACGATAAGCTTCCATATGATCAATGTCAACCCATTGAGTGTCTAATGGAATACCGGCAGCGGAGTAGTTGGCAACAACTTCTTCCACTTCTTGGATGTTGGAATAACCCCATCGACAGTTATGGAAGCCTAAAGACCAGTAAGGTACCATAGCAGGCTTACCAATCACAGTGGAAGCTTGGGCAACAACGTCTTTAGGGTTAGCACCTCCAACTAAAACATAGTAATCGATCACACCTCCAAGAATCTTGTAGTTAATGCGATCAGGTAAGATACTCACATCCATACCATTACTATTCATTAAAACACCACCATGAGCACTTCCTACATTTCCTTTAGAAGAATCAGTCACTTGTTGCACATACATTGGGTATGAGCCATACAAATTCTGATACATTGTTTGAGCACCAATATCAGCAGCCCAAAGGGTGTAAATATGGTTCAGATCCAAGGATTGCTTAGTGCGAGTTGATTCTCCAAAACCGAATGTGCTTCGTTGCTGATTATTGGAGAGGACGGAGAACTCAATGTATTGATCTTGATAGATGATTAAAGCATCTAAATCAAAAACAACTTCGTTATCACTTGTACGGATCACTTGCAAAGTAAAAGGATTCTCGGTGAACTTAACAGTGAAGGTAGGAGAAGACTGGAGAAGCTGTTTCGCGGAGGGGTCGGCCTGGTGACGAGAAATAAGAGTGGAAGGAATTTCCCATCGTGCTTGCTTGGCATCTGTGATTTTGACTTGAATAATTTCAGAAGTGTGGTAAACAACTTCAAGTTTTAAATTGGAGATGTCAGGCCCGTAAACGTTGTTTGGGGTGCCTGAAAGAGACAACAAGGCAGTGAAGCCAGTGCTTGTTTCTAAATAATCGGACAAGGAATATCCGTTTAATCCACTGGCAACAGGACGATAACAGTTAGTACTTGATGCAGAATCAAAGGTTTGCATCCAGCAACAACCTTCAGCTAAACATGCATCAGAGCTGGTTTGTAAATTATTGGAAGTACCACAAGAAGCTCTTGCAGAAAGATCCACCGCACACGTATTTGCGGCACCACTGGCAGATGATAACAACCATGAAACCGACTGCAAAAATACAATGGATTGGAACAATTTGTTGGAGTAAATCATCTTTCTTCTTATAAAAGCAATCACTAACAAGTCAAACCTCTCAATCAATGAAGAAATCAATCAATCAACAAAAAGCACTTCAATGAAATAAACGCGTTTATTTCATTTTCATTCCCGATTTTCCGAATAATCGAAATTGCTTTTATTTCAAGAGTTCATTCTTTTGTTATAGAAGATCAGATGAAAGAATGACGATTCTTTTACAAATCTCACTTTTCCTCGTTTTTCTTGTGACGAAGAGCATTTCTTTTCAGTATTCGAATAATATCCACAAATTTCGATTGGATTTCTCTCTTAAGGCTTTGTATTCAAGACAGAATCTCATCAAAAGCATCACAGCTGTATCTTTTCTTTCACCATTACTAATTCCATCAATCTCTCGTGCTGCTTCATTAGAAAGGTCTTACATCAATCCTGAGGGTCATTATAGCCTATCTTATCCAAATGATTTCGTTGAATCACCAAAACTTGTGAAAACTCATAAATATGAAACCTTCTTGAAATCTGAGTCATTTAAAGGATTCACTGTTGGGGTATCTGTAAGTCCTTCCCACTATTCATCTTTAGAGACTGATTCTAAGATTATAGGTTGATCCAGTGAAGATTGACTCAGTTGAACAGTTTACAACGCCTGAGAAACTAGGGCAAAGAGTGATCGCCGTAGAGAAAGGGAAGGAAGGATTTATTGACGGCAATATGATCTTCACAACAGCAACTTCAATTCCATTACCATCCAAAAAAGACGGTGCGATACCTGCTTATGATTTGGAATATCAAATCGAGTCAACTCGAGGGAGAAATCACTACAATGTTCGTGCTGCTATCTACAATAAGCTTTTGTATGTTCTGACAATTCAAAGTAAAGAGGATAACTACAGAAATTTATCTTCGATAATTCATGAAATGCTGCTATCTTTAAGGTTTATTTAGTTATTTATTTTTTTCCAAGTTTCTTTGTTAATTTGTTAAACGAAGCTTGGTAATAATTTCCATCTTTGGAGAACTTTAGCAAAGATAGTTAAGAGCAAAGATGCATTCTCTCCTTTAATCCACAAAAATGTCAAACTGATCTAGCGTTGTATAATCAAAATTTATTCAAAAAAGAAGCAAAAATGTTTCCTCCTAAGAGATCACTATCACATATTTACACCACCAATCTGTCACTGTTTTCTCTAGAAATCCGACTTGAAAACCAGCCTTCCCTTCACAACTGCTCTCTCTTTGTGTACTTGCTAAGAGAGCAGTGAAGGCAGCTGAATTAATCGATGCTTTCAAGTGACCAATCTCAATCGGAGACTGTGGAAAAGCCATAATAAACACAATCAAGTACCCTTTCGGGAATAATAATCTTGATTCTTGTTCATAGCCAGTTGCGTCAGATCCAAATAAAATAACATTTCTTCCAAGTAACATCTGAACTCGAGTAATTTGAATCGGACTATCTGACCTATTGATAAACAAAGCAACACAACATCGACAAGATGCAAGATTTGAATGAATACAACCCCAATCCCATAATAGACGCCAAATAAACTCATCAATCTGTTTCCAGTTTCGACTTCCTCGTTGAATAGAATATTGTGCCCGAGTTATCACATCTGCTTCAGTACCAGTGATTTGTAATAATTGCTTTCCATTCACTGTACCGAATCGATATCCATCTAATTGTCCTAAATTTGCAGCGTCTTGCATTAGCTTGTAATAAGTTGATTCTTTCGTAGAAATATGTTCCTTTGATCCTAATGACGTTTGGGAAGTGGATTTCTTAATGTCTCCTTCCTTTGCATTGTTCATTGTTGGGATCTTTGGTGCTCCAGCTCCTTTAACGACAGGTGATGAAGTCAACGATGAAGTGGGCTTTTGTTGAGTTTGTGTATTGTGGATATTTCCATTATTATCATCATCATTCCAATCGATAAGATCTAAAGGAACAACCTTCGATGGATTTCCCATACGATGAGTATTCAGGACTAATGCTGAGTATAATTTCTTCGCAATCTCTTTATTACCACATGGAATTATGACTAAATCAACTTTCCCTGAATAAAGCATTATACCAACACCATCTGTCATAAATATACAATGTGAAACATTGGCCCAAACTCTTCCCCATAATGAATTAATCTTCCTCCAGTAAACATAAACATTCGAAAGAATGACAGCCTCTCCTTTATTCTCTAATGGAATATAACTGAGAAATGAATCTTCGTAGCCGTTTTCATGAGCTCGTTTCATCACAAACTCTTGGGCAAATGCTGCATCAAGAGAGAGGGAAACGATCTCTAATGTGGAGGGATCAATCGAAGAAGGTTCAAGTGCACGAGGTGGTCGAACATGGAAATGTTTGGAATTTGGATCAACTTGACTGGAAATACCATGAGCGATTGACGTCAATCCCTCAGTAATTCCCACTAAGATTTATAAAATGAGTTATTGTCGCAGAAAATAGCAATTAAATAACTTACCTAATGGTTTTACTGCAGCTCCTAATAGACCTAATCCAATTCCTTTAAAAAATCCTTGAACTCCGCCTTTTGCCGCCTCCTCGAAAGGTTTTGAGATTAATCCAGACATTCCAGAAGAAAAACCTGAAATTACACTCTCACTACCATCTTTAAATCCAGAATACACACCAGAACGCTGAACAAAATGCTGTTGTCGTCTAAGCGCCCTCTTTTGGATGTATTCGTTATCCCCCGTCAGGAAAGTAAAACTTTTTGATGCAGTACCAACAAAAGCAGCGGCGGAATCCATGGCTCCTGTTACAACTCCAGTAAATAATCGCTTCGAACCCTTACTTAATCCATGAAAGAAATCTTGAGAGCTATGCACAGCACCTAAGTAAGGTTCATAAAAGAAAGCCTTGACACCACTTCCTACTTTCCTAGCAAAGCCAATAGGTGCTCCCATGACTGCTAAGGAACTCGCCATTTGCACGGCTTGTAATTGCAAGTCTTGAAAGGTTTTGGCCGAAATGCGTTCTGTAAGAGTATTTACAGATTCCATTGCATCCTCAACCTCAAAAGAACTTAATCTGAGCTGCATCTTCTCAACACCAACTAATGCAGCAAAGGCATTCAAAAAATTTGATTGTAAAGTTTCTAACTTTTCTCTGCCTTGATAAGTTGTTTGATAAAAGGAAATAGTAATTTTAATTGGATGGATAATTAAATGTTTAATATAGATCTTTGATTGTTGACTTAAAAGTTTTGATTGAATTACATTCACTAATGGGGTAGTTGGTGATAAAATCTGATAATTAAAATCATAAAACCATTTTTGTGGTTTCGTCATTGCTAATGCTTGATCAGAAGATAAAATTTTTAAATCATCAAAAAAATCCAAGAAAAATAATCTTAAAGATCCAGAATCCAAATCAATTGCCAAAGATAATATTCTAAGGGCAATATACTTGAAAATGGGTTGCTTTCCTTCCTCTAATGGAGTATCTTGAATAACGGTGAGTGTAATAAACGCCTTTTCTCCCTCTAATTCAGCAATTCTTTCACTACCATCAGTGGACAGTTTTCGAGAGGATGGAGCCACCCCATAAGAGTCGTAAGAGTCAAAGGATCCCGATTCGTGACGAGTAGAATGCTCCTCAGTAGCATAAGTTACACTTCTTCGTATCTCTTTCTTTTTACTTCTTAAAAGTACAGGATAGATGGTTGTTTCTGAGTAGTTATCTAGCTGTAAATCCATAACGGAGAATTCAATGCTCTTTCGAAAACCTTTCATAGTATAAACAAAATCACACCCGTCGAGATAGAGGGAGAAGAATTCTCTGCGAACTGGCTTCTCCACAACTAAAGACACACCAAATGACGAAAGAAAGAGGTGCAGGGTAAAAGTTGAAGCCTTTTCCAATTGTAGATCTTCTAAAACTTCTTCATAGGTGGCAGAGTTCTGATTTTCATCGTTTGCACCTTTTTCATGAATGAGGGAGTTACTGGTAATAGTTTGCTCAAACGAGTGTAGTAATGATTTACTTGGTCGAGTAACATGCAATACATGACCTGCATCGCTCGTAGAAATATGGACGATAACTTCTTGCAAGACAGAGGAGCCAGGAGCTGTGTATGGTAATCGTAATCGATGACCGTACTTCAATAAATTAATTGTTGCAATTCGACGTGCAGGTACTTGTAAGGAATTTCCCACAGCCAAATGAATAGAAGTTCCACTTTCTGGATCAGTCCATCCGAAAGGATAATGTTTGCCAGGCGGAACTGTAAGCTCGTACAAATGCTCTTTCCCACCTAAATCATGATCAAATTCAATTTCGGCTTGTCGAATAGTTATCGCCACATCTGTATCATTATTGATCGACATTGCGGCTTGAGATTCAACAGTCTCCTGCCAAACAACGATAATAATTGAGCAATGATCTTCTGGCTTGGCCAGTTTCACTTCCACATGAAGAACTAACCCGCGATTCGCAATATTACAACTTGGTAGCGAGGTAGGACTTGTAACCAGAGAGGTAGTGTGATTATCGGTATAGGGGATGTATAAAACACTTGATCCGATATCATTAATATCAACAGCACCTAAACTCCAAATCGTAGATTGGGTTCGAAATTTAATTTCAGTGCCTAAACGATTATCAATTTTATGCCACCCTTCAGGAAGATGGGAATGGAATTCTAAATGTTTGTTTGATCCTTTCTGAGCAACAAATAATGATTCATCCATACAGTTTACAATGCAATATTTTGGCATAAATTCAATTAATTGTGTTTTTTGGAAAATTCCTGGAAGATTTTGCATGGAGTATGAAAGTTGATAAGTGATATTACTTCTGTGACATGCAATTTCAAAAGAAGCTTTTGTCACAGAATTAATACGAGTATCAACATTAATTCGATCGCTCCAACTTTCTTCACTACTTGTCCTCACCGATAATAAATTATCAGAAGAATAAAATGCAGCAATGTCTTGACAGCCCTCAGTCCAACATAATCCTGCCAATTCAATGAGAAAATCTTGAGGATACGAAATTTGGCGCAAAATCGACTGTTTGTTATTATTTATCACAAATTCGTCCGTATAATCAACCGAGGTCTGTCGTTGTCCTGTTAATAAGGACTTTTCCGGTGCAATAAACACGCTGTACATACATGGAGCATCCTTCTCCCATGCTCCTCGTAAGGTTACTCGACTTGCAGGATCGAAAGAAGATGCTTCAGGAACTTTCTTAGCAAAAATTATGTAGTGAAATTCTACCAATTTGCTTTTTGACACTTGTTTCGCGACCGCCACCTCGGTAGTTTTAACAAATCCTTCATAGCTCGGCCATTTAGGCAAGGCAGACTTAGCATCAAACAAGAGAAAAATTACCGAACGCTTGGAAACAGAAAATTGGAAAAAGTTATTCGCTCGAGACAATCGATCCATGGTGCTGAATTTAATAGAAGTCTGTCCACGTAGAGCAGGAGGCAAGTAATACCATCGACATTTAGAATCAACATAAACGAAAGAGTTCACGTCCGCTTTATTAATTTCGTAATGATTCATGGAGACAGACTGAATGTTCATAATTAAACCAGAAGCGGTAGTGAGAGCGTTTGACGAGTGCGTGTTAAATGGCGACAAAGGTCGATTTCCATCTGGTAAATCTTGAGAAGCGGATTTCAGCAAACTCGAGTGACTCCCACCACGAATGGAAGGATCTTCAAAAACGTTGTGTTTGGAATGTGCATTACCTTCAGTATCATACTGATTTTGAGAATTAAATGATCGAATAATATCATGACCATTTGATAAAGTCGAACGAACACAAAGGTTCAAGCTCGATCTATCCACCATTGCTATTTTAAAATAAATTTCGACCTCGATACAGTAATTCGCCGAAATCTTTGAGAGAATGCAGATTGGAAGAACATCCCTTCCACCTCTATCTTTATCCAGAGTGATCACTCCTTCCTTTTCATCACCAAGGCTAATCGCATAATCTTCACTCCAGTCATAAGTTCCAATTTGAATTGCGATTTTTGGTTCATCAGTAGCAGAAATATACTTCAGTTTGGCAGTAGAACCAGAAATTACCATTTCTTCGTCAAAAGAAAGATTAGTCGACCTTTTATCACGGTTGCTTATTCGATAATGCATATGACATAATAACTTATTGGTGATAGTTATGTATGGAACAAGATAAAGCTTAATCGCTTTATTTTCTCGAATAACCCACATGCGGAAATAAATTCCCTTCCCAAGAGGCTTTCCTGTCGCATCAATTTGCCCACAATAAATATCTTTCGCAATTTTGCAGTCGTAGGAGCTAGTATTACAAGTGTAATAATTGCTCCACGATTGATTTCCCTCAACACCAACAGGTCTAAAACGGATCTGCGAAGCAATTGAGTACAACAAAGGGACATAGTACTCGCTGTTGGCAGGAATATTACTGATTTCGAATTCTTTTGACCATAAAGAGTGCTGTAACGAAGCCTTAATATCAATTCCAAGATTATTAATTATTTGGAAACACGATTTTAGCTCAACAAACCGAGAACCATTTGAGAGCATTTTAACATCCCAAATCAATGTAAGCGGCTTTTTCTCAATTTGTTGATTTGAATACTTTGGAATTCGTGTTCGAATCCATCTTCGCCTTTTCACTAAATCCATGGGTTGAAAAACTCTTCGTGGACTCACCATCGTGAAGTACCCGAAAGCGGGAGCATATTCCCATCCGTTAATATCTATCTCTCGTCCAATAATTCCATCCATATCAATTTCCCAATCACCGAACCATTCCCATTTTTCAGATTGAATGCGAATATCATCTCGGCTTTTCTCAATTGACCCAGTAGCGTCAGTCCATTGTGGCGGATCATTAAACATGTAAGGTTTTCTCCATTTGCGAGAAATTGGATCAAATCTGGCGTTTTCAAAAATTTCTTCTTCAATGGGCTCCATAGAAACAACATTAGTATTTTCAGGAGCAACAGGTTGTAAAATGCATGATTTAGGCTTATTAATTCGGAAAGGGAGCCCTAAAATTGGCTGCCTGTCCTTAGTTTCAGGGTTTTTGACAATAATATCAACGGAATTTGGCAATCTGAAGACTTTTTGCCATGCTTTCTTCGATTGATCCATCGAAAGAATCTCTTTTGAACTCCCCTCTGGAATTTCCGCGAGAAGAACAGCCGAGGCACTATCATAAATTTCAATCGTGCTTTTCTCTCCTAAGCAGTTCATAATCACAATATTCGCAGCATTGGAACGAGCTCTTTCTTCTTCGTCATGTATAAATAGTGTGTACGTCTTTAATAAGGTTTGTAACATCGCACCAGAAAGAGTAACCTGCATAGTATGGTCCGATGAAATTTCGCATAAATGACGATTTCCTTCAGATTGAATGGTTAAAGTGGGCCGCCAACTCTCTAATACAGGTTCCCAGATTAATATTGGAGAGTTAAAATAATCGATCTTAAGTAATGTTGATCCTTCTCCTTTCAATTTCCCAGTTCCTTCTAGAAAGAAATTTGTCTCATCCGCCGTTAGCTTGACGACTGGAATGGATGTTGCAGCAAAGTCATTGATTAGAACAACCGATAAGGAGCCAAGACCGAATCTGACCATGAGCGACGGTATCTGAAAATTCGACGTATCTAAGCTTAAACTCGTATTGCGATTATCCTCGTTCACATCGTCTCCTTCCACGCTTTGTAATGATTCAGTGGAAGTTGAACAATGGATACCTGCATTAGTATTGTCTGCACGGGGTGTGGATGTTGTACTGGAAGGAGATGGAGCACTGTTCGATTTATCCACTAAAGATCTTCGACTAAAAATTGAATGAGCTAAATGAACATCATTAAACGATAACTTAGCCTCAACAGCATCCATTTCAACTTGTAAGGATGTGTATATCGTCTGTTCATTGACCTTATTTCTTTTAAAATGCATCTCAACATCAAATGGTTCTAAAATTGGTAACGGGTTCCAGACTTGCATAGATTGTAACACAAAAATTTCGTTTTGAGAAACAGTGACATGAACACTTTCAAATAATTCAACAGCGATTTGACTGGTTTTTGTTTCTTTAGTGTAGTGCACTTCCAATGCACACTGTCCAACTAAAGCCCGCGATTCCTTAAGTGCAGGATCTTCAAGGAGGATCAAACGAGAATTGACCATTTTCACAGTACAATTCATCGTATACATAGTTTCTGGAACGCTAATCGGTAGTTGTGGAACCAAATCATCGTTTACATTTACAATTTTATTCTCGGCGGGAGGAACTTTGGCTGGGGGACTGGAGAACAATCCTGTAAGAGCAAAGAAATTTCCCATTGCAAGGAAGGCGAAATCTAAAATGGAATCGATCGAAACAAAACTTGAAACCCCAGAGAGAAATACAGTAATAAAACTATGAGATTTTGACTCTTGAGTGTAAGTCAGAATGAGTAAGTCTTCTTCTTCAGCTTCAGCTTCAGCTGGTGTAGCATAACTCAAAACTTCATCATCATCATCAAGTAAATTTTCCTCAAAATTTCCAGTTTGTTGAAATAAGGATTCTTTGGAAGAAGATTCCTTAAATTTACTACTTGGGCTGAACAAATTTCGGAATACGTTATCCTTACTCGACAATCGATTATCCAAAATCTCGAAACCTCTCAAACGAACTTCAGAGGTCATTAAATCAATGTAATCAATTTTCATTTTCATATCCGCAATGGTGATGGAAAACGCAGTATCCAAATAAATACCGGTCATTGTGGGTAAAGCTGAAGTTCTCAGAATATCTAATGAAATCTTTCCTAAGGAGGCATCAATGTACATGCCTTGAGGCTGGTCTGAAATGCTACTCGCTTGGGTGTTACTCTGATTAACCGATCCTTTAATTGGTGTAGTTTCAATCAAAGCTGTGAAAGCTCTAGTGGAAGTCCACGTCGAGGTCTCACTCAAACTTGGTCGACCATCCTTTGGTGGCGGTGAAGTAATTACAGATTCAGCTGCTGGAGGAGGAGCAGGCCCACCTCGATTGTTTTTATCCAACAACACTTCGAAGAAAGGTTTCAGGTGGTTAATAGTGTTTACGTCGACGTTTAATAATAATTCAGCAAAATTAACTTCAACTTCCATAGCATGCCGTTTATAATAAGGAGATCGCTTCGAATTAATCCCGGTGTAAAGAATTGTAAATAAATTAATATTATCTCCAAGTTGAGTTTTCCTTGGTGTCCACGCAAGATGTCTCTGTTCTTTGCAACGAGAGCTATCTTGAATTGAAAAATCCATCAAATTGAAGTAAATCCTTCGGTCATAGACGCGATTCACAATCTCAAGGTTTAATCCTTCAACCGCAAAGACAATATTCTGATCAGCACCAAGATAATAAGACAAGTCTAATGCAAGAGTCGGAATGGATACGAGCACTTTGTAGGAGACAGATAAAGGATTCACTGCAAGATCATCTACGTTGACAGCAACAGGTGAAGAGATTGAAGCTCTCGTGGGAGTTGTTAAATTTGCAATCAATTCTTGTATTGAATTTTGACGGAAAACTTGCTTCGTTAATGGGGTATTCGAATGTTTAGTTCTTTGTGGGGTTATATTGGGGGTAAGTTTATTGCCACTGTCAAGATTCAAAGGCGTGCGATATGAATCCAAAGATTCATCATCTTCATCTTCATTATCATTTGTTTGGATTGGGACTTCGTAAAGGTGATATGACGAATTTTGGAATCCAGGATATCTGACAGGATTCGTAATGTCAGAATAACTTGTACTCACTCGCAATAACCTGGCTAGCTTGACAGCATCAACACAACCTCGAATTTCAGGCTGAATATCAATCTTCATAGTCAACTCACTTTCTTGTTTGTCAATGTTCTGCACGTCAAAACGAAAATCAAAAGGCTATGAAAGAAATTAATGATGAAAGACAGTAAAAAACATCCTTGAACTCTTACCTTGATTAAATACAAGGAATGATCGGCTAGGGAATATAAATCATGAACGTGTAGAGGTAAACCAGCATTAATCTGATTTAAAGACATATTGCACGTGAATCCTGCATCATATAAACTTCCTTTCAACTCCAGATAACCGCAATCGAGCAATAAGAAACCACTATCCTTGGTGCAGTCTTCTGGGAGGATAATCTTTGGCGCATGTGCTTTCCATTCGATTTCAACACCTGACTTTGCCTTTTGGAGAATTTCCTGCAAGGCCTTGGAAGATTGTAACTTACTGCCCAGGGAAAGGTTGTTTTGACTTGCACCACCCGAGAGATTAGAGTTGGAAGACGCGCCATCGGTGGCAGATGAATGATTATTAATAAGCCGATGCGAATGTGTGAGCTTCTTTTGTTTCGGTTTCTTTTGTCTAGGGTTGACAGGGGCCTTAAACTCAGCTAAAAGAGCTTGAATCAAAGATTTATTCAAATAAATCTCAATAGGCAAAGCCGCGACAGTCATTTTAGTCTTTCCTCGTTGATGGATGAGACTAATCGATACAGTAGGGCTGTCAGACTGATATTTACCCGAAGGATTAAATTGATCGGATTTTACGCTCACGAGATAAGGATGGAAAGGACTAATCCCCATGACTTCTTTAACTGCTAAATCCGTTAATTGACAATCAATTTTAAAGTTATTATCATTCTTCTCAAGCATAATTGAGACAGCAGTTCTCATTTCCATCATTGGCTTAAACTGGGATGATAAAAGAATATCAGAACTTGAAATAAATGTGATTTTAAATCCCGATAATAATTGCTTTGTTTGTATCACCTCTTGTCGGTCAAATTCCTCTAATAATCCTTCTAATGAAATATCATTGCCGCTGGTACTCGCCTTCATGCCACCACTCGAGCTATTACTTGTTGCCGTTGTACGAGATGAATTTGAAATATCTAATTGATTCATTTTATCACTTCCTGGACCTTGAAACCAACCCCATCCCCATGAATTACTTTCTTTCTTCATTTCACGTTGTTTGGTACGTCTTGTTTCTTCTAATATATCAGCATATGCTAATTGATAAAATCTTTTAATAACATCTGATGATAAACGTATTTCAAGATTATTCATAAATTCAATTTCTGATTTTGTTAATAATATTTTTGGATCAACATCTTCTTTTTTCGCCTTTTTACATAATTTAATTAATTTAATATATTTTGTTTTAATTTTAATTAAAAAAATTGCATATTTCCACCATGCGATTACACTATCGTGATCCTTTGGACGATCAATTGGACGATATGAATGTGGTATACGTATCTGTGATAATGATGTAAAACGATAATAAAATTGTAATAATTGTTTATATTGTATCGAATCTAATTGAAATTTTAAATTATTTGAATCTAATATTACTTCAAAACGATTCTTCTGATTCACTGATAATAATTTATGATGAATTAACTTTAAATACATGGAATTATTATTGGGTGTTAATAGATATCGCAATTGTTGTGATTTTGGTGATGGTAATTGACCACGTATATGAATCATTGATGTCATAGTTTGACTCCATAAGTCATAGGGTAATTTGGAAATATCTTCACTGGTAATATCCCAATAGATACCAAGGTTTAATAAAGTTGCAAGTTTATTAACAGGAGCAGATGAAGAATGACTCACAAAAGCAGGTTGCCAATGATCATCGCAGGTAGAGATGACGAAAGATTCTAATGTAGCACCAACAGCAAAACAATGTTGTGGTATAGTTAAATTATCCTCATAGCGAACATGAAGATTAGAGATGGTTAATTCAATATTATCAATGATTCTTGTTGTCCATTGTTGTAAATAACTTCCGCTTTCTGTAGTTTGTTGCTTACCAGATGAAGATGATGAAGGAGTATTTGGTGAAGAGGGATCCTGTAAATCACCACTAGCAAGTATCGAATACGTTAATTCTAAATATTCATCCATCATTTTTAATTTTGATAATTTTTCTTCAATTAATTTTTCTATAACCTCTTGTGGATTAAAATTTTCTGTATTAACTGGTCCAATATCTAATAATATACCATCTAATTTAATCTTTAATGGACTATTTAATAGACTAGCCCATGGTACAATAATCTCTAATGATTTCACTGAACCATGATAGATAATGAAATTAAATTTTCTTAATATATTATCTGCTTTTAATTTTAAATTTGTTAAAATGATTTGTCCTGACCATACTCCTAATGATAAATTATTTTCATCTAATTCAATAAATTCACCTAACACTTTCACTAATACATTTAATAATAAACGTTTTGCCATTTCTTCTTTCACTTCTTTCTTCTTTTTCTTTGTCCTCCTCTTTCTAATTTGGGAAAAGACGAGTGTCTTATTCAAAGATTGTTATAAAAAGTTGACGTATTTGTTCTCGCACTTTTGAGCTTACAAGAGTCTAAGAAGATCAAAAGAATCGTGAATTATCTTCAAAAATGATAATAAATGCAATCTCTAACCTTCAAAAAGCTGCAAAAGCGATCAAAGAACCGACTAAATGCACGAGAATTGTCAAC
>VFQN01004211.1_pt1 | contig 19278 bp, 35 predicted proteins | sample 3512371 | NCBI WGS metagenome assembly VFQN01 (sample SAMN10412370, study PRJNA504923) | tailings metagenome | isolation source: Replicate 2 from Balatoc abandoned mine | place: Philippines: Itogon, Benguet | collected 2017-08-28 | reverse complement strand
GCCGTGCCTTCTCCCCGGCCCCCTTCGCCGCCGTTGCCCCTCCCCCAGGACTGCGGCACGCCTCGGCACGCAATTTTCGGCATCCTTGACCCATTCAAGAACCCTCAAAAGCAGCAGCAGCAGCAGCAGCAGATGGCGACCGCCACGCAGCCCCGTGCCGCCTCCGCCCCGCATCAGCCCACCAGCTGCCTGCTCACCGTCCCCTTCACGCTGGGGGTGGACGGGGAGGAGGAGGTGGAGGTGTTGTCGGCAGAGGGGGCTGGTGGGGTGGCGGGTGGGGAGGGGCGGCAGCAGGCAGGGGAGCTGGGCGTCGGGGTGTGGGGGCCTGAGGAGGAGGAGGAGGAGCAGGCCGAGCTGGGCGGCCAGTGGGTGGACAGCTCTGCGGGCCTGGCCCACGCACACCCAGCTGCAGCGCCGCCCAAGGTCTACTCCCTGTTCGGCACCGGTGAGGGTGCAGATCCCTTCGGGCCCCGCCTGCTGCTGGCTGTGGCGGCGCAGGCGGCAGCGTCCAAGGGCTGCCCAGCTGCCGCGTCGCACGAGGGCGGCTCCCTGCTCCACGTGGTTGCGGGCGCAGCTCCCGTTGGGCCTCACATCCTGGGGCCACAGCCGCCGGCAGCCGGGCCCGCCGCCGCCTGCATTTACGGCTCTGGCGGCAGCTGCTGCAGCGTGGCCGCAACCAGCCACTGCCACGTGTCGCAGCCCGCCGCGCACGTGCACGCCGACGCGCACCGGCAACCGGCGGCCGCCAGCTCGCACAGCCACGTGGCACCACGCACACCGACAGCAGCAACCGGCGCAGCAGCAGGCGGCACCACAACCTTCTCGAGGTTCGCCGAGGTGAGTGCCTGCTGGGCATGGGGTCTTGGTGATAGCTCGCAAGGAGTGTTGCCACTGCTGCATGCTGCCAAGCCCCTTCCTGTACACGCCACCCTTCACCGCTGCTGCGTGTATGCTGACACAAGTTGTTGCATGTTGCCTGAGCTGATGAGGCCATTTGCTACCCGTCTGCCGTACACCCACAGGGCTACTCGCTGCAGCTGGAGGAGGGTCCGGAGGCGTCCTGGCGGCAGCAGCAGCAGCAGCAGGTGAGGCCTGTCTATGTGCACCCGCCCGGGGCCCTGCCTTCTGCAACGTCAGGAACGTGCGGCCCGTAACAGTGCTGGTTGCAATTGAACCCTTCAGCAGGCGCATTGCCCCAAGTGCTTGATGAATGGACGGCGGCAACTAGCTATGACCGGTACCTCTACCGCGTCCGGTCGGTTCTCCATTTCGCGTCCATCCCTCAACAAGCTGCCTACCTGCCAACCCCACCTGACGAATCGCCCCCTGCCACCTTCCCTCGGCTTTCCATCGCTCTTGCCCGCAGGCGACCTGCCAGACGCCCGTCCGCGCTGGGGCTGGGGGCTGGGAGCAGCAGCGCGGCGAGCAGGGGCAGCAGGTGCGTGTGGGTGGCGAGTGGGAGCTGGGGACGGTCAGCCCATGGCAATGCCTGCTAATGGTCGCTCCACGGATGCTGCGAGAGTTACATGTTTTGAGAGCAGCTGCCGCCGAGCCACGTGCACCCGCGGGTTATGAAGGCAACTGTGCGACCCGGGCCCCTTGACTGTGCTCCGCTTTTGCACTGAAGTACACCCTCCCATACAGCCTTGAGTGCTGACCTGCTGTGCCTCTAACCTGTCCTCCTCCCCCGCCGTTGCTCCTTCCCCAGGCCTGCGCCGCTCCTCCGTGCGCTACCTTCAGGACGTTCAGTCTGTTCACGACTCCGCGGCACGAGCAGCAACACCGCCGCCTACAGCAGCAGCAGCAGCACCAGCACCAGCAGCAGGTGGAGACCCCCACGCCGCGAGACACCTCCTCCGCCCTGGAGCAGCTGCCAAGCTGCCCCCTGGTGGCGGCGGCGCCCCCGGCCTGCGCACCTGCTGCATGCAGCGGGCTGTGGGCGGAGGGCTTTTCGGGCCTGTCCCACGTGCGCGCACCGGCAGCATCTCCCCTGCGCTGGTGGCCCCTCCATGCGAGTCCGGGGCGCTTAGCGGCTGCCGTCCGCTTGGCCGCGGCGGCGGCACGGGCGGCAGTGCCCCAGGCGTGCGCACCCACAGCGGCAGCCGACGCAGCAGCAGCCAGCATCACATCCCTCGCCATCTTCGCCGACGTGGCCCCGGCGTGCGCACTAGCAGCCGCGTCTCCGCAACGCTGGCAGCCTTTCGGCACGTGTGCCGGTGCGGGCGCCGTCGGGCCTCACCTCCTGCTGGCCGCAATGGCAGTGGCGCAGGCGGCCGTGCCGCCGGCAATCGGGTCCGCTGGCCCCGGCGCATGCGGCTCCGGCGGCAGCTGCCGCGGCGTGGCCACCCTCAGCCGCTGCCACGTGTCGCAGCCCGCCGCACACGTGCACGCCGACGCGCACCGGCACGTGGCGGCCGCCAGCTCGCACAGCCACGTGGCACGGCAGCCGGAGCAGGAGGCGGCGTCCTTCGCCGTCCTGCGCACGCCCCTGCGCACGCCTTTTGACCTGCGCTCCCGCCTGCCGCCAATGCGCTTCGTGTGCACACCGGCCGGCGTCAAGGGGCGAGGCTGCGGTGGCGTTGGCGGCAACTGAGGGAGGCGGGATAGGGAGGGGTCATGGGTTGGGAAAGGGTACAAGGGCGGTTTGGCGGCATGGGGCATTGGGCGGCCGCTGAGGGCGGCGGGGCTGGAGGCTGTGATGGGCCGATGACGATGGATACTGAGGGGCAGCCAAGTGTATGCCTGAGTAGGCACGGAAGCTGAGGGTGGCGGCGGGGGTTAGAATGGGGAGCAGCTGATGGGGGTTCCAGGGCTTGTTGTCAGTGGTGTGGGGCAGGGGAGTAAAAGGCAGGATAGGATGTGTGGAGTGAGTTTGCGAGGGCTTGAGCATTACATTGCCGAAGAGCAGGGGTTGACGGTCTGACTTCTGCATATACAAATATTGCACTGCAAGTCTACAACGAATGTGAGCAAGTTCTTGCAGGAGACATGTGGGGCGCTGGCGGGTTGACCTAGCAAATGCGGCGCGGCGGGTGCCTTAATTGTGAACGAACGAGTCTGTGGGGACTGAGCTGTTTGTCGTTTCAGTTGCAAGTGCATACACGTGGGTGTGAGCTGCAGCCACCGGGTACAGGAGCGCCAGAGGCACGTGGACTCCTGGTGTTGGCGCGGCCCCACCTATGGGCATGGGGCACTAGCCACTGCGGTGTGTAAGTAACTCCTAACTTATTGGTGGCTTAGTGAAGTGAAGGGCGATTGGCCTGGTGTAGCTACTGACAAGGTGCTCTCGTACGGTACGTTGAGTGACAGCGTCGTGTCTGGCCCCATACCCATACGCAGCGCCGGTGTTACTGGCAAAGTAGCCCTCATCTATGCAGAGACGGTGAAAGGTGCACCCTGGCTGAGGCCATGTATGAAGACGTGACATGTAAGGAAACAGCATGCCTGGCATGTGCGTGCCTTCTGGCTACCTCAATCAGCTGCGACCCACAAGTGCAGTTCACCCTTGGCGGGCTTAAAGACGGTGAGGAGGTGCTCCCTGTACGAGGCCATCGATGTGTGACGTGTACGGACGGTCGGAGGCAGCAGATTCATGCCTGACCGCCGCCCGGCCACCTGTGCCACAGTGCCAGTGTCGTCTGCACTCCGTCATGGTATGATACGATTCCGGTAATGGAGTTTATGCCTCATGTGCCACTTAAATGGATGACAGGGACCAGACGACCAGTATGAACCGAGCGTAAGGCGGCACAAAAGCGCAGTACGGCAGACGTCATAGCATGCAAAATTGAGCATTCCTCCGTTACAGAACGTGGGCCACCGCCACATCAAGCTCCTGCTTGAACCGCCAAGAACAGCCGCAGCCAGACGGCCCTCATCTGCAGCAGCCTGCAGTGACCGGGACGCATAGCACTTAGCTGCTCAGTTGACGTCTCCTTAGTAGTGACAAAGGAAGGGTCTGTCAAGGGGTTGGGGATCGCTCGGTGCTGCACGATGGGCTCACACCAAGGCCCCACGCGACATGCCACGTGTCGACACGCGGGCATTGGGCATGGGCCGGGGTCGCCGTAGAGGCACTGCCCGGCAGCTAACAATACGCTGGTAATGGTAATGGTAAACCTGGTAATGGTAAACCTGGACGGCATGTCTGCGTTGCGTCACAAGTCGGGGAACAATACCAGACAGCTGCCAATCATCGCACGCAAAGGAACAGGCAACGGCATGAGGTGACCAACAACGGAACTTATCGTCATGTCACCTTCGCCATGGGCCCCATAGACTGACGTGCACTCATGTTATGAAGGAGTGCAGCACACATGTAAGGTATGATGCTGCTCACACTTAGGGCCTTGCACTTCGCGCTTGGCTCCGACATGCTTTCAAGGCAAAGCGGTGACGCAGCAGGTAGCTGGTGAAAGACTAGGCAGGAATGCTTCCATAGACTGCAGCGCGAGAGCTGCGCCTGTCAACGTCGGCGTGCCTGCTGCGCCACGTTACCCCGAGTCCTAGCCTGCACGCCGCGGCGGAGGCGGGGCGCGGGGCAGGGGACGGCCGGACGATCGTGTGACCATAACAGACACAGAACGGCCGCAGGCCGTGCTGCGTCCGTACTGGCACCACGTACTGCTGTACGACAGCACGCGGCTGGGCAATTGGCACGTGGAGGGGCCAACCTGCGCACCAACGAGGTAGGGGAAGCGAGGATGCCTTAATGGGAGAGATGGGCGTAGGCAAGGGAGGCGGCACAGCAAAGACATGCAGCATTTCAGCAGCGAAGCTCAACCCCGGTGCCCCTGCACGCTACCGGAAGCTTTTGCCAGCGTTATACCATCATGGGCTTTGCGCTGCCCGTGCCATGTACCGGTAACACACATCCAACCTCGCAGAGTGTGGTCCAGTTTGGGGCATGATTGAGACCGCAGCGTCGGCCGCACCTGGCCGCACGCAGCCGTCTTGCAGCGCCGCGACCACTGAGCCCGTCCGGTGCACAATGGCGACACCGTTAGGGTGCATGATGAAGTCGATGAGCCCAATGATGCGGTCGCGTATTGTGGGCTTCTCCAGCCAGCTGGTTGCGCAGCTGCAGCTGGTCAAAGTTGATACTGTGGCTACAGAGGGCTGCATCATGACCGAGAACGGCAAGGTGGCTACGCTTACGGTATGACCTACACCGACAGCCAGCATTCTGCACGCAACACTGCACTGTCAGACGCGTGCGGCCAGGACGTCATGCTCGACCACGTCACAGAACGCTGCGCTGGCCCACCGCTGCAACACAGCGTCCGAGACCACCTACACCACCACTGGCAACCTGACCGCGTCTGGCAGCGCGGCATTGCGGTTGTGGTGAAGGTGGTGTCGGATGCTGCATTGTAGCCGTGGGCCAGTGCAGCATTCTGGGATGGGCGGACGTGGTCGAGCATGACGTCTGGGCCGCACGTGTCTGACAGCGCAGCGTTGCATGCAGAATGCTGGCTGTCGGTGTAGTCTATACCGTAAGCGTAGCCGCCTTGCCGTTCTCGGTCATGATGTACCGGTAGCCCTCTGTAGCCACAGTATCAACTTTGACCAGCTGCGCCGCAGCTGCAGCTGCAGCTGCGCAACCAGCTGGCTGGAGAAGCCCACACGCACTGCGCGAGTGCACCATCGGGCTCATCGACTGCACCATGCACCCTACCGGCGTCGCCGCTGTGCACCGGACGTGCTCAGTGTTTGCGGCGGTGCAAGACGGCTGCGCTGCGGCCGACGCTGCGATCTCAATCATGCCCCCCACGTGCTGTACGCGGCCGACAACGACACGTGCGACGTGTTCGGCACGTTCGTGCCCTACTTCGCCCTCCAGCACCAACGACTTGGACAACCCCGATGACGCGCAGTACGACGACAACAGCACTCCCCTGCGCCTCATGGGAGTCCACGGGGGGGGGGAGGGGGGGGGGCGGGGGCAAATGCGTTTGCGTTTAACACCACGCACTCAAAGCGGGTAGGGAACAGGGGCCTGACGTGTGTAGGCCAGAATGGGTGACGTGGTACAGCAGAGCACGCACCGCAACCCCATAAGCAAGCAGTTACATCACAACGCTCCTGTGAGCACAAATGGCACAGAGGTACCTTGCACGGCGCGTCACTCCACACCTATGTATCGCTTCACTCTAACAGACGCCCCCCATTGTCTCCCTACCACACGCAGCTGCACGCAGTGCACCGAATTCGTCGACCTCGAGGCCAGCGGTCACCTAACCCCTCTTTCTTCCTTGCCCTCCTTCACCGCCGTTGCCCCTCCCCCAGGTGTGCGTCACGCCGCCGCCATCTTCGCCAATTACAACCCCTTGGAGACCCTGAAGCACGAGCAGCAGCAGCAGCAGGTGGCGACCCCCACACCGTGCCACACCTCCTCCGCCCTGCAGCAGCTGCCCAGCTGCCCCCTGGTGGCGGTGCCCCCGGCATTCGCACCAGCAGCATCCAGCGGGCTGTGGGCGGAGGGCTTTGCGGGCCTGGCCCACGCATGCGCACCGGCAGCACCTCCCCTGGGCTGGTGGCCCCTCGGTGCGAGTGCGGACTGCTTCTGGTCTAACCTCCTCCTGGGGGTAGTGCCCCTGGCGTGCGCAACAACAACAGCAGCATCACCGGCGGCAGCATTGTCTAGCCGCCGCATCCCTATCGCTGGGGGTGCCGGTGCGGGCGCCGTCGGGCCTCACCTCCTGCTGGCGGCAACGGCAGTGGCGCAGGCGGCCGTGCCGCCGGCAGGCGTGTCCCCTACCCCTGGCGCAGGCGGCTCCGGCGGCAGCTGCTGCGGCGTGGCCGCCCCCAGCCACTGCCACGTGTCGCAGCCCGCCGCACACGTGCACGCCGACGCGCACCGGCACGTGGCGGCCGCCAGCTCGCACAGCCACGTGGCACGGCAGCCGGAGCAGGAGGAGGCGTCCTTCGCCGTCCTTCGCACGCCCCTGCGCACGCCCTTCGGCCTGCGCTCCCGCCTGCCGCCCATGCGCTTCGTGTGCACACCGGCGGGCGTCAGGGGACGGGGCTGCGGGGGTGGAGGCGGCAAGTGAGGGAGGCGGGACGGGAGGGGTCATGATATGTATTTTGCCAAGCTGGTCATGATATTTATAGGAGGGTCTAAGAGCGCTGCGGCGGGGGTGGCATCTGACGGAGGCGGGAGGGGAGGGATAACGGTTTTAGGGAGGTTTCAAGGGCGCTGTGGCGTGGGCGGCCGCCGAGGGAGGGGGTATTTGAGGGGCTAATGGTACGGTGTAGGCACTAGAGGTGTAGGGTATACATCAGGGATGGGGCAGGGCATGGGAAGAAAGGCTGGGCAGCGCGGGGGTGACACGCTGCGGCAGGGTTGGCAGCTGCGGGAGGCTGGGGTTGGGACGGGGGGCTTCGGGGCTGCGATGGTGGTGTTCAGCGGTGACCACGCAGGGGGCCCGGTTGGTATAAGCTTTTTTAAGTGTTTTGGCCAGCATAGCTGGTGGGACGTTCTCGTTGCAGTTGTGCGTGGAGGCAGCTGGGCAGGGTAGGAAGGTCGGCCATCGTGCGGTCAAGGTTCTCTTATAGAGGGATAGGGGAGTTGTTGACACGAGCAGCATGCATCGTGCTTGCACGCTGCACAACGGACAGGATGCACTCAGGTTGGCTGGGTTCGCAATATTTGCCGCCCTAGGGCAGCTGTTGAGTTGGTGTGGCGCTGAGGACAAATGTTGCATAGGCTGCGTACGTAGGTGCATCATGGTTCAGACATACGGTGGGATGGACGGTACCGTGTCAAGTGAACTTGAAGCACGTGTTGTGGTTCCCGAGGTACCGGTAGCTTTACTCACCAATGCATAGCAGCCCGCATGCGTACACGACACGGTGTGTTCAGTAACATCTATTAAGCGCGGATTGCTTCGTGCACGGCTCCTGTGCTGCGGTCCCCATCCCGCCGCATGCGGCCTTGCGGGCCGGTGCGTGACGGCCAGTAGGCACGTGGCTGGGCGGATGAGTTTGGTCACACATGCTTGCCTGCGGTGTCGCCCCGCAGGCTGCCGGCTGAAACAACAATGTAACAATTCACGTGAGGGTTGGCGACAGCTTTTGGCATTTAGCGCCGAGCAGGGGTTGACAGAGGGCCACCTGCTTGGAGCTAGCCGACGTGCAAGGGTACGGTATCGCACGGGAACGGACCAGCCCGGCGACCCTTGGGACCAGCAGTGGAGCTCTTTGTGCACTATAGCCCAGCGCCTTGAGACATACAGTTAAGTTACTCCCAAAAACGTTACGGTACCCCTCCAACCTTGAGCCAGCGACAGCTGAAAACGTGAAGCGCCACACGTCACCACCTCGCCTGAGACACCAGAGATACACCGCTGCATCCTTCAAGACTGTTCGGCACGATATGTGCTCAGTAAGCGCAAAGGACTTCCACACCATGGCGGTGATGGGTCCACGTGTCTTCTTGAAGGTCTGCCAGCAGTTCTCCTACGTGTGGCCCCCCTGGCCAGTAAGGCACGCTGGTGCAGGGCCACCTTAGAAGGCCACACACGGAAGGCAGTGCGAGACCGTCGCCTGAAATAGCAGGCCCTTTACAGGTATGGTGATACCGGTAGGTGGTACTTATCATCAAGATTTCGGTCTGTGGGGGAGTGAAGGTACCGTAGGCAGGCGGGGTTGATGGGCAACAGCTGCAACGCGCAGGCATGGAGCAACGCTGAGTCGCTGACCCCGGGTGGGTGCCAGCACATGCATCACGACGAACTGGGGAGTTCCACCTGCAGAAAGGCTTCATTATCGCCCAGCCGACTTGCAACTGGGATGGGGCAGGAACGCATGATCCGGGGCCCCGGCGCAAGCTGGGGCTTGGATGTGGATTCTCCCCTTTTACCGTACCCCAACCACCAGACAACCGACTCGCTTTTGAGGTATAATTTGCCTCGCCCCAGATGACCTGTATTCTTTCCCCTACATCTTCTTAACACGACAGGAAAAATGAGCGCGAGTGCGTTGTTTGAGCCCGTTAGGTCGTGGCTGTCCAGCGAGTCGCTGCACAACTTCATTTCGGGCCACCAGCAGCAGATTGTCGCGCTGCAGAAGGAGGCGACCGTTGGCAATGCCCTTCAGGCACGTTGATAGCCTACCGGAAAAAGCACCTGAGCTGGAAAGTGCGTGTTTCCGGCGGCTTCAGATATAGCAGCTGATCCGGCCGCTCCTTCTTTCTCAAATTGTATAGGTCCTGGCAGAGAAGCAGATCCTGAGCGTCCCGGTGCTGGACGAGGAGGGCGAGTAAGTGCAAGTCTCGGTGCTGACGTCGGGATGGACATGTGTTTGTGAAGCGTCCGTCACGCTGATCACCTTCGCTCTACGTGCAGGTACCTGGGCGCTTTTTCTGTCGGCGATGGCCTGCGCGCGCTCATGAACGGTGCGACCGTCGTTAGACGAACAGGAATGGAATCAGGGGGTTTCGCGTGTCCTGCCCGGCGCTCTAAGCTCAGCGCTTGTAACTGGGACACATGATATTCAGCTCAGATCTACTTCTAGCAGCCGGACTGGCTTATGCAATCGATGGATCAAAAGGTTATGCTGCTGCCGTGTGGGCTGACGATGGCCCCTCTTCTGCGGTGCACCTGCTCAAACAGAGCTCGAGTCCCAGCTTGGCCACGGCTGGTTTGACCGCCTGGAGAACATCAAGGCCTTGGAGCTGGAGTCTGTGGGCGCTTCCCTGTGCGGCAAGAAGGTGGCCAACGTGACGCACCCCGGCGACCTGTGGCTCAAGGGCGACTCCAAGACCACCGTGCTGACGGTGATCAAGGAGGGATTCCAGGTGCTGGAGGCCAAGGGACACCACCGCATCTTCGTTGTCGACCCCGCCAAGGCCCACTCCACCACCGTCCAGGGCAACACCGTGGTCATCAACATCAAGGTAGGCTGCACAGCACTAGTTCACATGTCGTCCCACCTACCGACCCACATCAGTTCTGTGTGCCATTCTCAGCAGTTTCCAAGTGACACGAATGGCAGTGTCTTGATGCAAGGAAACGGCGATGTTCTGCCAAGTCTCTGTCCTGCTGGAGTTAATGGCATGCCCTGCCCTGGCCATCGCGTACCGCAGCCTGGCACCGCCAAGCCCGAGGCCTCCGGCCTGCGCCCCACCGATATTGTGAGCCAGCTGGATGTCGTCAAGCTGCTGGCTGAGCGCAAGGACAAGCTGGAGCTGGTCATGGGGAAAACCCTGGAGGAGCTGGAAATCTTCGAGGTGAGACTATGTGATGTGTTGCATACGGCGAGGTCACTTGCGCAGATCCAGAGGCGCTGGCCCGCAAATCAGCCTGTGCGAGTTCATGGCTGTGGGGAGCCGATGGCGTTGGGAAGGGCGATTGATCTGCTGCACGGATGGGAGCGTGGTGCGCAAGCGGTAGAGGGCTCACTGCGGCTCTAGCCGTAACAGTGACTGCAACACCAGGCATGGCAGCACGTTCGTTTTGCCATCTAGTTGGGTCAGGGCCAGGGCTTGCGGATTTTGCACATCCTACTGACCAACTGGCACTGCTAAGCATACCTTGTGTCAGCGACCGTTGGAATGCGCTGTCTAGGCGCCCCCCTGGCAGTTGGCGGTGCCCCGCACATCGCATGAACCGGAGACAGTGCCGTACAGTCCTGAAGCTGCTTTCCGTACTGTTCCACCGCAACGCAGGGCTCCGTGTTCACCATCCACGCCGGCAAGACCGCGCTGGAGGCGTTCCACCACATGGCCGTGGACCACAAGTCCTGCCTGGGCATCGTGGACGACGAGGGCCGCCTCATCGGCAACGTCAGCATCAGCGACCTGCGCGCAGTGGGCGCGGGCAACTTCGCGCTGCTGCTGTCCTCGGTGGCGGAGTTCTCCGTGATCGTGGCGGGCAAGGGCCCCAGCCAGGAGGAGGCCGTGAAGGGCGCACGCGTGGCGGTGAGCGACGGGGGGCTGGGATTCAACCGCACGAGCACACGTTCCCTAGTCAGCATGCTGGCATGCCATCTGGGTCGGCTTGTAACGGAACCCCGAAGGCACCCCCTGAACTACCCTTAACGCTCTGGCACGCCTGGCCAGACTTGGCCCGACACATTCAACGGCAGGTGTCCAGTAGGCCGATTCCCATTTGGGCCGGCTTGGAACTGGACAAACTCCATGTCGTTATGAGCTAAGTAAGTCGCTGCTTGCTGTGCAGGGCGCCGCGGACAAGAACTGGGCCGAGGTGCTCAAGGCCCTGCCCCTGCTGAGCCTCAAGCCCAGCAGCACGTTCGGGCAGCTGCTGGAGACCATGGCCACGCAGGGCCTGCACCGCCTGTACATCACGGACGATGAGGGCAAGCCCGTGTCCATCGTCACGCTCACGGACGTGCTGCGCGAGATTGTGAAGCCGGAGCCCCCTGCGCACCGCTTCCAGCGCCTGCCGGACGTGCTGCCCGAGGACAGCGAGGAGGAGGAGGAGGACGACGAGTCGTCGGAGGAGTCGTCGGACGATGAGGAGGAGGGTGAGCGAGGGCACCTGCTGTTCCTACTTGCGGGGCCGGATGCCGGCGTAGGAAAGCACAAGGACCTTGTCCCTGCGCACGTCGGGCTTAGCCGCGTAGGACAGCGTAACCTGCACGCATTCGTTGGATTGGTCTGGCGTAACAAGGCGCGCAAACAGTCACCTTGCGGCATTGTGTTTGTTGTCCAGGCCCCGCCAGCATTGCCAAGCCGAACAGCCGTTTTCATGCACCAGGCCACACGCTGTCGCGTGTGTAGCACACTTAGACTGCCGTAATCCTGTGGTATAAAATGTTGTGTGTCCAGGCTCCGCCAGCGTGGCGAAGCTGTTCGAGCCCGCCCGTTCCTGGCTGTCGAGCGAGTCGCTGTCCAACTTCGTGTCCACGCACCACCACGAGATCGTGGCGCTGCAGAAGGACGCGTCGGTGGCCGACGCCCTCAAGGTACGTGGTAGTGCTGCGGTGATGGGACAAGAACAAGTGCAACAGGATCGCCAGATGGGAACGGGTCGGATCGGGTGGACACAAGCGGTGGTTAGAAAGTAACGAGACAGGCGTCGGGTGAGTATCGAGAGCCTGGACGGTTCTTGCTGAGCACTCAGGATCTTTGGGACGGCAGGCGGGGCGGGGAACAGGCAGTCGGGGAAAGGGACCAGCACCGTACAGCTGTCGCGGTCTGCAGTTCGTGATGCGGGCACTGGTGTGGGTAGCGGTTGGTTGCACCGGCAAGGGGATGGCCCACATGCCACATCACATTGAGCTTCAGCCCGAATTGTGCCGCTTACGAAGCCCCTGCACTGCACAGTAACGCTTGGCGCCCACGCGTGCACGTGCAGGTGCTGTCCAAGTTCAAGATCCTCAGCGTGCCCGTGCTGGACGAGGACGGCGAGTGAGTGCGCCAAGCAGCTGTGATGGCGTGTGGTATCGGGCTGTGCTTCGGGTATGATATACGACCGGTTCTGGGCGTCGGGTCCAACCGTGGCATGTGCAAGGTAGCCGGAGGGTTAGGCACTGGTGCAGGAGAGGAACGCAGGGTGACAGGGGCTGACAGCACGGCACCTGACGCAGCACCGGTGAAGAACAGGACACAACAGAGGCGTTGCCTGGTTAGTACCAATCAATTTGAGTAAATGCTACTGAAGGACCCAGCGTTCTGTAGCGCCCGCTTGTTCCCTAACACCTTCGCATCGCCGTACGCCAACCGCTGCACTGTCTGCTTTACCTTCTTGCCACAGGTACATGGGCGCCTTCTCCGTGGGCGACTCCCTGCGCAGCCTCATGAACGGTGAGACTGTCCGCGCCTTACCATGGGCACGGTACCGCACCTCTAACTCTGAACGCAAGGATGCAACGCAACAATGAGGCTGTCAGTTGTAGGGGACCGCAGTCCATCTTTTGTAGGGGACCGCAGTCCATCAGTTGTAGGGGACCGCAGCTCGCGGCCAACGCAATCTACACCAACCAGCTGGGAACCAAGGGCTCTGACACATATTCACAATGGGTTCCCGACAAGGACCCCACTTGTTGCAGCTAGGGGACAGCGATTCCATTTCGGGTGCAACACTGAACACACGTGGCGTCGGCCCTGCTCCTGTTTCTGCATCACAGAGCTGGAGTCCCAACTGGGCCACGGCTGGTTCGACAAGCTTGACTCCGTGTCCGACGCCCAGCTGGAGTCCGTGGGCGCTTCCCTGTGCGGCAAGAAGGTGGCCAACGTGACCCACCCCGGCGACCTGTGGCTTAAGGGCGACGCCCGCACGTCGGTGCTGACGGTGATCAAGGAGGGCTTCCAGGTGCTGGAGACCAAGGGCCACCACCGCATCTACGTTGTTGACCCCGCCAAGGCCCACTCCACCACCGTGCACGGCAACACCGTGGTCATTAACACCAAGGTGGGGAGCAAATGGGAGCTGGAGGAAACATTTGCTGCTGCCCACGAGCCTAGCTCGTCCTTTCGACATGGTGCAGTAAGTGTCCTGCACAATCGCACGTTTGAGTAGTTGCTGCTGGCCCTGCTGCTGGCCGCCTGCACCGTGCCTGCAAACAGCTGGTACGGTACATTGCGACTGACCATGCCGTGTCCGCTTGTCCCACAGCCCGGCACCGCCAAGCCCGAGGCATCCGGCCTGCGTCCCACTGACGTTGTTAGCCAGCTGGACGTGGTGCGGCTGCTGGCGGAGCGCAAGGACAAGCTGAACAAGGTCATGGGCAAGACGCTGGAGGAGCTGGAGATCTTCGAGGTGAGCTGCGATTCTCGTGTGCAGCCGCAGCTCCTGCCAGGCGGTGTCGTACAGCTGTCGGGTTGCAACCGTGCAACGTGTGCATCTGGGTTTGTAAACTTTGGCCTTGCAACGACGCAGGATGCAAGGAGGGGCCCGTCCTATGGCAAAGTGTGGCCCCAACAAGGGTTGGATCCTTACGCTGAAAGGCTCCGCTCGCGGCTTTCCCCCACGCAGGGCTCCGTGTTCACCATCCACGCCGGCAAGACCGCGCTGGAGGCGTTCCACCACATGGCCGTGGACCACAAGTCCTGCCTGGGCATCGTGGACGACGAGGGCCGCCTCATCGGCAACGTCAGCATCAGCGACCTGCGCGCTGTGGGCGCTGGCAACTTCGCGCTGCTGCGCCGCAGCGTGGCGGAGTTCGTTGTGGCGGTTGCGGGCAAGGGCATCAGCCAGGAGGAGGTCATCAAGGGGGCGCGCGTGCCGGTGAGCAACCGAGGGGCTGGGGTTCGATCCCATGGGCAAACGTTCCCATGTCGACCAGATTGCATGCCATCTGGGTCGGTGAGCGCGCGCGTGCCGGTGAGCTCGTTCCTTTTATAGTTACAACAGCCGGAGGTACATGTCCCTCCAGCTTGCTTGCGGGGTGGTGGGTGTGGTACGACACCCCGACCGGAAGGGGTCCCCTGTAAAAAACCAAACCAACCAAAGCTTGCGTGTGCAACGCATGTCGAAACGCTACTAGCGGTGTCTTGCTAAGGTATCATGCAAAGCCCAGGGGCACGTTGCAGCCCAGCGCACCGTCTGAGCTGTCAAGGGATTGCCGTACGGTTGTGCAGCGGGGTGCCGTGCATGGACTGAGGCGCCTGCGCCCTTGGCCCTTCCAACAGGGCGCCGCCGAGGGCAAGTGGACCGAGGTGCTCAAGGAGCTGCCCCTGCTGAGCCTCAAGCCCAGCAGCACGTTCGGGCAGCTGCTGGAGACCATGGCCACGCAGGGCCTGCACCGCCTGTACATCACGGACGATGAGGGCAAGCCCGTGTCCATCGTCACGCTCACGGACGTGCTGCGCGAGATTGTGAAGCCGGAGCCCCCTGCGCACCGCTTCCAGCGCCTGCCGGACGTGCTGCCCGAGGACAGCGAGGAGGAGGAGGAGGAGACCAAGGAGGCCGGTGAGGCTGCAACTGCAACCTACGGTGCATGGATCAGACTCTGTGCAGTTCCGATTGCAACCACGCGATGGTCTTAGGACCCTTTCTCTTTGGGTTGCTGTCCCGAGAGGGCTTCCTTGCAGCAGAAAGTAAGCTGCTGCGCGCACTCCAGCGTCTGAACGTTTGCTGGTGGCGGTCCGTGCCCTTGCCCCAGGTGCCCCCGTGGACGTGGCCAAGCTGTTCGAGCCCGCGCGCGAGTGGCTGTCGAGCGAGAGCCTGCAGAACTTCATCAACACGCACCACCACGAGATTGTGGCGCTCAAGAAGGAGACCTTCGTGGGCGACGCGCTCAAGGTGCGTGGCGGTGCGGTGATGGGACAGTAAGAATGCAAGAGAGAGAGCTAGAGACGACTGATCGTATGTCATGCAAGCTTGTGCTTACTGCGCTCGGCCCACACGCCCGTCGGTGTGACGGAAGGAACGGAAAAAGACGTGCAGGGCGGGCAACAGCCGGCAGCTTGGATTAACTGTTTAGACTACACACCGTACTCGTACGGCACAGGCTGGACGCAGACAACACACTTGTAAATGTGGTGCTCACGCATGCACGCGCAGGTGCTGGCCAAGTTCAAGATCCTCAGCGTGCCTGTGCTGGATGAGGACGGCGAGTGAGTGCCATTGCTATGCAGCTACGCAAGGTCTAGAGCAGCATATGGACTCAGTTCCTAATAGGACTGGCCTCCTGGCAAATGGCGTAATGACCGAGTCTTCACACTGCGAAGGGCCTGGGGTTCAATGGGTGCACCAAGGCACAACGATGGGCTGCTTGGCCGTAGGCGGAGTGCTGAGTCAGCGCTTTGTACGGCATCATGGCGTACGGGCATGGCGTCGCCTCATGGCTGAGCACTGCTGTCTCCGTACGCAGGTACCTGGGCGCCTTCTCTGTGGGCGACGCGCTGCGCGCCCTCATGCAGGGTAAGCCACCGCGCATTGCAGGTTTGCAACGTTGATGTTGTGCGGCACCCCTGCTGCTGCAGCCCGGTCGCAGCCGGCAGCGGCAACCCTAGACACCAGTTGTAAAAGATCTAAACAAGTTGAACTTCAGTGCGAAATTTAAGGCCACCACAACATCATGTGGAACACCTGCTTCTGTGGCCTTGCCCTCCCGCAGAGCTGGAGGCGCAGCTGCACCACGGCTGGTTTGAGCGGCTGGAGCACATCACCACCACGCAGCTGGAGTCGGTGGGCGCTGCGCTGTTCGGCAAGCGCGTGCACACCATCACGCACCCCGGCGACCTGTGGCTTAAGGGCGACTCCAAGACCACCGTGCTGACAGTGATCAAGGAGGGATTCCAGGTGCTGGAGACCAAGGGCCACCACCGCATCTACGTGGTGGACCCGTCGAAGGGCCACTCCACCACCGTGCACGGCAACACCGTGGTCATCAACATCAAGGTGTGTCATGAGTCACGAGTGCTTTTGACACGCGTGTCCACCGCTCTGACTGCATGGGCAGTCCGCTAGCCCATGCTGAAGTCATGGACGCCGGGCTGCCCGGCGTTCAAACGCCACCACCTGCAGTGTCGTGTTGGGTCCGGCCCTAGCTGCCAGGAATACGCGGGCAGCGGTAACATCATTGCTTAGCCACCTAACCGAATCAAGAAGGGCAACCGTGTCCTAAGACTGCGTCTAGCCCATCATGTGCTGGTACGTTCCATCTGCATCTGCCATTCCCACCAAGCATGTTGGTATGTGAGAACCGGTGTCCCTGCCGTCATACCACTGACACCAAGCCCCTCTCCGCGTGCGTGCGCAGCCCGGCACCGCCAAGCCCGAGGCGTCCGGGCTGCGTCCCACGGACGTTGTTAGCCAGCTGGACGTGGTGCGGCTGCTGGCTGAGCGCAAGGACAAGCTGAACAAGGTCATGGGCAAGACGCTGGAGGAGCTGGAGATCTTCGAGGTGGGCTGCAAAGCTTGCGTGCAGCTGCAGCCGCCGCCTTGCGTTGTCGTACAGCTGTCGGGTAACAGCAGCAACGTATGCATCTGGGTTTTCAACCTTTGGCCTTGCAACGACGCAGGATACAGACAGGGGCGCCTTCGATGGCAAAGTGTGGCCCGAACAAGGGTTGGATCCTAACGCTGAAGGCCCCGCTCGCGTCTTTCCCCTACGCAGGGCTCTGTGTTCACTATCCACGCCGGCAAGACCGCGCTGGAGGCGTTCCACCACATGGCCGTGGACCACAAGTCCTGCCTGGGCATCGTGGACGACGAGGGCCGCCTCATCGGCAACGTCAGCGTCAGCGACCTGCGCGCGGTGGGCGGCAACAACCTGGCGCTGCTCAACACCACCGTCGCCGAGTTCGTGGTCATCGTGGCGGGCAAGGGGCCAAGCCAGGAGGAGGCCGTCGCGGGGGCGCGCGTGTCGGTGAGCGACCTGTGCGCGTGGCTTATGAGGCAATCAGCTCGTCGCGTGCCGCTGCTGGTGCTGGCGCTGTACCCGAACCAGTCATCTAGTTCCTCGTACATGGTCCAGGGCTGTACACTTCCAGCAAGAATTGCACGGGTTGCACAGCGCTGCATGGGTTATCTTGACGCCACTGGTGCTGGCTGCTGGCTGCGTCAGCGATGCACGGAATAATGCATTGTGCATAGTGCTTGCAATGCCAGAGCACTGGGTCGCGTGAGCTTTATACAACCCCCGGCTTCCGACTGACGCATTCCCTCTTGGTTTATTGTGTCCCCAGGGCGCCGCCGAGGGCAAGTGGGCCGAGGTGCTCAAGCCCCTTACCCTGCGGAGCCTCAAGCCCAGCAGCACGTTCGGGCAGCTGCTGGAGACCATGGCCACGCAGGGCCTGCACCGCCTGTACATCACGGACGATGAGGGCAAGCCCGTGTCCATCGTCACGCTCACGGACGTGCTGCGCGAGATCGTGAAGCCCGAGGAGCCCGCCGGCAGGTTCCAGCGCCTGCCGGACGTGCTGCCCGAGGACAGCGACGAGGAGGAGGACGACGAGGAGTAGGAGTCCCAAGTAAAGAGGGTAGCTAGGGGAGCTGCGGGCGCGTGGGAAGCGGTTGTCGGTTGGCGCCTGTACGGCTAGACCACAGCGTGCCGTTCTGAGGTTGTGTAACGTGTTGTGGTTCAGGTGTTGGCTAGTAGATTGTTCCGGTTGTGACGCCGACTGAGCCGGGCGTCTGTGGGGACGCGGCGCTTGTGCTAGTGGCCCAGCCGGGGCAAGGAAGAATGTTTTGTACATGTTTGCTTGGTGCCGCTGAATGCCTGGTGTTCGCTTCTGGGTGCGCTTGTTGAGGCGTGAGGTGGGAGCTCACCGGCGGGCACTTTCGGGGGGTCATGTGGCCTGAATGCAAGGCATGTTTCGGGCTGACGGTGCGTCATCAGGGGGGGCGTGGGCTTTGCCACTGCCACCAGCAGGGCCGTTTTGCCCTGATTCGGCATGCCCTGCATGTTGTCGCACGCACGGTTTGGTGTGTCGGTGTTCTGCAAATTTGCCCTAGGCCTACTGCATATTGGGCCCGAGCCGAAGGCTTTCTGCGCATAGCGCCTAGGTGCGAACCCGGCAAGTATGTGTTTTTGCATGTGGCGGGCCTGGCTCTGAGCCCCTTTTCAGGTGGCAGCGGACGGAGGCAGGCGGCGATATGGCGATTGCCAAACCATATTTTGGCAATGCATTCGTGGCAATAAGCCGCATGTAAAGCAGGTGGGCGTGAGTCAACGCGGAGGGCTGCACCAAGCTGGAATGCAGGGGAGCTCCCCTGCTGAAATGCGCTGAAGGCATCGTGACGCTCACACAGTCACAGTCCCACCAGAAAGGTCTGGAACTCAGCCCAGTGATTGCGCGCAAGGTGATGCGGAACAGTGCGAACAAGCTCAGAGAGCTGCCATGTCTGGAACTCAGCCCAGTGATTGCGCGCAAGGTGATGCGGAACAGTGCGAAATCACTTTGCTGCCTCTGCAGTTCGCAGTCGCATTGAGCTCGACCCCCAACTCCCACTTGCACCCAGCTATCCTACCGGTATGCAGCAGGACCAGTGCAGCTGGTAGCTAACCCACGCATCAACCAGCATGGATGTGCTGACCGCGTCTGTGTCAAGGATTACGTCAACCGGTTGCGCTGCATGGGGAGCTGTAAACCTTTTCACAGAAACAAATGGCGACCTGACGAGTCACGAGGTCGTCGCAGAAGCGAACGGGGACCCTGGGAGATCTAGGGGGAGTGCCAGTATCAGGCGCTGGGGCCTGCTGGGGCACATCCCTGTGTTGCTGGAATGAAGCGAGGGCCATCGGGGGTGCCTCCACCATGATAGAACGCATACCACGCTCCTTAAACCGAAGGTCACTCTCATACCGGTCTCTGATAGATTCGTAAGCAGGGCACTCGCACAGTACATGCAGCTCATCCTCCAC
>VFQN01004210.1_pt1 | contig 19278 bp, 19 predicted proteins | sample 3512371 | NCBI WGS metagenome assembly VFQN01 (sample SAMN10412370, study PRJNA504923) | tailings metagenome | isolation source: Replicate 2 from Balatoc abandoned mine | place: Philippines: Itogon, Benguet | collected 2017-08-28 | reverse complement strand
CCTGGACCTACGCCGGGCGGCCGATGAGCATGATCGGCGGATGAGGGCGCGCCCGCCGGCGGCGGGCGTCGTGCTCGCGGGCGGGCGCTCCGCGCGCATGGGCGCGCCCAAGGCCGCGCTCCCCTGGGACGGGGCGACCCTGCTCGCGCGCGCGTGCGCGGCGCTCGCCGAGGTGACCGGCCGGGTGATCGTCGTGGCGTCGCCCGGGGGGCCGGCGGCGCCCGTGCCCGACGGCGTCGAGGTCGTCGAGGACCGCGTGGCCGGGCGCGGGCCCCTCGAGGGCATCGCCGCCGGGCTCGGCGCGGCGGCGCGCACCCACGAGGTGGCCGTCGTGGTGGCGGTCGACCTCCCCGCGATGGGGCCGGCCCTCGCCGCCCGCCTGCTCGCCGGGCTCGACGGGGGCGCCGAGGCCGCGGTGCCGCTCATCGCCGGCCGCGCGCAGGTGCTCGCCGCGGCGTACCGCACCAGCCTGGGCGCACGTGCCCGGGAGCTGGCCGAGGCGGGCGAGCGGCGCGCCGGCGCCCTGCTCGACGGGCGGGAGGTGGCGTGGCTCGCCGAGGGCGACCTGCTGGCCGACCCGGCCCTGCGCGCGGCGGACCCCGGCCTCGAGGGCCTGCGCGACGTCGACACGCCCGCCGAGCTGATGGCCGCGCGCGTGCGGCGGGCGCTGTCGTGAGCTCCACCGCCCCCCGCCACCGGGTCGTCGCCGTGCGCGGCGACGAGCGGCGCGCCCGCCGCGACCACCTCGCCGCCGAGGAGCCGATGGAGATCCGGGTGGCGGCGCCCGGGGGGCCGGGGCGCCCGGTGGCGGTGACCATGCGGACCCCCGGCCACGACTTCGAGCTGGCGACCGGGTTCGTGGTCACCGAGGGGGTGGTCGCCCCCGGCTCGGTCACCCGCGTGGCGTACTGCGACGACGTCGAGGACCAGCGCTTCAACGTGGTGACCGTCACCACCACCGGCCCGATCGTCCCGGACGAGGGGCGCCGGGCGATGACCTCCGCCTGCGGGGTCTGCGGGAAGGCCAGCCTCGACGCGGTCGAGGTGCGCTGCGACCCGGTGGCCGACGGCCCGGTGCTGCCCCGCACGGTCCTCCTGGCGCTGCCGGACCGGTTGCGCGCCTCCCAGCGGATCTTCGACGCCACCGGCGGTCTCCACGCGGCGGGCCTCTTCGACGCCGGGGGCACCGCCCGGGTGGTGCGCGAGGACATCGGCCGGCACAACGCGGTCGACAAGGTCATCGGCGAGCGCGTCCTGGCGGGCGGCCTTCCGCTCGCCGACCTCGTCCTCGTGGTCTCGGGCCGGGCGGGCTTCGAGATCGTGCAGAAGGCGGCCGTCGCCGGGATCCCGATCCTCGCCTCCGTGTCCGCGCCCTCCAGCCTGGCGGCGTCCGCGGCCGAGCGGTTCGGGATCACGCTGGTCGGCTTCCTCCGCGGCGACGGCTTCAACGTCTACACGCGGCCCGAGCGGATCGGGGGCTGAGGGTGGCCCGCACACGCCCCCGCCGCCGCGACCTGTGGGTGAGCCTGCGCCCGAACGGCGTGGGGCTCACCAAGCCGAACCACTACCTCGACATGCTGCGCGTCGCCTGGGAGAACCGGCGGGCGCTGCCCTACGCGTCGCGCATCCTGCGCAAGGGCGTCTGCGACGGATGCGCGCTCGGCGTGGCGGGCCTGCACGACTGGACGATCTCCGGCGTCCACCTCTGCACGACCCGTCTCAGCCTGCTGAAGGTCAACACGATGGGCGCGATGGACCACGGGCTGCTCGCGGACGTCGCGACCCTGCGCGAGCGCCCGGGCGCCGAGCTGCGCGACCTCGGCCGGCTCGCCCACCCCATGGTGCGGCGCGCCGGCGAGCCCGGCTTCACGCGCGTCTCCTGGGACGCGGCCCTCGACCTCGTGGCCGGGCGCATCCGCGCGTGCGGCGGCGAGCGCTTCGGCCTCTACATGACGGCCCGCGGCATCACGAACGAGGTCTATTACACGGCCGGCAAGGTGGCGCGCTTCCTCGGCTCGAACAACGTCGACAACGCGGCGCGCATCTGCCACGCGCCCTCGACGGCGGCGCTGAAGACGATGGTGGGGGCCGGCGCGACCACCATCTCGTACTCCGACCTGATGCGGTCGGACCTGGTCGTGCTCTTCGGCTCGGACGTCGCCAACGCCCAGCCGGTGGTGATGAAGTACCTCTACCTGGCGCGCCGCGAGGGGACGAGGGTCGCGGTGGTCAACCCGTACCGCGAGCCCGGGCTCGAGCGCTACTGGGTACCGTCCAACGCCGAGAGCGCGCTGCTCGGCACCCGGATGACCGACGAGTTCTTCCCGGTCTCGATCGGCGGCGACATCGCCTTCATCGCGGGCGTGCTCAAGGTGCTCGAGGCGACCGGCGGGCTCGACCGCGCGTTCATCGACGGCCACACGACGGGCTGGGACGAGCTGTCGGCCGCGCTCGCCGCGATGCCGTTCGACGAGCTGGAGCGGCTGTCCGGGGCGAGCCGCGCCGACATGGAGCGCTTCGCGGCCATGTACGCGGCGGCCGGGTCGGCGATCCTCGTCTGGTCGATGGGGCTCACCCAGCACGCCTTCGGCTCGGACAACGTGCGCGCGGTCATCGACCTGGCGCTCGCCCGCGGCAACGTGGGGCGGCCCGGCGCGGGCCTGATGCCCATCCGCGGCCACTCCGGCGTGCAGGGCGGCGCCGAGATGGGCGCCTACGCCACGGCGCTGCCGGGCGGCGTGCCGCTCGACGAGGGGTCGGCGGCCGCCCTCTCGGAGCAGTGGGGCTTCCCGGTGCCCACCGCGCCCGGCATGACGGTCGACGAGATGGTGGACGCGGCGGGCGACGGGCGCCTCGACGTCCTCTGGTCGAGCGGGGGCAACTTCCTCGACACGCTCCCCGACCCGGGGGTCGTCGCACGCAACCTCGCGCGGGTGCCCGTGCGGGTGCACCAGGACATCGTCGTGACCAGCCAGATGCTCATCGACCCCGGCGAGGTCGTCGTGCTGCTGCCCGCCGCCACGCGCTACGAGCAGCGCGACGGCGGCACCGAGACGACCACCGAGCGCCGCATCGCGTTCTCGCCCCACATCCCGGGCCCCCAGGTGGGCGAGGCCCGCACGGAGTGGGAGATCTTCAGCGACCTCGCCGCGCGGGTGCACCCCGAGCGCGCGGACCTGATCGCCACGCCGTCCGGTCAGGCGATCCGGGAGGAGATCGCGCGGGTGGTGCCCCTCTACGCCGGGATCGAGACCCTGCGCGAGACCGGCGACCAGGTGCAGTGGGGCGGCCCGCGGCTCTGCGACGGCTGGGTGTTCGACACGCAGGACGGGCGCGCCCGCTTCGTGGCGGTGCAGCCTCCCGAGCGCCGCATCCCCGAGGGGCGGATGCTGCTGTCGACACGCCGCGGCCGCCAGTTCAACTCGATGGTCTTCCGCGAGCGCGACCCGCTGACCGGGGCCGATCGCGACGCCCTCTTCCTGGCGCCCGCCGACGCGGAGCGCATCGGGGTTGGCGAGGGCGCGCCCGTGCTCGTACGCTCGGACGCCGGGCAGGTGCGCGCCCGTGCCCACCTCGCCCCGATGCGCCCGGGCAACGTCCAGATGTTCTTCCCCGAGTGCAACCCGCTGATCGCCCGGGGCGCGCGCGACGTGAGCGGCGTCCCCGACTACAACGCCGTCGTGGAGGTGGTCCCCGCGTGAGGGCCGCCGTCTACCACGGGCCGCGCGACATACGCGTCGAGGACGTGCCCGACGCATCCCTGCGCGAGCCGGGCGACGCGCTCACGCGGGTCGCCTCCCCCTGATCCCGGGGAGGCCCGGCCGTCAGGGCGGGCGCCACACCCCGGGGGACACGCGGCGGTGGACCCGGTAGTGCGCCACCCCCGCCGCCGGGCTCGGATCCCATGCCACCATCACCTCGCCGCTGCCGGCACCGGTCACCGCGACCAGGCCCGTCACGCGCGGGGGCGGAGGGCAGCAGAGCAGGCGGCGCAGCCGGCCGGCGAGACGGCGCACCGGTCAGGCCGCCGGGATCCCGGCGGCGGCCGCGGTGGTGTCGGGGCCCGTGCCCATCGTGGCGCGACTCCAGTGTCCCGAGTCGGAAATTGCGCGGCGGTTCCCGGCTGCATCGCGGCGCGATGCGGCGTCCTCGGCAGGCCCGAGATTCCCGATATCGGGCCTGGCCTGCGTCCTTGCCTCGCTTGCGATTCGCTCGGGAACCCGCATACGAACTTCTGACTCGGGACACTCGCGCGACCCGCGCTGCCGGCGCGACGCCGGGTCCGGGTCGTGCGGCCGGGTGCGCGCCTACCGGCGCGGCCGGCGGCCTCCCTCGAGCGCCACCTCGAGCACCTGCTCGATGCGGTCGGCGAGCGTGATCCGCATCTCCTCGGCCAGGCCCTCGGGCAGGTCGGCCAGGGAATCGCCGTTCAGCTTCGGCAGCACCACCCCGCGGATGCCGGCCCGGCGGGCGGCGAGCACCTTCTCCTTGACCCCGCCGATCGGCAGCACCTGGCCGGTGAGGGTGATCTCCCCGGTCATCGCGACGTCCGCGCTCACCGGTCGACCCGAGAGCGCGGAGACGAGCGCCGTGGCCATCGTGACGCCGGCCGAGGGGCCGTCCTTCGGGACCGCCCCGGCGGGCACGTGCAGGTGGATGTCGTGGGTCGAGAAGAAGTCGTCGGCCAGGTCGAGTCCGAGGTCCGCCGACCGCGCCCGCACGAACGACACCGCGGCCTGCGCCGACTCTCGCATGACGTCGCCGAGCTGGCCCGTGACGGTGAGCTTGCCGCCGCCGGGCATCACGCTGGCCTCGACGAAGAGGATCTCGCCGCCCGCGCCCGTGACGGCCAGCCCGGTGGCGACGCCGGGCTCGGCGGTGCGCCGCTTGACCTCGCTGTGGATCCGCTCCGGGCCGAGGATCTCGCGCACCTGGGCGACGCCGGCGGTCATCCGCGACTCGTCGCCCTCGGCCACGCGCCGCGCCACCCGCCGGGTGATCGCCCCGAGGCGGCGCTCGAGCTGGCGCACCCCGGCCTCGCGGGTGTACTCCCCGATGACGGTCCGGATGCCCGCGTCGGTCATGCGCAGCAGGCCCTTGGGCAGCCCGGCGGCGGCGATCTGGCGCGGCAGCAGGTAGCGCCGGGCGATGTGGAGCTTCTCCTCCTCGGTGTAGCCCGAGAGCCGGATCACCTCCATCCGGTCGAGCAGCGGCCCGGGGATCGTCTCCAGCACGTTGGCCGTGCACAGGAAGAGCACGCGCGAGAGGTCGAGCGGCAGGTCGAGGTAGTGGTCCCGGAAGGTGCCGTTCTGGGCCGGGTCGAGCACCTCGAGCATCGCCGACGACGGGTCGCCGCGCACGTCGGCGCCCATCTTGTCGATCTCGTCGACCATCAGCACGGGGTTCATCGCACCCGCGTCGCGGATGGCGCGCACGATCGTCCCGGGCATCGCCCCGACGTAGGTGCGCCGGTGGCCGCGGATCTCGCTCTCGTCGCGCACGCCGCCCACGGAGATGCGGGCGAAGCGCCGCCCGAGCGCGCGCGCGATCGACTGGCCGAGCGAGGTCTTGCCGACGCCCGGCGGCCCGACGAAGCAGAGGATCGGCCCGGGTGCGTCCGGCTTCAGCCGCGCCACGGCGAGCTGCTCGATGATCCGGTCCTTGACCGTCGCGATGTCGTAGTGGTCGGCGTCGAGGACCTCCCGCGCGCGCTGCAGGTCGAGGTCGTCCTCGGTGGTGACGCTCCACGGGATCGCCAGGATCCAGTCGATGTAGGTGCGCACGACGCCGTGCTCGGCCCCCTCCTGGGGCAGGCGCTCGAGGCGCGACAGCTCGCGCTCGGCGGCCACGCGCACCTCCTCGGGCGGGGCAGCCTCGGCGAGCTGCTCGCGCAGCTCCTCGACCTCCCGGCCCGCGTCCTCGCCCTCGCCCAGCTCCTCGCGGATCGCCTTGAGCTGCTGGCGCAGGAAGAACTCGCGCTGGCCCTTCTCCATGTCCGTCTGGACGTCGCTCTGGATCTTGGCGCCGAGCTCCAGCAGCTCCAGCTCGCGGGTGCAGAGCTCGGTGAGCCGCCGCAGGCGCGCGGCGAGGTCGACCTCCTCGAGGAGCTGCTGGCGCTCCTCCAGCGAGAGCCGGATCGACGAGGCGATCAGGTACGAGAGGGCCGTCGGGTCCTCCATGTTCGCGACCGCGATGCCGAGCTCGTCGGGCAGGTGCGGCACCAGGGCGATCATGCGGGTGAAGACCCCGGCCAGGTTGCGCGCCAGCGCCTCGACCTCGTCGGTCAGCTCGGCGTGGTCGGGCACCTCCTCGACGCGGGCCTCGAGGAAGGGCTCGGTGCGCGTGTAGTCGCCGATCCGCACGCGCCGCAGGCCCTGGGCGAGGATGCGCACGGTGCCGTCGGGCACGCGCACCATGCGCTGAACGATTGCGGCGACCCCCACGTCGTGCAGGCGCTCGGGCGGCGGCTCGCCCATCTCGGGGTCGCGGCTCGCCACCAGCACGAGCATCCGCTCCGGGTGGTTCAGCACGTCATCGATCAGCCGGATCGAGCGCGGCTCGCCGATCGCGAGCGGGGCGACCGCGTCCGGGAACACGACCGTCTCCTTCAGCGGGAGGACGGCGAGGACGGGCGGGATCGGGACGGGCGCGTCGGGCGCGGCGCCCTCGTCCTCGGTCAGGACGCCGACGGGGACCTCGTCCTCGGCCATCAGGCCTCGCCCCGCACGGTGATCGAGACGCGCCGCATCGGCGGGGAGGGGGCGAGCGGCAGGCGGATGCGCAGGATGCCGTGCTCGTAGGTCCCCGTCGCGGAGCCCGGATCGACGGCCACCCCCAGCCGCAGCCGCCGCTCGAACGGCCCCCATGCGATCTCGGCGTGCTGGTAGACGCGCCGCCCCTCGCCGGAGCGCCGGCGCTCCCCGCGGATGACGAGCAGGTCCTCGGTCAGGCCGACGTCGATCCTCTCCGGGTCGACCCCGGCCAGGTCCAGCTCCACCGTCAGGGCCGGCGGCGGCCCGTCGGTGAGGTACACGTCCACCGGCGCGCGGGCCTCGTTGGAGGCGCCGTGCCGTCCGCCGGGGAAGAGGTCGGCGAGGAAGCGGTCCACGTCGTCGCGGTACACGCCCCCCAGGTTAACCCAGAGGAGGCCCCGGCTGGGGCCTCACAGATCGCCCGCGTCGAGACGGGCGAGCACCTCGGCCGCGCGCTCGCGCACCGCGGGCAGGTCGGGGAGCCGGCGCATCGCGGCCACCTGGCGGGCCATCCGCGGGTTGCGGGCGAAGCGCTCGCCGTGGCGCGCGAGGAAGTCCCAGTAGAGGGTCGTGAACGGGCACGCGTCGTCGCCGGTGCGCCGCCGCGGGTGGTAGGGGCAGCGGCCGCAGTGGTCGCTCATCCGGTCGATGTAGGCGCCGCCCGCCGCGTAGGGCTTGGTCATCATGCGCCCGCCGTCGGCGTGGAGCGCCATGCCGAGCACGTTCGGCAGCATCACCCACTCGGCGCCGTCGATGAACGACGCCCACATCCAGTCGACCATCTCGGAGGGCCGCACCCCGGCGAGCAGGGCCAGGTTGCCGAGCACCATCAGGCGCTGGATGTGGTGGGCGTAGGCGTGCCGCTCGACCGACCCCACGGCGGCCGCGACGCAGCGCATCCCGGTGGAGCCGCGGGCCAGGGCCGGGGGGAGGGGCCGGTGGGCCCGGAGGGCGTTGGCGCGCCGCATTCCGGGCATCGCGCGCCAGTAGATGCCCCACACGTACTCGCGCCACCCGATCACCTGGCGGATGAAGCCCTCGGCCGAGGCGAGGGGGACGCCGCCGGCCCGGTAGGCCGCCTCGGCCGCGTCCGCCACCTCGCGGGGGTGGAGCAACCCGAGGTTGAGGTACGGCGACAGCAGCGAGTGGGCCATCCGCCACTCGCCCTCGACCATCGCGTCCTGGTGCGGGCCGAAGCGCGGGAGCACGTGCGTCATGAAGCCCCGCATGCGCGCCAGCGCCCCCCGTCGCGTGACGGCCCACCCGCCCGGGGCGGCCGGCCACGGGCGCCCGTCGCGCGGCGGCGGCTCGCGGTTGCGATCGTCGAGGTTCCAGACGCCGCCCTCGGGGCCGTCGCCGTCCATCAGGTAGCCGAGCCGCCGCCGCTGCTCGCGGTAGAAGTCCTCCATCCGCAGCCGCCCGCCGTGCCCGTCGGCCCAGGCGGCGAAGTCCTCGTGGTGGCAGAGGAACTGGGTGGAGCGCACGACCTCGACCCCCAGGGCGCGCAGCATCTCCCGGCCGTCCCAGGACATCGGCTCCATCGCGCGCACCGACTCCGGGCGGTGCGCGCGCACGTGCGCCGCGAGGCCCGCCGCGAAGGTCGGCGCCGTCCGCTCGTCCACGGCGAAGCCCTCCGCGCGGAGCTCCGACGCGAAGGCGGCCATCGCGCCGGAGACCAGGGCGAGCCGCTGCGGGTGGAAGGGCTTCGAGCGCGCCTTGGCGCGGGCGGTCACCATCAGCACCCGCGTGCCGGCGGGGTCGGCGTCCTCCAGGCTCGCGATCCCCCGGTTGAGCTGGTCGCCCAGCACCCACACCGTCCGCCGGGGCCCGCGCGCCATCAGTCCTCCCAGTCGGCTTCCCCGGCCAGGTCCGCGTAGGCGCGCCACTCGCGGATCACCCGCTTGGCGTCCCCCGCCCGCACGTCCGGGCGGGCGGCGGCGAGCAGCTGGAGGGCGAGCCCGTCCTGCCCGCGCGCGGGCGGCGCGCCGAGCTCGTTCAGGACCGCCCAGACCACGTCCTCGCCCAGCCCGGGGCGCTCCGACAGGATGTAGTCGGCCGCCTCGCCCAGGTCGAGGTCGTCGCTCACCTGCCGGGCGGCGGGGGCCCGCTGACGACGCGGTCGTAGGTGTCCGCCGTGATGCCGTGCTCGCGCAGCTCCACCTTGCGCACGCGCTCGGTGGGCGTCTTCGGCAGGTGGTCGACCACGCGCAGGAAGCGGGGGACGGCGAAGTAGGGCATCCGCTCGTCGAGCCACATCAGCAGTTCCCCGAGGTCGGGGTCGCAGCCGTCGCGGGCCACCAGGCAGACGAGGATCTCGTCCTCGGCCGAGGCGCCCTCGGACGCCTTGACGCCGATCGCCGCGGCCTCCAGCACCTCGGGGTGGGACCCGACGATGCGCTCGACCTCCATCGACGAGACGTTCTCCCCGCGGCGGCGGATGTAGTCCTTCACGCGGTCGAGGAAGTAGAGGTAGCCCTCCTCGTCCAGCCGGCCGAGGTCGCCCGTGTGGAGCTTCAGGTTGCGGAAGTCCTCCGCCGTCTTCTCGGGCATGCCCGCGTAGGACCGCATGACGATGTTCGGCATCTTCATGTCGACGACGATCTCGCCGGGCGTCCCCGGGGGCAGCGGCAGGTCGGTGCCCGGCTGCACGACGCTCACCTCGAAGCCGGGCGTCGCGACGCCGCACGACCCGGGGCGCGGCGGGCGGCCCGGCGGGTGGTAGGTGACCATCCCGGTCTCGGTGAGGCCGTAGCCCTCGATGAACCGGATGCCGAAGCGCTCCTCGAAGCGCTCGTAGAGGTCCTTCGGGGCCGGCATCGCCATGATCCGCGACACGCTGTGCGCGCGGTCGAGCTCCCCGGGCGGCGTGTTCCAGATGAAGTAGTTGATGGCGCTGACGGTGTTCAGGATCGTCGCGCCGGCGTCCACGACCTGGCCCCAGAAGGCGCTCGAGGAGTACCGCTCGACGAAGGCGATCCGCGCGCCGGCGATCATCGCGGGGTAGGTCGCCAGCACCTGGGCGTTCGAGTGGAAGAGCGGCAGGCACGAGAAGAGGGTGTCCTCGCTCGTGACCCCGCACACCTCGTTGTAGGTGCGGCCCGAGAAGTAGTCGGAGGCGTGCTGCTTGATGGCGCCCTTGGAGCGGCCCGTGGTGCCCGAGGTGAACATGACGCGGGCGTCGTCGGTCCAGGAGACCTCGACCCCGGGGTCAGAGTCCGGCGCGTCCAGCAGCGCCTCGAACGGCTCCCAGCGCACCGACGGGTCCGGCCCGTCGCGCTCGCCGCGCGCCAGGACGATCACGTGCTCGAGGTGGGGCAGCTCGGCGGCGACGTGCTCGAGCCGCCCGAGGAACGCGTGGTCGATCACGAGGAACCGCGAGCGGGGGAGGTTGATCACCCATGACAGGAAGTCGCCCCGGTAGGCCAGGTTGATCGGGCACTGGACCCCACCGGCGCGTTGCACGCCGAACCACGTCGCGATGTTCTCCTCGCAGTTCGGCATCAGGGTGGAGACGGCCTCGCCGGGCCGCAGCCCCCGGGCGATCAGGGCGTTGGCGACCCGGTCGGCGCGGGCGTCGACCTCTCCGTAGCTCCGCCACGGGCCGTCGCCCACGCGCAGGTAGTCGCGGTCGGGGTGCTCGCGCGCCCGCCGCCGCAGCACGGCGGGGAGCACCCACTGGGTGGGGTCCTCGCGCCGGTACCAGTCGGACCACTCGGCCATCGGCCCGGGAGTAGACCACACCGGCGGCCCTCGGTGGTCACCGCGGGTCAAGACCGTGCCACGGCCGGCCGATCCAGACCGCAGATGACGTACCCGTCCGACGAACCGTGGCTGACCGCCCGCGCCCGCCGCAGCCTGGCCCACGGCCTGGATGCGCTCGACCCCCACACGGAGGCGCCCCTGCGCGTCCGTGCGTACGCGAGTGGACGCGGCAACGACGTCTTCGACGTTCAGGAGGAGTTCGAGATCGGCCCGCGGGGCCGCCGGTTCCTCGTCTCGGTCGACGTCCTCGGCCACGAAACGCTGCTGCTGCCCGTGGGCGGCGCCCCGGGAGAGATGACATGAGCAAGGCGATCGAGTCCGTGACCGTCTCCGAGGTCCAGACCCTCTGCCAGCGCGTGCGCTCGGCGGGGTCACCGAACGCGAAGGCGCGGCCGCCGCTCGTCGCCGAGTACCGCCGCCTGTCGGGCATCCTCGGCGTCGCCGCCGAGGACGTCGCCACGGGGCTGGACCTCCAGCGCGCCGCCGCCGGCCTGCTGCGCGCCGCCGCCCACGCGGAGGCCGTGGCGGCCCAGAGCCCCGCTGCGCGCCTGCGCCGCGCGGGCCTGCGCACCTCGTAGCGCCGCACGCGAACCCGCTCGCCCAGAGGGATCCGGGCATCCCGGGGCCTCCCGGGGGCGGCTCCGTGCCCCCGCGCCGACGGCCCGGAGACGTGTGGTACCCTCCCCCGGCCCGTCCCCGGATCGGAGTCGTCCTGCTGTGGCACCAGGCCAGCGCATCGCCGTGACGATGGCTTGCGAGGAATGCAAGCGTCGGAACTACCAGACCATGAAGAGCAGGCGGAACACGCCGGATCGCATCGAGTTCCGGAAGTTCTGCCGGTGGTGCGGCCGCCACACGCCCCACAAGGAGACGCGGTAAGGGCGCACGCTCCCGGGCGTCCCGAAGGGTCGTAGCTCAACTGGTAGAGCACCGGTCTCCAAAACCGGGGGTTGGGGGTTCGAGTCCCTCCGGCCCTGTAGTCCACGAACGAATGACGGTCACCTGACGATGGCGCGCATCCGACCCGCACGGGGACAGGACAAGTCGGGAGACGGCGCGCAGCCGGCTCCGGGCGGCGCCCGCGTGCCCGCGAAGCGCAAGGGCGAGGGGTCCCGCCAGGGGCCCCCGAAGAGCCCGAAGCCGAACGCACCGGGCAGCCGCCGCAAGCCGGAGAAGGCCGGCTCGGTGACCAAGGCGGTCCAGCAGCAGCGCAAGAGCTCGCGCTTCCTCTCCGAGGTCATCGCGGAGCTCAAGAAGGTCTCCTGGCCGAACCGCACGACGCTCCTGCAGTCGACCGCGGTCGTCCTGGTGGTCGTCGCTATCGTGTCCGTCTACCTCGCGGCCCTCGACGCCGTGTTCGAGCGTCTCGTCGACGCGATCTTCTGACCGAGAGGCACTGACAAGCGTGTTCCGCTGGTACGTCATCAACACCTATTCCGGCCACGAGAAGAAGGTGAAGGCCAACCTCGAGCACCGGCTCGTCTCCCTGGGGCAGCGCGAGCGCGTGCGCCAGGTGGTCATCCCGACCGAGCAGGTCGTCGAGACCAAGGACGGCCAGAAGGTGCAGACCGAGAAGCGCCGCCTGCCGGGCTACGTCCTCGTCAACATGGACATGACGCCCGACGCCCTCTGGCTCGTGAAGAACACACCCGGCGTCACCGGCTTCGTCGGCGGCGGCGGGCGCGAGAACGAGCCCGTGCCGCTCACGCAGGGCGAGGTCGACCGGCTGCTCAACGTCGCCACCGAGGCGCGGCCCAAGGTGCGGGCCGACTTCACGGTGGGCGAGAGCGTCAAGGTCATCGCGGGCCCCCTCTCGGACTTCACGGGGGAGATCGCGGAGATCAACGCCGAGCAGGGCCGCCTCAAGGTCCTGGTCAGCATCTTCGGCCGCGAGACGCCGGCCGAGCTCTCGTTCGACCAGGTCAAGAAGCTCACCTAGCACCGCGGGGCCTGCGGCCCCGCTCCACCGCAACCCCGGGGCGCGCGCCCCGCGATCGAGGACGTCATGGCGAAGAAGGTCCTGCAGGTCATCAAGCTCCAGATCCCCGCCGGGCAGGCGTCTCCCGCCCCGCCCGTGGGCCCGGCGCTCGGTGGCGCCAGCATCAACATCATGGAGTTCTGCAAGGCGTTCAACGCCCAGACGCAGGCGGGCAACGGCACGATCACGCCGGTCGAGGTCACGGTCTACGAGGACCGCTCCTTCACCTTCATCACGAAGGTGCCCCCGGCCGCCGTGCTGATCCGCCAGGCCCTCGGCATCCCCAAGGGGAGCCCGGAGCCGCACAAGGAGAAGGTGGCGAACCTGACGCGCGACCAGCTGCGCCAGATCGCCGAGACGAAGATGCCCGACCTGAACGCCAACAGCGTCGAGTCGGCCATGGAGATCATCGCGGGGACGGCGCGTAGTATGGGCGTGACCGTCGACGCGGCGTAGCGGGGGAGCACGAGAGATGGCGAAGCGCGGCAAGCGCTACCAGCAGGCGAAGTCGGAGATCGACGCCGAGCGCGTCTACCACCCCCTGCACGCGGTCAAGCTGATCAAGTCGCAGGAGCTCACGCGGTTCGACCCGACGGTCGAGGTGCACATGCGCCTCGGCGTCAACGTCCGGCACGCCGACCAGCAGCTGCGCGGCACGATCTCGCTGCCCCACGGCACCGGCAAGGACGTGACCGTCGCGGTGTTCGCCGAGGGCGACAAGGCCCGCGAGGCCGAGTCGGCCGGCGCCGACGTGGTGGGCGGCGACGACCTCGCCAAGCGCATCCAGGAGGGCTTCGACGAGTTCGACGTCGTGATCGCGACGCCGGACATGATGGGCACCGTCGGCAAGCTCGGCCGCATCCTCGGCCCCTCCGGCAAGATGCCGAACCCCAAGAGCGGCACCGTCACCTTCGACGTCGGCAAGGCCGTCACGGACGTCAAGGCCGGCAAGGTGGAGTACCGCACCGACCGCGCCGGGATCATCCACATCGGCATCGGCCGCCGGTCGTTCGAGGAGCAGCAGCTCATCGAGAACTACCAGGCCGTCGTCGAGGAGATCGTCCGGGTCAAGCCGGCCGCCGCCAAGGGCAAGTACCTGAGGTCGATCACCCTCGCCCAGACGATGGGCCCGGGCATCCCGGTCGACACCACCCGCACGGCCGCCGCCGAGATCCTGGAGGAGCCGGCGGCCTAGCCCCGCGCACCACGACCCGACCGTAGACCCACGGGGGCGGCTCCGCCGCCTCAAACGCCCTCGACGAGGGCGCCCGTGCGAGGCCGGCGACCAGCGCCCACGGGGACCCGGTGACGGGTCGCCTCCGCTGCCGCCCGCTCGCACGGGCCGGACAGAGAGATGGAGGTGACACCCTGAACCGAGACGAGAAGGCCGAGGCGATCGCCGCGCTCACCGAGCGGCTGCGGGCGTCCGACACGATCTTCGCCACCGACTTCCGCGGCCTGACGGTCAAGCAGCTCGGCGAGCTGCGCGACCGGCTCCGCGCGGTCGAGGGCGAGTACTCCGTGGTCAAGAACACGCTGGCCCGTCGCGCCGCGTCCGAGACCGGGCGCGAGGCGCTGCTCCCCTACCTGGACGGCCCGACCGGCCTGGTGTGGGTCGGCGGCGACCCGGCGGTGGCGGCCAAGGTGCTCGACACCTTCGCCTCCGAGATCCCCGACGGCCTGACGATCAAGGGCGGGCTCCTCGAGGGCGCCGACCTGCCGACGGCCGACGTGACCCGGCTGGCCAAGCTGCCGTCCCGCGAGCAGCTCGTCGCGCAGCTCGCCGGCGGCATCGCGGCCCCGCTGACCGGCCTCGCCGGCGGCCTCAACAACCTGATCGGCGGTCTCGCGCGGAGCCTCGGCGCCCTCCAGGCGCAGAAGGAGTCGCAGGAGTCCGCGGCGGCCTGACGCCGCACCACCCCCTTTCGAACGACACAACGAGGAGAACGCGAATGGCGACCACCGAGGAGTGGATCGAGGAGCTCAAGAGCATCTCCGTGCTCGAGCTGTCCGAGCGGATCAAGGCGATCGAGGAGACCTTCGGCGTGTCCGCCGCGGCTCCGGTGGCCGTCGCGGCGGCCCCGGCGGGCGGCGGCGACGGCGGCGGTGGCGGGGCGGCGGAGGAGCAGAGCGCCTTCACCGTCAGCCTCGACGCGGCCGGCGACAAGAAGATCCAGGTGATCAAGGTCGTCCGCGCCGTGACGGGCCTCGGCCTCAAGGAGGCCAAGGAGCTGGTCGACAACGCCCCGAGCGCCGTCAAGGAGGGCGTCGCCAAGGAGGAGGCGGAGTCGATCAAGGGCCAGCTCGAGGAGGCCGGGGGCGTCGTCTCCCTGAAGTAGTTGCGTCAAGCCGGGGTCGGCCGTCGTCGCCTGGCGGCGACGCCGAGGGCGCCGACCCCGGCACACGGCCGCACCGGCCGCCGCCGGGGCTGGCGGCCGAAAAAGCGTCGACACGACCAGCGGCCGTCCACCAGCGCAGGTGGACGGCCGTCGTCGTCTCTGATGGGGTGCGCCGGTCCGTGAGACGCCGCACCGCCATCGTCACCGTCGCGCTCGCGGCGTCGCTCGTCGCCCCCGTGGCGCACGGGGCGCTCCTCTCCCAGGGGGGCGTCCGGATGGGCGCCGACGTGCTCTGGAGCCGCGGGTTCCTCGGCCAGGGGCAGGAGATCGCGATCGTCGACGAGGGCTTCGCCGGCCTCGACCGCTCGATCGCCCTGGGGGAGCTGCCTCCCCGCGAGCAGCTCGAGATCCGGCTCCTCGACGAGCTCGGGGGCGAGGGCGGGCTGACCGAGTTCGGCGTGCCGACCCAGCACGGCGTGCGCATGGCCGAGCTGGTGCACGACCTCGCGCCGCGGGCGCGGCTCGTGCTGGTGGGCTACCGCACACAGGAGCAGTTCGCGCAGGCCGCCGCCTGGGTCGCCGCCCGCGGCATCCCGGTCGCCTCGCACTCGAACTCCTTCCTGACGCCGCCGTTCGACGGCACGGGTCCGGCGGCCCGGGCGGTCGACGCGGCCGCGGCCGCGGGGGTGCTCTGGGTCAACTCCTCGGGCAACTACGCGCAGCGGCACTGGCGCGGGGGCGCGCCCGCCGAGGGTCTGGTGATCCCGATCGCGCCCGCGGCCGGAACGCCGATGCTGTTCTCGCTCGCGTGGCGCTCCCCCGCGACGACGGCGACCCTGGCCGTGGAGCGCCAGGACGCCGCCGGCGGGTGGGCCCCGGTCGCGCTTTCGGCCCCGGCGGGGCCGCTCAACGCCGTGACCCTCCCGGTGACGGCCGACGGCGCGCCCCACCGGCTGGTGGTGCGCCGGACGGCCGGCCCTCCGGCGGTGCTCGACCTCTTCTCGCAGACCGTCGGCTTCGGCGCGCTCGCCGCCGCCGACGGCAGCGTGCCGACGCCCGGCGACGCGGCGGGCGCGCTCACCGTGGGTGCGGTCAAGTGGACCGGGACCGCCCGCGAGCCCTACTCCTCGGCCGGGCCGACGGCCGACGGCCGGGCCAAGCCGGACCTCGTCGGACCGACCTACGTCACCTCCAACCCTGAGTGGCCCGGGACGGCCGGGACCTCCGCCGCCACCGCGCACGTCGCCGCGGCCGCCGTCCTGCTGCGCCAGGCGCGCGCCGCCGCCGGGCTCCCGGTGGCGCCGGCGGACCTGCGCACGGCCCTGGCGGCCACGGCGCTCGACCTCGGCGACCCCGGGCCGGACGCGGTCTTCGGCGCCGGCATGGCGCGCCTCGACGCCGAGGCGCCGGCGGTGCTGGTGCGCGTCGGCCCGGGTGCGCGACGGGTGGTGCGGGTGCGCGTCCGGGACGCCGGTACCATCCGCGCGGTGAGGATCTCGCTCGACGGGCGCCGCGTGCGGGCCGTGCGCCGCCCCAACGTGGGCGTGCGCCTGCCCGCCCTGTCGCGCCGCGCCCATCGCCTGGAGGTGGTGGCCGAGGACATGACGGGCAACGTCACCCGGCGCACGCGCGTCCTGCGGGGGGCGCCCCGGTGAGGCGCGGAGCCCTCGCCGCCGCCCTCGCCGCCGCCCTCGCCGCGGCGGCCGCCGCGCAGGCGGGCCCCGGCGCCGCGGCGCCGCCGGTCCCGGTGTCGGTCGACGCCCGGCCGGGCCAGGTCGCGCGCGCGGTGGCCGGCCTCCAGCGGTCCGGGCTGCGCGTGCAGCGGCGCGACGGGAGGCGCCTCCAGGTGGTCGCCGACCCCGCGCGGACCGCGGCCCTGCGCGCCCTCCCGGGCGTCGCGGGCGCGCGCACCGCCACCGCGGCCTTCGCCGACGAGGTCGCCGTCAGCCAGGGTCTGGAGCGCATCGGCGGCGACGTGCTCGGCCGCGCCGCCGGCGGCGGCTCCGGCCTCACGATCGCGGTCCTCGACCTCGGCTTCGGCCAGAACATCGGCCGCATGCAGGGTCTGGGCGAGCTGCCCCCGCCGGCCCGCCTCGAGACGCTCTCGTTCGACGCGGCGGCGGGCCTCGCCGGGCGCAACGCGTACGGCAACCGCACCAACCACGGCGAGATCGTCGCCCAGACGGTCTACGACTACGCCCCGCAGGCCCGCTACCTGTTCGTCAACTACCACACCGACGCCGACTTCCTCGCCGCCACCGAGGCGCTGATCGCCCGGCGCCCCGACATCGTGGTGCACTCCAACAGCTTCATCGAGGGGCCGTTCGACGGCACCTCGCCCGCCGCTCGTGCGGTCGACCGGGCGGCGGCCGCGGGGATCCTCTGGTTCAACTCCGCCGGCAACTACGCGCGCCTGCACTGGGCCGGCCCCTGGGCGGACGCCGCCGGCGACGGCGCCCACGACTGGCCGAACGGCGGCGCCTGGGCGTTCACCCGCGCCGCGGGCAACCCGGTCACCTTCGCGCTCACCTGGGCCTCGCCGCCCGGCGGCGCGGCGGCCGACCTCGACCTGGTACTGGAGCGCCTGGAGCCGACCGGCGCCTGGACGCCCGTGGCGAGCTCGGAGGACCGCCAGACGGCGGGCAGCCCCACCACCGAGCGGATCGTCGGCTACCGCCCGCCGGCCGACGCCACCCTCCGCCTGCGCATCCTCCAGCACGCCGGCCCCGCGCCCGAGGGAGACATGACGCTCTACTCGCGCGAGATCCCGCTCGCGGACATCGGCGGGACCGCGGAGAGCAGCCAGCCCGGCCCCGGCGACGCCGCGGGCGCGATCTCGGTCGGCGCGGTCGACTGGCGCGGCAACACGTACAAGACCTACTCCGCGCAGGGGCCGACCGACGACGGTCGGCTGAAGCCGGACCTGGTGGCCCCGACCAACACCCGCATCATGGGCCCCGAGGGGTTCCGCTCCGTGGGTGGCACCTCGAACGCCGCGCCGAACGCCGCGGGCGCCGCCGCGCTGCTGCTGGCGGCCGAGCGGCGCGCCGGCCGGGCACCGGTCGCCGGCGACATCCGCTCGGCGCTGCTGTCCGCCGCCCTCGACCTCGGGCCGGCCGGGCCGGACATGACCTTCGGCCACGGCCGCGTGCGGGTCGCCGTGGCGCCGCCGCGCATCGCCCGCCTCCAGCCGGCGCCGCTCGCCGCGGTGCGCGGCCGGATGACGGTGCGCTTCACCGGGCTCTCGCGCTCGCGGGTCACCACCTGGACCCTCGCGGTCGACGGCCAGCCGGCCGTGCGGCGGGCGCAGGCCTACCCGCGCGGCATCACCGTCGACACGCGCCGCATGGCCGACGGCTGGCACCAGCTGGCCGTCGAGGCGCTCGACTTCCCGGGCAACACGGGCACGGCGACCTGGTCGGTGCGGGTCGACAACACGCGGCCCCGCCTCGTGGTCCGGCGGGTGGCGACCCGCCCGCTGCGGCCGGCGCGCATCCCGGGCCGGGGGCCCCGCCCGGTGCGGCGTGCGGACGTCCGCCTGATCTCCGCGGTCGCCGACCCAGGCACCACCGGCTCGCTGCCGGCCACGGTCCGCGCCGTTGACGCCCGGGGCCGCGCGCTGCCGCCCCGGAGCATCCGGGCCCCCCAGGGGGCGGCGGTCCCGCTGCGGGTGGGGGTGCTCCCCGCGGGGCGCTGGCGCGTGCGCGTGGACCTGCGCGACCGGGCCGGGAACCCGGTCTCGGTCACCCGCCGGGTGCTCGTCCGGTGAACGTGATCGGGCGGTCGCCCTTGCCATGCCCTCGTGCGGTCGCGCACAATGCCGGACGGCGAATTCGCCGCGCCCGCGACGGGGCGGCACCACCTCGACCCGGGAGGATCACCCGATGCCGCTGGACAGAGAGCTCAAGAGCACGCTTCGCGACAAGGTGTCGACCGCGAACAAGGCCAACGTCGACGCCGTAGCCGACGAGGTCAACGCGGCCCTCGCAGGCCTGGACGCCGACGACAAGGACCACGCCCGCCTGACCGGCTGGCTCGAGGACCTGTCCGTCGTGAAGGGCGGAGGCGTCCCGGGCAAGTTCTCCTGACCCTGTGAGAGCGAGGGGGGCGGGCGCGCACCGCCCCCCTCGTCTCGGGGGCCGGGGCGTCGCCACGCGACCTTTCCCGCGAGCCGACGCACAGAACGAACGAGGCGGGGAAGCGAAGCGACCACGCCGACCACCCGAGACCACGAGGAAACGCAGCGGCCACACGGAACGCGGCGCACCACACACGCCGCCCCGCCACCGACCGGATCGGACCGTGGGTCTTCGGCGTCCAGTCCCCGCCGAAGGCGGCGACGCCGTCCGCAAACCGACGCGCCAGCGGCGGTTTGCCGCCACCGGTGAGCCGCTAGCTGTCGTGCCCACAGAGGTTCCGAACGCGGCTGATGGGAGCCTGGCCGCCG
>VFQN01004209.1_pt1 | contig 19290 bp, 16 predicted proteins | sample 3512371 | NCBI WGS metagenome assembly VFQN01 (sample SAMN10412370, study PRJNA504923) | tailings metagenome | isolation source: Replicate 2 from Balatoc abandoned mine | place: Philippines: Itogon, Benguet | collected 2017-08-28 | reverse complement strand
ACGAGTACGACTCGGCCAAGATGGCCGACGTGCTGCGCGCAGGCGAAGACCTGGCACCCACCGACGATCCGGCGGAAGCCGACGTCATCCTGTTCAACACCTGTTCGGTGCGCGAAAAAGCCCAGGAAAAAGTCTTCCACGACCTCGGCCGTGTCAAACAGTACAAGCAGCGGAATCCCGGCCTGATCATCGGTGTCGGCGGCTGCGTCGCCAGTCAGGAAGGCGCGGCCATCGTCAAACGCGCGCCCTTCGTCGATGTCGTGTTCGGCCCACAGACGCTGCACCGGCTGCCGCAGCTGATTGCCGCGAGGCGCAGCAGCGGCAAGCCCCAGATCGACATCGCCTTTCCCGAAGTCGAGAAATTCGACCACCTGCCGCCGGCGCGGACCGAAGGCGTCACCGCCTTCGTCTCGATCATGGAGGGCTGCAGCAAGTACTGTTCCTTCTGCGTCGTGCCCTATACCCGCGGCGAGGAAGTGTCCCGGCCTTTCGACGACGTGCTGACCGAGGTTGCGGAACTGGCCCTGCAGGGCGTGAAGGAAATCACCCTGCTGGGCCAGAACGTCAATGCCTGGCGCGCACCGCTGGAAGACGGTGCCGGCGACGCGGACTTCGCGCTGCTGCTCGAGTACGTCGCGGACATCCCCGGCATCGAGCGCATCCGCTACACGACTTCGCATCCGAAGGAATTCACGCCGCGGCTGATCGAGGCCTACGCCCGCATTCCCAAACTGGTGAGCCACGTGCACCTGCCGGTGCAGTCGGGCTCCGACCGCGTGCTGGCGGCGATGAAGCGCGGCTACACCGCGCTGGAATACAAATCGATCATCCGCCGCCTGCGCGCGGCGCGTCCGGACATCTGCATCTCGTCGGATTTCATCGTCGGCTTTCCCGGGGAAACCGAACAGGACTTCGCGCAGACCCTGCGGCTGATCGAGGACACCGGTTTCGACGACAGCTTCAGCTTCGTCTACAGTCCGCGCCCCGGCACGCCGGCCGCGGATCTGGCGGATGACACGCCGCAGGCCGTCAAGCAGGAGCGGCTGCAGCGCCTGCAGGCATTGATCGCGTCGCAGGCGAGAAAAATCAGCGAATCCATGGTCGGCTCCCGCCAGCGCGTGCTGATCGACGGCGTCGCCCGCCGCAATGCCGGAGAACTGGCGGCACGTACCGACAACAACCGCGTCGTCAATTTCCCGGGGCCGCGCGAACGCATCGGCCGTTTCGCCGACGTCCTGATCACCGAAGCCAGGTCGCACACCCTGCGCGGCGAACTGCAGCTCACGGAGACCACCGCTTGAAACCGCTGGAAATCAGCTTTACCCCGGTCGACAACCAGCGCCTCGCGAATCTCTGCGGCGTGCTCGACGAAAACCTGCGCCAGGTCGAAACCGCGCTGGATGTCGGCATCGCCCGCCGCGGCGAGCGTTTCACGCTGACCGGCAGCCTTGACCGGGCCCGCACCGCGGTCAAGGTGCTGCAGGATTTCTACGACCGGGCGCGCGACCCGCTGTCGCTGGACGCGGTGCAGCTCGCGCTGATCGAAGCCGGCCACAAGGGGGCGGCGCAGGCCGGCATCCCGGCGCCGGCGCTGATCACCCGCAAGCAGGATCTGCATGGCCGCACGCCGCGGCAGAACGAATACCTGCTCAACATCCAGAAACACGACATCACCTTCAGCATCGGCCCCGCCGGCACCGGCAAGACCTACCTCGCGGTGGCCTGCGCGGTCGACGCACTGGAACGCGACGCGGTGCAGCGCATCATCCTGGTCCGCCCCGCGGTCGAGGCCGGCGAACGCCTCGGCTTCCTGCCCGGCGACATGGCGCAGAAGGTCGATCCCTACCTGCGCCCGCTCTACGACGCGCTCTACGACCTGATGGGTTACGACAAGGTCGCAAAGATGTTCGAGCGCCAGGCGATCGAGATCGCACCGCTGGCCTTCATGCGCGGACGCACGCTGAACCACGCCTTCATCATTCTCGACGAGGCGCAGAACACCACGCGCGAGCAGATGAAAATGTTCCTCACCCGCATCGGCTTCGGCAGCAAGGCGGTGGTCACCGGCGACGTGACCCAGATCGACCTGCCCAAGGGCACGGTCAGCGGCCTGGTCGAAGCGCAGGCGGTGCTGAAAAAGGTGCGCGGCATCGCCTTCACCTTCTTCGAGGCCGCCGACGTGGTCCGCCATCCGCTGGTGCAGCGCATCGTCAACGCCTACGACCGGCACCGCAAAACCGCGGGCGACGGCAAATGAGCGCCCGCCGCAAGGCGCCGCAGATTGACGTGCAATGCGCCGCCACCGCCCGCAACGTGCCGGCGGCGGCGCGCATCCGCCGATGGGCGCGCGCGGCACTGGACGGCGACGCCCGGGTCACCATCCGCATCGTCGGCAGCGCCGAGGGCCGGCTGCTCAACCGCAGCTACCGCGACAGGGACTACGCCACCAACGTGCTGACCTTCGTCTTCCGCGACCGGCCGCCCTACGAAGGGGACATTGCGCTGTGCGCGCCGGTGATCACCCGCGAAGCGCGCGCGCAGCGCAAGACCGTCGCCGCGCATTACGCGCACATGGTCGTGCACGGCCTGCTGCACCTGCAGGGCTACGACCATGAAAACGACACCGATGCCGCCGTGATGGAACGCCGCGAAAAAACGCTGCTCGCCCGCTTCGGGTATCCTGACCCTTACCGCCAGCCTTCCCCGCGCGGCACCTGACTTCCCCGCCATGGACGAATCCCAGAAACCTACCCTGCTTGAACGGCTGTCCGCGCTGCTGCTGCGCGAGCCGGAAGACCGCGAACAACTGATCGGCCTGCTGCGCTCGGCGCACGACCGCAATCTGCTCGACGCCGACGGCCTCGCCATGATCGAGGGCGTGCTGCAGGTTTCAGAAATGCAGGCCCGCGACATCATGGTGCCGCGCTCGCAGATGGACGTCATCGACGTCAACGAGCCGCCCGACCGCTTCATCCCGCTGGTCATCGAAACCGCGCACTCGCGTTTTCCGGTCATCGGCGACAGCAAGGACGACGTGCTAGGCATCCTGCTCGCCAAGGACCTGCTGCGTTATTACGCCGGCGAGGAGGAATTCAATGTGCGCGACATGCTGCGCCCGGCGGTGTTCATCCCGGAGTCGAAGCCGCTCAACGTGCTGCTGAAGGAATTCCGCAAGAACCGCAACCACATCGCCATCGTCGTTGACGAGTACGGCGGCGTCGCCGGGCTGATCACCATTGAGGATGTGCTCGAGCAGATCGTCGGCGACATTGAGGACGAGTACGATTTCGACGAAGCCGAGGACAACATCGTCCAGGAAAAACGCGGCATCTACCGCGTCAAGGCGCTGACCGAGATCGCCGATTTCAACACCGCCTTCGGCACTGCCTTCAGCGACGAGGAGTTCGATACCGTCGGCGGCCTGGTGCTGAAGCGTTTCGGCCGCGTGCCCAAACGCGGCGAACAGATGCAGATCGACGCGCTGAATTTCCGCGTATTGCGCGCCGACAGCCGGCGCATCTACCTGCTGCAGGTTTCGAAAAAGCCGGACAAGCCCGCAGCAGCATCATAAGTATTTGTTTTTATTGATATTTTAAATCGGCCTTGATGACCGCTCCGCGCCGCTCCATCCAGTGGGTCATTGCCGCGGCGCTGGGCGCACTGACCGTCACCGGCTACGCGCCCTTCGCCCTTTTTCCGCTGCCTCTGCTGAGTTTCGCGCTGCTGTTCCTGCTCTGGCAGCAAACAAGCTCGGCGCGCGACGCCGCACTGCTCGGCTTCGCCTTCGGCCTCGGCTGGTTCGGCGCCGGCGTGTCCTGGGTCTACATCAGCCTGCACACCTTCGGCGCGATGCCGGCGCCGCTGGCCGCCGCGGTGACATTGCTGTTCTGCGCCTATCTGGCGCTGCATCCGGCAGCGGCCGCCTGGCTCAGCCGTCGTTTCGCGCTGCCGCCGGCGCTGAACTGGATGCTTTTCGTGCCGGCCGTGTTCACGCTGCTGGAATGGCTGCGCGGCTGGCTGTGGACCGGTTTCCCCTGGCTCAATCCCGGATACTCGCAGGTCCCGGCCAGTCCGCTGGCCGGGTACGCCCCGCTGCTCGGCCTGCATGGCGTGACACTGCTGCTGTTCGCCAGCGCCGGCGCGCTGTGCTGGGCGTGTATCGCAAAGCCGTGGCGGCAATGGCGCAGCCGCTGGCCCTGGCCCGCGGCTTTGCTGGCGATCTGGCTGGGCGGCGCCGGGCTCAAGACCGTCGCCTGGACCGAAGCCACGGGATCAACCGTGACGGTCAGCCTGCTCCAAGGCAACGTCGCGCAGGATCTCAAATGGCGGGCCGACCATCTGCGCGACACCCTGCAGCGTTACCTTGAGCTGGTGCGAAGCAGCGACAGCCGCCTGCTCATCCTCCCGGAAACCGCGCTGCCGCTGTTCCTGCGCGACGTGCCGCACGACTATCTCGAGGCGCTGGCCGGCCATGCGCGGCAGAACGGCGGCGACCTGCTGCTCGGCGTGCCCGAACGCCTGCCCAACGGCGACTACTACAACAGCGTGGTTTCCTTCGGCAGTTCGCCGCAGCAAACCTACCGCAAGAGCCACCTGGTGCCCTTCGGCGAATTCATCCCCTTGCGCCCGCTGCTCGGCGGACTGGTATCGCGCCTCGCGATTCCGCTGCAGGATTTCGCCCGCGGCACGACAAACCCCGAGCCGCTGGCGGTGGCCGGCGAACGGGTGGCCGTCAACATCTGCTACGAGGACGCCTTCGGCGAGGAAATCATCCGCCAGCTGCCGCAGGCGACGCTACTGGTCAACGTCAGCAACGTCGCCTGGTTCGGCCGCTCGATCGCGCCGCAGCAGCACCTGCAGATCGCGCAGATGCGCGCACTCGAAACCGGCCGCTACATGCTGCGCGCGACCAATACCGGCATGACCGCGGTGATCAATCCGCGCGGCCGCGTCGAAGCCGTTGCGCCGGAATTCACCCGCGCCGTGCTGACCCATGCCGTTGCCGGCATGCAGGGCTCGACGCCCTTCGTGCGCTGGGGCAATCTGGCAGCGCTGGGCCTGTGCCTGATCGCGGTGACAACGGCCTTCCTGGCGCGGAAATCCGGCAAGGCATAAGCGCGTTTTGCCTCTGACGCGCCTTTGGCGCAGTGCCACAAAGCCTGTAAAATCCGGCGCTTGACTCGCGTCCCTCCGATGCTCACTTTCCAGCAAATCATCCTCAAGCTGAACCAGTACTGGGACCGCCAGGGCTGCGCGCTGCTGCAACCCTATGACATGGAAGTCGGTGCCGGCACCTTCCACACCGCCACCTTCCTGCGCGCCATCGGCCCGGAGCCCTGGAAAGCGGCTTATGTACAGCCCTCGCGCCGCCCCAAGGACGGCCGCTACGGCGAGAATCCCAACAGGCTCCAGCACTATTACCAGTACCAGGTCGTGCTGAAGCCCTCGCCGCCGGACATCCTCGAGCTCTACCTCGGTTCGCTGCGCGAAATCGGCATCGATCCGAAGCAGCACGATATCCGCTTCGTCGAGGATGACTGGGAATCGCCGACGCTGGGGGCTTGGGGACTGGGCTGGGAAGTCTGGCTCAACGGCATGGAAGTCACCCAGTTCACCTATTTCCAGGAAGTCGGCGGCATCGCCTGCAAGCCGGTCATGGGCGAGATCACCTACGGCCTCGAACGGCTGGCGATGTACCTGCAGCGCAAGGAAAGCGTGTTCGACCTCGAATGGGCGCCGGGCATCCGCTATCACGACGTCTATTTCCAGAACGAGGTCGAGCAGTCGACCTTCAATTTCGAACAGGCCAACGTCGAAGTGCTGCTGCTGCAGTTCGGCCAATTCGAAGCCGAAGCGAAGCGTCTGTTCGAAGCCGGACTGGCACTACCCGGCTACGAGATGGTGATGAAGTGCTCGCACAGCTTCAACCTGCTCGATGCCCGCGGCGCGATTTCGGTCACCGAACGCGCGGCCTACATCGCGCGTGTGCGCACGCTGGCGCGGCTGGCTGCACAGGCCTATTACGCCTCGCGCAAGGCGCAGCGTTTCGAACGCGCCAGTGTCGAAGCGCTGCAGGCCTTCCTGCCCACCGAAGAGCGCGATGAAGTGCTGGCCGCGCGTGCCGGAGCACAGGCATGAGCAAGCCGCTGCTGGTCGAGCTGTACACCGAAGAGCTGCCGCCAAAGGCGCTGAAAAAACTCGGCGACGCCTTTGCCGCAGGCATTGCTGCAGGACTCAAGCAGCGCGGACTGCTCGACAAGGACGATTGCACGGTTTATGCCACGCCGCGGCGGCTGGCCGTGCTGTTCGCGGCGGTGCTCGACAGGGGCGCAGACCGGCCGGTCGAGGAAAAACTGATGCCGCTGGCGGTGGCGCGCGGTGCCGACGGCAAAGCCAGCCCGGCACTGGAAAAGAAACTCGCGGCAGGCGGCCGTGCCGCACTGGCCAAGCTGTTCCCGGACGGCCGTGACGGGGCCGACGCCTTTGTGATCAGAAAGGACGGCAAAGCCGAGTTCGTCTACCTGCAGACCCTCGCCCTCGGTCAGCCGCTGGCGCAGGCGCTGGAAGAAGCGCTGGCCGAAGCCATCGAAAAGCTGCCGATCCCCAAGGTCATGACCTACCAGCTGCCGGACGGCATCACCTCGGTGAAATTCGTGCGTCCGGCACACGGGCTGGTGGCGCTGCATGGCGCCGAAGTTGTTGCAGTCAGCGCGCTGGGCCTGAAAGCCGGCCGCGTGACCCACGGTCACCGCTTCCTCGGCCAGGCCGACATCGGACTGGATGCCGCAAGCGGATACGCAGCCGCGCTGCAGGAATCCGGCAAGGTCATCGCATCTTTTGAAGAGCGCCGCAGCCTGATCGAGCAGCAGTTGCTGGCCAGGGCCAAGGAACTGGACGCCGGCCTCGGCGACTACGCCGTCCTGCTCGACGAAGTCACCGCGCTGGTCGAGTGGCCGGCGGTGTATGTCGCGGAATTCGACCCGGCCTTCCTCGAAGTGCCGCAGGAATGCCTGATCCTGACCATGCGCACCAACCAGAAATACTTTCCGCTGTTCGATTCTGCGGGGAAGCTGACCCACCGTTTCCTGATCGTCAGCAACATGCAGATCGACGACCCGTCCAACATCGTCAGCGGCAACCAGCGCGTGGTGCGTCCGCGGCTGGAGGATGCGCGTTTCTTCTACAACCAGGATCGCAGGGAGCGGCTGGAAGCCCGCGTGCCGCGTCTGGAAAAAGTCGTTTATCACAACAAGCTCGGCACCCAGCTGCAGCGCGTGCAGCGCGTGCAGCTGCTGGCCGGAAAAATCGCGCGCCTGCTGCAGGCCGATGCGGCCCAGGCCGAACGCGCCGCCTGGCTGGCCAAGGCCGACCTCGTCACCGGCATGGTCGGCGAGTTCCCGGAACTGCAGGGCGTGATGGGCCGCTACTACGCGCAGCACGATAGCGAGCCGGTGCCCGTCGCCGATGCCATCGCCGAGCATTACCAGCCGCGTTTCGCCGGCGACCGCCTGCCGGAACATCCGGTGTCCTGCGCCGTCGCGCTGGCGGACAAACTGGAAACCCTGGCCGGGCTGTTCGGCATCGGCCAGCTGCCGACCGGCGACCGCGATCCCTTTGCGCTGCGCCGCCATGCGCTGGGCGTGATCCGCCTGCTGGTCGAACGCGACCTGCCGTTGAAGCTGGACGCGCTGATCACTGACGCCTTTTCCGTTTTTGCGAAGGAACTGAAGCTTGCGGATGCGCATGCCGATCTCGAAACTTTCGTCTTCGAGCGCATGCGCGGCTATTTCGCCGAGCAGGGTTACAGCACCCAGCAGATCGACGCGGTGCTGAGCCTGCGCCCGGTCGTCGTGCACAAAATCCCGCTGCAGCTTGCCGCAGTACGCGCCTTTGCAGCATTGCCCGAAGCCGGCAGCCTGGCTGCGGCCAACAAACGCGTCGCCAACATCCTCAAGCAGGCGGAAACCAAAAGCGAGGCAGGCCGCGATGCCGAAGCGAAACTGCTGCAGGAACCCGCGGAGCGCGCACTGTTCGAGGCCCTGAAAAACGCTTCCGCAGCCGCAACCCCGCTGTTCGAGCGCGGCGACTACACCGGCTACCTGAAAACCTTCGCAGTACTGAAAACACCGGTCGACGCCTTCTTCGACGGCGTGATGGTGATGGCCGAGGATGCCGCGCTGCGCCGCAACCGCATCGCCCTGCTCGCCGACCTGCAGCGCGAAATGAACCGCATCGCTGATATCGCGAAACTCGCTGCATGAAACTCGTCATCCTCGACCGCGACGGCGTGATCAACCAGGACAGCCCGTCGTACATCAAGAGTCCGGACGAGTGGAAACCCATTCCCGGCAGCCTCGAGGCGATCGCGCTGCTGAACCAGGCCGGTTACCGGGTGCTGGTCGCCACCAACCAGTCCGGCGTCGGCCGCGGCCTGTTCGAAATGGCGACGCTGAACGCGATCCACGACAAGATGCACCGCGCACTGGGCCTCGCCGGCGGCCGCGTCGACGGCATTTTCTACTGCCCGCACGCGCAGGACGCCGGCTGCGACTGCCGCAAGCCGAAACCCGGGCTGCTGGAGGAAATCTCGCGGCGCTTCGGCGTCAGCCTCGACGGTGTGCCCTTCATCGGGGACTCGCTGCGCGACCTGCAGGCCGCGGCCACGGTCGGTGCGCAACCGGTGCTGGTGCTGACCGGGAAAGGCAAAAAGACGCGCAAGGACGGCGGCCTGCCGGAGGGCACCGTGGTCCATGACGACCTGGCCGCCGCCGTGCACAGCCTGCTGCAATGATGCTGCTGACCGCGCTGCGCTCCACCGTCTTCGCGGCCATCCTGATCCTCATCACCCCGGTATTCGCAGCCATCGCGCTGCTGACCTTCCCGCTGCCGCCGCTGACGCGGTACCGCATCATCACCGCATGGACCCGCTGCATCATCTGGTCAGCGCGCACCATCTGCGGCATCCGCTACCGGGTCATCGGCGCCGAAAACATTCCGCAGAAACCCTGCGTCATCCTGTCCAAACACCAGTCGGCCTGGGAAACACTGGCCTTCCAGCTGATTTTTCCGCCGCAGGTGTGGGTGTTGAAGAAGGAACTGCTGCGCGTGCCCTTCTTCGGCTGGGGACTGGCCATGCTGTCACCGATCGCGATCGACCGCAGCCTGCGCCGCGAGGCACTGCAACAGCTGATCGAGCAGGGACAGCAGCGGCTGGATGCCGGTTTCTCGATCGTCATTTTCCCGGAGGGCACGCGCATTCCACCCGGCGCCCGCGGCAAGTACCGCCCGGGCGGCGCAAGGCTCGCCGTGCAGACCGGCACCGCGGTGCTGCCTGTGGCGCATAACGCCGGCCGCTGCTGGGGACGCAACGCCTTCCTCAAACACCCGGGACTGGTCACCGTCAGCGTCGGTCCGCCGATCAGCCCGGAAGGCCTCGATGCGGAAACGCTGTCAGCCCGCGTCGAACATTGGATCGAAGACGAAATGCTGCAGCTCGATGCGCGCTGAGCGTTCGACCATGCCCTCCGCCGAACAGGCGATCGAACTCGCGGGTAACCGCATCGCCTACCGGCTGCAGCGATCGCCGCGCCGGCGCACCATTGCGCTGCTGATCGACGACCGCGGCCTGCGCGTGGCGGCGCCGCTGCGCGCTCCGCAGCGGGCCATCGATGACCTGCTGCGGCAACACGCAGCCTGGGTCATCCAGAAGGTCGGCGACTGGGAGCGCAAAAAGCCGGCACCCCGGCTGTGGGTCGCCGGCGAACAGATCATGCTGCAGGGGACGCCACGGACGCTGGCGATCTGCCCCGGCATCGCCGAGCCGCATCTTGAAGGAGACCGGCTGCTGGTCAACGCGGCGCTGGAAAGCGCAGCCATCGAGTCCGCGGTCCAGCGCTGGCTGAAACAGCGCGCGCTGGCGCACTTCACCCTGCGCTGCCATGCCTACTGCACACAACTCGGCCTGCCGGAACCTGCCGTGCGGCTGTCGAATGCGCGCACGCGCTGGGGCAGCTGCCATGCCGCCGGCCGCATCCGCATGAACTGGCGCCTGATCCAGCTGCCGCTGGAATGGATCGACTATGTCGCTGCGCATGAAGTCGCCCACCTGCGCCAGATGAACCACTCGCCGGCCTTCTGGCAAACCGTCGGACTGCTGGTCCCGGACCACGCCACGCGCCGCGCCGCGCTGCGACGCGATGCCCATCGTTACCTGCTGCCCTGAACGGCAATGCGGCGCAGGGCCTGTGCTACACTGCCCGCCACTTTTCGCGCGAGTATTCCTGTGCGTCCGACGCTGCCCAGAACCCCGTTGCTGATCCTGTTTCTGATCCTGTCCTTCACGGGTTGCGGCTACAAGGGGCCGCTCTACCTGCCCAAGGACAAACCCGCGGCAGCCAAACCCGCGCCGCAGCCGGCGCCCGCCGCGAATCCGGCAGTCCAGCCATGAGTGTTTTCAGTTACCGCAACGGCGAGCTGCATGCCGAAGATGTCCCGCTCAGCCGTATTGCCGCCGAACACGGCACGCCCTGCTATGTCTATTCCCGCGCCGCGCTGACCCGCGCCTGGCGCGAATTCGACGCCGCCTTCGCCGGGCGCGAACACCTGCTCTGTTACGCGGTGAAAGCCAATCCCAACCTCGGCGTGCTCGATGTATTCGCGCGCCTGGGCAGCGGTTTCGACATCGTGTCCGGCGGCGAACTGGCACGGGTCATCGCAGCCGGTGGCGATCCGCGCAAGGTGGTGTTTTCCGGCGTCGGCAAGACTGCCGCCGAAATGCGCCAGGCGCTGCAGGCCGGCATCCTCTGCTTCAACGTCGAGTCGGCAGCCGAACTGGAACTGCTCAACCGCGTCGCCGGCGAACTCGGACAGCTCGCCCCGGTCAGCCTGCGGGTGAACCCGGACGTCGATGCCAAAACACATCCTTACATCGCCACCGGACTCAAGGAAAACAAGTTCGGCGTCGCTTACGACGAGGCGCTGGCGATCTACCGCCGCGCCGCGGAACTGCCGCATCTGCACATCGAGGGCGTCGACTGCCACATCGGTTCGCAGCTCACCGAGGTCGCCCCCTTCATCGCCGCGCTGGAGCGCGTGCTGGCGCTGGTCGATGCGCTGGAGCGCGAGGGCATTGCCATCCGCCATCTCGATCTCGGCGGCGGACTGGGCATCCGCTACCGCGACGAAACACCGCCGGCGGTGGCCGAGTACGCGCAGGCGCTGATTGCCGCGCTGGGTGACCGTCCGCAGAAACTGCTGTTCGAGCCGGGCCGCCTGCTCACCGGAAACGCCGGGGTCTTGCTCTCTACCGTGCTTTACCTCAAACCGGGACAGGACAGGAGTTTCGCCATCGTCGATGCCGCAATGAACGACCTGATGCGCCCTGCTCTATACGAGGCCTGGCACGAAGTGCTGCCGTTGCGCGAAGGCGCCGCCGGCGACCGCTCTTACGACATCGTCGGCCCGGTCTGCGAAAGCGGCGACTTCCTCGCCCGGGATCGCAGGATCGCCGCCGCCCCGGGCGAAGTGCTCGCCATCGCGTCCGCCGGCGCCTACGGCATGAGCATGTCCTCCAACTACAACACCCGGCCACGTGCCGCCGAAATCATGGTCGACGGACGGCAGATGCATGTCGTGCGTGATCGCGAAAACGTCGCCGCACTCTTTGAGAACGAACATCGTTTGCCGGAATGACATTGTCAAAACCGCCCGCAACGGACGGTTGCAGCGCCGCATCCAGGTGTTGCCGCAAATCCACAAACGCAATTGCTTGATCAAATAAACTTGACAAAGGTGTTGCATTTTTTTTCGCCATAGCATAGAATTGGCGCACCGAACACGGTTCCCGTAATTTTTTTGCGATGATCGTGTGCTGGTAGTGCGGAACTTAAGCCGCATTCAGACGATGCCTAAGTTAACTTTTAAGGAGACGATGATGGCAGCGAAGAAAAAGGCGAAAGCCAAGAAGAAAGTAGCCAAGAAAAAGAAGTAGATAGTAAGTAGTTGCGAAGGCCGGGTAACTCCCGGCCTTCGCTTTTGGTCTCAGCGTTTTTTTGGTCTCCGCGTTTTCTTGATCTCCGCTTTACTTTAGTCCCCGCTTTCCAGTCCTCAGCTCCGGGTCTTCATTTTCCGCATCACCTTTGGTGCAGGTACCCGCCGGATCCCGATCCGCACATGCTTTCCGCCACCACTGTTGTGCCAATGCTGTCACCGGGACGGAAAACAAAAATCCCTTTATAATCAAATAGTTATATAACTGTTCTGAATGAGCGCAGCCGGCGCCCTTGTCAATCAAGGCTGCATGTCGCAACGACTCAGGGATTGAGCTGCCGGTACACGGCGTCAGCCACGCGCAGCAGTTCCTCGCGCCCTGTTTCCCCGGACAAGGCATAACCGAGACGACCGTCGAGCCAGTAGAAAACACTGACGCCGTTTTCCTGCGCGAAACGGAAAGCCGTCTGCGCGCGAGTGTCGCCGCCGGCGCGCACGTACAGGGTCAGGCGCTGGCCCTTGATGTCCTGATACATGAATTGCGCGGCCGGTCCGCGCTCGCCGGGCAACAGCCGTCCACCAACCAGCGAATACCCAAGCGCCGCGAGATGCGGAATCTTCAGACTGGCACCCAGGCGTTTCGACAGCCAGCGCACCAGATGCGCTTCCTGGTCGGCGCCGACTTCCACCGGATGTCGCACTTCCGGGCTGTAAACCGCATGCGCCACCGCCGCCACCCTTGCCAGATGCAGGTTTTGCACACGCTCGGCGCTCACATAGGCATGCAGCTGCCAGCCCGCAATGCCGCTGACCACCATCAGGGCGGCGACCGCGGCATTCCGGCGCAGCGGCCCCGCGATTTTTCGCATGTCCGGACGCAGCCGCAGGGGCAGCGTTTCGTTCAGCAGCGGATCGTAGGCGGCGCGCATCGCGGCATCCTGTCGCCGGTAGTCGGCGATGCGCCGGGCGTCCTCGGGATGCTGCACGAGCCAGGCTTCGACCTCGGCCGCGCGCGCCACCGGCAGACGGCCATCGACATGGGCCTGCAACTCGCTTTCGGTCACCGGCATTTCGCTCATTTGACGGCCTTCAGCGGCGCGCTGCTGTCGGGCAATCCCTGCAGCAGCCGGCGCAGGCGCTCCCTGCCGCGCGACAGCCTCGACATCACGGTGCCGATCGGCACCTCGAGCACCCGCGCCGCCTCCTCGTACGACATCTGCTCCAGGCCGACCAGCAGCAGCACCGTGCGCTGCTCGGCGGGCAGCAGCTGCAGCGCCGCATCAAGATCGCGGATCTCCAGCCGGTCGCCGGCCTGCGGCTGCGGCAGGTCTTCCAGCGCGCCATCCAGCGCCACCGTCCGGCTGACGGCGGCGCTGCGCAGCTGATTGATGAACAGGTTATGCATGAGGGTAAACAGCCAGGCGCGCAGATCGCTGCCCTTGCGCCAGAGATCCTGCTTGAGCAGCGCCCGCTCCAGCGCATCCTGCACCAGGTCGTCGGCAGCGCTGGCATCCCCGGTCAACGCCCGGGCATAGCGGCGCAGGCGTGGAATGTACTGCATGGCCTCGCTGGAGAATTCGTCGGATGCCTTTCGAGTCACCTGCCCTTGCCTCCTCAACATCCCTGCCTGCCGGCTTATTCCCTGCCGGCCCCGCCCGCTGACGGTGGAAACACATGCGCTGCCATGCCCCAGCGCGCGGCCAGTGTCTCCACCGCATTGAGGATCTCCTCGGCGCGCGCCGGATGATTGTACGCAGCCGCGGCCAGCCGCGACAGCGCCTGCGGCGTGCCGAATTCGAGGCCCAGCAGGCTGATCAGCTCCCCGGCGCCGCGCCCGGCAATTTCCGCGCCCAGCGCACGGCCGCTGTCGAGATCGGCCAGCAGGCGCAGGAAACCGCCACGCTCGCCGGCCGCGAGCGCGGCGGGATTGAAATCAAAGGACGCAAAACCCGCGGCAGGTTCGAGCTCCAGGGCCTCGGCCTGATCTTCATTGAGACCGACCCGCGCCAGCTCCAACGCGGAATACAGCACCTGCGGCACCCGGGCATCGTCGCGGCTCCGGCTGCCGGGCTGGAGGATGTCGGATACCGCCACCGCGGCATCGGCCAGCGCGTGATTGGCACTCATGCCGGGGTTGGCGACATCGCCTATGGCATAAATCCCGGGCGCCGCGCGGTTGTACTCGTCGACCTGCACATGGCCGCTGTCGCCGGTCGCGACGCCGGCCCGGGCCAGGTTCAAACCCTCGGTGCAGGGGCGGCGGCCGGTGCCGGCAAGCACCCAGTCGACGACCAGATGTTCACCATCGGCCAGGGTCAGCCTCACACCATCGCCAGCAAAGTCCGCTGCAGCTATGCGCGACTGCAGGCGCGGCCGGATGCCGGCCTCCGCCAGCGCTACACGCAGGGCCGCGCGTGCCGGTGCACCGAACGCACTGGAGGCCAGCGCTTCGCGACCAGTCAGCCAAGTCACCTCAAGACCCAGGCGGGACAGTATGAAAGCCATCTCGCTGCCGACAAACCCCGATCCCAGCAGCGCGACACGCCGTCCCGGGGGCGGCGGCTCGTCGAACAGGTCATCGGTGGTCAGTACGCGCTGCGGCACCCTTTGCAGCGGCGCAGGCAGCCAGGGCCAGGAACCGGTGGCGATGACGATGTTGCGCGCTTCCAGCAACTGATCATTCACGCGCAGGGCATGCGGCCCCTCGAAGCACGCATCGCCGCTGAGCATCCGGATGCCGAGCCTGCCGAGGTAATCGACATAGCTGCCGCGCACGGTCTCCACCACCGTACGCTGGTGATTCCATGCGCGCGCAAAATCGGCTTTCAGAGTACCGCTGATGCCGCGTTCGGCATGACCGGCCGCATCGGCAATCACGCAGGCGCTGTGATACCAGACCTTCTTCGGCACGCAGCCGCGGTTGAGGCAGGTGCCGCCCCAGGTGTTTTTTTCGATGATCACCACCTTCAGTCCGCGCAGCGCGGCGAGCACCGCGGCACGGTAGCCGCCGGGACCGGAACCGATGACCGCGACATCATAGGCAGGCATCGACGGCATCCCTTACACCAGGAACAGCGTGGCAAGGCCGAGGAAAATGAAAAACCCGCCGCTGTCGGTGATCGCGGTGATCATCACGCTGGAACCGATCGCCGGGTCGCGGCCGAGTTTCTGCATCACCAGCGGAATCGCCACCCCCATCACCGCCGCCAGCAGCAGGTTCAGCGCCATCGCCCCGGTCATCACCAGGCCAAGCTGCCAGCTGTGGTAGATCAGGAACGCGAACAGGCCGACCACGCTGCCCCAGATCAGCCCGTTCAGCGCGGAGACGCTGATTTCCTTCAGCAGCAGCTGGCGCGCGCTGTCGCGGGTGATCTGGCCCAGTGCCAGCGCGCGCACGATCATCGTCGTGGTCTGGTTGCCGGAATTGCCGCCGATGCCGGCGACGATGGGCATCAGCGCCGCCAGCGCCACCAGCTGTGCGATCGAATCCTCGAACACGCCGATCACCCGCGACGCGATGAAGGCGGTGATCAGGTTGATCGCCAGCCAGGCCCAGCGGTTGCGCACGCTCTTCCACACCGAGGCGAACAGGTCTTCCTCCTCCTGCAGGCCGCCGGCAGAAAGGATTTCGCTGTCCTTGGCCTCGCGGATGTAGTCGACCACCGCGTTGACCGTCATGCGCCCGACCAGCCGGCCCTGGGCATCGACCACCGGCGCCGACACCAGGTCGTAGCGGTCAAAGGCGCTGGCGGCTTCGCGCGCGTCCTGGTCGGGATGGAAACTCGCGAATTCGCGGGTCATCACCTCGCCCACCATCACCTCGGGATCGGTCACCAGCAAGCGGTTCACCGGCAGCAGGCCGCGCAGGTTCTCGTCGCGGTCGACGACGAACAGTTGGTCGGTGTGGTCGGGCAGCTGCGTCAGGCGGCGCAGGTAGCGCAGCACCACTTCCAGCGTGACGTCCTCGCGCACTTCGATCATGTCGAAATCCATCAGCGCGCCGACCGCGTCCTCCGGGTACGACATCGCCGCGCGCAGCTGCTCGCGCTCTTCGGTCGACAGCCCCTTGAACACATCGAGGATGACCTCGCGCGGCAGGTCCGGCGCGAGGTCGGCGATCTCGTCGGTATCGAGCTGGCCGGTCGCCGCGACCAGTTCGCCTTCGTCCATGTGCGCGATCAGTGTCTCGCGCACCGCATCCGAAACCTCGAGCAGGATTTCGCCGTCGCGCTCGGCCTTCACCAGGTCCCATACCACCAGTCGCTGGTCCTGCGGCAGCGCTTCAAGTATGTAGGCGATGTCCGCGGAATGCAGGCGGTCGAGCAACTGCTGCAGCGCATTCAGGTGCTGGCGGTGCACCAGCGTCTCCACCAGCTCCTGGCGCGGCGCCTCCTGGCGATGGACCAGGTTCTCCACCAGCTCGTGCCGGTGCAGCAGCTCGATGACCTGCTCGAGGTGCGCGGCCACGCCGGGACGGGTTTCCTGTCTGTCAGCCACGTTCGTTTCCGGGGAAATGGATCTGTCGAATCGGGATCTGTCGAATCTGCGGCCACATTCTAGGTAGATCATGTTGCCATGTCCAAGCATTCATGGACAAAATTGCAGCGCAGACAGGGCGCAGGAAAAAAGGTATCTTTGGCCTGCCGAAAATCCTGATCAACACGGTAACCGGATGTCTGCCTCGCTCAACAACAAACTACGCTCGGCCCGCAACCTGCTGCAGAACGGCGATGCCGCCGCGGCACTCGCCATTTGCGGGGAAATTCTCGACAGGGCGCCGCGCAATCCGGAAGCGCTGACCTTGCGCGGCATCGCCGCGTTGATGAGTGGCAAGCCGGCGGATGCCGTCCGCGATTTCCGTCAGGCGCTGAGCAGCGCGCCACGCGACGGCGTCACACTCGAATACCTCGGCCTGGCCCTGCTCAACCTCGGCGAATTTGCCGAAGCGGAAACAGTGCTGCGCAGCGCCTCCCTGATCGCCGGTGCCCCGGCATCGGTGTGGATGCGGCTCGGTATGGCTGTAATCCAGCTGGGGCGTGCCCGCGAAGCGGTTGGGCTGCTTGAGCGCGCCGTCGCCCTGGCACCCCGAGAACCGGATTGCCATGTCAATCTGGGCCGGGCACTGGCGCTGTCCGGCAATTCCGCAGGGGCCGCAACCTGCTTCGGGAAGGCGCTGGAAGCGGCGCCCGGCCATGTGGATGCGTTGTTCAACCTCGGCGTCCTGGAAATGGAGGCACAGCGCCCCGCGGCAGCGGCTCAATGGTTCGAGCGGGTACTCGGCGTGATTCCGCAGCATCCAGACGCGCTGATCAACCTCGGCGTGATCGCGGACGGCAACAACGATCCGCAACGCGCGCTGGAATTGTTCCGTCAGGCCGCGACTGCGAATCCGGCCAATGCCCATGCGCTGGCCAAATTCGGCAATGCCCTGGCGCGCGCCGGACAACAGGCGCTGGCGTATCGCCATCTGCATGCTGCGGCCAGCGCACAGCCGCGCTTCATCGAAGCGGTGGAAGGACTTGCGCACAGCTGCGCCGCACTCGGCCGATTCAAGGAAGCCGCGACGTATTTTGAACAGGCACTGCTGCTGGAGCCGGATAACCCAGCGATTGCAGCGGCGCTGGCGGGCGCGCTGCTGCAGCTGGGCCAGCTCGACGCCGCACAGCGCCATGCCGAACGGGCGATCAGCGCCGATCCGCACCGGCCCGCGCCGTACCAGGTGCTGGCCGACGTATTTTTTTTCCGCAAAACACCCGCCGCGGCCGTTGCCGCCCTGGAGCAGGGTTATGCGCAGACCGGTGACGGCACGCTGCTCGGCCTGCTTGCGGCGGAACTGCGCCGGACCTGCCAGTGGGATCGCTGGAACCAGTTGTGGCCGGAACTTGATGCGCGGCTCACCGCCGGCGAATGGGTCGGAGGCCCGTTTGCGTTGCTCGCCCAACCCCCCACCGCGGAACAGCAACTGGATTACGCCAGGCGCTGGGCGGCCCGTTACCCCGTTGCAGAGCCACCTCACCCCCAGCGAAGGCAACCCGTCGCGGAAGGGCGGCGCTACCGCATCGGTTATCTATCCGCCGATTTTCACGAACATGCCACGGCTTACCTGATGGCGGGATTGCTGGAACGACATGACCGCAGAACCTTCGAGATTTTTGCTTATTCCTACGGCCCCGAAGACCACAGCCCCATGCGGGCACGGCTGCGCGCGGCATGCGAGCATTTCATCGACATCGCCTGGGATTCCGATGACGTCGCGGCACGGCGCATCCGCGACGACCGGCTCGACGTCCTGATTGACCTCAAGGGCTATACCATGGGTTCGCGCACCGCGCTGCTCGCGGCGCGGCCTTGCGCCGTGCAGGTCAACTGGCTGGGTTACCCGGGCACCATGGGCGCGGCCTTCATCGATTACCTCATTGCAGATCGGGAAATCGTGCCGCCGGCACTGGCGATGCATTACAGCGAACGCGTGGTGCATATGCCCCACACTTATCAACCCAACGATCGTTCACGTGCGGTTGCAGCAGCCCTGTCCCGCGCCGACTATGGCCTGCCGGAAAACGCGTTCGTGTTCTGCTGCTTCAACCAGGCCTACAAAATCAGTCCCGAGCTGTTTGCCTGCTGGATGCGTCTGTTGCGTCAGCTTGAATCGAGCGTGCTGTGGCTGCTGGAGGACAACCCGGTCGCCACGCAAAACCTGCGGGCTGCAGCGGCAACCCACGGCATCGCGCCCGATCGCCTCGTCTTTGCGCCGCGCTTGCCACTGCCGCAGCACCTGGCGCGCTATCGCGTCGCTAACCTGGCGCTGGACACGTTTCCCTATACTTCGCACACCACGGCCAGCGACGCGCTGTGGTGCGGCTGCCCGCTGGTCGGGCTGCGCGGCAGCACCTTCGCATCGCGGGTGTCCGCAAGCATCCTCGCCACCTGCGGTCTGCCTGATCTGGTCACCCACACACGGCCCCAATATGAGCAGAAAATCCTTGCCCTTGCCACCGATTTTACGGCCTTAGCGGAGGTCAAGTCCCGTATCGCCGCCGCACGCGATCACGCCCCCCTGTTCGATGCTATGGCCTTCACCCACGACTTTGAACAAATACTGATCGAGATCCATTCCCGCGCATATAGTATCCCCCCGTAAAAAAAACGGGCGCCGAAGCGCCCGTTCCGAAGTTCCGCGTGCTGCTGCGAAGTGTGCCGCTTAGAACTTGTGCCCGACGTTGACCCCCACACCCTTCTGATTCGCACCGGCGATGTTACTCATCCCGCTACCCAGCGCGTAAGCCGCATTGCGATCCGTCT